>Ga0070725_10001211_pt1 | contig 14808 bp, 14 predicted proteins | sample tdDd002_FD_69781 | JGI IMG/M metagenome (GOLD analysis project Ga0070725, IMG submission 69781) | Marine sediment microbial communities from the Atlantic coast under amendment with organic carbon and nitrate - tdDd00.2 | ecosystem: Environmental > Aquatic > Marine > Coastal > Sediment | place... | reverse complement strand
AATTTCGAGATCTACGGCGACCAGCCCGAGCAGGACTGGCAGGCGGCCTGTTGCTATATTGAAGGCTATCTGTTGACCGTGGTGTACCGTGGAAGCCGACCCCTATGGCCGGAAATCACCCTACTTGAGCCGCCGCCACGGGACTTCGCCCTGGTGGATGCCGAGCCGATGGAGGCCTACTGGGAGCCACTGTTCCAACGCACGATTCGTCGAAAAAGCCCGTAACCCGAACCAGACACAAATAACACAGGCTATTGTATGGAGACCTCTGAACGCTGCCCCTGGTGTGGAAATGATCCGCTTTACGTGCACTATCACGACACCGTCTGGGGCCGCCCGGAGTACGACGATCTCGCCCTTTTCGAAAAACTCTGCCTGGACGGCCAACAGGCCGGCCTGAGCTGGATCACCATCTTGCGAAAACAGCACAATTACCGAGCCGCTTACGACGACTTCAATCCGGAAAAGATCGTCCGTTACGATGAGGCGAAGGTCGAGGAACTGCTGTCCGACCCGGGCATCATCCGCAACCGGCTAAAGGTCAGATCGATCATCAAGAATGCGCGGGGCTATCTGGATCTGCGGGAACAAGGTATCGGTTTCAGTGATTTCCTCTGGTCTTTTGTTGGCGATAAACCGATCCAGAACCATTGGCGCGCCTTCTCCGAAGTACCGACCACAACCGCAGAATCCGAGGCCATGTCGAAAGCTCTGAAGCGGTCCGGTTTCACCTTTGTCGGCCCAACCATTGTGTACGCCTTCATGCAGGCGACCGGCATGGTGAACGATCATCTGGTTCAGTGCCCACAACACCGGGAATGCTATTTACTAAGCCAATGATCTCAATAGGCTGGGGGGTCGTAAGTTCTGGAGTGTTTGAAACCGCGGAGCTTTACTGTGCGAATCACTCTTGACCAACTCAGAAGCCTGCAGAGTCCGGTTATCGACCTGCTTGAGATCCTCTCGCTTGAGGGCCAGCACTACATGGCCCGCCTGAGTATGGACAACCAGACCCTGCTCCTCTCGGAAAAGAACGGAACCACCAGCCTGTTCCGGGGTGCCTGGCAGATCCAGGACACCCTGGCCTCGTTCGACATTCGGGAGACCCAGGTGGTCCACCCCTCCGCTTACCACGAAATGGTGGGAATGGAACCGACCGAAGTTGAACCGATGCGAATCCGGGTGCAGAGGCAGAAAACGTGATTGCTGTAGCGAGACTTGCCATCCTTGTTGGCATCGCCGGATTGATCCCGTTTATCGGCCTCCTGGCGGGGCTGTTTTTCATGCCGCAATACAGTGTGGCGCTTCTCGGCTACTTCTATCTGTACAGCGCAGGCATTCTGGCGTTTATGGCTGGTGTTTATTGGCCCATTGCCATGCAGCTGGACAACTGCTGCTACCCGTTGTCCCCACTGATGACCATGTTACTCAGCCAGGTCTTTTTTGTGGCTGCGGGGGTAGGGCTACTGCTTCCTGTCAGTGGCCAGATTGTTTTGTATACGAGTGCCTATCTCGCCCTCTATCTGGTGGACGCCCGCTGGATGAAGGTCTATTGGCCAGCCTGGTATCTTCGCCTGAGACTGGTCCTCACCTCGGTGGTACTGGTCTGTCAGCTTACAGCGGCAGCCTGGTTTCTCCTGCTGCACACTGCTCACTGAATTCTGAAGGGGAATGCCGGAGCCTGACTGATGTCAGGCTCCAAACGCATCTTCGGGGGATTCGTAACGACTCTGCAGTTTTTTCAGGGCAGTTTTCTCGATCTGGCGCACCCGCTCTCTGCTGATGCCAAGATCGTCGGAAATCACCTGCAGCGTTTCCGGTTCCGGCAGTCCCAGACCGTAACGACGCGACAGAATGTCTTTCTCACGATCATTCAGCTCGCTAAGCATCGACTTCAGGGTGCGTTGTCGATCCCTGTCCGACATCGGATGATCAGGCGCCATCTGGTCGCCGGCGTCCAGACTGTCTCCCAGGGTGACGGACCCGTCCTCAACAAGGGGAACATCGGTTGATATCTCCCGGGTCGCCAGCGCCCTTAGCTCGCCGATTCTGGACGGGCTTGCCTCCATTTCGCGGGCAAGCTCCGATTGGGAAGGCGTCCGCCCAAGGCTCTGATGCATTCGCAGCGACACCTTGTGCAGCTGGCGAATTTCATCCACCACATTTTCCGGTGTGTGCACCAGCCGCGTCCCCCGCTGCAGGCAGCGTTTGACTTCCTCGCTTATCCACCAGTAGGCATAAGTCGAGAATCGGAAGCCCTTGGTGGGATCAAAACGCTCTACCGCCTTGATCAGACCGACGTTGGCGTCCTGGATGAGGTCAGACATAGGGATGCCGTGCTGCCCGTAACGCCGGGCAATATGCACCGCCAGACGCAGATTGCTCTGTATCAGCTTGCGACGACAAGCCGACGCCAGATGAAAGGCCCGGCGACATCGAGATGAAAACGCACAGGCGTCTCCGAGGCTGCCAATCACTTCCCTGAACGTCTGCGGCGTCTCCTCCGGCAGGGCCAGTTCGGTACTGATGATTCGGTAGCACAGTGTCAGTTTGCGGGAGAGGCGGCGTTCGGCCTCATCTGTCAGCAGTTCATACCGGGACGCATCCCTGAAGTACAGCCCGACCAGGGAATCCCTTTCACCATCGTTGGGCGTTGTCGGAGACGGTCCCAGCCTTTCGGTCGTTCGCATGGCTTAGGTACCGGTCAGAATTTACACCAAAGAATACGACGTGCTGTAGCTGATGGATTTACCGGGGCAGGGTCAGTAAAAACCCACAGGCGACACGGACGGTCGGCTGTGGGTATCGTGCGGGGAGGTTACAGAAACTCAGGCTGCGACGATCGCATACTCATGGTTGTGAGGCTCGATCAGAACACCATGCAGAGCAACGATGGCTTTCTCATAGTCGTCCTCATCCACCACAAACTGGATGTCCACCTGACGCATGCACTGGTGCAGCGCAAGAATACTGATTTCCTCATCGGCCAGCGCCTTGACGGAACGGGCCAGAATACCCGGAACCTTCATATCGCTGCCGATGGCCGAAACAACCGCCACCTTCCGGGTGTTGATTTCGGCATTGGGGAACTCTTCCTTCAGCGCCTTGACCACCCGCTTGACGTGTTTCAGCGTGCTGCCCACATAGTGGGTAATGGTGTTGGCGTTGGTGTCCTTGGACATGAAACGAACCTTGAAACGGCTCAATACATCCAGAATACGGCGATCGGAGCCCGGCTCGCCCTGCATGTCCTGATCGAACACTTCGACGGCAAAAACGCCTTTGGCGCCCGCGATGATCTCCACCTGAGGCTTCTCACTGACGTAATCGCCGGTGATCAGCGTACCGGTGTGCTCCGGCTCAAAGGTGTTCATCACACGCAGCGGAATCTCGTTCTGGCGCATGCCTTTACCGGCACGGGGATGAATCGCTTCCATGCCCAGATTGGCCAGCTGGTCGGCCACGTCGTAATTGGTGCGACCGAGGGGCACCACCTTGTCTGCGCCAACAATGTTGGGGTCGGCAGAGCTCAGGTGGTATTCCTTGTGGATAATCGCTTCTCGGGCCTCGGTGATTACCGCTACCCGACTGAAGGTCATCTCGCTGTAACCCCGGTCGAAGGTACGCATCAGACCTTCCTTGCACTGGGCATAACCGGTCACGATCGGCAGCTCACGGGTGAGGTCCACCGCATCGAAAGCCTGCTTGAGCTTTTCGTCCAGCGGCAGCAACTCGTTATCGCGCCAGCCGGTCAAATCCACAAAGCGGGCATTGATGCCTTCCTGCTGCAGCTTCAGGGCGGTATTGAAGGCACTGTGGGCCTCACCAATACCCGCCAGCATTTCACGCACCGTCAGCAGATGTTCTTCCAGCTGAAACTGGCCATAGGAGCACAGGCGCTGCAGGTCGATCAGGCAGCCCCGAACACCTTCAATCCGGTCGGTGATAAACTGATCCGCCTGCTGCTTCAGCATCGGGTCTTCGAACAGCTCGCCGTTGATGTCGGTCAGGAACTTGACCAGTTTGGTGAGGTCGTCACCCCAGGCCCAGTCAGACTCTGCATCCGCAAACAGGGCATAAACGCCTGGCTCACCGGTCTTCTTGTGTTCCAGCAGTTCGTTGGTCACGCCGCCATACGCAGAGACCACAAAAATGCGCTGGTACAGGTTATCCTTCTTGCGATTACCGATAATGATGTTGTCACGGACGGCCTCGTAATTACTCATTGAGGTGCCGCCGATTTTCTCAACGGTATGTAGTTGGCTGGTCATAATCTTGCCTTTGCTATCCTGCAGCATGAATGTCCGGAGGTGCAGGCGTCTTACGACGCCTCGCTAAGCCCTTCCTGCATGATTTCGTCCACACTTTTTGCCAGCAGAGCAGCCCCTTTCTTGAGGTCTTCCTCGCTGGTTGTGAGCGGCATCAGGCACTTGATGACTTCATCATTCGGACCACTGGTCTCGATGATCAGGCCGTGCTCGAAGGCACGTTTGGTAATCGGGCCTGTGATGTCTGCGTGCTTTGCTTCAATACCACGCATCAAACCGCGCCCCTTCATTTTGAACTGACCGGGGTACTTGTCGCAAATCGACTGAAGGGCATCGCCCAGCACCTTGGTCTTGGCCTTCACCTCATTGGCAAAGGCATCGTCTTTCCAGTAGTTCTCGACAGCAGCGCGGGCAGTGATAAACGCCATGTTGTTGCCGCGGAAGGTACCGTTGTGCTCGCCCGGATCCCACACGTCCAGTTCCGGCTTGAACAGTACCAGGGCCATCGGCAGGCCATAGCCGCTGAGGGACTTGGAAACGGTTACGATGTCCGGCTTGATACCGGCAAATTCAAAGCTGAAGAACTCGCCGGTGCGGCCATTGCCCGCCTGGATATCATCCAGGATCAGCAGAATATCGTGCTTCTTGCACAGCTCCGACAGGCCTTTCAGCCATTCTGCGCGACAGGCGTTCAGACCGCCTTCGCCCTGAACCGCTTCGACGATTACCGCCGCCGGCAGTTCAAAACCGGAGGAGCCGTCGCTCAGCAGTTTATCCATGATCGCCAGGGTATCGACATCATCGCCCAGGTAGCCGTCATAGAACATGAAGTCGACATTGCCCAGGGGCGTGCCAACACCGCCGCGGTGATGCTTGTTACCCGTAGTGGCAACCGCGCCCATGGTCACGCCGTGGAAACCGTTGGTAAAGGAAATAATGCCGCTGCGGCCTTTCACCTTACGGGCCAGCTTCAGGGCCGCTTCCACACAGTTGGTGCCGGTGGGACCGGTGAACTGCATTTTGTAATCCAGACCACGGGGATCCAGGATGTGCTTCTTGTAGGATTCCATGAAGTCGTGCTTGGCCGTGGTAAACATATCCAGGCCCTGGCTCACGCCGTCTGCCTCGATGTACTCAAGCAAAGCCTTCTTCAGGGTATCGTTGTTGTGGCCGTAGTTCAGGGACCCGGCGCCGGCGAGAAAATCCAGGTATTCCTTGCCATCTTCGGTGTACAGATGCGCGTTCTTGGCGCGGTTGAAGATAACCGGAAACGCACGGCTGTATACACGTACTTCGGATTCAGTCGACTTGAAAATTTCCATCGTCTTGCCTCTTAGCATGTCAGGTTCGAGGTAGATGCGCGGTGGCTTATCAAAAACTGCTGATGGGGTAGCGATAGGCCTACCGTGCGTTGATTAAAGCCCTGTGACAGACCTACCTCAGTGGTCCGCCGGCTAATTCAAATCACAGCTTTACAGTCGTTCACAGCCCCGCAATCTTGTTGCAGGGCTGATCCAGGACCGCGGCCCTCAGGCTAGCTTCGTGAAAGGCCCTATGCGCAGCAAGAATTCGGAATCGTGCTTGCCGCCAAAGTGGGTCTCTTTCTCGAAATGCTCGTGGTAGGTGAGCTCGGCTCCCATATCACGGGCGAACGAACGGAACAGCGCCCATGAAGCCTCGTTGTCCTCGGTGATGGTTGTCTCCATATGGGTGACGTTCTTGCACGCATCACGGCCAACGATTTCTTTCAGCATCCGCTTGGCCAGGCCCTGTCCACGACCTTTCTCATGCACGGCCACCTGCCAGACAAACACGGTTTCGGGCTGTTGGGGAGGGATGTATCCGGAGATAAAGCCGACCAGATCGCCGTCCTTCTCCGCGGCCACGCCGGTTTCGGCAAAGTGGCTGCACTGCAACAGGTTGCAGTAAATCGAGTTGGGGTCCAGCGGCGGGCACTCTGCCACCAGCTGGTGGAGCCTGAAGCCATCATCTTTCACCGGTGTGCGAAGCGTGATGGCGGTGGTATTCGATCCTTCTGATGTCATAACGAGATCAATTCGTGGCAAAAAGTTAGTGTTGAATTATATAGACCACAAAATATATTTCAAGTACAGCTCAAACCCGCCTACGGCAAGGCTCCAGCTCACCTTTTCAGAATAGACCGGATTGAAGCATTCGCCAGTGACAAAATGGTTAAATTAATGAAGGAAAAATCACATCATCGGCACTCAGTGAGGTGCCTTTCAGAATTCGGTTCCGATAGGACACAGCGGCAGGCGAGCCGGCCGGCCATAACCGGTCAAACTCCGGCAACCAGGCCTCAAGGGGGAAGGACACCGGCAGCAGAGAGACATGCAGCCCATGCCGCTCAATTCCGGCAACAGGCTCAATGACGGGGCTGGACAGACCAATCCGGGTGATCAGCCCACGCGGGTCTGATTGCAGATTCCCCATGCCTGCGGAGCCATTGTTCACCACCACCCGACTCTGCTCACCCACCAACCCCGACCAGAGCACCGGCAGGCACGTGTGGGTTGAGGCAATGACATCGGCCCCCGACGCCAGGAACCATTGCGAGAGCTTGCCATCGTTACCTTCGACAAAAGCTTCGTGAGCCAACCCCCATCCGGCCAGGGACTCCAGATCCCCATGCACCACCAAAACCTTTAGGCCTCCAAAGATCAGGCATCGATACCTCGGCAGCAAGGACAAGCGACGCTGGATATCCGGATGCTCCCCGGCAATGCCCTGAAGTCGCTCCATGATAAGGTTCGACCGCTCCACCACGCCCTGATCGACAAAATCCGGGTAGGCGCAACCGCACCCGGCACCGGCACTGGGATTGGCCAGCTCGAAATCCACGTTCCCCAGACTGACCGTGTGATCCAACACCCGGTTGTTGATGGTTCGGAACAGGCTATCGCTGGCGTTGAACCAGTTGAAGTCACCATTGAACACCAGCTTCACCCGATGCCCCTGCCGCTCTTCCGCCAATGCCATCTGCTCGATTTCATCAAGGGCCCAGGGATTCCCGTAAAGCCCTCCAATGATATACAGCACGTCCTCGGAAACCGTGCGGGGATCCTGGCAAAGCGATTCGGCAGAGTACCGGTACGCCAACGGACAGCTGCGGCCCTCGCTCATCGGCTCAGGCCTCCCCCGCCGCCAGTGACCGTCCGGCAAGACGACGAAGCACTAAAGGCGTAAAGAAGCCAGCCGTGCAGATCAGGAAGCCATAGGCGTTCACGCCCAGCAACATGGCGTACTTGCCATCGCCAATGGCCCAGCTTGCCGGAATCAGCCCAACTGCCAGCAAGACCCCGAGCCCCAGGCCGGTCCAGAAACTCAGATGGAAACTCCAGGGCGACCATTTGGTGAACCCATAAAACAGGAACACCGGCGCCAGTCCCATGACCATCGTCCCGGAGATGGTGGTGGCCTTGAGGATATCGGTGCCGGCGAACATCGGCAGGTTGCCCAGGAAGGCAAAGATCACCATCACGACCGCACCCACCCGCATGCTCGGCAGCTTGTCAGAGGCACGTTGCGCCAGCCTGGGCAGATCTACCGCCAGCGACTTGGCCAGCGACGTGAAAGTGGAATCCAGGGTGGACCCCGCCGACGTCATCATTACCACGCTCATGAAGAACAACGCTGCCAGGCCCAGAGACTGGCCCACGGCAGCAGGCGCGTTGCCCATGGCCTCAATGCCGTTAAGACGGGCGTGAACACCCACCAGACTGAAGATAAACACCGCCACGAAGCCCAGTAGCCCGGCCACCACAAAGCTCTTCAGCATGGTCTTTTCCTTGTTCACAAAGCCCCGGTCGGTCAGCACCGGATCGTGGAACGGATAACTGAACAGCTGCAGCAAAGCCACCAACAGCAGGTCAAAACCGGCGTTGAGCCGGAACTCACCATTGGTCAGCAAGGCGCTGGTATCGTTGGCCGGAATGATCAGGAACAGCACCGCTCCCACAAAGAACACAAACACGAAAGCCTGAATCACATCGGTGAAAATCGAAGACCGCAGCCCACCCTTCAGGCTGTAGGCCAGAGTAAACACCGTAAACAGCATCGCCGCCGCGTAATACTCCCACTCACCGGGCAACCCGAAATAGCCGCCCACCACCGCCGTATTACTCCAGACTTCGTTATAAAGCCGGATCAGAATCGCCGCCGCAAACGCCAGACTGGCCAGCCGGCCAAAGCGGGAGGTCAGAAAATCCTGCAGACTCCGCGCCCCGGTCTGGGTTCGGATCAGGTAAATCACATACCCCGCCACAGGAATCGACAGCCAGTAACTGGCATAGGCCAGACCGCCCACCACGCCATAAGCCGCACCCAGGTTCGCCGCATTGGTCACCGACTTGGCAAAGATCCAGCTGATAAAAATACTGGCCGTAAGCGACCACTGCCCCACCGGGTTACCCTGGTCATCGGCGCCTTTATAAAAAGAATTCGCGTTCTTGCTCCTGGGCGACAGCCAATACATCACCACGCCGTAGACCAGCAGGAATCCCCAGAACAGGGAGGCCTCTGTGAAGTTCATGTTTTCTTACCTTGTTCTTTGTCGTTTAATCCGGGGTTTTTCCCGGGTTTCTGGTTTGGGTGCCTTTCGGGACAGGCCGGTAGGGATTTCAAAAAAACGCCCGTGAACCCATCCATGGGGGGCTTGGTCGCGCCGTCCATGGCGCTCCACATTTTTTGAAATCCCTACCGGCCTGTCCCTTGTTTAACCTCGGTGTTGGCATCCCCGGCAACGGAAATAGGCTCCAACGAACTCTGACGGACCTTTCTTCTTTCTTTTCTTTCCCACTCAACAACCGAATAGCAAAGCCGTACCCGCGGTCTGGGTGGTGAGGTTATTTTCCCGCCAGGAAAAAGATGTCTGAGCGAAGCGAGTTGTTTTTCCCAAGGGAAAATAACCTCACCTCCCAGGCCGCCAATGACCAGCCATCAGTCCTGCAATCGACAATGCCCAAGCCTAGGCAGGCGCCGAACAACTAGCCCCAAAGCGGTAACAGGAAAAACACCGGTGATGCCGCAACATAATGCGCTCATCCATACTCTCAGCCAGCGTCCCCCCCAGGTCATACTGAGGGTCATCGTCCACCAGCGTGCAGGCATACACCCGAACCTCATCGCCCTTCTTCACCAGCATTCGCGTATACGTGCACATGAAGTGGGAACGAGCCTCCTTGGTCGGGTACTTCTCCATGCAGGTCTCGGTAATCTCCGGGCTGCCGTCTTCCGAGCCTGGCGTACCCAGATCCGGAAATGCGGTGAATGCCAGGTCCTCCGGAATGCCCCACTCCCGGAAGATGTCACGGAACGCGGCTTGGACATCTGCCGGAATTTCCTCCGGATCGGTCTGGCGGGCAATGGACACCTTGAAGCCCTGATCGACCAGCCAGCGGATGCCCTGCAAGGCCTCATCGAAGCTGCCGTCGCCGCGGTCCTTGTCGTGACGGGCCCGGTCCGGGAAGTCCAGGCTGACCCGGAAATGAATCGGGTAGGGGTTATCCAGCAAAGGCAGCACCTGATGCTGTCGCTTGTGCAGCGGCTCGGTGGCGTTGGTCAGCACGAAGCAGGGCCGGTGCTGGCTGGCGTAATTCAGAATATTGACGAAGTCCCGGATCACGAAGGGCTCACCACCGGTGAAGGAAAACTGCTCCACCCCCATGTCGATGGCTTCGTGGATAAACGGCTTCACGTCGCTGAGCTTCATGCCCGGGATCCGGCCATCGCCGGGGTGCGAACCTTCCAGGCAAAACGGACACGCCAGATTGCAGGCGGTGCCGGTGTGGATCCAAAGCTCCTTCAACTTGTCGGCATCAATGTAACCCCGGGGGTCGCCGTTGCGAGTGTGGGTCCAGCTATCACGGGCCCGGGGTTCCAGGACTTCCACGGCCGGAATGCGTTGTTTCCGGGCCGTTCTGGTTTCAATCAGGGGCATAGATGCTCCTCGGTGTATTCGTGTTTTTCCCACGGCGCCAGCCGTGCAGTTTCTCCAGCAGCTTCAGGATGCCTTCGGGGGCATGGGCACGCTTCCATTCACCGGCAGCGTATTTCGCTGACTCGTTCCAGGTCGGGTACGGGTGAATTGTGCCCAGGATCTTGTTCAGGCCGAGGCCATGCTTCATCGCCAGGGTGAATTCGGCCAGGATTTCCCCGGCGTGGCTGCCAACCACAACGGCGCCCAGGATCTTGTCCTTGCCCGGCGGGGTCAGCACCTTGATAAAACCATGATCCTCACTCTCGGCAATGGCACGATCCAGATCATCCAGCCCGTAGCGGGTCACTTCGTAGGCCACGCCCTGCGCGGTTGCCTCAGCTTCACTGAGTCCCACCCGCGCCACTTCCGGCGAGGTAAAGGTCACCCAGGGCATTACGCGGTAGTCTACCTTGAAGCGCTTGAACTGCCCGAACAGACCGTTGACCGCCGCGGACCAAGCCTGATGGGCCGCCGCGTGGGTGAACTGGTATGGACCAGCCACATCGCCGCAGGCAAATACGTTCGGGTACCTCAGGCTCATGTCTTCCTCTACCGGTACGGTTCCGTTCGGCAGGGTATCCACACCAATCCGCTCCAGGTTCAGGCCGGCGGTGTTGGCCGCACGGCCAACAGCAACCAGAACCTGGTCGAAAGGAATGCGCACCCGCTCACCCGCGTGCTCGCAGTAGGCAACTTTCTCTCCTTCCTCTATACGGAACTCGGCAGCAGCATGTTTCAGCCGGACATCCACACCGTCCGCCTGGAACTGCTTCAGAACCAGTTCGGAGACATCCTCATCCTCCTTGGCCAGCAGGCGCTCGCCCATCTCCACCTGGGTCACATTGCTGCCCAGTCGGGCAAAGGCATGGGCCAGCTCCGAACCGATCGGGCCACCGCCCAACACCAGCAAGCGCTCGGGCTGCTCCTGCAGTTCCCACAGGTTATTCGAGGTTAGCGGCTCCATGTCCTTCAGGCCGGGAATCGGTGGTACCGCCGGCTTGCCGCCGGTGGCCACCACAATGCTGCGGGCGGTCAGGCGTTCGGTGCGGCCGTCATTGTGCCGGACCTCTAGCTCCCAGGGCGACACGAAGCTGGCTTCGCCGGCAATGCAGTCCACACCCAGCTTGCGGTATCGCTCCGGCGAATCGTGGGGCTCCACTTTCGCGATGACATCCTTGACCCGGTTCATGATGTTCTTGAACGAGCCTTTAACGGGCACCGATTCCAGCCCGTACCGGTTGGCATGTCGCAGGGTGTCCGCCGCCTTGGCGCTGCGGATAAGCGCTTTGGAGGGCACGCAGCCGGTATTCAGGCAGTCGCCACCCATCTTGTGCTTCTCTATAAGAGCCACCTTGGCTTTCACGGCTGCGGCAATGTAGGCCGAGACCAGACCGGCAGAGCCACCGCCTATGACCAGCAGGTTGTAATCGAAATGTTCGGGCTTCTGCCAGCCGGCGTACACTTTGCGGCGGCGGATAAAGCCCACCACAAATTTGGCAATCAGCGGGAACAGACCCAGTAGCGCGAAGGAGAGCAGCAGATCCGCCGAGACAATGTCCCCGGTGGACTGGATCTGGCCCAACTGGGTGCCGGCGTTCACGTAAACAAATGTGCCAGGCAACATGGCGATCCAGCTTACCAGCGCATAGGTGCGCAGCTTCATGGCCGTCAGGCCCATGGCCAGGTTGATCAGGAAGAAGGGAAACACCGGCACAAGCCGCAGGGTTGCAAGGTAGAAGGCGCCGTCTTTTTCAATGCCGCGATCCATCTTCGCCACGGTTTCGCCATACCGTTTTCGAAGCGTGTCTCGCATCAGGAACCGCGCCACCAGGAAAGCAAGCGACGCACCGATAGTTGAAGCAACGGAGACGGCTGCCAGACCGTAGAGATTGCCGAAAAACGCACCACCGGCCAGCGTCATGATGGTAGCGCCTGGCAGAGAAAGCGCTGTTACCACGACATAAACAACAACGAAGCCCAGCACCGCAACCAACAGATTCTGATCGATCCAGTTACCGAGGGACTGTTGGTTTTCCTTCAGGTTCTCGAGAGTCAGAAGCTCGCTACCGCCACTGGCAATAAACCCGACAACCACAGCCGCAATCAACGCGACCAGAATCCATTTCTTGAGTGTCATGAAATAATCCTTTCTACCTTGAACGTGATAACGAAGAGACACCCCAATCCCGGAAGTGTTACATCAAACCTTGGGCTCAGTGTTCGTTACCGGCTTACCGTTGTTGTACGTCGTTCGGCAACGCATTGTGTCAACGATTGCTCATGAATATCTAACAATTTGATTACACCGCCTACCGAATACGCCGGGAACTTATCGACCGATTTCCAAACTTACTGCTATTCTTGAACAATTGCTCATAAAAGGGAACGGTCATGACTGACTCAAGTCGGGAAAAGGAGATAGAACTGATTCAGGGCTTGAAAACGGGTGATAATGATTCTTTTCAGGAAGCAGTACGTGCCTACACCCCCGGCATGTTAGCAGTCGCCCGGTTCTATCTGGATCATTCCAGTGCAGAAGAAGCCGTTCAGGATTGCTGGGTTAAAGTTATTGATGCGATCCATGGCTTTGAAGGTCGTTCAGGTTTAAAAACCTGGTTGCACCGGGTTGTTGCCAACCGTTGCAAGAATCAGCTTCGATCGGCCAAGCGAGAGGTTCCTTCCGATTTTTCGGAGGCCCTGGAGCCGGCGCTGTCGGACCGATTTAACGCCAAAGGCCGATGGGATCTGCCGCCCAAACTGCAGTTTCACGACTCTGCCGACACCCTGATGGAAAACGGCGCCCTCAGCGATTGCCTGGACAAGCACCTCTCTGCGCTGCCGGAGACCCAGCGTTCTGCCCTGATGCTTTATGAAGCCCACCAGCACAAATCCGATGACGTCTGTAACATTCTGGACGTCAGTGCCTCTAATCTGCGTGTACTTTTGCATCGAGCGAGGCAAAAGATCTTTCTGATGGTGGAGAATTTCCAGGAGACCGGCGAATGCTGATGTGCAGGGATCTCGCGGTAATTGCCAGCGACTATATTGATGGCGAGCTGCCTGTTCTCCAGAGCATGTCAGTCAAAATGCACCTGATGATGTGCAAGGACTGCCGGACCTTTATTGGCAATCTGCGGGCAAGCACCGACATGTTAAAAGCACGTTCCTCTGGCCAGGCAGACGAGGAGCTAATCCGCAAGATTGACGAACGGGTGGCCCAGGCGCTAAAAGAGGGTCCCCGCGATTCCACAAACCGAGGCCCGAAATGATCAAAGTCAGTGTGATGTATCCGAAAACCGCCGAGAGCACCTTTGACCTTGACTACTACCGAGACACGCATATGGCGTTGGTGCGCGACAGGCTGGGCGATGCCTGCAAGCGCACAGCCATCGAATCCGGGGTGGCCGGTGGCGCCCCCGGAGAAGGCCCCACCTACATTGCCATGGGCCATATGTATTTTGACTCTGTTGCCGATTTCCAGACCGCCTTCGGCCCCCATGCCAAGGAAATTCTTGGCGACATCCCGAACTTCACCAACGTTCAGCCAACAGTCCAGATCAGCGACGTTATCGAATAATCCTTCAGGTCGGACTCACAAACCGGACATCAAGGATCCCCCATGGTCAGCAATCTCCCTCCCGAAAGGAAAGGCGTCATCACCGCTGCTCTGGCTGGAGGCTGGGTCGCAGACGCAGCCAGCCTGGGTTTGCACTGGCTCTACAACAGCGAGCGCATTCTGGAGGTGGGTGGACAGTCGCCCGAATTCCTGCCTCCACGAGCCGAGTACTACACAAAGGGATTCGGTTACTTCGCTCACGAGGGGAAACAGGTTGGCGATGTGAGTCACTACGGCGCAGCCACCGGCGTGCTGACCGACAGCTTACTGGCCACCAACGGCAATCTGGACATCCGCGATTACCAGCGCCGGTTTCGTTCGTTCTTTGGGCCCGGTGGCCAGTGGCGGGGATTCATCGATAACCCGACACGGATCACGCTGGAGAATTTCAATGCGATCGAGCGCAAGGCGGTCGAGGAGGCGCAGTCCGGCATGCCGGATGATCTTTCCGACAAACAGAAGCGGGTTCTGGTGCAGAAGGTCATGCCCTACACCCGCCGTCTGAGCGGCAGCGCGCTTGCACAGCCGGTGCGGGAGGCCATCAGCCTGACCTACAAGGAAAAGGCCATTCAGGACGCCGGCGTTCATCTGGCGGAAACCATCGACCGCAATCTGGTACCGGAGAGTGGCGCCGACGACATGCAGTTGCCTGCGGTGTCCAAACTGCCGCCACTCGTTGCCGCCCATAGGGGAAGCACAAACCTCCTGGACGTTGTTGAAGCAGCCGTGCGGGTTACCAATCACAACGACGAGGCCGTTGCCTGGGCAAAGTGTGCAGCGGCGCTTCTGGACGGGCTATTCAGGGGCGAGCCTCTTGCCAAGGCAATGAATTCGGCCATCGCTGAAGCACCCGATCAGACGTCCCTCAAGCGCGCAATTGAGAGCTCGGAACTGAACGGCGTTGCTGCCGGCGACACGTTTGGCCG
>Ga0070725_10001208_pt1 | contig 14830 bp, 5 predicted proteins | sample tdDd002_FD_69781 | JGI IMG/M metagenome (GOLD analysis project Ga0070725, IMG submission 69781) | Marine sediment microbial communities from the Atlantic coast under amendment with organic carbon and nitrate - tdDd00.2 | ecosystem: Environmental > Aquatic > Marine > Coastal > Sediment | place... | reverse complement strand
TTCTGTAGGAACTGATATCTGCGAAGTGCATCTTTATCGGGATTGGCTCGGCTTAAAGGAACCAAACCATATACTCTTAGGTAATCCTGATTTCTGGACTTGTTGATACGTTCTGTTATCTCTGTGATTTTGGTATTCTTTAAGATAACATCAGCATATAACATGGCTCTTTTGTGTCCATTTCCATCAGAAATATATTTGGCAGAATCATAAAGTTTCTTCCATTTATCTTTACCCAATGACTTGTAAGTCTCCTTGAACCAATTCATGTCTACAGCGCCATCTTTAAAGGCAGTGATATCAACTGAAGAGTATTTAGAAATTTCTGATTCTGTTTGAACATCATGATGTGCATTGGTATGAGCATGTAACCACCATACAGCCGACTCCATTTCTTTCCAATTGAGGTAGTTGGAAACTAAACAGAGCCATTGAGGCGAATAACTTGCTGCCTCACAAAGCCTTTTATCGCTAATATTAGCTTTTTCAATTTGTGTATTAAATAACTCTTGATTATCAGTTTCTGAAGGGTGGCAATGTTTAAGTAAGGTGCTTAGAATCTCTTTTTTATTGTATTCCCGAGTGCCGAATGTATAAATATACCCACGATGCAGGCTATCTTTTCCGAGAGCTTTTAGTAGAAGAATAAAATTCTCTATACCAAACAATCTTTGAATATTCTGTGCATGCAAACTAACGGGAGTAGAAGAATCACCACGCACCAGTTCAATTTCAAGTATTCTATTTCTAGCCTGATCCAATATTCCTTGTAGAAAATCGAATTCAGAAATTATATCATACTGTTTTGCCTTTGGTTTTTCAGAGAGAGAAGCGATTGCCTCTGGCTGAAATACTCTCCACATAAGAGTGTCCCATTCAATTAAATTTAGCTGAAAAGCTCTGGCATAATCATACAGCTCTGGAAGGTAGTTTTGCTTTACTTTCTCGTGTAAGGTAAGATAGATGTGTTGTGATAGATTCCAATAGACACTGAACTGACTATCTGTCATAAATCGCTTTTTATTCTCATATCTATTCCAAGTTTCTGAAATAAATGTCTGATCTCTCCATGTTTTTAGTTCCGTGTTCCATTGAGATTTACTCTCTTTATAAGAATTAAGGGTAGAAAAACTGATAGTAGACACAATCGCTTTTAGGAGGTCAGATAAGTAATCAATTGAACCTTCATAAACATATCTGTCCTCTATATTTTCTAAAATTTGATAGATAGGATTCTCCCATCGGTATTCACCAATTTGCGGTATCTTGAGATCAAAGAACCAGTTTCTAGCTTTTTTTGAGGTTTTTTCGGCAGCTTTTGCATGATAATTCCATTCCTGAATCGCGAGATTTAAATTAACTATGAAAATATCCCGAGCGCTTAATCCTGATTTTTCAAACCATTCTCTCCAAATATGATGTTGTGGGTAGTTGCAGAACTTCTCCTCAGCACTCATTCCTGCCATGTTGGTTTTAAAAGCTGAAAAAACATTACCCAACAGACCAACTGTGGTTTTATTCTCCCAATCTTCATATTTGTACTCAAAATCTTTGTGCTCGATAATTAGTTCTCCTAATTCTTCTATACACTTGTTTACATGTTGTTCCGAACAGGTGAGACCATACTTATTATCCGAAGTGGCAGCAGAATAAATACCTGAAGTATTTTTGTCATATAGAATGTTTTGCAAAACATTTTTAGGATTGTATAAGCCATATCCATTATCTGCATTATACTCCTTTAAATTGGTAGCATTTTCCTTTAATCCTGAGAGGATCAATTCCTCTTTACTTGTGATTTTATTCCTTTCCGAAAAAGCTAGAACCGCATTTTGTAGCCATTTATCATTACCTCTACTATTCTTCTTAATCCAAAGCAATAGGTCCAGACCAGCCAATCTCTGTTCTTCATTCTTGGCAAGTAATAATCTACCTGCACTTTTTAGTATTTGTTTTTCTCCGTGTTTTACAATAAGCTCTAAAGTGGATTTTCTAAAATCTGCTGATTTTCGTTTTAATAAATCTTCAAACACTAGAATTTCTGAATCAAGCAATTTGGCATTCGATAAAGCATTTATTGCAGTGTTCTTGATTCCTTCTGATCTGTCCTTTAATATCGAGAAGGCAAAATCTCTTTTTTTACGACTTAAAGATGTTTTTACAATTTTCTTTTCCTCATAGTAATAGGTATAATATTCAGGTAAAATCAGACGAGTTACTTTTTCACGATGAGTCAGAGCCAAATGTTCAAAATGTGGAAGAATTAAATCCATATCTTGCTCTTTAGAAAGATTAATAAGGTTAATCATCAAATCAAGTACAACTTCTTTTCCATAGGAAAGGCATAACCATGAAAATACTCTGGGTTTGGACTTAGTTGTTTTTTTTGGAAAGCTGTCAAGTTTGTTTTCTAACTTTTTGAAGAGGTCTAACTTCTCTTGCCTTTTCAATACATCAATAAAGCTTGGCACATTAACCAATTCAATTGCTTGGCAAGCGATAACCGGATCAGAATGGTCTAAATACAGATTGCCATATTTTATTGAAGATGAAGATATGCCTACTTGAGAAATAAAATACAGGGCAAGTGATATCTTTTCATGATTTCCTTGAAGTATCTTATCCAAAAGAGGAGGGCATTGCATAACATCCAATACGCCTTGAGCCCAAAGAGCCATGTATACCTCTGCGTTATCATCACTTTCAATAGCAGATGTAATTTGAGTTGGATCAGATAAAAATCGATCGGCTAGTTCCAAAAATCGTCTTACAGTACTTTCCTTTTCAGCTTCCCAGCCAAAACCAGCCCATACATCAATGGCTCTCACTACCGATGAAAAACGAGTTAACTTGTGGTCCAGAATCACTTTAATCAGGTGTTTCATTGCACCCAATGAGGTTTCATCCAAACACTCAAGAATGCTTTGTCTTAATCCTTCTTGCCTCTGAGCACTTAAAAGCAGTTTCTCTATAGCAATCCAACACTCTTTTTGATCGGAGAGTAACATGGCTTTAATAATGATTCTGCTGGGCTTAGATTGTTCATGTCTGCCATAAATGCTATCCAAACAAAGCTGACCAATCTCTTTATCGCCTTTGTTGATAGCAGCAGCCAATACCAGACTGTATTCTTGGGAGTAAAGACTATTGGAATGAATGGCATACTCTTCCAATTCCAGATTGTACTTGCTTTCATAAATCAGATCAATAATAAAATTTAGCTGACGTGTAAAATGAATAGCCTTTAATTCATTGCTTCGAAAAGATTTTCGTTCATACCCGCTCTGATACATCAAATCTGGAATCATCTCCCAGGCTTTCTTAACAAAAACAGCCATCTTTTCCCCAAACAAAAATTCCAGCAAAGGATATCTTTTCTTATTCCAAAATTCTTCTCCTCCAGCCATTTCATGAAGTACCTTGTATCTAGGTAAGTTTTGAACCACTATACTTCTACTATAGTAATGTTCTTCTTGCTTACGTCTATATTCTGGTATCTGATTCAGTAGTAAAAGTCCCAGATAGGCATTGCTTTTCGATAAGCTATTTTTGTTATTACCAAATACCTTTAACAGAATAGCAGCATTACTATGATATTTGTTTAACGAATTAATGATTCCCTGAGGATGATTTTTAATGGCTTTGTTTGCGAGAAGATCTTCGGTTTTATTCATAATTATTTGGGTTTTACCATATTGTTCCACTTAAGAAGCTAAGCTTGATAATAGAGATAGAGTCAGATTCTTGTAATGATATTGTACTGTCAATGGATTCAATTTGCTCGTCGCCTATAAATATGGCAATTAATCCATCTTCAAAAGCCTGTATTACTGTTTGAATGGCTTTGAGGCTATCAGTATGGTTCTGATTGTAAATTTCTCCAAAATCAACTTTTCCGGAACTACTTTTTTCTTCTATGGAGTTTTCGCTCAGGAATTGTATCAGTCCTTGCGAGTTTAATTTCTGGTTAAATTCTTCAACCTGTTGCTTTACTAGTGTTTTTAGGAAATTCTCAAGGCTTGTATGTGATGCAATATCCAATTCAATTGGCAATTCTTTGAGGTAAGGACGTTTCTTTCCAAGCGATTTAAGGCTAAATAATAGCTTCATTCAAAAAGGCTTAATTAATGGGTTGGTTTATTGTTTATATACTGCTTAAATATAGTTATTCTATAAACTTTATTGAATACAAATAATGATATTGTTAATTTATTCATCGAGATAAAGTTGCCTTGATTTTTCATACAACTCTCCAATCCTCTTTCTTATCGAAGGAGGAGAAAGCACCTCAAGTCCGGGACCAAAACCAAGAAGTACACGTTCCAGTTCATAGTTGGGAATAACTTTTATTTCTATCGTGATTCCATAACGCCCTTTATCAACCATTATTTGTGAGGCATGAATGGGTTTTGTGATGACATAAGGAGCATTCGTTCGATCAATTTTTAAGGTAATCGTTCTGGGACGTAATCCCTCATTTACCGTCACCCCTATGGCATGTTTGTAATGCTCATCAGGATCAAATTGCGGACCATCCAAAAATTCCATTTCTTCCTGATATTCTAGAGAGTGAATTCTGTCCAAAGCAAGTGTCATGAATTTGTTTCTCTTTAATTTTTGCCGACCAATAAGAAACCAACGGTTGTTGAATTCCTTTAACAAGTATGGGTAGAAGTAAATTGCATTTCTATTACGAGCTTTAAAGGACTGATATTCTATTTTCAAAACTTTTTTAGCTTGAATAGCCTGATAGAGAACATTTAAATGCTCCAGACCTCTTAAATGTTCATTGGTATCGATATGTATGATAGGGCGTTCCTTACTCTGCTCTGTGTGAATTTTGTTTTCCAATTTTTGAATCAAGCCTGTCATTTCAGAAAAATGAGAGAAGCCTTGAAATTGTTTTAAGATCTCAACAGCATCGTTTAGTTTACCCAAATCTTGTTCCGAGAGTGGAAGTTGAGTAATGGAATAGTCAGGATCTTCATAGGTATAGTATTTTCTCTCTGTTACGACAATTGGTGCGTTATAACCCAATTTCTCACTTCTCATGGATTGTATGTCCAGTTGAATGGTACGGCGACTCACACCTTTGTCAATGCCTTCGAACTCGTAAAGTGCATCCGAACAGGCATCCATCAAGTCATCCAAAGTCCATTTTCGATACTTATTTCTAAGGCATTTATCAATGGTGGTATAACGAATAAGAGCATTTCTATTAACGGGCATAAGTTTTTTTTAAGAAAAATAGAAAAAATATTTTACTACGCAAAAAGATTGCGCACTAGCGTTTCATCTTTGTATCATCAAGTTCTTTAAAATGATGATAAGATACTTTTGGTATCCAAAAAATATACCTTCTGAAAGGAAGGAAAAGGCATGAAAAAATCCACAGTTTACGGACCTGACTTAAGTTTCTGTATAGCTTGGTAGTATTCGCTCAGTAGAGTTGAATATGCTTCTGTTACTGTTGGAATTTTTCATTCACGTTGTGTGTCGGGGGTTCGAATCCCTCTCCTAAACCATATATAGGATAACTCAGTAAGGATAGAGTAACAACCAAATGGTGGACTAAAAATCCAGAAAAGAGAAGTCAGGCACTTCACCAAAAAGCCTACCAGCCGAAAGTAATTTGTGCCAGACCGGTTTTACTTCTTTGAAGATAAAACAGTCTTGACAAAGTTTTGAAAGTGGTAATTTCTTTCAAAGGAGACATTTGCTTCACAAGTGTAAGAATCAGGAATAGTAATCATTGATAACTCACACTAGGGAACCTCTTGTTATAATTTGTAAGAATTATAGCTTCCACTCTGAAAAGATGGTTGAGCACAAATTTCTTTCTTTTTAGTAAGAAATAAAAATCTAACAAATAATAAACAGTCATGAAAAGAGTAAGAATTAGAAAAGGAACTATAGGATTAGTTTACAGGAAAGAGGAATACAAGAAAGTTCTTACTGAAGGAACGTATTGGATCAATCCATTAGAAAGGGTATATACTTTGGAAAGAAAGGGTGCATTTGCTCCTAAGGAAGAGCTTGCCATGTACTTGCAAGATGAGAACTTAAAAGATTTGCTTAGCATAGTTGAAGTTAAAGATGGAGAGTTGAGTTTTATGTATGAAAATGGAATATTTAAAACTGTACTTTCTTCGGGGATTTATACATGGTGGAAGGGATATACACCATTATCCTTTCAAACTGTGAATACAAAAGAAATAGAGGTTTCTGATCAAATTGACAGAAGTATCCTTTCCAGAACAAATGTGATGCCTTATTTAAGGGTATATCAGGTAGAATCATACGAAAAGGCTTTGCTTTTTAAAGATGGAAGGTTTGAAAGAATTTTAGAATCCAGTACGTATTATTTCTGGAAAAATGCAACTCCAATCACGGTTCAGAAAGTAGATGCCAGACAGCAGAAATTTGAAGTGTCAGGACAGGAAATCCTAACTAAAGATAAAGCTGCTTTAAGAATTAACTTTTTTGCATTGTATCAAGTAATTGATGTGAAAAAAGCCTTGATGGAGAATAAAGATTTTGAAAAACAATTGTACATTCTTCTTCAGTTGGCTTTAAGGGAGTTTATAGGTTCTTTATCCTTAGATGAAATGCTAGAAAAGAAAGAATCGGTATCCACTTCTATAGTAGAGAAGCTAAAATCAAAGGTAGAAAAACTAGGTGTGGCTCTTTTGGATAGTGGAATAAGGGATGTTATCTTACCTGGTGAAGTAAAGGATATTATGAATCAGGTATTGGTGGCTCAGAAAAAAGCCCAGGCAAATATCATTACCAGAAGAGAAGAAACCGCCTCAACCAGAAGTTTGTTGAATACAGCTAAGTTAATGGAAGATAATGATATGCTGTTTAAATTGAAAGAGATGGAATATGTTGAAAAGATCTCTGAGAAAATCAATAATATCAGTCTTTCGGGTGGAGGACAAGTGGTAAATCAGTTAAGAGAGATATTTGCTCCTAACAAGTAAAAATTGAAATCAAATGAACAAAGTTATATCTACAGAAAGAATACCCGTTAAAATGTGGTTGAACGATTTGGAGGAATCCGCATTAAAGCAGGCGGAGAACTTGGCTAATTTGCCTTTTTCTTTTAAGCATGTTGCCTTGATGCCAGATGCGCATTTTGGCTATGGTATGCCTATCGGAGGAGTGTTGGCAACCAAAGGTGTTGTAATTCCCAATGCAGTTGGGGTGGACATTGGTTGTGGAATGTGTGCCATGAAAACCAATATCGACGATTTAGACTCTGATAATTTAAAGAAGATAATGAGCGGAATAAGGAAGAGAATTCCTTTAGGATTTTCTAAGCATGCTAATCCTCAGTCAGAGAATTATATGCAGCAATTGAAAAAGCTTCCTGAAGTAATTGAAAGACATTATGCCAATGCATTGCACCAGTTAGGAACTTTAGGAGGTGGAAACCATTTTATTGAGATTCAGTATGGTTCCGATGGATGCATTTGGGTGATGATTCATTCCGGAAGTCGAAATTTGGGAAAGCAGGTAGCCGATCATTACAATAAAATTGCCAAGCACTTGAATGAGAAATGGCATTCACAAGTACCCGCATCCTGGGATTTGGCTTTTTTGCCAATTGAAACCAAAGAGGCGAAAGAATATCTGGAAGCCATGCAATACTGTGTTGATTATGCTTTAGCCAATCGTAAATTAATGATGGAACGTGTAAAGGAATCTTTTACAGACGTATTGAATCAGGATTTCGAATGCTCAGAAATCATCAATATAGCTCATAACTATGCGGCATGGGAGAATCATTTTAAGGAAGATGTGATTGTACACCGAAAAGGAGCTACAAGTGCCAGAGGAGGGGAGACCGGTATCATTCCAGGATCTCAGGGTACCAAATCCTATATAGTAGAAGGTTTAGGAAATCCTCAAAGCTTTCACTCTTGTTCTCACGGAGCAGGGCGAAAAATGGGAAGAAAACAGGCTCAACGAGAACTAGACCTTAAGGAGGAGATCAATCGCCTGGATAAAAAAGGAATTCTTCATGCCATTAGAGGAAAGAAGGATTTGGATGAAGCCGCTGGTGCCTACAAAGACATAGATGTAGTGATGGATAATCAAAAGGATTTGGTGAAAATCCTTGTAGAACTAGAGCCTTTAGCTGTGGTAAAAGGATAAAAAGGAAGAACAAATTAATTGAGTGTAGACAGTGTTTAATTAGATGTTCAAAATGGCAATTTTCTAGAGTAAAATTCTCTATCTTTACCCCTGAAAATTTATAAGAAAAAATTGCGTTACTGAAGTTTCTCTTGAGATAAAACGACCAAAATTAGACAAGGGGAAACGGACGAGTGAACGCACCATGATATGGTGTGCTTTCTTGTTGCGTTTTACTTTGTCAGGGTGCTTGGTCGTACCTTTCTCAGGTTTAATGGAATAGAGGGCATGCCTCTTTTTGTTTAAGGAACTTTATAACCATAAAAAGAGATAATATGGAGATGAAGTTACCACCAGTACACGAAATGTTAGCCCACCTAACTGAAGAACAATTAGAAGATCTATGTAAGAGATTTCCACATGAAAAAAATCAGATATTAATTGATGAGTTCGGATTAAATGTGTCAGTGGCATGGTTACCAAAGATTGTACCTCCTAGAGTTACTCATGACTTACAATGTCCACATTGCAAGGTGAGTTTGTGGCAAAAAGTAGTCAAGATAAAAAAAGAAGAAAGTGAGATACCATATTGTCCTGTGTGCGATCATAAAATTGATTCATTTTGTATGTGCAAGTATTGTGAAGATGAAAGAAGATTTCACCCTGAAAAGGCACGTTTGAGAAGTGTTGGACTAGGATATCGCAAGTATAAAAGAGAAAAGACAATTAATCAGGTAAATGAATTGCCTTTACTGGATCAACTTTATCTATCTGCATTCCTAAGAGTGGCAACTAAGGATAATTCCAATCTGTTAAGTTTGTTGAATTCAAGTTTAAAGCTATCTCCTAATCGATATTGTGACTCATTGATAATTGTACACTTATTGAATAATTCTTACCTCAAACAAAGCTCAGAGTATCCTTATGAATGCCCAATTGAACTGAGTGATTCTAATAAAGAACGATTTAACTTTTCTACTGATTTTTTTATTACCAATATTAATCCTGGAAATCAGGATGTAGGAGAGTTGATGATGAAGCTTTATTATCCGGAGATCAATAAGGTAACTGAATTAGAATTAAGGGATATTTGGAAGATGATTACTAAAGCAGAATGTTTGGAGTATGTGATTCATACTTTGCAAGAATTAAAAATATCCTATAAGTATTCAAAAAGGCATGAGGAACTTATTGAAAAGATACTTCATCATTTCCCGGTTAGTCAGTTTTATAGTCTCTATGGAAGTGCAATAAAGGCTGCTGTATATAAGAAGGAACAAGGCAAAATAGAATTACATCAGGTTTTAAATGTTAGTATGAATCAACTTGAGAACTATCTTGAGAGAGCGATTAAAGAACGTTGGAATGTAACCAAGTGTAATCGTAGGTATTGGAGTTCTCAGTCCGTGATTAGTGAGGTGTTTTTTAATTACTTTTTGAAGATTGGAAATTCTGGGTTTTGGGAATGTCCTCATACCTTTGAGATAGATGTGGATATTGACGCTTCTAAAGACGAAACTAATATCTAAAGTAAAGGTACATGTAATTGTTATTATTGCTGGTTAAGAGATATTTCATACTCTTAGGCACTTATAGAATACTTGTGACTATTTGATGAAATGTTGGAGAATATCTTTAAAATATTCCTGCGAAAATATCGACTAAGATTTAATTTTATTCTAATGGAACTATGATTTTTAAATGCCTTTTCGATTTGATAAATCTCAGTTTCAAATAACATTGCTTAAAGATTAGAGGGTAATTGACAAACTGGAATTCTCTAATGGAGAATATCATTTTTTTACTTAATTAATCTTGATCTAAATAAGAGAAGGGAATTAAATGCAAAAAACTTAGAACCTCTTTATTTTTAAGGTGTTTAGTTGATTTATTCAGGTGTGTCGCGGGTTTGGTGAGGAATTTCAAGATATTTCTTTCTTACCATAATCTTTTTTTGTCTTGTGATGTTTATTAAATTTGATTTTTGGTGATATAATCAACTGTTAAATTTATTCTCTTCGGGAATTTAATATATACCTGCATGAAGGCTTTCGATACGCATAGAATTATTACAAAGGAATATAAAGATTATTTAAAGAGTTTTGTTTCGATTAAAGACGATAATATTCGAAAAAAAGTGAATGAAGCTTTTAGTGACGATCGTATCATGCCAGAGCCTCTTTTGCAATTTAACCCATCCTATGCTACTAGTTCCCCTTTGTCAGAATTAATTACTGAAGGAATAGTTCATCCCGAGCTTTCCAAGGTTTTTGGAAGTTATAATTTGTATCATCATCAAATAGAGGCTTTACGAAAAGGGGTAAATGGTGAAAACTTAATCGTAACATCAGGTACTGGATCGGGTAAATCTTTAACATTCCTGGCAACCATATTTGATAATATTTTTAAAAATCGGGATAAAAAGGGAATAAAAGCAATTCTAGTCTATCCAATGAATGCTTTAATTAATTCTCAAGAAGAAGAGATTAAGAAATATGAATTAGCATACCTTAAAAATTATTTATCTCCAGCTTTACAAAAAGATATAATTTTTGATGATGATAAAACAACTTTGGATGAGAAGTTAAGTTGGGCTAAAGAAAGAACTGAAAAGAGATTTCCAGTATCTTTTGGTAAGTACACAGGACAGGAAAATTCAGAAATAAAAGAAAAACTCTTAAAGAATCCTCCTGATGTATTGCTAACCAACTACATGATGTTGGAATTAATCATGACACGTTATCCTGAAAAGGCCTTTAGAGCCTCTATAAAGGAGAATCTAAAATACCTTGTGTTTGATGAATTACATACCTATAGAGGGCGCCAAGGAGCTGATGTAGCACTTTTAGTGCGTAGAATAAAGGGCTTAGTTGGTCAACCGTTAATACATATTGGAACTTCCGCCACCATGGCTTCTGGAACTAGGTCTTTTCAGCAGGAACAAGTCGCAATTGTGGCTGGAAAACTATTTGGAGATCATTTTGTTGCTAACCAAGTAATTTGTGAAACATTAAAACCTTCCACAAAAGGAAAAATAGATACACTCACTTCATTTGATTTACAAGAAGGGATTTATGAGATAGATACCCTTGCTGATGAAAAAGTTTTTATTAAGCACCCTCTTGCTGTTTGGTTAGAAAACAAAGTTGCATTAGCTGTTGATAAAGAAGGTAACATTGTCAGGAATACACCTATGACATTAAGCCAAATTACAACTAAGTTAGCTGAAGATGCAGATGTGGATGAAAAGGATGCAAAATTAGCACTATTAAATCTTTTTGAATGGTCTGAAAATTTGAATGTAATCGGAGCTAAGCAAAATCCAAGGCAATCATATCTTCCATTTAAAATTCATCAATTTATTGCTCAAACGGGAAATGTTTATGCTACGCTCGGGACTCCTGAAGAAAGAAAAATACTTTTTGATGATGGCTTATATGTTGATAAGGATATACCTTTATTTCCAGTCTTGTTTAGTCGTATAACAGGACATGAATTTTTGTGTGTACAAAAGGATTTTAAAACAAATTCCTTACTACCGAGATCACCTAAAGAATTACCAAATAAAATAACAAAGGATTCATTAAAGGCAGACAAAGAGGTAGGTAGGAGTAAGACAGTTCTCACAGAGACTGATTTCCCTATGGGATATGTAATTATTCCTCATGATAATACGCCAATTTGGGACGATTCATCCATAGAAAACTTACCTGAATCTTGGTTTCGAAAATTAAAAAGTGGAGATGTTCTTGAAAATTATTGGGAACAACGATTGCCTTCAGAAATTTATATAAATCAAAACGGTAGCTACTCAGATGAGCCAGATGACCTTCATACATTAAAAGGATGGTATGTTCCAGCACATCTAGTACTTGATCCTACATGTGGTATAATCTTCGATACTAACACAAACGAGAATACAAAGTTGATGCGTATTGGTAATGAAGGGCGTAGTACAGCAACTACAGTATTGTCTTTTGCAGTATTAAAAGCAATGCATGCAGAAAAAGTTCCTGCGGATAAACAAAAGTTGTTAAGTTTTACGGATAATAGGCAGGATGCTTCTTTACAAGCAGGTCATTTCAATGATTATATAACATTGGGAAGATTGCGTTCTGCGATATATAACGCATTAAAAAAGGCATCGGAAAATATTTTAAAGATTGAAAATATTTCTCTTGCTGTTTGTGAAGAATTAAATCTTTCAGAACATGAATATGCAAGGATAATATCTGAAAATCCAGAATGGCCTGATCCTAAAAATGAAACCGCCTTACGAAATTATATTCAACTTAAAATAATTGAAGACCTAAAAAAGGGTTGGAGATATACAGCTGCAAATTTAGAGCAGTGTGCTTTATTGGATATCAATTACAATCGACTAAAAGAGTTTTGTAAGCAAGATTCTTTTTTTTCTAACATACTTTGTTTTAATGAAATTTCTTCAGTAGAACGTTCAAAAATTATAATTCAGGTTTTAAATTATTTTAGAACATCTTATGCTTTGGATTATTACCTATTTAATGAGGCAGATAAATATCAGTTAGAAACGAGCCTCCGAAATGCATTAGATGATGATAAGCCATGGTCACTAGATAAGAATGAAAAGATTGATACTCCATACTATTTGATACCTGAGACAATCGGTGTAACAAGAAAGAATATCTATACAGCCAGTATAGGGGCGCGGAGTTATGTAGGAAAATATTTGAATAATATTATTAAAAATAAAGGTCTCGAATCACTTAAACCGGATAAGATGACTTCTTTTATTAAAGAGCTATGTGATGTACTGGTGAAAGGTCATTTCTTATCTAAGAAGGAACTTAAAGGAACTAAAGGAAGTACAGATGCTTATCAATTGAGATTGGATGCTATTGAGTGGAGGTTAGGAGATGGAAAGACAGTTTTACGTGATCAAGTTCGTTTTTGGGTTCCAGATAAAGAGAACACAACACCCAATAATTACTTTAAAAGATTTTATCAGCAAGATTTCTCTATTTTTTTGAAGCCTTTTATTGGTAGAGAACATACAGGACAGCAATCAAATGCTGAGCGAATTGATCGTGAAGATAAGTTTAGAAAGGGAGAATTATCCACTCTTTTTTGCTCTCCAACTATGGAATTGGGGATTGATATTGCTGAATTAAATATTGTTCATATGAGGAATGTTCCTCCTGGACCTGCTAATTATGCACAAAGAAGTGGTCGTGCTGGGCGAAGTGGACAAACAGCTCTTGTGTTTACTTATTGTACGATGCTCTCTCCTCATGATAATAATTATTTTAGGAAACCTGCCGAAATGGTTGCTGGAGTAGTGGCACCACCTCGAATTGATTTGATGAATGAAGAATTAGTAGCAACTCATTTTAGAGCAACTGTTCTAACGCAATTAGCAATCGACTCCTTAAAGAATTCTGTTGTTGATGTTGTTGATAAATCTGTACATCCTAAATTGCCAATTTTTGCAAAGACTGATCTTTACATTAAAGATCAGATAGCAAATTTCGCTTCAGACTATATTACACAGTTTAGAACTTTACTTGGTAATTTGTATCAACAATTGAAAGATGAGACCAAATGGTTTACTGATGATTGGTTAGAAGGAAAGGCACGAGAGTTTTATAATGAATTTGATAATAGTTTTGATAGGTGGCGAAGCTTATATTGTGATGCTGAGAATTTAGTTCAACGCGCACATATAAAATTAAATGATCCAATAGCTAAGAAAGATAACCTTCAAATAAAGGAAGCCAAAAGAGAATATGCAATAGGATTAAGACAAAAAGATCTTCTTACCAATGAAAATAGTCATAAAGGATCACAGCAGTCAGAGTTTTATATTTTCAGATATTTAGCTGCTGAAGGATTTTTACCAGGGTATAATTTTACTCGTATGCCGATACGCACATTTGTGGGATATCGTCATCGCGAGGAAGGAGATTATATTAGTAGACCGCGTTTTATTTCTTTGCGCGAGTTTGGACCTCAAAACTTGATCTATCATAATGGTAGCAAGTATCGAATTAACCGAATGAGAGTAAATATTGCAGATAGTGATAATATCATGCATAGTGCAAAGATATGTAAGAGTACGGGGTATATCTATCTGGATGATGAAGCAAAAGGTATTAATCATGATCCGATAACGAATAAAGAGTTAAAAGGAACTGATGCTGTAGATATTAAATCAAACCTAGTTGAACAGGCTGAATGCGAAGCTGTACCTCGTGAAAGAATTTCAAGTGCTGAAGAGGAACGTACTTCTACAGGGTATAAAATTGAACAATATTTTTCTGTCCCTCAGGGGATGGATCAAACAATGCAATCTGTTATTAAAAGTGGTGATCAAGCATTACTGAACTTGACCTATGCAAGTGCCGCCCAATTAGTACAACTTAATGTGGGATGGAGAAATCAGCAAGACCAAAATGGTTATGCATTAGGACGGGTGAGTGGAAAGTGGAAAAGCTTAAAAGAGAAGGCAGAAAATGATGCTTCTGATCCTGTTGATATGGTTGAGCTTTTTACCACAGACACCGCGGATATTTTATATATCCAACCTGTAGAGCAATTAGATATTGATAAAGAAGGGGTAATAACATTAGTTTATGCTTTAAAGCGAGCTATAGAGAAAGTATTCCAAATAGAAGAAAGTGAAGTAGGTGTATGGTTGATGGGAAATGATGAA
>Ga0070725_10001201_pt1 | contig 14883 bp, 12 predicted proteins | sample tdDd002_FD_69781 | JGI IMG/M metagenome (GOLD analysis project Ga0070725, IMG submission 69781) | Marine sediment microbial communities from the Atlantic coast under amendment with organic carbon and nitrate - tdDd00.2 | ecosystem: Environmental > Aquatic > Marine > Coastal > Sediment | place... | reverse complement strand
GCCTGATTATTCAACGCCTCTTGTGGAATATTAGCTTCCATGGGGGGCTGGTTAGACAAGGCGCCGGGAATGCCACCCGAGGTTGCCCCGTTCGAATTATTCTCGACAGTCATCTCACTGCGAAGCGCAGGAAGATCCGGATTAAATCTCTTAGCCGTCTGCTCAACGGAAGTGAAGTCCATTCTAACATCGACTTGAGAGGTAAAGTTCTCTGGCCCCAGGATTGGCATCAGTATCGATTCAACTTTGTTACGGTATTCTGACTCTTTTTGTTGCACCAACTCTTGTTCGCGACGAGCACGAGCCGAGACCGCATCCTGGCTGCCGGAGTTGAGTAGTCGTCCGTTGGAGTCTGTCACAGTCACACGTGTTGGCTCTAACCCTTGAACAGCAGATGCCACGATATCGACGATTGAATCTACCTCTTCCTGGCCGAGGCTTCCACGGCGGGCATTAATCACAACCGTAGCACTAGGCTTAGAGCGATTACGTGCAAACACATTCTCTTTTGGAATAGCTAAAATAACTTTTGCACGGGTCACGCTTCTTAATTCTTCGATGGCTCTGGCCAGGTTTAATTCCTGACTATGTTTGAGCCTTGCCTGCTCCATTCTTTGGCTTACGCCGAAACCACTGTCTTGGCTCAGGTAATCACCGCTAGTGGCTGCGCTGTCGACACCTTCACGACTCAGCATCAACTTTACGTCTTGATACTTGTCTTCGGGTACCTTCACAACATCGACATCGATCTCATACTTGATCTTATTCTTATCGAGTACATCCAATACTTGAATCATCTCTTGAGTCGACATTTTACCCAATGGTCTGTATTCAGGCTCCTGTGCCCACAACATGACAAATACGGCTAGCGCAAGACAGATTGCAAGAGCAAGGATCATGGTCACCTGGCGTAACATATCGACCCCACCAAAAGAGCCGACACCACCAGACTTGTTTTCTTCCTGTACACCACCTGCAATGCCATCGCTTGCCAATGTGGAATTTGTACCTACAACCATATCAGTGCTCACAATAGATACCTGCTTGTTCTATCCATAATTATTAGTATTAACTCAAATTTTCGATTGGCCGAAATTATACAGGCATACTCATAATTTGTTTATAAGCTTCGACAAACTTGTTTCTAACTTGAACCGTTGCCTCAAAAGCAACACTCGCTTTCTCTCTGGCGATAACGGTATCGGATAAAGTCACACTTGTATCACCCATATCCAGTCGACTAGCCATAGAAGATGAGTTGGCTTGAAGCTCACCCACCGTGCCCACGGCTTGAGAAAGGAGCTCACCAAAATTACTGCCGGAGGTATTATTCACCTGTCTGGTAATTTGAGTATTAATACCGCCAGCTGGAATTTCACCGCTTAGTGACTGCATCTCTTGCAGTAATGAATTGGCACCTATTTGCATAACAAGCTCCCTATCGCCGTCCTTCTTAAATACAAAGTGACGAATAGTTGACGAAAATCACAGATAGTTATGATGATGCAATAAGTTTGCCAGATTGAACAATAGGGGGGAGGGCGCCAGCAAGCTGGCTAAAGGAACGTCCACTTCGTGGACTCACAGAACGGGCTTCGCCCTTCGAGAACGTTCGCAGGCTCACTGCCATAAAAGATTAAATGAAGGTTTTAGGAAAGGATAGTTCCTAGAAACTCGAACCTAGGAACTCGTACCTGAACCACTTTTAAGCCGGGATCTGTATTCCCATATCCCGCATTTTAGCCATTTTGTATCTGAGCGTTCTGGCACTGATCCCTAATTTTTCGGCGACAAGCTTACGACTTCCCTGACACTGGGTCAGTGTCTCGAGAATAATGACGTGCTCTTGAGCCTTGAGTTCGTCCCCCAGCCCATCGAGTTCGACAGGCTTAGGTTCAACATTTTGCACAACATCCAAAGTATCTTGATTAAGTAATCCATCTTGTGAGTCTATAATGATGTCATTAATGCCGATAGCACCACCGCTTTGAAGTATCAAGGCTCGTTGGATCACATTGTCTAACTCTCTGACATTGCCAGGCCAGCGGTGTGTCAATAAGCGCCTTGAAGCACTTTCATCGAGTTCAGGTATTTGAGCCAGTCCAGATGATGTGGCATGCCTTACCAGCAAGTGTCTTGCCAATGGTAAGATGTCCGCTGGTCTTTGGTTTAATGCTGGCCAAGTCAGTGGAAAGACATTGATGCGATAATAAAGATCCTCTCGAAACTCGCCGGAGCTAGCCATAGACTTAAGATCACGATTCGACGTTGCGAGCACTCTGACATCCAGTTTAATGTTTTTACGCCCGCCGAGTCGCTCAACTTCACGCTCCTGAAGTACACGCAAAAGCTTGGCCTGAAGCCCTAACTCCATCTCAGAAATTTCATCCAGCAACAGGGTTCCACCCTGGGCCTGCTCAAATTTACCGGGACAGGCTTGATAGGCTCCGGTAAAGGCTCCTTTCTCATAACCAAACAACGTCGCTTCGAGCATATTTTCAGGGATCGCGGCGCAATTAATGGCAACAAACGGACCGTCGACACGGCTACTGTTTTGATGAATATATCGTGCAAGCACCTCTTTACCTGAACCACTCGGTCCCATAATCATCACAGAGGCATCGGATGCAGCCACCTTTTGAGCTAAACCGAGTAACGCAAGACTCTTATCATCGGCGACAATAGGTTGATCTTGAACCAGTTTAGGTTTCATATAACGAGAAACCTGGTTTAATAACACCTCAGGAGCAAAGGGTTTTGCCAGATAGTCTACAGCGCCCAATTTAATCGCATTTACCGCATTATCTATGGTGGCATAAGCCGTCATTAACAGCACAGGTAATTGCGTATGTTGGTGAAGGTAATTAAGCAAGCCAATGCCTCCAATCCCCTCCATCTGCACATCACTTATCACCATATCGAATGATTCATCTTTCAGCTTGATGATAGCCTCTTCTGCAGAACCAACATCTATGCATTCATATTGTGCCAGCAATAGCGTATCTAACAGGGCTTCTCGCAGTGAGTGGTCATCCTCAACCAATAGTATTTTTCCTTCAGACATGAGATGACTCCTCAACTTTTTCAGATAAATTTTCTTGTAAACGATCTTCTTTATCTGTCATTTGTAACTTGGGAAAGTGTAACGAGGCTCTGCATCCCACTCCTTTCTCACACCTGAACTGGATTTTTCCGCCATGATTAGCCACCACAGACTGAACAACGGCAAGGCCAAGCCCGGTTCCCTGAGGCTTAGTCGTAAAAAAAGGTTCCATCACTTTCTTCTGCATTGCCTTGTCTAAACCTTTGCCATTATCGGTGACATCGATCTGAAGTCCGTCCGCCGACTCCCACCCTTTCAGCTCTACCCGGGTCGCGCCGGCTTCGATGCTGTTAACCACAAGGTTATTGATAGCCGAGCTAAGAGCACTGGCGTTGGCAAGAAACTCGCCACTGGATTCATCGATAAATTCAAGCTTGCATGAGTGCTTGGCAGCAATAGGGTCGCAATTCGCCAGAACGCTTGCCACAACAGACTCGATAGTCTCAGCTTCACCTTGCTCTTGTTGACGGCCCTTAGCCATCAACAGCATATCGTTCACCTGATGCTCTAACTCATTTAGCCTGTCGACGAGTTTCTTCTGAAAACGGCTTCTGGCAGGTTCCGATATTCTCGGGCTGGCTAAATTTGACGCGTATAGCAGGGCCGCTGTCAATGGTGTGCGCACTTGATGAGCAAGTGTTGCAACCATCTTACCTAACGCTGAAAGGCGCTGAAGGTGTGATAAATTCTTTTGCAGCAGACGTGTTTCAGTCAAGTCCGTCAGGACTATCAGTTGGCCGGGTTCCGGCGTCAACGGGGTGATAGCCAGTTTAACTCTTCGACCATTGCGAAGCGAAACTTCATGGCCATCGTCATCTTGTGGAGAGAAGGCACGGTTAATGACCTGAATCCACCTTAAACCCTCTAGTGGTAACCCCAAGAGTTCAACTGCCACTGGATTGGCATCCGTGACTAATCCATCACCATTAATGATAACGACTCCTGACGGCATAGCCTGAAGGATGCGTTCCATTCGATTTGACATGTTGGCAGCGGGTGCTGTTTCCAACCATCTAGGCGAATGCTGATTTAATGTATCAAGTTGAATTTGGGGACTTATGGACATATCCACTCCGTCAAAAAATTGCTGCTAACGGAGGTTTTGCATGAATTGTGCCAAGAGGAAAAAAGGGGCGAGGGAAAAGGGCCTAGGAACGAGGTTAGAGGTAAAAAGATCCAGGAACTGGAAACTAGTTCCTGGGAACTTCTTTTTAATCTTTACCCATACCATATTTTCTCATCTTCTCGACGAGAGTCGTACGTCTGATGCCTAACATTTCAGCAGCTCTTGCAACGACATTATCTTGTTGTTCTAACGCTTGCCTGATCATATCGATCTCAAGCTCAGCAAGAAGGTCTTTGAGGTTAACGCCTTCCGGAGGTAGCTCACTTGGAAAACGAGTTTCAGGAATATCGACAGGTTCATCATTGCTGAATATCGAAGCTAACGCATCACGTTCAAGCTCCTCTTCACTGACCTCGACGCAATATTCAGGCACATCAATATGACGATACTTTGCAGGAAGGTCATTAACATCGACCAAACCACCGGGGTAAAGAATAGTGAGACGCTCAACTAAATTTGAGAGTTCCCTAACGTTACCAGACCAGGCGTGCTCCTTCAGAGACTCTATCGCTCTTTGAGTAAAGCGAACCTTACCACGGCCTTCGTTATAAACCCGGCTAACTAACTCCTGAAGCAAAAGAGGGATATCATCCTTTCTCTCACATAGGGCTGGCATTTCAATAGGGAAAACATTCAATCGGTAATAGAGATCTTCACGAAACTCGCCGTTAGTGATCATATCTTCAAGATCTCTATGAGTCGCGGCAACAACGCGAACGTCGGTAGTAATAGACTTACTGCCCCCGACTCGTTCAAATATTTTTTCCTGTAGCACACGCAATAGCTTTACCTGCATCTGCAGGGGCATATCACCGATCTCATCGAGGAAGAGAGTGCCTTTCTCGGCTAATTCGAAGCGTCCTTTACGGGCACTAATCGCACCGGTAAACGATCCCTTCTCATGACCAAACAACTCACTTTCTAGAAGCTCCGCGGGAATTGCGCCACAATTGACCGGGATAAATGGACCATCGCGACGCTCAGAGATGTAATGAATATTACGGGCTACCACCTCTTTACCTGTACCGGACTGACCTAACACCAATACCGTAGCATCGGAGCTGGCAACTTGACTAATTAAGTGGCGAACCTGAGCAATACCGTCACTTCGTCCTACCATACTCCTGAATAACTTAGTCTGATTGACGCTGGTTGGAATATCCGGACGTTTAGCCTGGCCGAAGACCTGGCAAAAATGTAGAAGCTCAGTCAATTGAGGATAATTAAGGGGTTCCTCGATATGACCTAAGATATTAGATGCTGTGACGCCCGTTGCGTCTCCGAGCAACAACATAGGCTGCCAGGGTAATGTTCCGGCAAGGGATTGAAGTAACTCTTTAGATTGAGTTTCGGCAGCAATAACCAAGGCTCTGAATCGAGTATTTTGTATTCGCTGTTCAAGCTTATCGACTGCGACCAGCTCAACTTGCTCACCCAAAAACTCAAATACACACGACAAGCGATTAATTCGCTCTGACTGGTTACCGACAAGTAGAATTCGTTGATCTGTTTGCATCATTAAAAAAGCCGTAAAGCGCTCGTTATTATTCGCATTAATTATTAGTGTTTGTTGCTTAAAAAGCTGTGTAGTGTTTCCAATACAAACCGAACAAAACCACTACCGTGAGGAATAGTGTATTATCAGCAAGCTATTAGCAAGTCCCTGATGCATTTAATGCAAACCTGAATTGATTTTAGCTCCACTCCATTGATTTTAGCTGAAATATTCAACGAATCCAGATACGATTGTCAATTAATTGACTTTTGACGTGTTTTTGGGGTTCCCTCCCCTTAAACTAATTTTGAATTTATACGGCTTCGGTGTGTGATGCCATATGATGTTGCTCAGGCGGAATCGCGTCCCACCCCTCTTTAATGGTTCTAAGAATCTCAGAAACATCATCGATCGCTTGAACATCATTATTCAGGTTTGCTTCTGAAATTCGACGCAACATAAAATCATAAAGTGCACTCAAGTTAGTGGGGATATCGCCACCTTCTTCCATATTCAAGCTATTATTTAATCCGGTAATGATGCCTATCGCCTTACCAATATAGATCCCTTTATTGGCAGCATCATTATTCTCAATCGCATAACGACTCTGAGCTAAACGCTGCAGTGCACCTTCAAACATCATCTGAATGATTCTATGGGGGGAAGCAACGGAGATTTCACTCTCGACTGATACTTTACGATATGATTGCAGTGACTTTCTCATATATACCTACCTATTTGGCACCTATTGATTTGTAAACATTAATTTGGCGTTTACTTTTTCTACCAAGATGCAAAAGTTCTTGCCTATGCTGTAATACACCTCTAGCTTGATGCTCAAATTTCTGAGTCAAAGCTAATTGGCTTTCCAACATAGTCCTATCTTCATCTTTTGGAGAAGTTAGCAGCTCTTCGAGTAAAAGTTGACGCTGTTCAACTAACTTCTGCAAATTTAATACCAACTCATCTGCAGTCTCATTTTCTGCAGGCATCTTCTCCAACTCAATTAAGGCTTCAGATAATGAGTGGTTCAGTTTGTTCAGCTCCGGCAGAATGTGCAAGAGACCTCCCGTTTAAAGTAACGTTACTTAGTTTTGGCTCCTAACTACACCAGGTAAAGCGTTTAAGCCATTAACAATACCGGAAGACTGCTGATTTAAATTACCGACAATAAGATCCATCGCGTTAAACTGCTTCATTAACCTGGCGTTTAATTGTTCCATCTTAAGAGTAAATGCCTCACGTTGATCATCCAAGCGCTGTTTATCACTGGTATAAGCATTGTTTCTTGTATCAATCAAGCCTGTTACGGGCTTAACATAACTCTCAACCACAGTGTCTAAGCGATTAGCAAGTCCGGTATCTGGTGTCGAAAACAAGCCCTCAATACCAGTCATATTATCTGCAATTGCAGTATCTAATTTTGCGCTATTGACAGACAGTTTACCATAACGGTCCGCTTCGATACCGATATCATAGAGCGCTACAGTCTCGCCTCCGACATCGACCCTTGAACTGATCATACTCCGCAATTGAGATTCAATTGAACGGATCATAGAGTCTCCCTGCAGCGCTGCGGCCTCCTCTTTTTCAACATCATAAGCCGACAGCTTATCGATAGTACCAATCAAACTGTTATAGGCATCAACAAAGCCTTGTACATTATCTTTAACGGCGTCTTTATCTAACTCAATCTTAACTGTGGTCGATTTATTCAAATCGGCATCGGTAAGGCTAAGTGTCACACCTGCAATGGCACCTTTAACTTCATTGGTCTGAGAAGTCAGCTGCTGTCCATCGACATGAATGATTGAATTTTTAGCAATCTGGAGTTCCGTGAGGTTAGCACCGCCAAACATATCATTAAGGCCGGTACCCACGGTATCGTTGGCCACTACACCAATCTGGCTATCTGTACCTTCGGTATCGGAGCTTAGTACCAAACGACTACCCGCATCACTGGTAATAATCGTCGCAGTAACGCCCACATTATCGCTGGCACTATTGATGTTTTTAGCGATATCTTCCAGAGAATCAGTAGCACCGACAGGCACGGAAAAACTGTTACCATTCACAGTCAGATCTAAGCTTCCTTCTCCAACAGGTACGCTTGGATCGGCAACATTAATACCAGCAACTTTATGCTGTTGGGCTAATTGTTCAACTTTGACATTATAACTGCCGGATTGTGATGTCTTATCCGCTGTTGCAGTCAGATAGCTGCTTTCACCGGTAGAAACGCTTCTCTGGTTTAAACTCCCACCATCCTGAAGCTTCTCTAACGCATCCTGAAATGTCGACAAGGCGCTCTTTAATGTACCAATCGCCGACACTTTCGCATCGATTGTCTTTTCAGTTTTATCAAATATGGCTTCTTTAGGGACCTTTTCAGCATCAACAAGCACACCGACAATTTTGTTGATTTCAAGCCCTGAGCCTATTCCCGTTGCCGTTAATGCCATAAAAACCTCTTCTAAACCAATATTTTCTCTACTGCTAAATCACTTTAAATTGAAGAGTCAAGCTTCAGTCTTCATCAGAAGACCTGTGACTTCAGTCAACTTCCGCGCCAATTTCAACGCTTCTTCATTGGGGATCTGTCGAATCAAATCACCGGATTCGATGTCCATAACGCTCACAACATTAGTACCTGAGTGCTCGTCGATCTTAAAGGCTAACCCTTTACGCATAACCGACATCATACTGGACAAGTCTTCAACTAAATTCTGTAACTCTTCTTCATTTAACTTAGGCTCTTCAGAAGTCGTTTTTTCCGTCTCCTCTACAGCCTTAATAATAGTGTTTTGCTCAAGCTCTGCACCTTCTACGGTTCCCGCTTTAGCGGCTCCGACACCTATCTCAATCTTAGTCGCTGTCGAGCCGGATGAGCTTGTAAAATTGATATCCATGACCACACTCCTCCAAACTTGCCTAGTTTATCCTTAAACCATTAAAGGGAGATCCGTTACCGAACCTCCCTTTCTACCATCAACTATAACCTTGTTACATTATCAATTATAGTAATGATAGTGCTACTTGAGGTAACTGATTAGCCTGAGCTAACATAGCAGAACCTGTTTGCTGTAGTACCTGATTCTTAGTCATAGTAGACGTTTCTTTAGCGAAATCCACATCTACAATACGACTTTTGGCATCGGCTACGTTTGCCTGAGTGTTGGCACTGTTACTGATATTATGAGATAGACGGTTTTGAATCGCACCTAAATCAGCACGTTGAGTATCAATCGTCTTAATCGCTTTATCAATAGCACCTAGAGCTGAAGCTCGGTTTGCTGAAGTTGCATTATTCAATGCTGCTACCGATAGCGAAGTCTTATCAGTCTTAAGTACTTTAACTTTGACGTCTTCACCATCTTGGTGACCCACCTGGAAGGATTTACCTCCGTCAGTTGAGAAAGTACCAGTCATAAGCTTAGTGTTACCGAAGGCAGTAGTCGTACCAATTGCATCAATCTCAGTAGCTAACTGGTCCATCTCCGCTTTCAACGCTGCAAGGTCATCAGCACTGTTTGCACCGTTTTCAGACTGAACTGTCAAGTCACGCATACGTTGTAGCATGTTTGTCTGCTCTTGCATCGCACCTTCTGCAATTTGTGCTATTGAGATAGCGTCATTTGCGTTACGCATACCTACTTCAAGGCCTCGAACCTGACTGTTTAGACGATTCGAAATTGCAAGACCGGCGGCATCATCTTTTGCACTGTTAATACGTAGACCACTAGACAGACGCTCCATTGAGGTTGCTAGTCCACTACTAGAACTATTTAAGTTTTTCTGGGCTTTAAGCGAAGTAACGTTTGTGTTTACTGTAATAGCCATGATTGATTCCTCTTTATACCTGACTTAAGAACTTGCCTGTCTGCATTAAGCCAGGCGGAGCTAATTGGTTACAGTATATTTAACGGCAGGGGAATTTTTATCTTTAGCTACTTTTATCAAAAAAACAGCAAAAAAATTAAAACACTTTAAAATCAATCATAAATATTCTAATTTTTTATACGAAACGCTTAAAGTGGCTCATAAATGGGATGATATCGAGCCACTTTATCGCGGTAACCATGCTTATCCGAGTAACGAAAGTGCAACTTGTGGAAGCTGGTTAGCCTGTGCAAGCATAGTCGAGCCAGTCTGTTGCAGAACCTGATTCTTCGTCATGACAGCAGTCTCTTTGGCAAAATCCACATCCACGATACGACTCTTTGCGTCGGCAACGTTAGCCTGAGTGTTAGCACTGTTACTAATATTGTGCGCTACACGATTTTGAACCGCACCGAGATCGGCACGCTGAGTATCGATGGTCTTAATGGCTTTGTCGATAGCACCTAAGGCTGATGCTCTATTTGCAGAGGTCGCATTATTTAAAACTGCAACTGATAGTGATGTCTTATCTGTCGTGTTAACCACAACTCTGATGTCTTCACCATCTTGGTGACCAACCTGGAACGCCTTACCTGTATCAGAGAAACCGCCTTGAAGCAGTTTGGTATTACCGAACGCTGTACTGGTACCGATGTTATCAATTTCAGTGACCAGTTGATCCATCTCTGCTTTCAATGCGGCCAAATCTTCTGTGCTGTTGGCACCGTTTTCAGACTGAATGGTCAAGTCACGCATACGCTGAAGCATATTTGTCTGCTCTTGCATCGCACCTTCTGCTATCTGTGCGATAGAGATAGCATCGTTTGCGTTACGCATACCGACTTCAAGGCCACGAACTTGTGAATTAAGACGGTTAGAGATGGCCAGACCAGCAGCATCATCTTTAGCACTATTAATTCTAAGACCACTGGATAGCCGCTCCATAGAAGTCGCAAGACCACTACTCGAGATGTTCAGGTTTTTCTGTGCCTTCATTGAAGTCACATTGGTATTAACCGTAATAGCCATGTTAATTTCCTCTTCTTGGTTGTACTGCCAAGACTTAGACCTTGGCTAAAAAAACTCGTTATGAATGTTTAAATGTAATCAAACAGTGAAACTGAACCTACTTTGCTGAACACGTTTGATACTGCATTCAACGCTAATTGTTGTTTCTCATACTCGGTAATTGCCGAGGCATAATCTAAATCTTCCAACATAGATAACGCAGAACTATTAACAACTTTCTCTTCTACATGAGTCATGTTGTGACTCTCTAGACTTTTGAGACTGTTGCCTGATACTCCCCGCTCGATGCTTATTTGATTGACACCACTGTCAATGTTATTCAATACCTGTGCCAACTCCGCCATTCCCTGAGGAGTATTTATCTGATTAGGTGACTCCAACAGTGTTATCGCCTCATTGATGGTGTCAAAGATACTCACATTTGCCGCGGGGGAGATGCTGAAACTATCGCCAGCAGTGGGCATACCATCGAGCTTCACCTCTAAACCGTTATAAACAATGGGGTTGCTCGAATCGAAGTTAACTTCTGTCTGTACTAGGGCATTAGTGGCATCACGTATCTCCAAATCCGCTCCCACCATAGTAAAAGTGTAAGTTTGCTCTACGTGAACAGCCGGATTCGTTATTTTGGCGCTTTCTACTTTGAAATCACCTGCTTGGGTCGCCAGATAATTGGCACTATAATCTCCCATACCACTGGGGGCATTCATAAATGCGCTGTCCCCCGGAATATTAGTGCCGATAGTGACCCCGGATGCGACAACCGATTGCCTGACACCGTTATCGCCGCTATAAACCATGTTTCCGGTTGCATCGAACGCAAAGGGTTGAGTACCAGTTTCATTACCGGAAAACATATAATTGCCCGATTCATCTTTGGTATTGGCAACATTGAGCAGTTCATCAAGGGTACCTCGCAACTCATCGGCAATCATTTGCCGCTCTGAATCGGATAAGGTGCCGTTTACCGCTCGCAATACTTGCTCACGAGTTGAGCCCACCAAAGTTTCAGCTGTACCTAGCTTGCTTTCAGTTATCGCTAAATGATTGGTCGCATATTCGATGTTCTTAACAAACTGATCGACTAAGGCGTTCTGTTGATTGAGGTTATCGATGCCAACAGCGGCAACAGGGTCATCACCGGCGGTGTTGACTTTTTTCCCGCTCGATAGTTGGTCTAAAATTTTGCTGGTCGCAGACTGCCTATCCAAAACACTGGTGATACCTTGGTTAAACATCTGTGCTGTTGAAATTCTCATATCAAGCCCCTATCTCGCTAAACTAATCTGGAAGTTAACAATAGTCATTTCGCTTTCCCTATCGAGTCGAGCTAAATAGTGTGTCGAAAATTTCAGAAGCTGTGGTCATGATCCGTGCCGATGCCTGATAAGCTTGTTGGAAGCGGAGTAAATTAGCCGCCTCTTCATCTATGTTGACACCAGACTCACTCTGTACTCGGCTATACGCTTGAGAGTAAACAGCCTGAGCAGAGCCCATAGCAACTTCCGCCGCCTTTGTTTTACCACCGACACTCAACTTGGTGCCTTCATACACGTCCGTCAGCGTGGAAGTGCCGCCGTCCATCAACTTAGCTTCACTCAATTTAGACATGGCAACCGAGTTGGTGTTATCGCCTGGTGCAAATGAGAGATCGAAAGTAAATCTGTCCGTTGCCGCCGCCGTCGATGTCACATCGAAGGTAAAGCCATAGGCACTAATTGAGGGTGGAACAAATGCGGCCGGCGCACCAAGGGAAGCACCGGTAGCATCGAAAACTTCGAATGTATTCGCGGTAGTATCGATTTCGAAGGTGAGTTCAGTGCCCGTAAGCGGGAATCCTGCAGCCCCTCTGTTATCGATACTCACCATCTCTATCTCGGTATTACCTGAGTTTGCCGTATCGGGAGTGATCTTAGGTGCAGCTGCTGCAATACCTTTAGGATCTGTCATCACAACACCAATCCCTGCCGCGGCGCCAGCCGCGGGCCTTATCTCAAACGTATCTCCATCAGCCAATGCGCCGGAGTCGATATGAATAGTAAAGCCGCCTGCACCATCAAGCTGAGTACCGTTTAACGTCAGCGGTGTGATATTGCCGGTTAAAGTATCTCTGAGTTCATAAGTTGCCGGAGCGGTGTAAGATAGCTCGTAACTATTACCTGATAATTGTCCCGAGTCATCAATATTGACCCTAAGCGCCGCATTACCGGTATTTGAGTTTAACGCTCCGACTCTTCCGGTCGACATCGAGGGATCATTAATATCTTTAAAGATATCTTTGCCCACTTCACCGTTTAGGTCGAAGCCCTCTTTCTGAGCTTTATTAAATGCATCGGCAACCCCCAGAGATAACTGACCCAGCTCCTGCTCCGCTTGGACTAATGTTTCGTCGCGAAATTCAAATAGCGCACCTATCTGTCCACCTAATTTTGAGCCATCGATGATTTGGCTATAACCGCCAACTGAAGCGGTAATTTGTGACTCACTGCCGAAAGGGTCACCCGGTGTAGTACCAATGGCCATAGAAACTTCGCCGGAAACCAACATCACAGCTCCACCAAGCATGACGCTCTTGGCCCCGGTTTCCAGAGGAATGACATTGACCTCCGAGTACTGACTTAATTCCTGGATAAGCGCATCTTGTTTATCGAGCAACTGAGCATCTTCCCCATTTGACTTCATCAACTCCTGATTGATATGGCCAAGCTCTTTACTGATCTCATTGATTCGGTCGGTAATGCCGACGATCTGATCATTGGTCTGCTTCATCTGACCATCGAGATGAGACTGCATCTGATTTAAACTAGAGGCCAGTTGTCCTGCAGCGCCCAATACGCTTCCCCTTATACCAATATCATCGGGAAGATCTGACAGGCTATTAAGGCCAGCGAAGAAATCATTGAGTCCTTGTGGCACCGCCTTACCGATTTGAGAGAAGAGCTGATCGAGCTCACTCATTTTGGTATGAGTCGTTTGCGCTTCACTGGCACTCGTCTGTCCGATGCGTAGTTCACGCGCGGCGTAGTCGTTGTAAATACGTTTTACATCTGAGATATAGGTTCCGGAGCCATAGAACTCACTCCCCGCACGCTGTGATTCGAGACTCGACTGCTCGGCAACCTGCCTGTGGTATCCCTGAGTATTGGCATTAGCAATGTTATTACTGGTCACGGCCAGTTGTGATTGCGAAGCCAAAACCCCGGTACGGGCAATGTTAAGAAGATTCATCGACATTAGCGGTGACTCCCATCAAAATTAAAAGCAAAGCCGCTCACCGATTCAATTGTTATATGCAAACCAAATATCACTTTCATGGTTGTACTCCCGGTATCACAGCCTTGAGATCCTGACTGATGGATTTCATCACTTTTATCACTTTATCGGCATATTGAGGATCGGTTGCATAGCCTGCATCCTGAAGCGCTCGAATAAACTCATTTGGGTTCGCTGCCTTCTTCATCGCCTCTTGGTATCTTGGACCTTGTGACACGAAAGAGACAAAATCATCGAAGCTTTGCTTAATATCGTCATAGACTCTGAAGTCGGCTTTTTGCTGGACGGCAACCCCTTGCTCAAACTCAAGAGTACTGACCATCGCCTTACTTCCCTGCCAACGTTTATCGGCCTTGATATTGAACAGGTTGTTACTCGAGTCTCCGCCCGCACGTTTGACCATCTTCTGTCCCCAACCAGTCTCTAATGCCGATTGCGCAATAAGCACTTCAGGTTTGGTACCCAATGTGGCTGCGGCTTTTTCAGCATGAGGATAAAGCTTGGCAACAAAATCTTCCGGACCACTAAACGTCATTCCCGTTTTTGTCACTTCAGACGGCAAAGCCTTGCCAGTCAAGATGCTTTCAAGCGGACGGTTTGGTTGAGCGTCAACAAGCTGACTGTCCGCAGGTGTATTAATCAGGCTAACCTCAGGTTTGACCGCACGACTCATCACCATACTCTGAGCAATTCCCTGAGCCGCTCCACTTTGCTCCATACCACCACGGAGCACCGAAGCCGGAGTGACCTTGCTGGTTTGTGGTGAAAGTTGCTGAACCATAAGATCTGCCAGTCCTAGCATGCCTTTATCCGATAGATTCACAGACATCTGTTGATCGTGCATCTGCTCATAAAATTTGGTGTACTGGCTATTCATAGGGCTATCAGATTCAAATACCGCATTGGCATCACGCATACTTTTCATCAGCATCTGAACAAATATCCCCTCAAACTGCTGGGCCACCTCTTTAAGCGCCG
>Ga0070725_10001197_pt1 | contig 14924 bp, 15 predicted proteins | sample tdDd002_FD_69781 | JGI IMG/M metagenome (GOLD analysis project Ga0070725, IMG submission 69781) | Marine sediment microbial communities from the Atlantic coast under amendment with organic carbon and nitrate - tdDd00.2 | ecosystem: Environmental > Aquatic > Marine > Coastal > Sediment | place... | reverse complement strand
TTATTTACCACAAAATATATTATTCAACAATGAAGAACATACTGTTCTCGAATGCTTTAGAGATGAAGTGGTTATTTCAGAAGGCAAGGGCCGAGAGTATCTGGCGAAATATATGTTCTTTGGAAAAAGTGTTTTCACAAAAGTAAAAGACCTATCTGGTGGTGAACGTATTCGTCTTAAGCTGGCTAAGCTTTTATATGAAGATGTCAACCTGCTTATACTCGATGAGCCAACAAATCACCTTGATATCAACTCTATTGAAACATTTGAGAGCGCATTACAAGACTTCGAGGGTACAATATTTTTTATCTCACACGACAGGTATTTTATTAACAAGATTAGCGAACGTATTGTTGCTATTGAGAATCGAAGCCTTAAAAATTATGATGGTAACTATACTGAATACAAGGCGGCGGTTAAAGCTAAATCCATTCTTGAGCCTAAGCCACTGACAAATAGAAAGACAAAGTTGAAATCTGACAACATTAGACAGACAACAGATTTAACTATAGAAAAGACCACACAGAAGTTAGAGGCTAGAATGATTAATCTTGAAGAAGCAATTGTGGATCTGGACCAAAGCATGGCAGTTTGTTGCGACGATTATGAAAAACTTTCTGGACTATATAATCAAAAGGATGAATTAACCCAGACTTTAGAGTCTGTTTGGACAGAGTGGGAAAGTCTTCAGGAATCAAGCGAGTGCGCAAATTAAGAAACAGTAACTCAAGATGAATAATAGGCATACTATAAATATATTTAAGCGGGGGATTAAAATGGAAAATACGAAAGAAGTTATGAGCAGAGTAGAATTCATTAAGGATTATAGAGATAATGAAAAGTTGAGAGGGAGCTTTAATACGTTGGCTACTGAGACTTTCGGTATTGACTTCGAACCATGGTATAAGAAAGGTTTTTGGAACGATTCTTATATCTGCTACTCCTATGCTTTAGAAGAGCGAATCATCGCAAATGTTTCAGTCAACCGACTGAAGCTTCGTTGGGATGGTAAGTACTATAATGCCTTGCAGATCGGAACAGTGATGACGGCACCAGAGTATCAAAAGCAGGGACTGTCATACAAACTACTTGATACAGTCATGAAGGAGTGGGAGAACAAGGTTGATTTCATCTACTTGTTTGGCAATGACCAAGCGTTAAATCTATACAAGAAGTTTGATATGAAGGAGTTTGACGAGCATCGATTCTTCACGGTACTTCCAGATCATAAGGAAAATGAGGGAATCAGAAAGCTGGACCTAAGTGAAGAGAAGGACTTAAAGTTGATGGTGGAGATGACGAACAACAGAATCGCTCAGTCCGAAGCCATCGGCATCGAGGACGATTCTCACCTCATCATGTTCTACTGTCATAAGTGGTTTGCTGAAAAATTGTACTATGTGGAGAGCAAGAATGCCATTCTGGTCATGGAAGAGCAGGAAGAAATCCTTCAGATATACGAAGTTATTTCGAATGAAGTACAAGAAATGGAAGAACTACTTCCTCTGATTTCCACTAAAGAGGCGGTCAAGGTGGAGTTCCACTTCAAACCGAGAGCTTGTAGTTTACCGCTTGAGGAAACTATCTTTGTAAAAAATGATCAGACCTTGTTAATCAGACATTTGGGAATGGAGCCTAAGGAAACATTCAGGTTTTCAGCATTTTCTCATGCATAAGAAAGCAGCCTCTAGAGAACAACTCTAGAGGCTTTTTTTATAACGCGCTAAAATAGATGAAAACTTCATTTCGCATAATCATTCCATTTCATTAAGATTAGAAAATATTCTGCGTAAGACACTTTGTGTGATATCAACTTCTTCGCGAGTGATTCCAACAGCTGCTCGACTCATTAATTCGAGTACAATTGGGACAATGATCACTTTAAGAGCTTTGCCTTGCTCAGTTAAAAATACAACTTGATTTCTACGATCATCTTCTTTGATCTGCCTGTACACATACGACTTTTTGGTAAGACCGCCCAATAAACGAGTCACTCTTGTTTTATCTTTCAGGGTCTTTTCAATCAATAAAGTCTGAGTTATACCATCTTCTTCCCATAATCTACTTAAAAGAGAGAATTCCTCAGGCGTTATTTCATAGCCTGCCTCTTTTAACATAGCAGTGAGGCGTTTTCGAAATACGATAGAGGTTCTGTTAACGTTGAACCCAAGTGCGTTTTCTATTTTGAAGTCATTTGTGTCAGTCATAGTAAATTCCTCAACTCCTTAAGTCTTTTGAAATTAAAAAGTTTTTATGCAAGGTATGATAATTACTTTGAGTGAATGCACATTCTTTTATACAAATTGTACAACCTTCGTTTTTAACAAAAGCTGGGAGACATTGTTCTCTTTCAATGTGGGTTTTACGTCCTGACTCATGTATAATAGGCTCACTAAAAATAGCTTTTACAGGACATGTTTTTATACATTTTCCACAATTTTGGCAGAACTCTTCTATCCAAGAATGTTCATTACTTTTACTTATCGGTAAATTATCAATATTAACAAATATCGCAGCCAGTCTTTGTCGTGCCCCGAACTCAGGCGTTATTAAAAGACCATGTCTTCCAAACCATCCGAGTCCTGCTTCTACGGCAAGTGGAGGATAAAGAGTTAAACCACCAAGGGGATGACTTGCATGGGCTTGAAATCCCATATTTCTTAATTTCGATGTTAGTTTGTTCGTTGTAATTCCTAATATGTCATAAGTTGACATGACCATTTTAAAAGTATCAAGGCTTGGTGCTTTTAATATCGCTTCATGATCCATTTCCATTGTAAGAACGATTGCATAATCGTATAAAACGGCTCTTTCTTTAAATATTAGGTGAGGAGGTAGCTTGCAATAGCTAATGGCTCCTATACCATTTTGTTTTGCTTCTTTTTCGAATGTTTTCAATTCATGATCTTGAATAACTTTATTACTATCATCTGGGTTTTCAGCAATCGATTTGATGGCCTTCATCCCTTCACTGATACATGATCTCAAGTGATTACCTACAATAGGTATGTTTCTTAAACTGAATGGAACTTCGTTGCCGCTGGGTATTTTTTTAGGATCAGGCCAGCTTTTTTCAGGGGATATATCTATCGACTTGTTAGAGTTCTCTAGTTTTTCAAGTGATCGCTCCAACTCGAACCATTTTTCAACTTTGTGTTTAATAGCATTTAATATGACTCGTTCAATAAAGATCATAGAGGCCTACTTTCTTTAACCAACAAACTTTGAGAATTTAACTTTATAGTGATATACATTAAGTATAATCCAATGGTTGCTATTGTCAACGAATATTTGTTGACGGTAGCAACTAATTTCAAATGTCAAAAACGCCTACAGAAAGGCTAAAATAGTAAAGCCCAGAATCGATATGTCGATTCTGGGCTTTATTTGAATGCGTATAGTTAATAGCTGGTCATCCGTTCATAATTGTAAAAACTATTCCAACACACCCATATTTACAATGATCCATTGCTCTTCTTTATCGTCATAGATACATTCAAATTCAAAAGGAATGACTGAGATATTTTGAGGAAGCATGATATCTACAGGGGCGTAGAGTGATTTAGTTGTGTCGTCATAAAGTTTAATATGTATCATGCGTTCATCAATGCTTTGAATGACGCCTTCAATAAAAACGGTTTCAGGTTCTTGAACTTTATCTTCAGTTTCTTGAATCATAGCTTCAGAAAATTGACAACCTGTGGTTGCAATACTCATTATAGTGAAGCTGAGTATCAGTATTATTAGAGTGTTTTTTCTTAACATAAACTACCTCCAACTCTTTAAGTCATTATAACATAGCTATTTAGAGGTCTTGTTCAAACAGTATTGCAAAAGCACCTGCTCTAAAGCAGCAACACTCTCTACAATTATATCAGCGCCAGATTTTTCAAACTCTTCACGAGAACCGAAACCATATAAAACACCAATTGATTTCATGTTATGACTTTTCGCGCCGTTGATATCATGTTCTCGATCACCAATCATAATGACTTTGCTGATGTCTTGGATATTTAAATTTTCTAAGACGTGCTCAATCACTTCAGATTTAGCAGTTCGAGTGTTATCAAGTTTACTGCCACCGATAAATTCAAAATAACCGTCTAGTTCAAAGTATTGTAGTATTGTTTTGGCAAATGGAGTGGGTTTGGATGTCGCAATAGCTAGGGTGTAGCCATTATCTTTTAACGTTTTCAGTAGAGGTCCAATTCCATCATATAGAATATTTTCATAAAGGCCTTTATCACGGTAATACTCTCTAAAATACTCAATGGCCGTTACAGCCTCTTCTTTTGTAAAGTTGAAGTAATTCATGAATGAATCTTTAAGTGGTGGTCCAATGAATGTTAGCAAGTCGTCATTAGTCTGGTCAGTTATACCATATTTAGCAAGTGCATAGATAACAGCATTGGTAATCCCCAATTTCGGATTGGTGATTGTCCCATCAAGATCAAATAGTAAATGTGTATAAGTCATAGTACCTCCTCGCATTTTGAGATCTGTCATTATCCTGTCTGCTTATTCCCAAGTTTTCCAGACATCTGGTTGATATCCAACTGTAGCTTTCTTACCGTTTCGGACAATTGGTGTTTTAAGAACCTCTGTATAGTCAAGAAGAATTTCTTTCATTGTTTCAGGGTCTCTGGTATCACCAATATAACTTTCTTCATAAAATGGTGAGTCTTTATCAATCAAGTTTTCAATACCAATATATTGAGCGATGGATTTAAGCTCACCTTGGCTGATGCCTTTTTGAATCAAATCAATCTTTTGAAACTTAATACGACGTTCCTTGAAATAGCGTTCAGCTTTCTTTGTATCAAAGCATTTCTTTTTACCGAATATCTGTATGTTCATTTGATTTCTCCTTATTTATTCTACTTATAATAGTATACTCGTAAAATTTGAGAAGAAAAGCAAAATGGATAAAGAATACTTGAGCTCACTATATTTTCAATGCACGAATGGTGGTATAATGTACTTGTCCTCAATGTAACTAAAATGATTTTAGATTGAGTGACACTATCTGGAGGGAGTATTTTATGTCAGAAAAAAATATGGAAATGATGAAAAAACTACTTGAGAAAAAGAAAGAACAGCAGAATACAAAACAAAAGTTTTCACCAAGTAAGAAAATAGGCTCAGGCGCACGAGAAAAGAAGAATCAAAAACCTGGTGGCTCAAATAATAAGGTTTAATATAATTACGAACCTCATTTTTGCTGAAGTATCGCAGAAATGAGGTTTTATATTTTGAAATGGAATTAAGTTCAGGTTTGGAATCTCAGGAGGATTTAGAATGAAAAGCAATGATATTTTAATTGGATTAAGTGACGCGCTTCAGTTGAGCACAAAAGATATGGTCGAGATATTTAGCCATGGTGATATTGAAATCACTGAAGACATTGTACAAGGTATGCTCATTAATCAGAATGAAAGCAGTGAAGAGCAGATCAAATGTGAATTTTCCACATTAGAGTCGTTTCTAAATGGATTTATTATATATAAACGTGGAAAACCAACACCGAAACCTGGACAACCAGCAAAACCGCCTCTTTCCATAAAAGATGGTCGTACTATCAATAATGTTATGCTTAAGAAATTAAAAATTGCGTTTTCATTAACTAGTGAAGATATGCATGATATTTTTGAAGAAGGTGGCGTTACGGTTACAAAAGATAAGTTATCAACATTATTTAGAAAAGAAGGACACAAGCATTATACAAAATGTAGTGATGAATATGCGAATGCATTTATTAATGGATTAGCAAGTTTGGATCTGTAATAATTTATAAAAAAGGTCATGGCGTAGATCTCGTTCTAATCTACACCATGACCTTTTTTTGTTATTGAAATAACTGATTCATAAGTACTTTTAAATCCCTTGATCCTGTCTTACGATCATAACCGGGATGTCTGCATGATGAACAACTCTGTCGGTGACACTACCCATTAGAAATCTTTTTGTTGCTCCCATACCGTGTGTACAGATTAAGATTAAATCAGCATCTTCTTGGTTGGCCACATTTAAGATTGCACTTGCAGGTTCACCTGTTAGTGATGTGATTTTCAAATGGGTATCAGGGACATCAAGTTGTTTGCTGGCGTCTCTTAATATCTCTGCGGAGCGTGCCTGGCCATCAATCTGAATAGATAAACCTGGTGTTGGGTAATTCACATAGTTTTGAATGACAGAAGTATCATCCACATGGACTAGTATGAGAATGGAATCAAATTTTTCATGAAAGTCATTTGCCGCTTTGTAAACATGGCGACAAGTACTTGATCCATCAACTGGGATTAATATCCTCTTAAACAAACGAACACCTCCTTTTTCAGTTATATACCCCATAATTGGAAAATCAATTTATTGGTATTAAATACCGAGAATAAAATTTGAAAATGGAATTTGGGGAAATTTTATCAGAAAATGAATGAAAACTTAGGAAAAACACTCCGGAAAAATGGCATCGATCTTGCGTTTGTATTAAGTAAGAAGAGTAACATTATTTTTTCAAAGGAGGATTCAGGCTTGAACTTTATCATTGGAGTCATAGTAGGGGCAATCGTTGCTGGTTTCATAACTTTTACACTTGTAAAAAACAATCAGAGACGCACGAAGGACAATCGTATAGATGAAAAATCGAGTGGCAATAAAAATCTTGAGTCAGCGAAGTTGAAAATAAAAATCCTAGATGTTCAAAACAAGCTTGAACTTAACCTCGGTCAAGTTACGTGGTTGTCAAAGGAGAACTCAGGGATTTTCGAAGAAATGACTTTAAAGCTTGAGAATGTATTGAAAAACGGTGAAGACAACGTTGCCGGCATAGAACAGACCAACGCTGCAATCAACGAAATGGCAGATTTGAGTGATCAATTAAATCAGTTTGCTGAGAAACTCGATGCTGAAGCGGCTGTTTGGCTGCAGCAATCTGATGAGAATAAGTTATCCATCACATCAATATCTGAGTTTATGCGAGTTGCACGGTCAACAAATGATACTGCAAATGTAAGAAATAACGACTTGCAGTCATCAAGTGATCAAATTTATGGAATAATCGGATACATAAGAGATATTTCAAGCCAAACAAATCTATTGGCACTGAATGCATCCATTGAAGCAGCAAGAGCGGGAGAAGCGGGCCGTGGATTTTCAGTTGTTGCAGGGGAGTTAAAAAAGCTGTCTGACCAAACAGACAATGCTATAAATGATATTGAGTCTATGATCAAGTTGTTTGGATCGAAGACAGAAGAACTCGACAGTTGTTTAACTGAGGCATCAATTCAATTTGAACAGGTCGATGAGCAAATATCGAATGCTGAGTCAACATTTAGACAAATGGAAGCCTCGTTTGAAAAAATCAATAGCACCATTCAAGAGATATTTACACAATCAAGCACGCAAAAGAGAATATCTTCTGAAATAAACCTGGCTGTGGAATCAATATCGGAATCGGTTATGCAGACTCATGAACATACACTTGAGACAATGCAGGCCACAAACCTCATGAAAGAGAAAAATATAGATATTAACGATGTCTACAACAGTTTAAGTCATATAACAAAAACATTTGAAAAAGCTACGAGCGTTTTAACAGACGAGAGCGATATTTATATTGGGATCAATCCCTTTACTTCACCTGAGAGGATCAATGAGCTTTATGCACCTATTCTTCAAGATGTGTTTGCTTCAATGAATAAGCGTGTTCGGATCATTATTCCAGAATCTTATGATGCAGTATATGATTTGCTAAAAAAGGGACGGATAGATTGTGCGTGGTTGTCGCCACTAGCATATGTATCTGCCAAAACTCAATGTGCCATTGAGCCTATTGCTTCTCCAGAAGTGAACGGAGCAGCGAGTTACCATGGATTAATAATAAGCAAGGATCTTAGCAGCCTCGATAAATTAAGGGGTAAGAGTTTTGCATTTGTAGATGAGAAAAGTGCCTCTGGGTATCTTTATGCAAAGGCATTCCTGGAAGAAGAAAAATTGCTTGCTGGACTCTATGAAACAAAATTCCTTGGAAGTCATGATAAGGTGATAGAGGCGGTTGCAAATGGTGATGTTGATGCAGGTGCTACATATAATGAGGCCATTGAAAGTCATCCACAACTGGCTTCGGGACTGAATACATTACACCAGACCAAGGATATTCCGAAAGACGCAATCGTTATAAACTTAAATAGACGTGGTGTAGATTCGGAAGATGTTAAACAGGCATTATTAGATTATAGTGGCCAGAACAGTGCAAAAATAACAGGTTTCGCTGAAGTTGAGGATAAAGAGTACGATGTGGTTAGAGTACTTGATTCAAAGTCAGTCTGATTTGTAGATTCATAAAATTATTGAAAAGTTGATTTGTCGCTTTGGAGGGTTGGTCTGATGATAATCGGGTTGGTTCAGAAGGAGCGATTTTTCTTTTTATATACGTTAAATTATTTTTAATGTTTCAAATTGTTTACAATTGTCATATAGCATTGACCCTGCCTCTGGATAAAGCTATGATAAGTCTATTGAACAATAGAAAGCGAGGGGACTCATCATGGATTTTCAAAAGATAAAACGTTTTGCAAAGTACTATCGACCTCATAAAAAATTATTTACCCTCGATTTAATGTGTGCGTTCGCTCTATCTGGTCTGGACTTGGTTCTGCCGGTTCTTTCAAAGATTATGGTGAACGATGTAATCGTTGCAAAAGATCTAAATCTTGCAGTTTGGATAGGAATTTCGCTTGTGGTTGTTTATGCTTTACAAGCTGGTTTCGGTTATTTTGTAAATTACTGGGGTCATGTTATGGGATCAAGAATAGAGTATGGCTTAAGAAAAGATATTTTCTCACATATTCAAACGCTTCCACATGCATTCTTTGACAAAAATCAAACTGGAAAAATCATGTCTCGTATTGTTAACGATTTGGAACGGTTATCTGAATTTGCACATCATGGACCGGAGGATCTGTTCATATCTTTGGTTATGTTTATAGGTGCAGTGGGAATCATGCTCACTTATGAATGGCGCCTAGCTGTTGTTGTGACGATTTTCATTCCTCTCATGCTTCTATTTGCGATTCGTAAAAGAATGGGCATGTCATCTGCATTCGCTGAAATAAGGATAAGAATTGCAGAAATAAACGGAAATTTAGAGAACAGTCTTGCCGGCATACGTGTTGTGAAGGCATTTACGAATGAGTACTTTGAAAAAGAGAAATTCGATGAAGGAAACTCAAGCTATAGAGATGGTATGAAGAGTGCTTTCAAGGCAATCGCCGATTTTGTGACGGGTATTAATTTCATGATTGGGCTTCTGAACACCACTGTTTTAAGCTATGGCGGGTGGCTGGTTATAAAAGATATTATGGACGTCGGTTCGCTTCTTGCATTTCTGCTTCTTGTTAACTTCTTTATGAATCCTGTAAGACGTCTGGTGACGTTTGTAGAGGAGTATCAAAGGAGTATGACTGGCTTTGATAGATTCTGTGAGATTATGGACACAGAACCAGAAATTAAAGACTGTGAAGATGCTATAGAGCTAGACTCGGTTAAAGGTAATATTCTGTTTGATGATGTAACATTCAGATATGAAAATGACGAGACAAAAGTACTTCATAATATGACCTTGGACATTGAATCTGGAAAAACACTTGCACTGGTTGGACCGTCAGGTGGTGGAAAGACAACACTCAGCCATTTGCTTCCTAGGTTCTATGATGTTACAGAAGGCGCAATAAAAATTGATGGACACGATATTCGAAGTCTAAAGCTTTCAAGCCTTAGAAAACATATTGGTATTGTGCAGCAGCAGGTGTTCTTGTTCACAGGTACAATCGCCGACAATATTGCATATGGTAGAATTGGCGCATCACAAGAGGACATCGTTGAGGCCGCTAAAAAAGCTAGAATTCATGATTTTATTTTAAGTTTACCAGAAGGCTATGACTCACCTGTTGGTGAAAAAGGTGTCATGCTCTCAGGTGGACAAAAACAGAGAATTTCAATTGCGAGAGTCTTTTTGAAAAATCCTTCAATTCTGATTCTTGATGAGGCCACTTCAGCTTTAGATAACGAAACTGAAATCCAAATTCAAGCGGCGCTTGATGACCTTGCGAAGGATAGAACAACAATTGTTATCGCACACAGATTGTCTACAATCCGTGGTGCTGATGAGATTGTCGTGTTAACGGACAAGGGTGTTGAAGAAAGAGGTTCGCATCAAGATCTTTTAGTAGAAGACAAGCTTTATGCAAAACTCTACAATGCACAGTTTAAGGGATTTATGCCTGATGAGCTTATTTCTAAAACTTCGACTGTATAGTAATTGAAGAACCGCCTTATATCTCATTGTTGAGATGTAAGGCGGTTTTAAATTGACTGAATTTCTACTTCCAGACATCGAATAATAGTTCAAATAGAGTCTGGTTTATTGCATATGCTTTTTCTGCATTTTTTGCCTTTAGTTGGTGAAGCAGGCTTGTCCACAGTCTTAAGAAAGTATGGTACGCAGAGTCTCTATCTACAAGTGACTGTGCAATGTCTCTAAGAGCTGCGTGACAAGAGTTAATGAACATAGAGTAGAAAGGGTTCACAGCTGACTGACCGAAGTGTGTATACAGTTCCATAAAGGCATCAATCTTTTGTGGTTTTGAATTGGCATTCATAGCTTCAAAAAGTGTTTCCTTTGGAAGTTCGAGCACAGCGTCATATTCATTGCCTGTAATGTCTGCGACAAGTAAATCACAGTGACCTTTTAATAAATTCAAAATAGAATTTCTAAAATGGTGGTTAAGTTCACTGCCATGGCATTCTATAAGACTATTAATAACATTCAAGTATCCATGGACTTTATAATCAAGAACACGAGCGCCTCGTCTTGGAATAATTTGAATGAATCCCTTTTCTTCGAGCCGTATAAGAGCATTGTGAATAACGGGTCTACTTAGTTCCATTTCATTTGATAGGGTTCTTTCAGGGGGAAGAAACTCACCCACTTTGATTTTACCCGTAATAATACGCGCTTCTAATTCTCTAACCAACTCAAATTCAACACTGTTCATAGTTTTTGACATAGTATCCCTCCTGGTCTGACCACCATATTTCTACCCGATTTTAATTAAATGACTCAGTGTTATGAAAAAATGGGTATAGAAAGATAAGAGGTGATGATTATGACAGATACAATTCTCATTGTAGATGACAATCCATTAAACCATGATGTGTTTTCAGAGGCTCTAGGACACGCTTGGATACTCAAAGCTGTAAATTGTATTGATGATGCATTTGAGTTGATTCTTGAAGAAAAAATTAGTTTGATAATTCTAGATGTGGTTTTAAATGATATAACTGCATTTGATTTTATAGTACGTTTAAGTCAAGTGGAAAATGGGTTGGATATTCCTGTAGTTTTTCTAACCTCGATGGAAGAACGTGGTGAAATGCATCACGCAATGAAACTTGGAGGTACGGATTATATATTCAAACCACTTGATATTCAGGAGATTCAGATGACGGTCAGGAATCAAATGAGATTATTAGAATTAAAGAAGATTTAGTTATGCTTCGCTTTGAATAAAAATAAAATATAAAGGATGGTTATACGTTTGCTGATGACGGGAGTTTAAATTCATATTGAACAGCTCTGATATTATTAACGAGGAAATTTCAGGATTATATTTCGCAAATGTAATGTAAATGCATGGCATGTACCGTTAAACGTTCCAATAGGCATAAAGTTATGAAAACGATATCATAGTCATTCGCGCCCTAAATGTTAAGGAATATTCACTTTTTCTATATTTCTTTTAATAAAACTATTGACACAGACATTCGTTTGGTCTAATATAGAGTCAAATCTTGAATAAACATTCGAAAGGCAACGACGAGAAGAGTAACGTGAAATGAAAGCATGAGCGAGCTAGAGAAGGTGAGAGTCTAGCGCTGGATAAAACGTGAAGAACATCTCTGAGCTTCCAACCGAAATCGAAGAAGGTTCTCATATGACCTAAAGCGAGAGTAGACTTGGACGGACCCAAACCGTTATTCATTGGTAGGTATCGAGACGCAAACAACCAAGTCTCCGTACTGATAAAGTGGGCTTAACAGCCAAACCGGGTGGCACCGCGGAAGAGTATATAAACCTTTCGTCCCAGTATAGCAATCGCTATATTGAGACGAAAGGTTTTTTTATTGCCCAAAATGCCAAAGACCTTGCCGATCTCAATCGGATGTGCAATCAAGAATAAGACAACTAAAGTGAATTGAGGAGGCAAATTATGAAAAAGCTATTTGTAACAGATCTGAAAGATATGACGGGTGAAAGTGTTGTAGTTAAAGGCTGGATCCATAAAATTAGAAAAATGAAAGGTTTTGCATTTGTCATTTTGAGAGACAAGTCTGGCGTTGTTCAGCTTGTGATTGACGAAGGCGAAATGCTGGATGCCATCTCACACGAAGCAACGGTTGAAGTTAAGGGTAAAGTGGGAGAGAACGGTAAAGCTCCAATGGGTATTGAAGTTGTTGCTGAGTCGCTTAAAGTTCTTGGTAAAACACAATATGATTTACTGCCGTTTGCTATCAACGGTCGAGATATTGACACAACTTTAGAAAAGCAACTTGATTTTAGACATCTATCACTTAGACGTGCAGATAGAAGAGCAGTCTTCACTGTACAAGCTGAGATTGTTGAAGGTTTTAGACAATATCTTAGAGGTCAACAATTTGCTGAAATCCACACACCAAAAATTATTGCCAGTGAAACAGAAGGTGGTTCAGAAGTATTTACAGTGGACTACTTTGGTAAGAGAACATTCCTTGCTCAAAGCCCACAGTTCTACAAGCAAATGATGGTTGGAGCAGGTTTTGAGAGAGTATTTGAAATTGGTCATGCTTACAGAGCTGAATTACACAGCACATGGAGACACTTAAACGAATATGTAAGTCTTGATGTTGAAATGGGCTTTATTGATGACGAGTACGACTTGATGGAGCTTGAAGAGGATTTACTAAAATTTATTATTGTACACCTTGAAAAATCGTGTGCACCAGAACTGGAATTGTTGAAAGTTGAACTTCCTAAAATCGACAAGATTCCAAGAATGCCTCTTGAAGATGCAAGAGATTTACTTCTTGAAGAGTTTGGACATCCATCTCCAAAGGGCAACATTGATGCTGATGGTGAAAAGATTCTTGCGAAATACATTAAAGAAGAGCATGGTTCAGATTTTGTATTCCTGACAAAATATCCAGCAGCAAAACGTCCTGCATATACAATGCCTGATGAAAAACATGAAGGCATGACTAAGAGTTTCGACCTGATATTTAGAGGTCTGGAAATTACAACAGGTGGTCAGCGAATTCACGATTATGAAACACTTGTAAAGAGTTTTGAAGCTGCGGGTATTGATCCAAAGGGCATTGACTTCTATATTGAGAGCTTCCGTTACGGAATGCCACCTCATGGTGGATTTGCTATCGGCCTTGAGAGAATCACAATGATGATTCTAGGACTCGACAACATTCGTCACGCGACGATTCTACCTAGAGATCTAAACAGAGTAACACCATAAGGAGGATGAAAATGGAATTTACACGAGAAACAGTTGAACATATAGCAAAATTATCAAAGCTTGAATTTGAAGAAGATAAATACGATGCATTCCAAAAGGAGTTCGTAAAGATTCTTGAGCACTTTGATAACCTATCAGACGTGCAATTAGAAGATGTGGACATTAATGATATTGAAGGGAAAAAATCAGTTCTCAGATCAGATGATGTTCATATATTTGAAGACCGAGAAGCGCTCATTAGAAACATTAAAAAGATGCGTGACGGTTACATCGAAATTCCAAAAGTCGTAGATTAGGAGGTGCATCATGGATTTAAAGGGACTAAGAATAAAAGACATGCAATCAGGCTTAGCAGAAGGTAAATTCACATCAGTGGAACTTCTTGAAGCTGTATATAAAAGAATAGAAAGTGCAGACGGCGAAGTTGGTGCATTCCTATCACTTGCCAAAGAATCAGCTCTTGAATCTGCAAAAGAATCTGACGCTCGTAGAGCGAAGGGTGAATCTGCTGGCTCACTTGATGGAATCCCAGTAGCGATTAAAGACAACATCTGCATGAAGGGCGTTACGGCAACTTGTGCATCTAAAATGCTGGAAGACTTCTATCCTCCATATGATGCCACTGTGGTAAAAAAACTTAAAAAAGCTGGCGCAGTGATTGTTGGAAAAACGAATATGGATGAGTTTGCGATGGGATCATCGACAGAGAACTCTTATTATAAGAAGACAAAAAATCCTTGGGACTTAAGCAAGGTTCCAGGTGGATCTTCTGGCGGCGCAGCAGCTTCTGTAGCTGCCGGTATGGTTCCGATTAGTTTTGGATCTGATACAGGTGGTTCGATTAGACAACCCGCTGCATTTTGTGGTGCAGTTGGTCTTAAGCCAACATATGGTCGTGTTTCACGTTACGGACTTATAGCTTTTGGATCATCACTTGACCAAATTGGCCCTATTGCTCCAACAGTAGAAGAAGTAGCTCTTGCGTTTGAGGTTGTTACTGGTATGGATCGATATGATGCAACAAGTATACATTCATCACTTCAAGATGATTTTATGGACTTTGTGAAATCTGGTGCTTCTGGCCTTAGAGTAGCAATTCCTGAGGAATACTTGGGTGCTGGTCTGGACGAAGAAATAAAAGAGTCAGTATTATCAACAGCAGAAACACTTAAGAAGCTTGGTGCTACTGTAGAATATGTAAGTCTACCGCTTGAAGACGCGGCTCTTTCGGCTTACTATGTTGTTGCCAGTGCGGAGGCGAGCTCAAACCTTGCACGGTTTGACGGTGTGCGTTACGGATACAGAACAGAAGAATTTGATACAACAGACGAGCTGATGATCAAGTCAAGATCTGAAGGCTTT
>Ga0070725_10001194_pt1 | contig 14940 bp, 11 predicted proteins | sample tdDd002_FD_69781 | JGI IMG/M metagenome (GOLD analysis project Ga0070725, IMG submission 69781) | Marine sediment microbial communities from the Atlantic coast under amendment with organic carbon and nitrate - tdDd00.2 | ecosystem: Environmental > Aquatic > Marine > Coastal > Sediment | place... | reverse complement strand
GAGTTCATTTGAATCTTCTACTGAATCAAAGTATTTAAGTTGTCCTAACAAATCTCCCAAATCTAATGTATTAACATATACACTCAACTCGTAACAAACCCATGTCCTATCATTACCCGTTTCGATTTTTTCAATCTGGTGGTCAGGTATTTCCAAGTTTTCTTTATATGTAGGGTTTATTTTATGCTGCTTTTGAGTGCTATATTTGTAATATCCAATCCCCATTTCAAGATTAACTACGGGAAAATTTCCATCTGGAGAAAAGCCTATGTCAGGCATTGGAGCATGTTTAAAATAATGATCCATACACGCCCATGTTGTTTCTTCTGCGCCCCCTATAATAAGTTTGATTTTCTTATTCGGTGTGTATGAACTCTCTTTAAGATATTTAAGCAAATAATAACAAGCCAGAAGTGGACCTTTATTGTCATTAATTCCACGTCCATACCAGAAACCATCACGTTCAACCAAGTTAAAGGGATCAGATTCCCATAGGTCTGGCTCAAATATGTCAACCGTATCCACATGGCATAGGATGCCTAATATTTCTTCTCCATGACCGTATTCAATACTCATTGCATAGCCGCTGTAATTTGTACATTCAAAACCATCTGTCTTAGCTTTATTTTCCAGCCAATCAAAGGCCTCTTTAATACCTTGTCCAAAGGGTTGACCTTGTCTTGAGGTGTTTAAGTCTTGAACGGTATTAATTGCAACGAGCTGGGACAAATCTTTTTTTAGAAGGTCCAACTGCCCTTTAAGGGTTTCTTTAAAATGCTCAGAATGATTTATTTTCATCTAGCACCTCATAATCTAATAAATTACATCACGTGTACAAGTGAAAGACTCCCACCCATAAGCAGAAGCCTTTCATTATGTTAGTTAATATCAAGAATTTCTTTTACGTTTGTTGCAACATTAATAACCTTTGGACCATATATGATCTGAATAGCATTATCTTTTCTAACAACACCTTTAGCTTCAAGATGTTCCATCCAAGATTGGTCACTTGCTACTAAGTCTTCGTTTTTAACAACAACTCTTAATCGTGTTGCACAATTGCTTAGGCTTTCGATGTTTTCTTTACCACCTAGATTTTCAACGATGTTTTCATATAAAGAAACCGCTTGGCCTGCTTTCTTTTCTTTGTAGTCTTTTTTGCTGAAGAGTTGAACATTTTCTTCGTCTGCTGCTCGACCAGGTGTCATTACATTAAACTTAGTTATCGCCCACTTAAATGCTAGGAAGTATGCACCAAAGTATGCTGGTACCAATAACAGTAGGGATAATGCATGAACCTTATGTGGTTGGAATAAGTTTGGAATCATGAAGAATAATGCATGCCCATTAATTGATACATTCGTCATTTCTGCCAGTACATAAGCTAAACCCGATAGCGGAACATGGATTAAGTAATATAACATTGGACTAACAAATAGGAAGGTATATTCAATCGGCTCTGAAATACCTACAAACATTAGTGTTAAAGCTGCTGGTACAACAATCGATGCTACTAACTTCTTCTTTTCTGGTCGTGCTGTAGCATACATTGCAGCAGCAGCGCCCGGTAGGCCACCTAATTGGAATAAAATACGGCCCGTTGTAAAGTTTCTTACAATGTACCCTGCAGATTCGGGGTCACCCGCTTGTCCAACAATGATGTTTCTAACACCTTCATATAAGACACCACCAATTTCCATAGTACCACCAACACGTGTATACTCAATTGGGAAGGCTAACAAGTGATGTACACCTATTGGCAGAAGTGCTTTATCCATTGCACCAAACAGGAATGTACCAAATAGACCTGAAGACGTAATTAGCTTTGTTAAAGCTTGTAGACCCGCTGCTAGAATAGGCCAAACGTAAAATGCCGTAATGCCTAGTGGAATCGCAAATAATGTAATCATAATAACTACAAATCTTGGACCACTAAAGAATGAGAACACATGTGGAAGTTCTTTGTTATACCATTTGTTATGGATTAATGACGTTACGATACCAGTTAAAATACCGCTGAAAATCCCCATATCAAATGTAAATATACCTGCTAGGTCTTTCCATAATGCGTTATAGTTTTGAGCTCTTTCAGTTGCCCAACCCAATGTGTTCACAAGATGTTCTACCGATGTAGTATCAGCATTCCATCCTTGAGAACCAGCATATGAACTGATTACCGTGTTAAAACTCATAAACATGACTAGACCACTAAATGCAGCCCAACCTTTTTCTCGCTTCGCAAGTCCAAAGGCTACACCTACCGCAAACCAGAATGGCAGGTATCTCATAATCATAAAACCGATACTAGCTATAGCTGAAAACAATGCGTGTAGCAGTGTGCCTTCAGTTAGAATGTAGCCAGTAAATGACATGGCTATACTTACATAGAAACCAACGATGACAAGTAATATGATCGGAATCATCATTGAACCAGCGAATGATTGCAATTTTTCTCTCATTATTCCACCTCGACTTTTTCCCCTCTTAAACTCCGGAATAGTATATAAATATATGATTACATCGATGTTATTTTACTTTCATTCAGCTGAATTATAATTATCTGTAAACGTTTGCCGGCAGGTTCAGATAATTTTAAGTACTAAAGTTAAATGTGTTACGCAAGTGCAAAGTTACTTTCAATTAGTGTCTTTAGAGCAGATAATGCATCTTCAGCATCATCACCTTTAGCTGTGATTTTAATCTCGTCATTAAAGGCAACACCAAGTGCCATCACGTTCATAATACTCTTTGCATTCGTTATTTTATCATTGTGATGGATTTCAATATCACTCTTATAAGATGTTGCTGTTTTTACAAGCAGTGAAGCTGGTCTTGCATGAATACCTACTTTATCTGTAATTCTTACCTTGATTTCTTTCATGATTACTCCCCCTCAAAATTCTGATTATTCTTTCATTATTATTCTATAAAGTTTTAACCGTCACCACAATGTCCCACTGCAAGTTACTCTTGCCGTTTTAATGTGGCAATTAGTTACGATAGTTCGTTAAAAATTCCTCAACCTCTTCAGCTGTTCTGAGATTTAATGCGGTGTTCACAAGTGACTCTAGAGTAGACTTTTCAAGTTGTGAAATCTGATGGCGAACACTTAAAATACTCACAGCACTCATGCTTAATTCATCAATTCCCATACCAATAAGTAGAGGGACTAAGTTTGGATCTCCTGCTGCTTCACCGCACATTCCCACCCATATATCGTGTTTTGATGCATTATCAATAACCATTTTGACCAATCTAAGTACGGCAGGATGATAAGCTGAATATAAGCTTGATAATCTTTGGTTCATTCTATCAACGGCACATGTATATTGGGTCAAATCGTTGGTACCTATACTGAAGAAATCAACTTCCTGTGCAAATTGATCAGATAAAATAGCTGCTGATGGTACTTCAATCATCATACCCACCTCTATATTATCTGATATATTTATACCCTGGATTTTTAGTTCATCTTCAACCTTGGACAGTATGGCCTTTGCTTGTCTGAGCTCATCCATATTTGAGATCATTGGGAACATGATTTTTAAATTACCATACACACTTGCCCTTAAAAGAGCCCTCAGTTGAACCTCAAAAATATCTGTTCGGTCCAGACATAATCGAATTGCTCGGTAACCTAAAAATGGATTCATTTCTTCCCCGAAGTCTAAATAAGATAAGTTTTTGTCTCCGCCAATATCTAAGGTCCGAATAACAACAGGTTTTCCATTCATACCTTCAAGAACTTTTTTATAAGCCTCAAACTGCTCCTTTTCATCTGGCAGTTCGTTTCGATTCATAAATAAGAACTCAGTTCGATAGAGACCAATACCTTCAGCGTCATTATTGATAACCCCTTCAATGTCGTCTGGAGTGCCAATGTTAGCGGCTAACTCAAAATGTATATGGTCTTTGGTTTGTGTTTTTTTCCCTTTTTGACCCTCAAGAATTTTCTTTTTTTCAACTAGTGCTGCCTTACGTTTTTGCATTTCCTCAACCATAAGATCAGTTGGATTGATGTGAATGAATCCTTCATCCCCATCAAATGCAAGGACATCCCCAGATTTGAGTGTGTCCATCAAGTCTGAAACACCAACCACTGCTGGAATTTCAAGGGTCCTAGCCATGATCGCTGTATGGGAAGTACGACCACCAATTTCAGTTACAAATCCTATGACCTGTTTCTTATCAATTTGTGCTGTGTCAGATGGAGCCAAATCGTGAGCAACTATGATATAAGGTGTATCTGATATAGACAGGTCTTCTTCAATGTTTCCTGTTAGAACTTTCATGATTCGATTGGAAATGTCTTTAATGTCTGCAACACGTTCTTTAAAATACTCATTCTCCATATTTTCAAACAGCTCTACATAATGGTTTGTCACATCCGTTAGGGCCCATTCAGCACATTGCATCTTGTTTTCAATGCGGTAGTTAATCATGCCAACGAACTCAGGGTCTGATAAAATCATTTGGTGTCCTGAAAAAATCATAGCTTTATCTTCACCCATGTTTTCTCTTGCTAAATCAATGATTTTTTGTATTTGGTCTTTTGCAGTATCAAGTGATTCTTTAACTCTATCCATCTCAGCTTGAACATTTTCAATTTTTCTTTGTTCCAGTTCAAACTCAAATTGTTTTTTGACGATTACACGTCCTAATGCGATTCCTGATGAAACTCCAATACCTTTCACGACTCTGCCTCCTAATCTTCTTCCATAGGCAACTCTTTTTTATAATTATAAGTTTTGAAATCGGCTAAACTCAACCGTTTGGCTATATGGTTTCTTGCCTTATCGATGTGGCAATAGACCTAATCGCTTGAAAATTGAGTCCTTATAAGAGTATAAAAACAAACATACTTGCAAGGTGTCTTTGCCAAAATAGACCTGTATTCATACAAAAAGAGACAGCCAATTGCTTGACTGTCTCCTTACATTAATCATGATGTTTTATACTCATACCGACTTCTTTAAACACGTTCCTTGCTCAATATACTTCCTGCAAAACAATGTTCCGTTCTCTTGAAACTTTAATATAACAGATGCGTCCTTCTGCCATACAGAATCGTGGGAAACCACAATCACAAGTTTGTCTTTTGATAATGCTATTACATGGTCTAACAGGATTAATTTGTTTGCATCATCAAGTGCAGACAAAGGCTCATCTAATATCAGTATTGGTGTTTGTTTATACACTGCATTTATCATAGCCTGCCGCTGGGCTTCTCCGCCTGAATGGGTGTTTTTCTTATCTGAATCAATGAAACTCCTTTTGAGTCCTTCAATAAAGTTCACCTCTTTTTCAGTCAACACCACATCCCTTTTACTTAACTTGTCTTGAATACTGTCATATACTTTGGGTTGTTGCTCAACGTAAGCAACTTTAGACCTTAAATTTTTAGGCGAAACTGTCCTGCCATCTAGTAGAATACCTCCTGCATCAGCATAGTAAAGGCCACTTAAAATGTTAAGTAAAGTCGTTTTACCGCATCCCGACCGACCTTCAATAACTGCCAATCCTTTTGATGGAAGGCGCATAGTAACCCCATTTAAAATATCAGTATCACCAAATGCAAAATATAAGTGATCTAAAACTAAATATTCTGTATCTGATGAGTTAATTTTGGTGTTTTCATTCATTCGAATGGTTATGTCTTGACTCGATTCAACATTTAAAGTTTTATACACCTCAATCCGGTCCAGTATTGGTACAGCCTTATGAATGGCTGATTTTTGATGCATGAGTTCGTAGACAGGCTGTGTTAAGAGTTGAAAGTATAATCCCAGTCCAATTACTGTACCAATTGTCATTTGACCTAACATAACCAGAATACTCCCGCCACCATATAAAACACATAAAATAATGACCATAATCGCACTGGATACATTCTGAATTCTTGCACTATGAATCATAGCTTTCGTATTAATATGTTTGACTGACTGTAAAACAGAGTCAAAGGTCAACTCAAACTTAGGTTCAAGCTCAAAACTCTTTGTTTGACCAAGACCCGTTACCATTTGATCTATGGCCTCGCTTAGATCATCTTGATTCTTTTGAACTTCAGCTTGAATGGTCTCAAATGACCTGCTCATCCTAGAGGTTAGGACCATAGAAAATAAAAACAAGCTAATGGAAATAATTGATAGCATGGGACTTAAGACCAGTAAACCAATAACAATCATAATACTGATCATCAGATTTTTGATAATGCCTACTGCCAGCTCAGAGACAACACGACTTGCCATGTAACCATCCTGACTGATTCGAGAAATTATTTCACCTGTTGATCGTTTCTCAATCTCTCTAAGAGAAGCGTAAAGAACTCCAGAGTACATGGATTTACGAATATCTACAGCAGTCTCTTCTCCAATTTTGATAAAGATGACATCTTTTATATAGGAGGTCAAAGGTTGAGCCATACAAACTAGGCAAAATAAGCTTACACCTGTTATTATCCCACTTAAGGAATCCATGCCAATAACATGATCTACTAAATATCTTGAAATCAATGGTGTTAAAAACAAAGAAACACTGTACAAGAGGGTAAAGAAAAAACCAAATATCTGGCTTCTTAAATGAGGGCTCATATACTCGAACACTTGTTTTAGGTGATGTGACTTCATGCTATAGGTCCTTCCAACTCCTTAACCAATCTATGTCGATAGGGTTTTAAGCCAACAAACTCAAGGAGTTTGACAACTCTTTGATTGTGCTCAAACACATCTGCAGCAATGTATTTAACCCCGACTTCTTCAGCATACTTCTGTGCAGCCATATAGAACTTATATGCAGATTTTGCATTTCTATACCCCTCTTCTACAAAGAAGTGGAGGATGTATCCATACCGATCGGAGTAGAAGTAGAAATCAGGTTGATGAATCCAGACTTCAATATATCCAATTATTTGGCCATCTACTTGACCTACAAAAAGGCCACATTGGTCATTTTCAATAGCATGGGCATACTGGTCTTCCCCTCCAGAGAATTGAAGTGAACCCTTATAGTATGGATCTTTTCCAATCTGGTCTTCATTTAGTGCTCCCCAGAGTTGGACAAGGTCTCCGATATCGGACCTTGTAGCAGGTCTAATTGTTAACTTCATATGTTTTCCCTCCCTTTTGAAATGACTTTATTATTGACATAATACTTTGACTTTCCAACATATACATAAGCCTTGAAATAGATAGATCATATAAATTTTTATGGTCATATCCTAAAGTCTCAAAATCTATACCTTCTATCGAAATCTGATTATAGTATTTCTTCTGATCGGAGTAGTATATTGCTAGGGCTTCATTTAACCAAATTGGAAAAGGGTCTTGTTGTTGATTTCCTATTAAACAATGAACAAGCTCGTGTAAAACTGTTTCTTCAAAGGTTCCGACATTAAAGTTAGACCACATACTCTTAGGTTTCACAAATACAGTGGACTCGAATGTCGCAGCACAGGCCCATTCTGGGATCTCACAATTCTTACATAAGTCCTTCCAAATCTCGGGGCTTGGTGCTATAAAAACGCCAATACTGCAGGTTCTCTGAAATACATTCACGAGCTTTTGAAATGACTCATTTATATACTCATCTCTAAGATCAAATACTTTTAACTCCATAGAACTTAAGGGATCTTCCCTATATGTACACCAGTCAATCAGTTTGTAATACTTAATCATTACTGAATCCCTTCAGGTTGATTTTCACATGTTATTTCAATAATATCTTTAATATTGTACCGCCACTTTTCACAGTCTGGTTCATTACCTGCTGCCATACCTTTATATGGACAACCACCCATGCATATAGGAAGGAACTTACACTTAACACATTTTTCATGATCAAAAGGTGTCCACATTAAGTAGTCTAAACCTAGGGTGAACATTTTCTCAGATGGTGCATGAAAATCTTGAATCATAGATACAGCTTTTTCTGGATACCCTACGTCATTCCAACACTTATACATATGACCTTCAGGATCTACAACGAAGGCACCAAGTGTATCCGCACAGCAATAGTTTGCTTTTACCCCCGGGTAATATGGATAAATATGTGCCAGCATACCTTTTTCATATAAGAGTTTTTGAAAGTCATTATTTAAACTTGCATACTCTTCCATATCTAAACACGATTCTGCAACAGAACTACACACCTCGGTATAAGCTGTTACATGCCCCAGTCCAGTCGGCAAATCAGTTAAGTTGTGATCTATCAATATATCTACAAGTTCGTTTACTTCGCTGAAGTTTGTCCGGTCCACATTCACCCTTATGTTCACATTAAAACCTTCTGTTTTTAAGAGTTTGGTATTTTCAAGTACTCGGTCAAAGGTTCCACCCTTTGTGCCTTTTAATATACGCCTTTCATTATGTGTTTTAGGTCCTCCATCTAAGGTTATTTGCGCTCCACTTATCCTACAAGCTTTAAGTGTTTCAATCACTTTAGGATTCACACCATACCCATTGGTAACGATAAAGGCACTATATCTTCTTTTATGAGTATCACATATATCGATAAAGGCTTCTGATAGTCTCTGGATGATATCCAGGGCCATAAGTGGTTCGCCACCATACCAGGTAATATCTATATCACGGCCATTACTCGCCATTCTTCTCACGTTTTCAATCAGGGCATCTTGAATTTCCAGCGACATGGCTCCCATACCTGCATCCTCATAACAATAAGGACATGCAAAATTACAGGCCAAAGTTGGTGCAATAGTGAGTCCAAACATGGACTGGTCCATCTTCCCCATATAATGCTGATACTTTAATGCTTTTCGTTCATCTATAAATCCTTCAACAATAAAGCCAGCATCTTTCATGGCTTCAATAAGTTCTGTGTCTTCTTTGTTCATTTCAGTTACTTGCATTGTATCGATGGATCTATATAATCTTTTAAAGGTATCATCAATCTCTGCGAGTGCACATGTAACTGTATTAAATACGGTTTCTTGTCCCCGATCTGTCACTGAAAATATATTGTACTTTGATGCTTTCATAGGTCCCCTCCAAATTTAAATCTGTATCTGTTCATATGAAAAATGAGGTTGGATAACCAACCTCATTTATGTTCTATTGAACATGCTGTTTAATATGTATGTACCGCATTGAATATTGCATTTATTATGGCACTGGGTACAGCCATTACAAAATGCGACCTGAACCTTCTGAGAAGGTTGAATAATTAACTTCAATCCATCCTCCTAAGAACTTGGGTTTGCATCCAATAAACATACACTAAAACAATTGTGTTGGCACACTGCAGTGCATGACTTTTCGCACAAGTATTCTCACTGCAAACATTGCAAAAGGCCAACAGATGTTTCGGTCTAGGCTTAACAATTATTTTCATAAGCCCATCCTAGTAAGTGTTGTAAGGACATTGTGATCCACAGCGGTTGTAACAATTTGTTCCACATGTGACACAAAAACCAGCAACCTTACGTCCAGATCCTTTAACAATAATCTTCATATTGTCCCCTTTCAGTAAAGAACCGCTTAGTGTGTTTGGTATGCACATTGAGTTGCACAACGGTTAAAACAGTTTGTTGAGCAAACGTTACAGAAACCAAGCGTCTTCTTCTTATCCCCTTTAACAAGAAGTTTCATAAAATCACCTCCTATACTCAAATATATGTATATATTACATTTTATTCATAATACAAACTATAGTCTGAGTCTGAGAGTGCCTTATGTCATCTGAAAGGTAAAATATCCGATTATTCTGTTCAAATTTGGATTTAACTTATTGCACAATATGTCATTATGAACACTAAACAAGTACTAAATTTTCAATGAGACCACTCCTATACCGCCTACTGACGAGAGCTGTTTGCTCGTAGTCCTGAAAATGCACCACCCATACATTATCCCGTTTATCAATCGTTTGAAGCCATTCTAAATTAATGACGAACCCCCTATGCGTTTGAATAAAATACGATGCTGGTAGTTTGCTGCCCACACACTTTAAAGTAACATATGGCAATTGGTAGACTTCATCTTTGGTATGTACAAACACCGTTCGATTTAATGATTCAATAAAAAGAATATCTTGAATCTCTACCCGCACATATTCGTCCTTCAAATTCAGCATTAGATATCTGTGTGTTTCTTTCACGACACCACTCCTTGAATGTAAACTGTCCATATTGTGCTTTTTAAATAGTATCATTTATATTGAAAGCTTGAAGACAAAATACTATATTTTTACATATTCAGGACTTTAGTTATCATGATTAGACATCTTCCTTCATTAACTTGTGTTCTCATTTTTATAATCAGAAATAGATTTCACATTAGCTTCTGATAATCTTTTACGTATAAAAATTAAAGGCCGAGAAAATAGTATCCAATTTTCCCTACCTTTCCTGATTCAAAAAAAGATTAAGGGACCCCCGGCTTGTTCAGCCAAGAGCCCCTTTAATGGAGTATTTTGTTGCTATGGAGGAGAAAGAGTCAAATAACTCTATTTCTTGTTTCCAATTTAATTATTTTTACTTCTTCTTAAGGTGTTTACGATTATCAATTGCTACTGCTGAGATGATAATTAGACCTTTGATGATAAACTGCATGTATGGGTTTACACCGATAAACGCAAGACCGTATGAAATAACCTGGAAGATAAGTACACCGGCTACAATACCTGAAATCGAACCAATACCACCATCAAATGATAAACCACCAACGATACATGCAGAGATTGCATCCAGTTCGTACATGTTACCTGTGTTGTTGGTTGCTGTACCAATACGAGCGGCTTCAAGCGAACCACCTAAACCGTATAGAAGACCAGCTAGTAGATATACAAACATAAGGTATTTAAACACGTTTACACCCGATACAACAGCGGCTTCTTCGTTACCACCGATTGCAAAGATGTTCTTGCCAAAGGTTGTTTTGTTCCATAATATCCAAACGATTGCTGTTATTGCGGCAGCATATATTACAAGGTATGGAATAATGAATCCACCTATATCAATAAAACCTTGGGCAAACTGTGCAAACTTTGGATCTAAACCACCAATAGGTTGTGCACCATATGGAGGGCGGTCAAAGTATGTTGAGTTAAGACCGTAAACGATTACCATCATACCAAGAGTTGCGATAAATGCATCTACCTTAAACTTGGCTACGATGAAACCATTGACTAAGGAGATACATCCCGTAATTGCCATAACCATTAGTATAGGCAGAATAACAGGCATTTGCGGTAGATTAGGATACATTCTATATGCATAATCAGGTGCTTGTAGTAAAGACGCTGAAATTACAGCAGCGAGGCCAACCTGACGACCTAAAGAAAGGTCTGTACCACCTGTTACGATAATACCACCAACACCAAGTGCCATGATGATACGTGTAGATGACTGTGAAAGAATGTTTCTGAAGTTTCTAATTGAAATAAAATCTGGTTCTATTGAAACAATAACAATGAGCAGACCAAGAAGTACGAAGAAAATCGCATGATCCATCATGAACTCAAGGATATCTCCTCTTTTCATGTTCTTTAGTCGCTCAAGACGAGATTCTTTTGCTTTAACTGCGCTCATCTTAAACCTCCCATATTATAAGTACTTAGCAGACAACTTGAGTATTTCTTCTTGAGTTACAGATTTCGTATCCACGATGCCAGCCAAGTGGCCGTTACTCATAACGAGGATTCTGTCCGTTACACCTAGAAGTTCCGGCATTTCTGATGAAACCATGATAACCCCTTTACCTTTACCGGCTAAATCGATCATCAATTGGTAAATTTCATATTTCGCCCCAACATCGATACCACGTGTTGGTTCGTCCATTAGAAGGACATCTGGTTCTGTTAACAGCCAGCGCCCAACAATTACTTTTTGTTGGTTACCACCTGATAGTGAACCGATTGAAGTTTTTTGGTTAGGCGTCTTTACACGCATACTGTCAACTACCCAACCTGTATCTTCTTCGATCTTCTTTTCATCGAGAAGACCATTTGATTTTACGTAATTATTTAGGTTTGCAATAACTGAGTTAAACTGAATATCCAGCCCTGCAAAGATACCTGTTGCACGGCGTTCTTCAGTAATCAGAGCAAATCCATTTTTTATCGCTGCATGTGGGTCTTTATTTTCAATTTCTTTACCACGCATATACAGCTGTCCTGCTGACTTGTGACGCAGTCCAAAGATTGTTTCAACAAGCTCTGTACGTTTTGCCCCAACGAGTCCAGCAACACCAAGTATTTCACCTTCACGAAGTTCAAAGGAAACGTCTTTAACTGAATTTTCAACGATTGCCGTTAAACCTTCAACCTTTAACATCACCTCTCCAGGTTCATTCGTATTAGGTGGGAAACGGTGGGTCAGGTCACGACCAACCATTAAGTTGATAATTTCATCTGTTGTGATATTTTCAATAGATTCTGTTGCAATCCACTGACCATCACGCATGATTGTTACATCATCTGAAATCTCCGAGATTTCTTCCATCTTATGTGAAATATAGATGATTGAAACACCACGATCTCTTAATGAACGAATAATTCTAAATAAATGACTCACTTCTTTTTCTGTTAGTGATGACGTTGGTTCGTCCATTACGATGACTTTTGAATTATATGAAACAGCTTTTGCGATTTCTACCATCTGACTTTCAGAGACTGGTAAGTTTCCAACCTTCTCACGAGGATCTACCTTAATATCCAGTTCTTTAAAAATTCTAAGTGTCTCGTCGTACATTCTGTCTTCATCTACGAATAGACCTTTTTTAGGGAAACGCCCTAGCCATATATTATCCATAACTCGGGTGGACTGAACTTGGTTCAGTTCCTGGTGTACCATTGACACGCCATGGTCTAAGGCATGTCTAGATGAGGTGAATTCCACTTCTTCACCATTTAATACAATCTTACCTTCATCTCTTTGGTAAATACCAAATAAGCATTTCATTAATGTTGATTTACCAGCGCCATTCTCACCCATTAGTGCATGTACTGTACCTGGGCGTACTCTCAGATTAACGCCGTCTAGTGCTTTTACCCCCGGGAAGGTTTTGGTCAGGCCGATCATCTCGAGCAAGTATTCCGATTTTTCAATTGTTACTTTGTTGTTCATAAATGCCACCTCCCTCGAATCAGGGCTTTGTTGGCTTGTGCCGCAAAGCCAATACTGAACTCTTACTCAATCACTTACAAATTGTAAGTGCGTTACTTAGAAAAATCCGAGATGCGCTGGGCGCATCTCGAATTCCCAATCATACTTAAGTGTTACTTCTTATTCGTAAGCTTTTTCTGCAAAATCGATGTTGTCAACAGTGATTGCTACGTAAGGTACACGAACAGCTTTGTTCTCGTCGAACTTCCACTCAGTACCAGCAAGTGGGTCTTCACCCATAGCTACGTTTTGAACTAGATCGAAAGTAGCTTTACCTTGGTTCTTAGCATCGTTAAGAACTGTACCAGCCATGAAACCAGCCTTGATTTGCTCAAGTGCATCTGGAATCGCATCTACGCCAACTACAGGCATGTACATATCGCCTTCAAAGTATCCGTTAGCATTTAGAGACTGAACAGCACCAAGTGCCATAGCATCATTGTTACAAACTACGAATTCGATTGCGTCGCCATGCTTAGCAATCCATGCATCCATAAGTTCTTTACCTTTTACTGAATCCCACATACCTGTTTGAAGTTCTAGTTCTTCAACTTTTACGCCCTTCTCAACAGCTGTTTCGATTGCGTACTTAGTTCTAGCTTCAGCATCTGGGTGACCTGGTTCGCCCTTCATTAGTACGTAAGAAAGAACGCCATCGCCATTTCTATCCCACTCAGGGTTAGCTTTCCACATTTCAGCGATCATTTCACCTTGGATTACGCCAGCTTCTGCTGATGCAGTACCAACGTACCAAGTCTTGTCGTATGACTTTAGTGCTTCTGCAGATGGTTCCTTGTTGAAGAATACAACAGGCATGTCTTCTGCTTTAGCTTTAGCGATAATTGTTTCAGCAGCTTGAGGATCAACTAGGTTGATTGCAAGAGCCTTAACGCCTTTAGAAATCATCATATCAACTTGATCATTCTGTGTTGCTTGGTTGTTCTGTGAATCGTTTAGAATCAGTTCTGCATTTCCTTCAGCAGCAGTTGTGATTGAACGACGTACAAATGACATGAAGTTGTCATCAAACTTGTAGATAGTAACACCAATCTTTGGCATTTCTTCCATTGCAGCTTCTCCGCCACCATCTGTAGCTGGAGCTTCTTGGTTAGAACTACATGCAGCCATAGAAAGTGCAAGGATCATAACCATAAGAATTGAAATCCACTTTTTCATTTTGTATCCCCTCCGTAATAAGTAAACGTTTTCAGATCGATATGTATCGGCCTGTTGACAAATTAATCTTATCACTAGAAATCGTTTTCAAGAATCCAATATCTTGACCATAATTATTGATTTCTTGTTCAAATTATTCATACTTTGTTCATATTTTTACATGTTATTATGTCAAAAAATCAACATTTCGGAAAACGTTTTACATAAAAAAAGTGCGTGCAAACCTTGCACGCACTCACTTCTTTATCTTTATATTTCGAATCAATTTGAGACTAAATCAATTGTGTTTCGTAATCTATAATATTTTGATCATAAATTTAATATTCCCAATCACTCATTATCCAGTCCCCCTTATTTGCACTCCTCGTTACCCAGACCTGAGTTTATTAATTAAATGGGAATATGAGTTTTTCATTTTCTGGATCATATAGATTATCTGCATTAATAATCACTGTATCTACTTGAGTATCTTTATTTTCAACAGCAACTAACCTTTGCGAGTCAATGGCTTCTTTGGCTTGAGCAACACCTAAGTAACCCATATTAAACGGATTTTGAACAATTGCATTGTCTATAACCCCAGATTCAAGATATTCAATTTCCTGTGGCGTCGAATCAAAACCCACTACGGGAATTTGCTCCCA
>Ga0070725_10001193_pt1 | contig 14969 bp, 13 predicted proteins | sample tdDd002_FD_69781 | JGI IMG/M metagenome (GOLD analysis project Ga0070725, IMG submission 69781) | Marine sediment microbial communities from the Atlantic coast under amendment with organic carbon and nitrate - tdDd00.2 | ecosystem: Environmental > Aquatic > Marine > Coastal > Sediment | place... | reverse complement strand
ACATCGAAATGGTTATCGAGTTAATCGCTCCAATCGCTATCGAAGAAGGCTTAAAGTTCTCAATCCGTGAGGGTGGTAGAACTGTAGGTGCTGGTTCGGTAATCAAAATTATCGAATAATAATTTTTAAAATGTCGAATGCAAGTAAGTAAGGGGCCGCAAAGCCCCTTGTTTAATTCTGTTTGAAATTGTTGTTGACAATCAAAATAAAGTGTGATAATTTTATTTAGTGACAATTATAGTGGCGAAAATTGTGCATGAGCACAATTAGTATAAAAAAAGTAATTCGGGAGGTGCAGAGAATGAGAGTTAAGATTACAATGGCTTGTACAGAGTGTAAGCAAAGAAACTACGATACAACTAAGAACAAGAAGAACAATCCAGATAGAATTGAGTTAAAGAAATACTGTAGATTCTGCAAAAAACACACAAATCACAAAGAGACAAAATAATAGAGGCATAAATCAGCATAGATTATAATAATAAGGAAGTGAGATTTATGACAACAGCAACAAACAAAAAGAACAATAATTTTTTTAAAAGTGTCAGAGCTGAAATGAAAAAAGTAAGCTGGCCAACTAGAAAAGAATTAAAGGATTATACAATCGTAGTTCTTGTTATGTGTACATTAACGACACTGGGAATCTATGTATTTGATATGATCTTTAGAGGTGCATTACAGTTATTCATTTAAGTAACATTCTTGATAGGAGGGAAGGGCGTTAGCCCATCTAGTTATGTCTGATAACGCAAAATGGTATGTTGTCCACACTTATTCTGGACATGAAAACAAAGTAAAAGCGAATATTGAAAAAATCGTTGAAAACAGAGGCATGGAAGACATAATTCTCGAAGTAGTAGTTCCCACTGAAGAGGTTGTTGAACTAAAGAATGGCAAGAAAAAGGTGAAAATGAAAAAAGTTTTCCCTGGCTATGCCCTAGTAAAAATGATTATGACAGACGAATCTTGGTACATTGTGCGTAATACGCGTGGGGTAACTGGATTTGTAGGACCTACATCAAAACCGATTCCGTTGACTGAAGAAGAAATTCTGAACATGGGTATCGAAAAGAGAGTTATAGAAATTGACATTGAAATCGGTGAAAACATCAAGGTTACATCAGGACCATTCGAGAACTTCGTAGGAGTTGTTGAAGAAATTCACGAGGAACGTCAAATATTAAAAGTATTAATTTCAATGTTTGGTAGAGAAACACCAGTAGAACTTGAATTTAATCAGATAGAAAAGCTGTAAACAATAGTGTTTCGGCTTTGATATATATATACAATGAGGAGGTGGAATAATGGCTAAAAAAGTAACAGGAATGATTAAGCTACAAATACCAGCAGGAAAGGCGACTCCAGCACCACCAGTAGGACCGGCTTTAGGTCAACACGGTGTGAATATCATGCAATTCTGTAAGGAATTCAACGCGAAGACAGCTGACCAATCTGGACTTATTATTCCAGTAGTAATCACTGTATACCAAGACAGATCTTACACATTCATCACTAAGACGCCACCAGCAGCAGTATTAATCAAGAAAGCAGTAAAGATTGATAAAGCTTCAGGTGAGCCAAATATCAACAAGGTTGCAACTATTACTTTAGATCAAGTTAAAGAAATTGCAGAAATGAAAATGCCTGACTTAAATGCGGCAAACATTGATACAGCAATGAGCATGATCATGGGTACAGCGAGATCTATGGGTATTTTAGTAGAAGAAAAGAAGTAAGAACGTTTTGAATGCAGTGGGAGGAATAACCCGATAAAACCACGAAGGAGGTAGAAAATGGCTAACAAAGGTAAGAGATACAATGAAGCTACTAAGCTTGTCGATAGAACTAAACTATATGACACTGAAGAAGCTGTTTCTCTATTGAAAGATGTGGCGAAAGCTAAATTCGACGAAACTGTTGAATTACACATCAAACTTGGCGTAGACGGCAGACATGCTGATCAACAAGTAAGAGGAGCAATGGTATTACCACATGGTACTGGTAACACTAAAAAAGTATTAGTAATCGCTAAAGGCGAAAAGGCAGAAGAAGCAAAAGCTGCTGGTGCAGATTTCGTTGGTGCAGAAGACATGATCGAAAAAATGCAAAAAGAAAACTGGTTTGAGTTTGACGTTATCGTTGCAACTCCAGACATGATGGGTCTAGTTGGTAGACTAGGTAGAGTTTTAGGACCTAAAGGCTTAATGCCAAACCCTAAATCTGGTACAGTTACATTTGATGTAACTAAAGCAGTTAACGAAATCAAAGCTGGTAAGGTTGAGTATAGACTTGACAAAACTAACATTGTACACGTTACAATTGGTAAAATTTCATTTGATAATGTAAAGATTACTGAAAACTTAAACGCATTAATGGAAGCACTAGTAAAAGCTAAGCCGGCATCGGCTAAAGGTACTTACTTAAGAAGTGTTACATTAACTAGTACAATGTCACCTGGTATCAAATTAAACGCTGCTAAATTTTAATTGAAAAATTAATTGGGAAAAGTGTTGACAAACATTTGATTAGGTGTTAGTATCATTAAGAACATTAAAAAAGAAGATGACCGTAGACAGTAGGTGCGCAAGCATAATTCCTACCGAGGTAGATATAAATCATTTATGAATTTATGCCTCTCTAGTCTGCGGAATAGAGAGGCTTTTTTATTAAAAATTTGCAGGGAGGTGGACTTATGTCAAAGAACCTTGAACGCAAAAAGGTACAAGTAGAAGAGATTAAAGAAAAGTTCCAGAAAGCTCAATCAGCAATCTTAGTAAATTATAGAGGATTAACGGTTGAAGAAGTAACTGAACTTAGAAAGAACTTCAGAGAAGCAGGCGTTGAATACAAAGTTTACAAAAACAACTTAATGAAGCTTGCTATTAAAGATACAGCATTTGAAGGCTTAAATGCTGATTTAGCAGGACCGAGTGCGGTTGCTTTTGGTTATGAAGATCCTGTTGTTCCAGCAAAAATCATTAAAGATTTTGCAAAGGACCATGATAAGTTAGAACTAAAAGCGGGCGTAGTTGAAGGTGAATATTGTGATCTTGAGAAGATTAAAGCTATCGCTGATATCCCATCGAGAGACGTATTACTTGCTAAGTTCCTTGGAAGTATTAAATCTCCAGTATCGAATTTTGCGTACTTAGTACAAGCAATCGCTGACAAAAAAGGCGAAGGTGCAGAAGCACCAGTTGAAACAACAGAAGCAGCTACAGAAGAAGCTGCTGAGTAATCTATTAAATTAATCGGAGGTGTTTGATAATGAATAAAGATCAAATCATTGAAGCTATTGGCGCTATGACTGTTTTAGAATTAAACGAGTTAGTAAAGGCGTGTGAAGAAGAATTTGGTGTATCTGCTGCTGCTCCAGTAATGGTAGCTGGTGCTGCTGCTGCTGGCGGTGCTGCTGAAGAGAAGACTGAATTTGACGTAGTTCTTGCTAACGCAGGTGCTAAGAAGATTGGTGTAATCAAGGTAGTTAGAGAAATCACTGGCTTAGGCTTAAAAGAAGCAAAAGCATTAGTTGATGGAGCTCCTGAGACAATCAAAGAAGGTATCGCTAAAGAAGAAGCTGAAGCTATTAAAGCTAAGCTTGAAGAAGCTGGCGCTGCAGTAGAATTAAAGTAATAAGCTGTGAATTTGAGAAGAGACTTTGTTTATACGAAGTCTCTTTTTTTTTCCTCGCTATTCTCGTATACTCTGAGCAACTAGAAATTACAACGCAACAAACATTCCTCCTTATCTAACAACATATATCTTCTATCTTCAACATAATCAGTTTCAATCACTCAAAAATGGATATCAATATAAAGTTGATGACGTTATTATAATGAAGGAAAACGATACATAATATATTCTTATACATTCTTTATATTACATATAAAAAACCGTTGACACCCTATACATAATGTGTTATGATTTTAAAATGCCACAAGTGTGAAATTATAGTGGTGTAGTATGGCTATTAGGGAGCGATCCCATAATATATTAAGGTGAACAACCTTTTCATTTAAGAATAAGGGGTGAAGATTTAATGCCACAACCTATTAGGCTAGGTAGAGCCGAAAGAATGAGTTTCTCTAAGTATGGAGAAAAAATTGAAAAGCCCAATTTAATCGAGATCCAGAAAAAATCATATGAATGGTTTTTAAAGGATGGCTTAATGGAAGCATTTAAAGACATTTCGCCAATTCAGGATTACACCGGAAACCTGATTTTGGAATTTATTGATTATGATCTTGACAATGCGCCAAAATACGACGTTGAGGAATGTAAAGAGAGAGATGTTACCTTTGCAGTTCCCCTAAAAGTTCAAGTTAGATTTATTAACAAAGAAACTGGCGAAGTAAAGGAACAAAAAGTATTTATGGGTGACTTCCCATTAATGACAGACAAAGGTACTTTTGTTATTAATGGTGCTGAGCGTGTTATCGTATCTCAGTTAGTTAGATCACCTGGACCTTACTACGACAAGAGCTTTGATAAAGCTGGTAATGAACTTTATTCAACGACGGTAATTCCTAACAGAGGTGCTTGGTTAGAGTACGAGACAGATTCTAACGATATTATTTCGGTAAGAATTGACCGTACACGTAAGCTTCCAATGACTGTACTTGCAAGAGCTTTAGGCTATGCTACGGATCATGAAATTCTTACACTTTTCGGTGAAGATGAAAAATTATTAAGAACATTAGAAAAAGATGCTACAACGAATCAAGAAGAAGGTCTTATTGAGATCTACAAGAAGTTACGTCCAGGTGAACCACCAACAGTGGATAGTGCAAACAGCTTGATTAGTTCGCTATTTTTCGACGAAAAGAGATATGATTTAGCGAAGGTCGGTCGTTATAAATTCAATAAGAAGCTAGGTGTCTCTAATCGTATTGATGGATGTTTAGCTGCTGAAAACATTATTAATCCTCAAACTGGTGAAGTAATGGTTGAAAGCGAAGAGAAGATTACAAGACTTCAAGCTATTGACATCGAAAACGCTGGTATCAATGAAGTAGTGGTATATGGCAGAGATGAAAAGAAAGTGAAAGTAATTGGTAGTAACTTTGTTGACATCCAAACATATGTAGATGCAAGCGAATTAAACCTTAATGAAAAGGTATATTATCCTGTATTAAAGGAAATTTTAGATGCGCATACTTCAACAGAAGATATTTTAAAAGCTGTTGATGAAAGACGTAGCGAATTAATTCCAAGAAATATTATCGTTGCAGATATCTTAGCGTCAATGAGTTATGTATTAAACCTTTCTCATGGCATTGGAGATGTAGATGATATTGACCATTTAGGAAACAGAAGAATCCGTTCAGTCGGTGAACTTCTACAGAATCAATTTAGAATTGGTCTGTCGAGAATGGAAAGAGTTGTTCGTGAAAGAATGACAATCCAAGATATGGATTCGATCACGCCACAAGCACTTATTAATATTCGTCCAGTTTCGGCGGCTATTAAAGAGTTCTTTGGTAGTTCGCAGTTATCTCAGTTCATGGATCAAACGAACCCTCTGGCTGAATTAACGCATAAGAGAAGGTTATCTGCACTTGGACCTGGTGGTCTTTCGAGAGAAAGAGCTGGTTTCGAGGTGCGTGACGTCCATCACTCGCATTACGGTAGAATGTGTCCGATTGAGACGCCGGAAGGTCCGAATATCGGTCTTATCGGTTCGTTAAGTTCGTATGCACGTATTAATGAGTATGGCTTCATCGAATCTCCATATATTAGAGTAGAAAAAGGAACTGGTAGAGTAACTGAGCAAATCGATTACTTAACAGCTGATATCGAAACAAAATGTATCGTTATCCCAGCAAGTGAGCCTTTAGATGAAAACAATACAATTATTGCAGAGAGAGTTGTTGGTCGTAGAAGAGCGGACATCAAAGAATACCCTGCAGTAGAAGTTGATTATATGGAAGTTTCACCACAACAAATGGTATCTGTTGCGACAGCAATGATTCCTTTCCTTGAAAATGATGATGCCAACAGAGCCCTAATGGGTGCGAACATGCAGCGTCAGGCAGTACCTTTATTAAGAACTGCTTCGCCGATTATCGGAACAGGTATGGAATCAAAAGCAGCACAAGATTCAGGTGTTGTATTATTAGCAGAAAAAGATGGTGTTGTAGAATATGTATCTGCAACTGAAATCATCATTAAAAATAATGACGGATCAAAATCGCGTCATAAGTTGTTGAAATTCAAACGTTCGAACCAAGGTACATGTATTAATTACAGACCACTTTGTACACATGGTGAAGTGATTAAAGCTGGCGATGTGTTAACGGACGGACCTGCAACAGACAATGGAGAAATTGCTCTTGGTACAAACCTTCTTATCGGTTTCATGACTTGGGAAGGATACAACTACGAGGATGCGATTCTTCTAAGTGAAGAGTTGGTTATCGAAGATAAGTTGACGTCAATTCATATTGAGGAATACGAATCTGAAGCTAGAGATACAAAGCTAGGACCAGAAGAAATTACTAGAGACATTCCAAACGTTGGTGAAGATGCACTTAAGAATCTTGATGAGCGTGGGATCGTTAGAATCGGGGCCGAAGTTGGTCCTGGAGATATATTAGTAGGTAAGGTAACACCTAAGGGTGAAACTGAGCTTACAGCTGAAGAAAGACTTTTAAGAGCGATCTTCGGTGAAAAAGCACGTGAGGTAAGAGATACTGCTCTTAGAGTACCTCATGGTGAAAATGGTATTATCGTTGATGTAAAAGTATTTACGAGAGAAAACGGTGATGAATTACCACCAGGCGTGAACGTTCTTGTTCGTGTTTATATTGCGAAGAAGCGTAAGATCAACGTTGGTGATAAGATGGCCGGTCGTCATGGTAACAAAGGGGTTATCTCTAGAATTTTACCAGTTGAAGACATGCCATTCCTTGATGATGGTACACCTATCCAAATCGTATTAAACCCACTTGGGGTTCCATCGCGTATGAACATCGGTCAGGTACTTGAGATTCACTTAGGCTTAGCTGCTAGTAAGTTAGGTTGGAAAGTTGCTACATCAGTATTTGATGGGGCGAAAGAGACTCAAATCTCTGAACTTTTAGTAGAAGCAGGTTATCCAAGAGATGGTAAGCTTGTTGTTAGAGATGGACGTACGGGAGACACATTTGATAACCGTGTAACAGTAGGTTACATGTACATGCTGAAACTGCATCATCTTGTTGATGATAAGCTTCATGCAAGAAGTACAGGTCCTTACTCACTTGTAACGCAACAGCCACTTGGTGGTAAAGCACAATTTGGTGGACAGCGTTTTGGTGAGATGGAAGTATGGGCACTTGAAGCATACGGTGCAGCACATACACTACAGGAAATCCTTACTGTTAAATCAGATGATATCGTAGGCCGTGTAAAAGCATACGAAGCGATTGTTAAGGGTGAAAACATTCCTGAGCCAGGCATTCCAGAATCATTTAAGGTATTAATCAAAGAACTTCAATCGTTAGCACTTGACGTTAAAGTCATGAATGACGAAATTGGAGAAATCGACATGGTAGATACTGACGGTTTAGAAGATGAATCAGGTAAATTTGCTGAAGAAATTAAAGAAGACTTCAAAGATGTAAAAGAAGAGATTACTTCAGAGTCACTTGGCGCGGTAGGATATTCAGAGACGGATCTTAAAGACCAATCTGAAGAATAAATTTTATTTGAAGGAGAGGTATCCTGAGTGGAATACAATAATTTTGATTCAATAAAAATTGGTTTAGCCTCACCTGAAAAGATCAGAACGTGGTCAAAAGGTGAAGTTAAAAAACCAGAAACAATCAATTACAGAACATTAAAGCCAGAAAAAGAAGGTTTGTTTTGCGAAAAAATATTTGGACCTACTAAAGACTGGGAATGTCACTGTGGAAAATATAAGAGAGTAAGATATAAAGGCGTTGTCTGTGATCGTTGTGGCGTTGAAGTTACAAAGTCAAAAGTTAGACGTGAACGTATGGGTCACATTGAGCTTGCAGCTCCTGTATCGCATATTTGGTACTTCAAGGGTATTCCTTCTAAAATGGGGATACTACTTGATATGTCACCAAGATCTCTAGAAAAAGTTTTATACTTTGCATCGTATATCGTAATTGATGCTGGCGAAACATCGTTATCGCACAAGCAATTGCTTAACGAAAAAGAGTATATGGACTACAGAGAAAAATATGGTAACAAGTTTAGAGCAGCGATGGGTGCTGAGGCAGTTAAAGAAGTTTTAGCGCAAATTGATCTTGAGTCTTTAACGAAAGAGTTAAGAGCTAAATTAGATGAAAGTACAGGACAAAAGAAAGTAAAAACAATTCGTCGTTTAGAAGTTGTAGATGCTTTCAGAATGTCAGGCAATAATCCACAGTGGATGATTCTTGATGTAATCCCTGTAATTCCACCGGATTTACGTCCGATGGTACAACTTGATGGTGGACGTTTTGCGACATCTGACCTGAATGACCTTTATAGAAGAGTTATTAACAGAAATAACCGTCTTAAGAGACTTTTAGAGTTAGGCGCACCTGATATCATCGTAAGAAACGAAAAAAGAATGCTTCAAGAAGCAGTTGATGCACTGATTGACAACGGTAGACGTGGTCGTCCTGTAACAGGTCCTGGTAATAGACCTTTAAGATCTTTATCAGACATGTTAAAGGGTAAGCACGGACGTTTCCGTCAGAACTTACTTGGTAAGCGTGTTGACTACTCTGGTCGTTCGGTAATCGTTGTTGGTCCAGAACTTAAATTCTATCAATGTGGTCTTCCTAAGAAGATGGCGCTTGAATTATTCAAACCATTCATTATGAAGAAGCTTGTTAAAGAAGGTTTTGTACCAAATATTAAGAGTGCAAAAAGAATGGTTGAACGTGCGAGACCTGAGGTATGGGATATCGTTGAAGAAGTGATCAAGGATCATACAGTACTTCTAAACCGTGCCCCTACACTTCATAGACTTGGTATTCAAGCATTTGAACCAATTCTAATTGAAGGTAAAGCGATTAGACTTCATCCACTTGTATGTACTGCATACAACGCCGATTTCGATGGTGACCAGATGGCAGTCCATGTACCGCTTTCAGTTGAAGCACAAGCGGAAGCAAGATTCTTAATGCTTTCTGTAAACAACATCTTAGCTCCTAAGGATGGTAACCCAATTACAACACCTACACAGGATATGGTACTTGGTGCTTACTACTTAACATTAGAAAAAGATGATGAGCCTGGTAACGGTATGATCTTCAAGGATTACGATGAAATGCTTATGGCTTATGATAATAAATCAGTAGGACTTCACTCAAAGGTTAAAGTAAGATTCCTTTCAGAAACCGGCGAAACACTTATTAAAGAAGGAACGGTAGGTCGTTTCATCTTTAATGAAAAGATTCCTCAAGATTTAGGTTTTGTTAACAGAGAAGAAAATCCAGCTGGGTTAGAAGTTGACTTCTTATGTACAAAAGGAAAATTAGAAGAAATCATCGCTAAGTGTTTCCATACACATGGAAATACAATTACAGCGGGTATTCTTGATCATATTAAAGAAATGGGCTTCAAATTTGCAACAAAAGGTGCAATCTCAGTATCTGTATCAGATATGACAATTCCTGACGAGAAAGCGCAACTAATCGCTGATGCTCATAAGCTAGTAGAAAAATATTCGAAAGCTTACAGACGTGGTCTTATTTCTGATGAGGAAAGATATGAGAAGGTTATTCAGACGTGGACAAAAACAACTGATGAAGTAACAGATGCCCTGATGGCAAACTTACCATTCTTGAATAACATTAAGATCATGGCACATTCTGGAGCCAGAGGTAGTAGAAACCAGATTCGTCAGCTGGCGGGTATGCGTGGTCTGATGGCCAATGCCGTTGGTAAAACAGTAGAGATCCCGATCATCTCGAACTTCCGTGAAGGATTATCGGTTTTAGAATATTTCATCTCGACAACAGGTGCGAGAAAAGGTCTTGCGGATACGGCGCTTAGAACAGCCGATTCTGGGTATCTTACTAGACGTTTAGTTGATGTTTCTCAGGATGTTATCGTTAGAGACCTTGACTGTGGCGTTCAAAAGGGTATTACTGTTGAGACGTTTAAAGAAGGTAACGAAGTAATCGAAGAATTCCAAGAAAGAATTACTGGTCGTTACCCAGCAAAAGATGTATTACATCCTGAAACAGGGGAAGTTATTGCATCAACAGATTATCTAATTTCAGAGGGCACTGCAAAAGCAATTTGTGATGCCGGGTATGAAACTTTAGAAATCAGATCGGTATTAACTTGTGAAACACCTCATGGTGTATGTTCGAAGTGTTACGGTATCAACTTAGCGACTGGTCGTCCAGTACATGTTGGTGAAGCTGTAGGTATCATTGCGGCACAATCAATCGGTGAGCCGGGTACGCAGTTAACAATGAGAACGTTCCATACAGGTGGGGTTGCCGGTGGTGACATCACTCAGGGTCTTCCTAGAGTTGAGGAACTATTTGAGGCAAGAAAGCCAAAAGGTTTAGCGGTTATTGCTGAAGCAGATGGTAAAATTTCATTTAAAGATACTAAAAAGAAGAAAGAAGTCGTTATTACAACTGACTCTGGCGAAACACATGCGGCTCAAATCGTATTTGGTTCTAGATTAAGAGTTAAGGACGGCGACATGGTTCAGGCTGGTGAATTAATCACTGATGGTTCGGTAAATCCACATGACATCTTAAGAGTAGTTGGCGTACGTGGCGTACAAGAGTACATCGTAAAAGAAGTACAAAGAGTATACCGTATGCAGGGTGTTGATATCAATGATAAACACGTTGAGATCATTATCCGTCAAATGCTGTCGAAGATTAAAGTTGACGAGCCAGGAGATACGAAGTTCTTACCAGGCGGAGTAGTAAGTTATAAAGAGTTTGTTGGTCAAAACAAGATTGCTGAAGAAGCAGGTGGCGAAATTGCTACAGGTTCAAGATCATTACTTGGTATAACGAAAGCGTCTCTTGCAACTGAATCATTCTTATCAGCAGCATCTTTCCAGGAAACGACTAGAGTGCTTACTGAAGCCGCAATTAACGGTAAAGAAGATAAGTTATTAGGTCTGAAGGAAAATGTTATTATTGGTAAATTAATACCAGCTGGAACTGGCATGAGAAAGTATAAAAACATCGCTATTCAAAGCAAAGCAGTTTTTGATCATTCAGCAGATGATTTTATGTAAATTTCTTTATTGACAGCCCATGGGGTTGGTGTTAAAATGATAAAGTGTGCATGCAGGCTCCTGTGTTCTAACTTATTTACAAGGAGGAATCAGAGTGGAAATGCATATCCCATCAGAAGGCAAATTAAAGATTGGTGCTAAACAAGCACTTAAAGCATTGAACAATGACGTAGCATTTGCTGTGTACGTTGCAAGAGATGCGGAAGAGCATGTAACGCGACAATTAATTGAGCTTGCCACTGAAAAGAACATAGAGATTATCTATGTTGAAACAATGAAACAGCTCGGAAGAGCTTGTAAAATTGACGTTGGTGCTGCGACAGCAGTAATAGTGAAATAAAAGACTAATTTTAAAAAGAAAGGAGGTGCAGTGGATGCCTACTATTAATCAGTTAGTACGTAAAGGAAGAAAAGAGATGGTTGAGAAATCAACAGCTCCAGCTTTACAAAGAGGATTTAACTCTTTACACAGAAAACCTACAAAAATGAGCTCGCCTCAAAAAAGAGGGGTTTGTACAGCAGTTAAAACTATGACGCCTAAAAAGCCTAACTCTGCCCTTAGAAAAGTTGCAAGAGTAAGACTTACAAACGGTTTAGAAGTTACAGCATACATTCCAGGTGTTGGTCACAACTTACAAGAGCATAGTGTGGTTTTGATCAGAGGTGGTAGAATTAAAGATTTACCTGGGGTTAGATACCATATCGTAAGAGGTGTGCTTGATACATCAGGAGTTTCTGATAGAATGCAAGCAAGATCTAAATATGGTGCTAAGAGACCTAAAGCAGCAAAGAAATAAAAAAATATGAGGCCTCTTGCTACTTCTTAAGTAGTGAGAGGCTCTGTTAAGTCAAATTTATTGCACAACGACAATTAAGTTTGTCGAGTACCGATGATATTTATTTATTATTAAGGAGGGAAGTATAGTGCCTAGAAAAGGAAATGTACCAAAAAGAGAAGTGTTAGCTGATCCAGTTTACGGTAGCAAAGTTGTTTCTAAATTGATCAACAGTGTTATGTTAGACGGAAAGAAAGGTACTGCACAGCGTATTGTATACGATGCATTTGCATTTGTAGCTGAAAAAACTGGTAAGGATGCTTTAGAAGTATTCGAACAAGCGATGGAAAACATCATGCCTGTTTTAGAAGTAAAAGCAAGACGTGTTGGTGGTACAAACTATCAAGTTCCAATGGAAGTTAGACCAGTAAGAAGACAAACGTTAGGTCTTAGATGGTTAGTAACTAATACTCGTAAAAGAGGCGAAAGAACTATGATGGAAAGATTAGCAAAAGAAATCATGGACGCAGCTAATAACACGGGTGCTTCAGTTAAGAAGAAAGAAGATACACACAAAATGGCAGAAGCTAATAGAGCGTTTGCACATTATAGATGGTAATAACAGATTACTAATGCAATAGCGATAATAGATTAGCTATTTTGCAAGGAGGATATTCATGAGTAGAGCGTTTCCTCTAGTGAGAACTAGAAATATTGGTATCATGGCTCATATTGATGCCGGAAAGACAACTACTACTGAGAGAATTCTTTTTTACTCTGGTAAAACTCATAAAATTGGTGAAGTTCACGATGGTGGCGCAACAATGGACTGGATGGAGCAAGAGCAAGAAAGAGGGATCACGATTACTTCTGCGGCAACAACTTGTGAGTGGAATGATCATAGAATCAATATTATCGATACACCGGGTCACGTTGACTTCACAGTTGAAGTTGAAAGATCGCTTCGTGTACTTGATGGTTCAGTAGCAGTATTCTGTGCTAAGGGTGGGGTTGAACCTCAATCTGAAACAGTATGGAGACAAGCAACAAAATATGAAGTACCTAGAATGGCATTCATCAATAAGATGGATATCACTGGTGCTGACTTCCTACGTGTTGTAGGAATGATGAGAGACAGACTTAAGACAAACGCAGTTCCAATTCAATTACCAATTGGTGCTGAAAATGACTTTACTGGTATCATCACATTATTAGACATGAAGGCTAGAATGTACAACGACGAGTTAGGACAAGATATCTCAGTTGAAGACATTCCAGCAGACATGTTAGAAGAAGCAGAAGAGCATAGAGCTGCATTAGTAGAAGCAATTGCTGATACTGATGAAGACCTTATGATGAAATATCTTGAAGGTGAAGAAATCACTGAAGAAGAATTAAAAGTGGCTTTAAGAAAAGCAACTATTGATAATCACATCGTACCAGTACTTTGTGGTTCGGCATATAAAAACAAAGGTGTTCAAATGATGATTGACGCTGTTGTTGATTTCATGCCATCTCCTTTAGATGTTCCAGCTATTACAGGTGTTACACCTGAAGGCGAGGAAGATTCTAGACCTTCTAGCGATGATGAGCCTTTCTCATCATTAGCATTTAAGATTATGACAGATCCTTTCGTAGGACGTCTTTCATTCTTCAGAGTTTACTCAGGAACATTAGATTCAGGTTCTTACGTATTTAACTCTACAAAAGAGAAGAAAGAAAGAATTGGTCGTATTCTTCAAATGCATGCTAACAAGAGAGAAGAAATCACAAAAGTTTACGCTGGTGATATTGCTGGGGCCATTGGTCTTAAGTATACTACAACTGGTGATACACTTTGTGATGCAAATCACCCAATTATTCTTGAAACAATGGTATTCCCTGATCCAGTTATCGAAGTTGCTATTGAGCCTAAAACTAAGGCTGGTCAAGAAAAAATGGGTATTGCACTTCAAAAATTAGCAGAAGAAGATCCTACGTTCAAAACATACACAGATGAAGAAACTGGTCAAGTTATCATTGCTGGTATGGGAGAACTTCACTTAGAGATCATCGTGGATAGAATGTTAAGAGAATTCAAAGTTGAAGCTAACATTGGTAAACCTCAAGTTTCTTACAAGGAGACATTAACAAAGCCTGTTGACGTTGATTACAAGTACTCTAAACAATCTGGTGGTAGAGGACAATATGGTCATATTAAGATCAGAGTTAATCCTAACGAACCAGGTGCTGGGTACACATTTGTTAACAAATGTACTGGTGGATCGGTTCCAAAAGAATATATTGAACCTGCTAACACTGGTATCAAAGGCGCAATGGCAGCTGGTATCTTAGCTGGATTCGAAGTAGTAGACGTTAATGTTGAACTGTATGACGGTTCTTACCATGAAGTCGATTCTTCGGAAATGGCATTTAAGATGGCTGGTTCTATGGCCTTCAAAGAAGCTATGAGAAAAGGTGGCGCGGTATTACTTGAGCCTTACATGAAGGTTGAAGTAATCGTACCTGAAGATTACCTAGGAGACGTTATGGGTGACCTTAACTCTCGTAGAGGTAAATTAGAAGGTATGGATGCTATTGATGGTGCTCAAACAATTAGAGCATTCGTTCCATTATCTGAAATGTTTGGTTACGCAACTGACCTTAGATCTAAATCTCAAGGTAGAGGTAACTACTCAATGCAATTCGACCACTTCGAGCAAGTACCTAAGAGTATTGCAGACGAAATTATGGAAGGTAAGAAGTAATTCTTACAACCATATAGGTAAAATGCATCTTACGTGTGGTCCTGCAAGGACCGCACGATTAATATAATTTTTAATTTAAAATTTAGAGGAGGCTTTATAATGGCTAAGGAAAAATTTGATAGAAGTAAACCGCATGTAAACATCGGAACAATTGGTCACGTTGACCACGGTAAAACTACTTTAACAGCAGCAATCACTAAAGTACTTTACGATCACTACGGAATCGGAGAA
>Ga0070725_10001191_pt1 | contig 14986 bp, 16 predicted proteins | sample tdDd002_FD_69781 | JGI IMG/M metagenome (GOLD analysis project Ga0070725, IMG submission 69781) | Marine sediment microbial communities from the Atlantic coast under amendment with organic carbon and nitrate - tdDd00.2 | ecosystem: Environmental > Aquatic > Marine > Coastal > Sediment | place... | reverse complement strand
ACGTTTGAAATCGTCACTGAAATCTGCCTTCCCCATAACGGCCGCCTTGCCTCAAAATTACGGAAGAAGGTGTCTAAAAATATAGGGGCTATTCAAGCATCGAAAGCCCAATACCCAAATCCGATGAAGCCTGGGGCCGCGCCAAGCCACGGCTCGTAGCCATCCGCACCGCATCACGCCGGAACTCGTCTGTGTATCTTTTGGCCAGTCCATTTCTCATTCATAGCAAACATTGCCCGAAAAAGACCGGAACTAAAACGGGGCAAGACCAATAGTACGCAGAGCCAACGGAGAGGGCATTTTTGCCCCCCTGGCCTCATCTAACGACAAATTCAGCGTGCAAAGCGCCCGCTGCTTTAATACTCTTCAGAATATCAATCATATCACGCGGGGACACCCCAAGCGCATTCAACCCTTCGACCACTTCTGATAGGGATGCTCCGCCAGAAACCTCTGCCAATTGAGGCCCATCCTCCTCCTCTATGTCAGCGCGTGTTCGTGGGACAACCACCGTTTCGCCTTCTGCAAAAGGGTTTGGTTGCACCGCGACCGGGGCCTCTTGGATACGCAGGGTAAGATTCCCCTGAGAGACCGCAACGCGTGATATCCGGACATCTTCCCCCATCACGATCGTTCCTGAACGTTGATCAACCACGACCCGCGCCTTCCGCTCGGGCTGAATTGAGATGTTCTCAATGCGCCCCAACGCATGCGCCGGGGATGCCATCCGCGTTGCAGTGATATCCAACCGAACCGTACCCGAATCCAGCATTCTAGCGACACCTAACCCAAAATCTTTGTTGATGGCACGCTCGATACGCCCTGCAGTCGTGAAATCGGGTTCACGCAGTGCCAGGCGCAGAGAGGTCAGGCTTGCAAAGTCAAAGTCAACTTCTCGTTCAACCCGTGCACCTGACGGGATCACCCCAGACGTCGGAACCCCTTGAACGACAGTGGCTGCCGCTCCTTCAGCAGAGACACCACCGGCGATGATGGTACCTTGCGCTACCGCATAGATTTGGCCGTCCGCAGCATTCAAAGGTGTCATCACCAACGTCCCACCTAATAGACTTTTGGCATCACCGATCGCTGACACCGTTACGTCTATTTGTGACCCGCTACGCGCAAAGGGTTGCAGAGCCGCCGTCACAAATACCGCAGCAACGTTCTTCGGGCGAAACTGTTCACCAGTAACGTTGACCCCCAAGCGCTCCAGTATGCTGGACATGATCTCTTCGGTGAAAGGCGCGTTCCGAATTCCGTCTCCGGTACCGTTCAACCCTACGACAAGACCGTACCCTACCAGATCGTTGCCGCGCACCCCGTCGAATTCGACCAAATCCTTCAACCGAACAACGTCAGACCAGGCTGGCGCGGCACTTAGTCCCAATATGATGATCAGAGATTTTAGAAGATTTTTCATTACAAGAAATTCACCAATGAAAGCCCGGAAAGGCGAGCGGTTACGCTGTAGAGAGCCTGTAAATGAAACTGAACATTCTCCAGTTCCGTAGCCGTCTGAAACTCATCAACCCCTATCAAAGATTCACGAGCATAGCTTAGCGACAATCGCTCAGCCGCCAGACTGGTCCCTATTTCTTCGATGCGCGCCTGGGCAAAACCCAAATCTGCCCGCACAGCCGTCAAACCATCCTGATCCTCGAGCAAGGCCAACCCAGCCTCTTCTAGAATGGTAACTTGCAGGTCGGGGTCTGAATACTCTGTGCTGATCGCCGCCAAGACCACATTTCCCATTACAGACCGCAATTCCTCCGCATCGGCCCTTAGATCCAGTTGGATCGCGTCTCGCTCGCCCAATCGAAACGGAGACAGGTTCTGATCAGAACCGATGTAAGCCACTGCCCCAAAACCCGTTTCAGAGCTGAACCAATCCTCCACGGCCCCGCGGATACCGTCAGCAGTGACCTCCCCTGCCACGGCGATGCGAACGGAGGTCAGAATGTCATCAGACGATGCCATAGCGGCCATTCCCGTTTCATCCCCAGCAAAGAGTGACCGCCCTGCAAACGACGTGTTCAAGGAGGCAACAATCTCGGACAAGCGCTCGGAAGCATTTTGCGACAGAACATTCCATGTTTGCTGCGTTCCCTCCGATGCAGTCAGCAAATCAGACGCCAACTGTTCCGTCCCCGTCTGGATCGACCCAAGAACGGCCTGCATTGTCGTCGCGAAACCCTGAGCTTCGTTTGTGGCGGTTTCATAGGCCTGTGCTGTTCGCGTTCGATGTTCAATATCCGCAAGATATCGAAAATCTCCGTTCAGATGCTGCGACAGGTTCGATGTTGCTCCCGAAGACAGCTCTTGGGTCAGCTTCGACAATTCGGCATTCAGCGACATGTTCTGTTGACGCAGCGCCCAAGTTTGCGCCATATCCCCCATTGAAACGAGTTTCATCAGCCAATCTCCATCAGTTGTTGCAACATTTCATCGACGGCTTGAACGATCTTTGCGTTGGCCGCATAGGCCCGCTCGATCAACATCAGTTTCTGAAGCTCGGCATCTGTATCGACGCCAAGAGCAAGTTCCATTTCTGTCAACTCGAATTGCCGCGCAGACGTGAAGCTGAGTGTCTTGTCAGCTAGGTTTTCGCGCTGCCCGATTGAAGAGAGGAAATCCGAGGTCAGACCTGCCAGATCCCGCGCAGCAATCCCCAATGAAGAAGACGTCGAAACGCGCGTGTCGGTCATCACATCGAGCATTGATTGCAACAGATCTGCGTTGCCGGAGTTTCCATTTTCAGTAGCGCCAAGGCCATCACGCAATCGCCACAGATCGCCTCCTTGCTCGGGATCAACAAGAGCGTTTATTGCGATCCGCCCAGCAATACCCGTTGTGTTTTCAGCCACTGATCCGTCGTCTGTGAACAGACCCGGCGCGCCAGCTGCCAGACTTGGGTCCACTCCAGTTTCAAACCTTTCGATGAGGTCAAGGGCAACCGTGTCCAGCTCGGCTTGCACACTTGTTAAAACTTCATCACGAACCGAGAACAACCCACCCAAGGTTCCCCCGGACATGGCGCCACTGCCGACAGCCGACACCTCAAAACCATTCACTTGGATCCCGGAAAGCAGCCCTTCTTCGACGGTCATATGGGCAACAACGGTGTTATGCGGCTCGAAGGTGATGTCGGCAGCCTTTCCATCCAGAAGAATAGCCCCCCCAGGTGTCATCAACGCGATCACCCCCATATCGCGCTGAAGCTCTTGCACAGGTACGATGCTTGAAATCTCATCAACCAACGCCTGACGCTGATCGAGCAATCCGGCGACCTCGCGCCCCTGCGAACGCGCGGATAGGATGTCATTGTTCAGCCTCTCGACGTTCTGCAATGCCGTGTTGAGCTGTGTCACCTGTTGATTGATTTCGCGATCGGCCTCAGCACGGAGGTTTTGCACACCGGCAGAGATCGTATTCAAACTTTCTGCAATGGCGTTTGCTGATTGCAAGACAGACGCCAGGCGGGTCTCGGATTCCGGCAAATTCGCCGCCGAGATCAATGACGTTTCAAATTCAGACAACAATCCTGTTAGTGACCTGGCCTCAGTAGGGTCACCAGTCAGAGATGACAGGCGCTGAAGGAAGCGCGACTGCGTGCTAGCCTGACCTTGCTCTGCATCTGCGAACCTGCGGTCGCCAACCAACGCCTGATCAACAAGCCGGTTAAGTCCATTGACCATCACGCCGCCTCCGGTACCGGCCGTACGCGCCGAGAGAGACAGCTCCCTGACCGCGTATCCATCGGTCAGGGTGTTCGCCAGGTTTGACGAGACAACATTTGCCCCTCGTGCCGAAGCCGTCAGGCCGGACAGGGCATTCGACAGAGCGCTAGACAGAGACATAGCCGCTCCTTTCTGAGTTCAGTGAATCATGAGGGAAGATCAGCGTTTGATATTCGTGGTTTCCTGCAACATTTCGTCCACTGTCTGGATGACCTTGGCGTTGGACGAATATGCGCGCTGCGTCTGAATCATGTCGGTTAGCTCGCCCGCGACATCGGTGGTGGATTCCTCCAATGCATAAGAGACAATATCTCCGGTTGGACCATCTCCGGCATCCCACAGAAAGAAGGTGCCGCTGTCAGGCGACGTTGCATAGGTTTGGTGATCCAGAGCGACCAAGCCATTCGGATTTGGCATATCGACCAACGGAATTTGGAAAATGGTTCGTGTGATTCCGGTGTCATAGATGGCATGGACATATCCGTTCGAATCCACCTCGACGGACGTCATGTTCCCAACCGGATAGCCATCTTTGTCGATCGAAACCGGAGCGAAGCTACTGGAAAGCTGTGTCAGACCATCCGGATCGCCAGGCTGCCCAATATTGATTTCCAACGGCCCCCCGGCAACATCCACGATCAGTGAGCCCGTGGTTTCGTCATAGGCGCCGCCCGACACCATCGTGACAGAATTCAACGTCCCGCCCGCATCACGTCCATCATCAAATGCCAGAACATATTCCCCGATCACCGCCCCGTCCTGCGCGGTATCGCGCAAGATCATAGTCCATTCATTTGACGATCCGTCCGCAGGAATGCTCGGCGTGAACTCGATCTCGATATTCTGAGAGATACCCAGGTTGTCATAGTATTCAATCGAGAGCGCCTGAGAGTCGCCATTCGCAGTCGCATCCGTTTCGGTCGCAGGCAAATTCACACCCAGCGAAATGCTGGTGGTTGGCTCTCCGGTCAGTTGGTTCACGTTGACCTGAACTGGCTCTAGCCCTGCACCCGTATCGCGCGGATAGGTCGGGACGCTGCCATTCGCAAGGGCCGGCCATCCCATCAACGTCAGTCCGGATTGAGTCACCAGATATCCGTCGCTGTTGGTCTGAAAGGACCCGGTCGAGGTCAGCATCATCTGCGCACTGCCATTATCCAGGTTGATTTCAGACGTAGCGGCAACAGGCAGAAACCCCCGACCGCGGACAGCAAGGTCTGTGGCATTGGAAGTCGACACAAGAGAGCCGGACTGGCTGACCAAACGCTGCGTTGTTACCCGCACACCGCCGGCAGAATACGCCCCACCGGAACTTGACGAGATCACCATGGAGTGGAAATCCGCCTGCATCCTCTTGTACCCAAAGGTCGAGGAGTTCGCGATGTTGTCGGAAATCGTGGCAAGCCGGTTCGCGTTCGCGGCCAACCCGGCCACACCTGCGTTCAGGGAGGAGGAAATCGTCATGGATACGCCTTTCTGCTGCATCAACCAAAAGTTGCCCACAGCAATACAAGGCGCCGCTTAACAGCCCGCTAATAGGTAAAATTGCCTCTACTTTCTGATCTATCGGATATTCGAGCGTATCAAGATCACCTCAAGACGATTGTTCCTCACATGCGCGGGGTCGGCCACGGCCATTTCTTTGTCAGCATGTCCGGTCACGCGCTGAACGCGGTTATGATTCAGGCCTTTGTCTTGCAACAGTAACCGCATCTTGTCCGCACGCGCCGAGGAGAGTTCCCAAACCGGATTGTCCCGCAAAACCACAGGATAGGCCTGGGTATGGCCTTCGATGGCGACGCCGTTTTTCACCAGACCAAACACCCGCACCAACACGCTCGCCATCTCTTTCAACAAGGGCGTTGGCTCATCGCTATTGGGCTGAAACATCACAGCCCCTGGCAGGTCGAACAGCTCGACAATCAAGCCCTCATCCGTAACCCGCGTAATGATGTGGCGTTGGAGCATCGGGCTAAACATGCTTTCGCCGCCGCGCCCCATTAGCGCCTTTTCAATCCGCGCCAGGTTTTGCTGTTCCTGCCGCCCAGCCGCGTCCCCCAGTTCACCGCGCGCTTGGCGGTGTTCTGTCGGGCGCTGGTTGGTTGCGCCGGTTCCATTCTGAGGAAGCGTTACTTCAGAGAATACGGATTCGCCACCAAAGGCCCCGTCTCCGCCGCCCGACACGCGGCTGATCGCCACCGTCGGACTGAAGTAATCCGCAATCCCCTTGCGTTGTTTCTCAGTTGTTGCATTCAGCAGCCACATCAACATGAAAAAGGCCATCATGGCTGTGACGAAGTCAGCATAGGCCACTTTCCACGCCCCACCGTGGTGCCCATCGCCTCCGACGACCTTTTTCCGTTTAATGATGACTGGCGCCGCATTTGCGTGCGTGCCCATTTCACCACCTCTTTCTCACCCAGTTACAGGGGTATCAGGTGGTGTGTTACCAAGACCCTAACAGATAAAATTCACGGTTCTTTAAGCCACGCGACGTCCCTGAACCCAGGTGCCGCGCACGACCGGAGTTTCAGCAACACGAGCAACGCGGATCATGTCCCCGCGTTCTCCCAGCGCAATCCGGCCGCGATCACTCAGACCCGAGGCATCAGCGGGCGCCTTTGTCACCGTTGCAATCCCGCGTGCCATATTTCCCCACATATCCCCGAGCATCAACGCCGAAGCCAGCAGCGCTGCCGGAACATAGTCCGAGGACACGATATCCAGCAAATCCAGCTCGGCCAGATCGCCCGCCGCCACGTTCCCCGAATGCGACCCGCCCCGGATCAGGTTCGGCGCGCCCATCATCACTGCGATACCCTGCGCATGGCAGGCCCGAGCAGCCTCGACCGTGGTTGGGAATTCCGCCAAATGAATTCCATAGCTGGCCGAAGTGTTCACGTGGTCCTCGGTTGTATCATCATGGCTGGCCAGTACCGCGCCATATCGGCGGGCCTCGGACACGGCCAATGCCTCGTGACGCGCACCATTGCGGGCGCGCATGTCCCGCAGGTTGGCAACGTGTTCAGCGAAATCATCCTCGGACATGTTGTTCTTGCCCATAACATAGGCCTTTAGTTTGGACAGATCGCGGAATTGCCGCTGCCCCGGTGTGTGATCCATCAGGCTAACGATGCCGACGCGATCCTCGGGGCCGAACTCGGCCATTTCCTCTTCCAGCGTTTCCGAACACACCTCGGCCCGCAGGTGCAGGTAGTGACTAATCTTCAGCCCACCGGCCGTCCGTAAATCCAGCAACTCCTGCGACAAAGACCGTGCATATTTCAGATACCGCCCCTTGCCCGACGGGATTGAGCCCACCCGCATCGCGTCAAACACCGTGGTAATCCCCACGCTGGCCAGTTCTGCGTCATGGGCAATGATCGCCGCCGCATGAGGCCAATCGACCTTGGGGCGCGGCTGGATGTGACGCTCCAAATTGTCGGTGTGCAGCTCGATCAGGCCGGGACACAGCATATCCCCTTCCATATCTTCAGCACCAACGGGCACCTCTGTGCCCTGATCCAAAGCGGTAATGACCCCGTCAGTCACTTTCACGGCACCGCGCACAACCTCGTTTTCCAAAACGAGATTGGCATTGGCGAGGATAAGTTGTTTTGTCATGCTCTTGTTACCTTACGGCCTCATGCCGCCCTGCAAAGAAGATCAGAGGCCACTCCGTGACCAATTTCAAACGTTTCGCTGTCTATTACGCCCCCGAACCCGGCCCGTTGGCGGATTTCGGGGCACATTGGCTGGGTTGGGACATGGCCACAGGCCGCTTTGTGCACCACCCCTCGATTGATGGGCTGGACATTGCAACCCTGACCGCCACCCCTCGCAAATACGGGCTGCACGGTACGATCAAACCACCGTTCCGACTGGCCGAGGGCTGCACGATCACCGATTTGGAAACCGCGACGGCAGCGCTCTGTGCGCAAATGGCCCCTCTTCAGCTCGAGGGTTTGGCTCTGTCCCGTCTGGGAGGCTTCCTTGCGCTGACCATCACAGGGGACACCGCCCCGCTGAACCAACTGGCCAACAAGACCGTCCAAACGCTTGACCCGTTCCGCGCCGCGCTCTCCGAAGCCGAGCTGGAGCGTCGCCGCAAGGCCCGCTTGTCCCCGCAGCAAGAGGCGCTGTTGGCCAAATGGGGCTATCCCTACGTGATGGAGGAATTCAGGTTTCACATCACTCTCACCGGCAAAATGCCCCGCACCGAGGCCGAAGTCGTACGCAACCATATCGAGCCGGTGATCACACCCCTTCTGCCCCGCCCGTTTCCGGTCGAGTCCCTGTGCCTGGTTGGCGAGGATGAAAATGGGCTGTTCCATATGATCCGCCGCTATGCCTTAACCGGCCCAAGCGCGGCCTCGAATGCCACGACGGCCTGATCCAACGGTCCTTCGTTTCTGATCACGACAGGGTTCAACCCCTCGGCCAGCGCAAAATCCGCGCGTTGAAGCCGCAGTCGCCGGTCCTCGGCTGTTTCGCGGCCGCGATTGGCCAGCCGCGTCGCCAGAACCTCTGGGGCAGCTGTGATCAGCACGATCATCGAGCGCTCAAACCTCTGCGCGAGTTGCGGCAACACCGCGCGGGACAGATTGGCCAACACATCCCGGCCGGCCATCAAATCGTCATCCACGCTAGCCGGTATCCCATAGCGCAGCCCGTGCGCAGGCCAGTGCAGCGCAAACGCGCCCTCCTCCACCATTTCAGCAAAGCGATCGGCGGTGACGCTTTCGGCGTCCTCTCCCACGGCTTCGGAGCTGCGAGTAATCACCCGACGTACACGCCGCAGCTCTGGGTGACGTTCGCAGACGGCCTCCATCACGGAATCCTTGCCCGCACCAGAGGGTCCAACAACCGCAATGAAGCGCCCCATTGTCATGCCGCCAGACCCGGTGTGAATCCTGTAACGTCCACTTCGCGGTCGCAAACGCGCGCGCGCGCTGCCTCGTCGTGGAAAATTCCGATGATCGCCGCGCCGCGTGCCTTGGCGTCCTCAATCAACCCCAGAACCACCTCGCGGTTCTTTGCATCCAGGCTGGCCGTCGGTTCGTCCAGCAACATGGCGGGGAATTCATGCGCAAAGCCACGCGCGATATTCACCCGCTGCTGCTCGCCCCCCGAAAATGTTGTCGGTGACAGCGCCCAAAGCCGCTCTGGAATATTCAGCCGTCCCAGCAAATCCCGCGCCCGACCCCGTGCCGCATCGGCGTCGATTCCGACATTCCGCAAGGGCTCGGCCACCACATCTATCGTCGGGACGCGCGGCACCACCCTCAGGAACTGGCTCACATAGCCCAGGACCTCGCGTCGCAGCGCCAGTATCTCGCGCGGTTCGGCCTGCGCGACATCCACGTCGCCCACCACAATGGACCCCGCGTTTACCAAGTAGTTGCCATAGATCATCCGCATCAGGGTGCTCTTGCCAGCCCCAGACGCCCCAACCAAGGCCACGCATTCGCCCGGCGCCACACGCAGATCGGCACCCTCCATCACGGGGATCACAGCCGCCCCCTGATTGTGCAGCACGAACTGCTTTGACACGCTTTGAATATCAATCATCGCACTCATTTCTTTTTTCCCAATAACCACGGGGCGCCCCTAAGGACGTCGAGGCAGATGGCCCTTCTCCTCAGACCTGTAGAACCGAGCTGACCAACAACTGAGTATACCCATGCTGCGGATCGTCCAGCACCTGATCGGTCAAACCGCTTTCGACAACCTGCCCGGATTTCATCACCATCAACCGGTCCGCCAACAGGCGCACCACAGCCAGATCATGCGTGACGATAATGGCGCTCAGACCCATTTCGCGCACCAATCCGCGCAGCAGGTCCAACAGGCGCGCCTGCACTGACACATCCAGCCCCCCTGTTGGCTCATCCATGAACACCAGCCGAGGCCCTGTCACCAGATTGCGCGCGATCTGTAGCCGTTGCTGCATTCCGCCGCTGAAGGCACTGGGGCGGTCGTCCACGCGATCTTCGGCGATCTCGACCCGGTCCAGCCAGTCGATGGCCTTGGACCGAATATCACCATAGTTTCGCGCACCAACAGCCATCAGCCGTTCGCCAACGTTCCCGCCGGCGCTGACGCCCATCCGCAGCCCGTCACGCGCATGTTGATGCACAAAGGCCCAGTCCGTCCGCCCCAGCATCCGCCGTTCTGGTTCGCTCATCGTCACCGTATCCCGCATTCCATCCGCTCGCGTTTGGAAAAGAACCTCGCCGGTATCTGGTTCCAGATGACCGGCGAGACAGTTCAGGAGTGTCGATTTCCCCGACCCGCTTTCGCCTACGATCCCCATCACCTCGCCGGGATAAAGATCAAAGGACACGTTTTCACAGCCGATGCGGTTTCCATAGAATTTTGACAGTTCGTTCACTTTCAACAGCGGTGTCATGCTGCATCTCCTTCGAACGGGGTACCCAGGGTGCCAACGTGCCCGGCCGCACGTCGCGACCGACAGAAATCCGTGTCCGAACAGACGTACATCCGCCCGCCCGCGTCATCCACGATCACCTCATCCAGATAGGAGGTCTCGCAGGCGCATAGATCACAGGCGTGATCGGCTTTGGTGGCCTCGAACGGGTAGTCCTCGAAGTCCAGGCTAACCACCTGAGTATAGGGTGGCAGTGCATAAATCCGTTGCTCTCGCCCGGCGCCGAACAGTTGGATCGCAGCCATTTCCAGCTTGGGGTTATCGAATTTCGGGATCGGCGAGGGATCCATCACATAGCGCCCTTCGACCTTCACCGGATAGGCGTAAGAGGTCGAGATCGCACCATTATGCGAGATGTCCTCGTACAGTTTCACATGCATCAGCCCGTATTCTTCAAGCGCGTGCATCTTGCGTGTCTCGGTCTCGCGCGGCTCGAGAAATCGCAGAGGTTCCGGGATTGGCACTTGGTAAACCAAGATCTGGTCTTCGCGCAGTTGCTCTTCGGGGATGCGGTGCCGGGTCTGGATTACGCCCGCCTGATCGGTTTGCTCGGTCGTCTCGACACCGGCTGTTCTCTCGAAAAACTTGCGGATCGAGACAGCGTTTGTGGTGTCGTCGGCGCCTTGGTCGATGACCTTCAGCACGTCCTCGGGTGTCAGAACCGACGCGCTGACCTGAACGCCACCCGTCCCCCAACCATAGGGCATAGGCATCTCGCGGCTGGCGAAAGGCACCTGGTATCCAGGAACTGCCAGCCCTTTCAAAATCGCCCGGCGGATCATCCGTTTCGTCTGCTCGTCCAGATACGCAAAATTGTAATCAGGCATTTCCGAGGCAGTTCCCGGCGCGTTTTCGCTCTTTGTGATCATCTTCCTGCCTCTTTTTCACGATATGCGTGCACTTCTAAACCCAATAAACCGAAGGAAACTCCGCCATGGTTTGGATTGTAAACTCTCTGCTCGTCGTCTTTTCGGCAACTCTGGCCGGCAAGGTCTTGCGCCACCGTCACCCCAACTGGACGCTGTTCGGAAAATCCGACAAAGCCTGAAATCTGGGCTAAGGTCATTCCGCAGCCTCTTGCATAGAGTCCGAGGCTGCGGCCCTCATTTTGCGGACCAGTTCCAGCTCGGATTGGAAATCGACATAGTGGGGCAGTTTGATGTGCTCCAGGAACCCTGTCGCCTGAATATTGTCCGCATGATACAGAACGAATTCTTCGTCCTGCGCGGGGGCGCCTTCGAAATCCTCGCCCAGCTCTTTCCAGCGAAGCGCGCGATCCACCAGCGCCATAGAAATCGCCTTGCGTTCAGTTTGGCCAAAAACCAGACCATAACCGCGCGTGAATTGGGGTGGCTCGATTTTCGACCCCTTGAACTGGTTCACAGTCTCGCATTCGGTCAGTTCGACTTCACCAATCTCGACGGCAAACCCAAGCTCTGGGATGTCCATTTCGACAGCGCAGGTTCCGATCCGTAGCTCGCCAACAAAGGCGTGGTTGCGGGCGTATCCGCGCTGGGTGGAATAAGCCATGCCCAACACGAATCCCTCGTCCCCGCGGGTCAGGGACTGTAACCGCAACGCCCGAGAGGCCGGCAGTTCCAGCGGTTCGCGCGTCAGGTCCGAGGGCTCCTCGTCCCCATCCGGCTCTGTCTGGATCAGGCCCTCTTGGTTCAGGAACTCGGTAATATGCGGGACATGCGATGGCCCGGTATCCTGCGTTGGCGCCTCTGTAGGTGTCCCTCCATCGGCCGCCAATTTGAAATCCAACAAACGGTGCGTGTAATCAAACGTCGGCCCCAGCACCTGCCCGCCGGGCGCGTCCTTGAAGGTCGCACTGATCCGCCGGATGCAATCCATTTGTGCCGTCTCAACCGGGCGCGTATTCCCAAACCGAGGCAACGTGGTCCGATAGGCGCGGATCAAAAAGACCGCCTCGATTAGATCACCACGCGCCTGTTTGATCGCCAGCGCGGCAAGGTCCGGGTCAAAAAGCGACCCCTCGGCCATCACCCTATTCACGGCCAGCGCCATTTGTTCGCGGATTTGTGCGACTGATAGCTCGGGCACCGAAGGATCCCCGCGCCGCTCTTCGGCTAACCAGGCATGGGCTGCATCGATCGCCTTTTCCCCACCTTTGACTGCGACATACATCAGATCACCTCGGGTTTTGTGCTACGCGGGAGCGCGGCCAGCGCACATCCACAGGTAAAGAAGAAATCGACCCCCAGCGGGAACTGTGCGGCATTGCGCGCCATCAAACCAGGGTCAGGCAAGTTCAGCGCGGCAGTGTCCTGAATGCCGGGACCGCGCAGGGTCACGCCTTCAGCCCTCAAATCAGGATGTTCAACCACCAGCGTCGCGCTGCGGTCAGGGTAGTCCGCAGTGCCGATCCGGTAGCCACCCAGCGGCATCAGATCGCTCCAGCTGCCAAAAGCGAATGAGCAGAATTCACGACCCGCAAAGGGCGCGCCTGTGTGAAAGGTGATCCAGTCCCGCACCGCCGGACAATCCAGCGCACCCGCCAGATACACCGGCGTTTCCGCATCCAACAAAGTCAGCGCCAGAACACCAGCGGCAATGGACATCGGAGCGGGCGGCGCGGCACCCTCGACCGTTTCGATCACGCCGGGGCGGGCCATGGCATTCATCGCTGCGCGAAAGGCGCGTGCCGACTGCTGAGGGGCCATTGTGAACCCGCCGGTTAATGCTGTTTCCTGCATCAGTCCTCGCCCCTCATCATGGTAAAGAATTCAACCTTGGTCGCTGCGGCCTTGGCGGCGCGCGCTGTACGCTTGGCCTCGGTCTTGTCGCCAAGCGGGTCCAGAATGGCATGCCGGATCCGGCGGGCCTCGGGTCCCTGCATCAAGGCATCCACCAGTGCTGCGATCTGCGCCTTGGGTTTATCGCGACCCTGCACATAGGCATGGCCCACAGCACCATCGGCCAAGCGCAACGAGCACCGCGTCACGGTCATTTCCCCAAGGTTAAAGGCCGCACCCGTGCCGCCCATCCGACCACGCACCATGGCGCCGCCGATTTCTGGCGCGCGAAGCCATTCGAACTCGGGCTCGTCACCCATCTTTGCCCACAGATCGGCCAGCAATTGGGCCGGGGCCCTCGCCAGAAGGCTCATCCAGGTTTTGCGCTCTGCATTTGGGTCCATCTAGACACCTTGCCTATTTGTCTATTTAACTATACAACTAGACAAATCATAGACGCAGCGCGCCCGCAGGAACAAGCCGGGTTTTGTGAAATATTGGTGACAACTGATGCCTCGAACCCCTGTCTGGCGGGCGATTGCAACCGCCCTGACCGATGAAATCGCAGCCGGACATTACCGCCCCGGAGATAAGCTTCCGACCGAAGCCGAGCTGTCCGCACGATTCGGCGTCAATCGCCATACGGTGCGGCGGGCCCTGGCGGACCTGTCGGACCGGGGGCTAACCCACGCCCGGCGCGGCGCTGGTGTCTTTGTAATGGCCGAACCCACGGATTACCGCATCGGTCGACGCGTCCGGTTCCATCAAAACCTGACTGATGCGGGTCGAATGCCTGCCAAACGTATCCTGACCCTCCAGACCCGCCCCTGCGACCAGGCCGAAGCCGAGGCGCTGAACATGGCCCCCGGCGACAGCGTCCACGTCTACGAAGGGCTTTCCCTGTCGGATGACGTCCCCGTGGCCCTGTTTCGGTCCGTATTCCCCGCAGAACGATTTGAAACGCTCCGCGAGGATCTGGAAACCTTTCGGTCCGTCACCAAAGCGCTCGGCGCAGCGGGGGTTCAGGACTACACCCGCGCCTCGACCCGCCTGACCGCGAAAACCGCAACAGCAACTCAGGCGCTGCACCTCGGCATCTCCGAAGGCGCACCGATCCTGCGCACTATCGGCATCAATGTAGACCCCGAAGGAAGCCCGGTTGAATACGGTCATACCTGGTTCGTCGGGGACAAAATCACCTTAGTGCTCGAAAATTGACCTGCTATTTCTCATAAAAACAAAGGCATTCTGTCACATACGCGACATGCTGACCGCCTAGAACACCTGAAACTGTTCGAGGCAGAGCACAAAATGACCCCTATGTTGCCCCCCTTGCGCCTGACCGGCGCGACCGTCCTTCGGGACGGCGAAATGCAGGACCGCTCGGTCGTAATCGAGCAAGGCCGCATCACGAAAGGCCCCCGGCCTGCGGTTGATCTCAGCGGGTACTACATCCTGCCGGGCATCATCGACCTGCACGGCGATGCATTCGAGCGCCACATCTCTCCGCGTCCCTCGGCGCCTTTTCCGATCGCAACCGGCCTGCTGAATACCGACAGAGAGGCCGCCGCAAATGGCGTGACAACCGCCTGGCTCGCTCAAAGCTGGTCATGGGAGGGCGGCGTGCGTGGCCCCGACTATGCCGAACAAATGCTGGATGCGCTGGCGCACTATCGGCCTCATGCGTTGACGGACCTGCGCATCCAGCTCCGATATGAAACCCATATGGTTGATTCCGGCGACCGCCTGTTGGCAGCGATCCAAAAACACGCGCTGGACTATGTCATCTTCAACAACCACCTGGACGAGGCCAGCGACATGGCGCGCGAAAACCCCGCTGCGCTGTCTCATTGGGCAACCAAAGCCGGATATTCAACGGACGAGCTTCTCTCGATCGTGAAGGCCACAAAGGCCCGCACACCAGAGGTCCCGCGTCACCTGTGCCGTCTGGCAGAATCCTTCGATGATTTGGGAGTCACCTACGGCTCGCATGATGATCTGGATGCCGAAGGCCGCGAGCGTTTCGCGATGATTGG
>Ga0070725_10001185_pt1 | contig 15043 bp, 11 predicted proteins | sample tdDd002_FD_69781 | JGI IMG/M metagenome (GOLD analysis project Ga0070725, IMG submission 69781) | Marine sediment microbial communities from the Atlantic coast under amendment with organic carbon and nitrate - tdDd00.2 | ecosystem: Environmental > Aquatic > Marine > Coastal > Sediment | place... | reverse complement strand
ATACCTTCTTCATCTTTAATACCATTAATATTTAAAGAGACAACAATTAAATCATTGTCATTGTTTACATAGGATACTTCCTTATGCCATTGGCCTAAAGTTCCAACAACTTCTTGAACTTCCTCATAATCGATAAGGGTATTTACCAATAAAATCTCGTTCACATCACGTCCAAAAGCCGCATCATGGGATATACCTCTAAACTCTGCAAAACGGTGATTAACATATTCTATTTTCCAATGTATGTCTGTGATAATAATCATATCTGGATTTTGTTTAAAAACACTGGAGTATTTACGGAGCTCATCTTCTGCTTTACGAATTTTAGTGATATCTCTAAATACAGTTACCGATCCGTTGTTTTCTCCATTTTCATTATAGATAGGTGCTATACTTGCAGAAACAAACATGTATTCTTCTGCATTATTTAAAAGTCTGTGCTCTCTTGAAAGTCCCCTTGGTTTGCGGGTTTCGAAAACATGCTCAAGAAGACGATCCTCAAAAGTACCAGTTTGATGATTGTAAATACGAAAATAATCATCAAAAGGTTTTTGCTGCGCCTCTTCATATGTAACACATAATAATTTTTCTGCCTTACTGTTCATAAATGTTATATTTCCTTGAGGATCTGTCATAATGATTCCATCACCTATACTCTTCATGGCAACTTTCATCAGATCTTCAGTCGGCGATAACACTTCAGTTGACCTTTCTTTCATCATCTCACCCACTTATGTCTAAACAATTGTGATCCTTCACTGAGCTTATGTTTTATTTCCGCTTATTTATTAATTCAATAACATGATTTGCTATTTCTTTCAATTCTAATTGATACTCAACAGCTCCTTGGTCATAGGCTGCTTTAGGCATTCCATATACAATACAAGACTCTTCGTTTTGACCTATGGTTAATGCCTTATTCTCGCGCATTTTCTTTAAACCTTTTGCTCCATCGCTTCCCATTCCTGTTAAAATGACACCAATCGCTTTTTCGCCTATTGCATCTGCAACGGAATCAAAAAGAACATCGACCGACGGCATATGACCACTTACTTTATCTCCTTTAAAACACTTTACTTGAAATTGACCATTTTTGCGCACCACTTTCATATGAGCATCACCAGGGGCAATAAGTACTTTCCCTTGCGTTATCATATCGCCATCTTTCGCCTCACATACTTCGACAAGGCACTGATTATTCATTCTTTCAGCGTACATTTTAGTAAATACAGGAGGCATATGTTGAACGATTACTGTGCCAGGTATATCTCTAGGAAACTGTTTAATTACATTGTAAATTGCTTCTGTTCCACCTGTAGAGGCACCAATTGCAATAACATTCGCATTTTTTGTTTCCATAACTCTTCCTTTCGGATCATTCTTAGTTTGCCTGTGTTTCCAATGACCAACCTTAGATATGGAAGCGATTTTAATTTTTACAGCCAATTCATTAACCAAAGATTGAACCCCATTTGGGTCAACCCTATTGGGTTTACTAACAAAATCAACTGCACCAGCATTTAAAGCATCAAATACAATATCATCTACAGCACTGACAACAACTACAGGCATTGGGTACTGTGGCATGAGTTTTTTTAAAAATTCAATGCCACTCATGCGTGGCATGTTAACATCTAAGGTCATAACGTCAGGTCTCAATTCAATGATCTTATCCCTTGCTTCATAAGGATCTTTGGCAGTGCCAACAACTTCAATCCCTACATCTTCTGTCAAACCTTTTACAAGTACTTCTGTAAATAGCATTGAGTCATCAACTACTAAAACGCGTATTTTCTTCTTAATCCCCATCCTATCTTACCTTCCTATATATTGCTGGCATAATGTATTTATACGGTGTTTTCGCCTTGTCCAGTGTTTCAGAATGACCAATAAACAAATACCCACCTTCTGCAGAGGTATGGTAAAACCTATTGATCAATTGCTCCTTTGTATAGCGATCAAAATAAATCATCACGTTCCGACAAAATATAACATCAAACTTTTTTCTAAACGGAAAATCGTTCATTAAATTAAAACGTCTAAAAATCACATTATCTCTAATTTCCTCAGATATAATATAATTTTCTGAACTATGTTTCTTAAAATACTTGTTTTGCCATGCCACTGGCAACTTATCTATTTGTTCAGTTTTATATAATCCTTTTTGCGCTTTTTCTAAAGCATCTGTCGAAATATCGGTCGCAAGAATTTTCATGTCCCAGTCATTTTTCTTGAATCCAAAAGTTTCAAAGAGCAACATTGAAATCGTAAAAGCCTCATCACCAGTAGAACAGCCTGCGCTCCATATACGAAGATCTCTTTCATGCTCATGCCGAATACGTAGGTCTGGCAAGATATGATCTCTCAAATAATCAAAGTGGAGTTTTTCTCTGTTAAAAAAAGTATGGTTAGTGGTAATGCGATTTAGGAGTTCTGCAACTCTCTCACCAGTGGAGTCAGAGACAACGAATTTATAATAGTCATCAAAACTCTTAAAATTCTCTTGTGTAATGATTTTGTTTAATCGACTTGTAACGAGCGTTATTTTTTTTTCAGTTAAGTTGATCCCAAAATTGCTTTTAACAAAATGCGACAACTTATTAAATTCATCTCTTGTTATATCCATATATACACCGCCGTCTATACAGTTTGTTAGCCTGTATTAACATTTACTTTAGATAATCCTTATCTATATGGATTATCATTAATCGCACTCTTATTAGGTCATTACATTTACTTGTTGGTCTAGATCCAATGTATTAAGATCTTCATATTGGGCATCGGTCAATAAGGTTCCACTGTCTAATAAGATAACAACATGATCATCTAATTTTCCAATGCCTTTTATAAATTTATTTTTTGAATCGTCTACAAATTTAGGTGGTGCTGAAATAAACTTTTCTTCAATATTCAAAACTTCTAATACACGATCAACAACGATACCAACATCAATGTCATCAATATTTAGTACAATAATACATGTGCGGTCATCATACGACCTTTCTTCTTTACTAAAACGAAGTCGTATATCCATGGTTGGAATAATTTTACCTCTTAAATTGATGACACCTTTAATATAAATAGGCTGATGAGGTATCTGGGTAATCCCTTGTATACCAATTATTTCAGTAACATGCTTAATATCTAATCCATAATTTTCAGTTTCAACTGAAAAGGTTAAAAATTTATCTTTTTGAGTATCTTCAAAGTCTAGTTCTATACCCTCCATAATCTCAACCATAAAACTACCCCCTTTCGGTATTAACGAGTCCAGCTGGGTCCAAAATCATGGTAATACTACCATCACCAAGCAATGCACACCCTGATACACCGTTGACTTTGTTCAGTAGCTTAGACATGCCTTTAACAACCAGTTGTTGTTCTCCTAAAATTGAGTCTGCTAACATAACGGCAGTATTGCCTTCATTTTCAATCATAATTAAGATTCCTTCAGAAATATTCTGAATCGGTGTATCTATACCAAATCTACGATGCAACCGCATAATTGGGTAGGCAACACCTCTAATCATTATCATTTCTCTTCCATCAGGATCCTTAATGACATCTTTTTCTTTAACATTCATCGATTCCTTAATAGAGGTTATTGGTACTGAGAATTTACTTTCTCCAACTTGCATGAGCATACCTTCTATAATCGCTAAGGTGAGTGGAATTTTGAATGTAAACTCAGTTCCTTCTCCTACTGTACTATCTACTGCTACATTTCCGCCAATGGTCTCTAGGTTTTGGACAACAACATCCAAGCCAACACCACGACCCGAAAACTCAGTTACTTCATCATTGGTTGAGAAACCTGGATTAAACATAAAGGAATACACTTCTTTTTCAAGATAGTCTTCTCTTTCTTTAGTTAACAGACCCAGCCTTTCTGCTTTGCTTAGTATTCTTTCTGGATCAATGCCTCGACCGTCATCCTTTACACGAATATAAACATATCCACCTGACTGATTGGCTTCTAATCTAATACTTCCCGTAGGTTTTTTCCCACAGGCTTCTCTCTCTTCAGGAATTTCTATACCATGATCCATTGAGTTACGGATAATATGCATTAAAGGATCACCAATATGTTCAATGATGCTTTTATCAACTTCTGTATCTGCGCCAATGATCTCTAAATTAACATCTTTATCTACTTTATTACTGATATCTCTTACTATACGGTTCATCTTTTGGAAGGTTAATTCCAGTGGCACCATACGTATAGACATAACATTATCCTGTATTTCTTTTATTATGAGTCGGTGCTGTCGTTTTGCTTTTTCAAATCCTTCATGTTGCATTTTAATAACTTCTGGGTGGTTGGTTACCATAGACTCAGATACAACTAATTCACCTACTAAATCCATTAAAATATCAACTTTATTAACGCCAACACTAATAAACTTACCCAAACCTTTTTTAAATTGAACGTTGCCGGTAGGTTCTTTTACTTTCTTCTTTTTAACCTTTTTAGCTTCTTTCTTTTCTGTTTTTTCGTCTGGTTCAGACAAGTATGCATTGTACACATCTGAATCGATCTCTTTAAGCTCGAGCTCTTTCAAAAAAGCTACCGTCTCAAAATAAGCATCTATATCGGCACGATCCTGTATGGTTCTAAATATAATCTTGAATCCATTATCACGAATCATCTGTATGGTTTCATCGTTTTCAACAATATCTTCAGGATAGAAAACAGCATCTTCAGACATCTCTTTAACATTATGGGCAATGGTAAATGCTCTTACATTTTCCATTTCGCAACCATCTTCAAAAAAAATAATGGCTTCGTAATAATGAGCCTCTATTTTAGATGTCTCTTTTTTCTGGGCGTTTTCAGATTTAGTTGGTCCAATATAGAATTTCTGATTTTTAATAGCCTTTTGTGTTGCGTCTTTTTCAACATTTGGATTCATAAACTTCAACGATTCCAAATATTCTTTAATAACTACAACACGATCAGCAGAATCACCGTCAGGTGTTTCTCCTGCTTCCACCTTGGCAATTTCTTCTTTAATAAAATCCATGGATTCTAATACAAGATCAATGATACTTGTAAAATCATCAATGGAGTCCTTTACCTTCCTTATGTAGTCAAACATATCTTCGACAGCATGTGCAATCTCAGCTATGTCTTCAAACATCATCATCATAGAGTTCCCTTTAATGGTGTGCATAATCCTGAAAATTTCATCAATTGCCGCATCCATATCGTCAGAATCTTCACTTGCCATTAAAACTTGTTCTAAGCGATCTATGAGTTGATTTGACTCATAAACATACATCTCCAACATTGGTTCATTACCAGTACTCATCGAATCCCCCCATTCAAACATGCTTTGATTGTTTCTTTTAAATCTTCTTCTTCAAAAGGTTTCATTATGAAGTTATCAGCACCGTTTAATACTGCTTCTTTTACCGATTGTTCTGCACCATTAGCAGCAATAATAATAACAATCACCTTTGGATTTTTAACTTTCATCCGTTGCAAAACTTCTATTCCACTCATAAAAGGCATGGTAATATCTAAAGTAACTAAGTCTGGTTGCAGGTTCTCAAATTTGTCGAGTGCGTCAAATCCGTCTTCTGCTTGTCCAACAACCTCTAGTTCTAACTGATCAATTACTTCATGAATTTTATTTCGCATATAGAGTGCATCATCAACGATTAATACTTTTTTCATACTTTCACCTACTTATATGAGCTTCTAATAAAGTTATTGTGCGTCTAAAGTATACCCACATTTTGGATATAATCACATTTACCCGAATTATTCATTCTTATTATATTTAATCACCCTATTCATTTTCATTTATGTGTCATCTTTATGAATAGCCTTAGGAGGTTTAACAGGTAGTTCGATTATAAACTCAGTACCCTCTCCTAATTGGCTTTTAACATGTATTTTCCCGCCATGTTTATTGGTCACTATGTCGTATGAGATACTCAAGCCAAGACCCGTTCCTTCACCAGTTGGTTTTGTAGTAAAGAATGGGTTAAATAATGATCTAAGATGTTCTTCTTTTATCCCCTTACCATCATCCTTAATAGATAAAAATACACGGTCACCCTGGCCATAAGTCGTTAGAAGAATAGTACCCATTTCATTCTCACTTTTTTCATTAATAGCATAAGCCGCATTTAATATCATATTCAATATAACTTGATTAATCTGTCCACCTATTGCCTCTATAACAGGAACTTCTCCAAGTTCTGTTACTACGTTAGCAGAATACTTAATTTCATTTTTAGATATAATGAGGGTATTTTCTATTCCCTCATTAATGTCATATTGCTCATAATCTTCAACTTGATCTACCCGAGAGAAGGTTCTTAACCCTCTAACAATTTTACTAACACGTTCTAGTCCTTCAAAGGTATCTTCGAAGAGTCCGACAATATCTTCATTAATAAACTCAAAATCATTTTGAGTTATGTAATTTGTAATGGCACTAGAAGTTATTTTGCCTTCATTACACTCATGTTCATTCATTTCACTATGGTATGTTTCATAAAGTTCAAAGAGTAAGTGATACTTGCTCAAATATTTCTTTAAAGTTGTAAAATTGCTTATTATGAACCCAAGCGGATTGTTTATTTCGTGTGCAACACCTGCTGCCAAATGACCAACACCCGCTAGTTTTTCCTGTTGAATAAGCTGAGATTGTGTCGACTGCAGTTTTTCGTTAAGGGTTGTCAATGCATCATTTTGAATTTTGAATCTGTTAGCATGTCTAAAAATTTCATTTTCAAGCTCTTTTTCTTTAATGGCCGATTTTACACGTGCTAAGAACTCAATTTCTTCAAGGGGTTTCGTTATGTAATCTGTTGCTCCAAGTTCGAAACATTCTTGAAGCGTCTTTTTATCTACTAAAGAGGAGAACATAAGCACTTTAATACCCTTCAGTGTTTCTTCACTTTTAATTTTCCTAAGTACTTCTAAACCACTTATTTCGGGCATAATAATGTCCAAGACTAGAATATCTATGTCTTGGTTTCGCATTAATTCATATGCTTCTCTACCCGATTGAGCCGTTAGAATTTCTGAAGCAACCGTATGGCTCTTTAGAATAGCTTCAGCATGTTTTAGTATCATCAACGAGTCATCTACAATTAATAATTTCATACCAGCACTCCTTGAGTTTATTTATTACACCTAATTTAACTGTTTTTCATTACGTATTATATCCACAAATATATCCACTAATTCTGCATCAAAAAGTCCATCTTTTTCTTCAAGTAGCATTGCTATAACTTCGTCCTTAGGAACAGCACCTTTATAGCTTCTTTCAGAAGTTAAGGCATCGAAGTAATCTGCGATCCCCATGATCCTTGCCTCTATGGCAATATTCTTACCACGTAAGCCTTCTGGGTAGCCCGAACCGTTGTACCTTTCGTGATGTTGATAAACAATTTCAGCAACTTCTTTCATAAACTCCATCTCGAGCAAAATTTCTGCCCCAACCTTAGGATGATGCATCATTTCATCGTATTCATGATCTTCTAATTCACCTGGCTTATATAAAATACTATCTCTAATGGCGATTTTCCCTATGTCATGAAACTTCGACGCCAAGTCTAAGGCCGTAGTCGATCGTCTGTTTAAATCAAGCTTTTGGGCAAGCTTAAGACCATAATTGGCTACACGTTTAGAGTGAGCCATAAGTTCTTCATCTTTAGATTCAATGACTTTCATCAACATGTTAATCCCTTGTTCATTAATGGAATAAATTTGATTTTCCAAGTCATGTACTAAAGCTTGCCATTCTCCTTTTTCGTTAAGAACTTGGTTCAGTAATTGAGTAGATTCCTTTTCTTTAATACAAATTGCAACAGCTTCTTCAATAATTTTTTTAAGGTCTTCATTTTCCCATGGTTTTGATATGTATTTGAAAATATTTCCATCGTTAATGGCATTAATAATAACATCAATATCAGAATAGCCCGTCATCAATATGCGCTTGGCATCAGGTAATTTTTCCCTTGCATGTATCAGTACTTGCATTCCAGTAATATGAGGCATACGGAAATCTGTAATAATAACATCATAGGCATGGGAGTCTATGAGGGCTATAGCTTCACTCGGATCATTGCAGTAATCAACTTCATAATCACCGTCAAACAATACTCTTCGTATGGCCTTTAGTATGGCTTTTTCATCATCTACGAACAAAAGTTTCGGTCTCTTCATGATCATGATCCTCTCTTAATAAATTGATTGGTAGACCTATCCGAAATGTCGTACCTATTCCAAGTGTGCTTTCTACTTTTAAGTATCCTTCGTGTTTATTGGTTACAATGTCAAAACTTATGCTTAATCCCAGTCCTGTACCTATGCCCATGGGCTTGGTCGTGAAGAAAGGATCAAATATCTTTTTCATGGTTTTATCATCCATACCTGTACCAGAATCCGTAACTGAACATTCTACAAAATCACCTACTAAATCTGTTTTTATAAGAATTGAACCCATACCATCTTCTTTCGTTCTAATGGCATGTACAGCGTTAATTAATAAATTGAGTAATACTTGATTTAGTTGCCCACCATTGGCACTGATTTCCGGTATGTTTTCATTCAAATCAAGTTCTATGGTTGCGTCGTATTTGATTTCATTATTAGCAACAACCAAAGTGTCCTTTACACCTTCATTCATGTCATATTCAGTCATTTCATCATTTTGATCCACACGCGAAAACATACGTAACCCATGTACTATTTTTTTTACCCTTTGCAAACCTTCATCCATATCACTAAAAAGATCTTCCAAATCTTCTTTTAAAAAGTCTAGATCATATCTTTGATCCAGAGCTTTTAGTGCATCAATGGTTGCGTCTCTTTCAAAGTTTTCTTCATTTTCTATATATGAAATGAGTTGTTTTGACAAATCTACGAACCCTAACAATTTATCTGAGTAGTTTTTTAGTGTGGATGTATTGCTTATAATAAAACCTAAAGGATTGTTTATTTCGTGTGCCACACCAGCTGCTAATTCACCAATGCCGGCTAATTTTTCTTTTTGTATAAGTTGATTTTGCGCTTCTCCAAGCTCTTCTATTAGTTCATTAAGTTCACTGTTTCTTTCATCCAACGATTTAGCCATATCCATTTTGTCAGATATATCTTCTTCCATTGCCAAGTAATTAATGGTCTTACCTTCTGTGTCTTTAATGGGTGTTATGGTCGCTGATACCCATAGTTTTGATCCATCTTTTTTTATATTTTCAAAGTATCCTTTCCATATGTCACCATTTTTTAAGGTATCCCACATGTATTTATAAAAAATGGGATCTTGAGAACCAGAATTATAGATCCTTGGATTTTGACCAACAACCTCTTCAACTCCATACCCCATGGTGTCGATGAAGGACTGATTTACATATTCAATAGTACCTTCTAAATCCGTTATTATAATTTGGATTGGATTTGAGTCTACCGCCTGCATATACTTGCTAATTTGTGCATCTTGATAAATATAGGGCGTTTCGTCTCTAAAAACGGCAAATGTCAATTTTTTACCACCGGCTTCAAATCTACTCATATAGTACTTAATCATTTTCTTATAACCGAGCATGTCTTGAATCGGAATGGTTAAATATTGTCCCTCAATACTCCACTCTTCGTTAACGACAAAGTTTTCGCCATCTAATGTATAATGGTCAGGGGTCATAAAATAGGCTGAGTTTACGCCCAGTAGTTCCTCTGGCGATTCAGCGCCTAAAATTTCGGCACCTTTTTTATTCATATATACAATAATGCTATTGTGTAGTAAAACTGCTCCTTCATCCGAATGTTCTAAAATTAATTCGTAAGGTATATTGTAGCCATTGGTTTTATTATTTCCCACCATATTACATCCTCCAAGCTGACCGTCACATCACTATCCATAGCTTGTTAAATATTGAAAACAGCATTGAATATAATGACCATATGATCATTCATTTGACGAGCGGTTAAATCGCCGTGGACATTGCTCACTAAAAGCTTCATTAAACCAATTAAATTTTCAATGTCTTCCATAGGTTTAAGAGCATCAAACTCAACTTCAAATATAAAGGATACGCGTGCTTGATCATCGTCTATAGCTTCGCTAGATACAACTAAAGATACGGTTTTGCCCATGGCATCTACAAATAATAACCGTACAATGTTTTTTAGGATTTGAAATACAAACTCATATCGTCCTCGGTAGCTTTTGATCATGTTATCGTCTATACCAAATTCGAAACGTGTTAAAAACTCATTATCCCTAATATAAAGTTTTAGTTCCTCTACTAATGTTCTTATATTAAATCGTTTAGTCGTTGTTGGAATCACTTCTAAAACACTTGTAACAAAATTCTCGTATGTACGCAGGGTATCAATTAAAGCTTCTGGCGCCTGCTTTTTACGATCCCAATTTAAAACCCGATGATTGATTTCGTCAAACACTTGGTTGTTAATTGCTATAACCTGGGCAACCTCTCCTTTTACTTCTTTAATAATGTCATCGTATTTACGTAACATGTTTTGGAATGTCGCATTTTTTGTTTCCAGCGCTTCTTTCACTTTTCTTTGTTCATCTTTAAAGTTGTAATAGTCTATTGCTTCTCTCAGAACAAATTTAAATTCATTTTCAAGGTCCCATGGTTTTGTTACAAATTTAAATATGTCCCCCTGATTTACAGTTACCAAAACCTGAGGTAACTGCGTATATCCAGACAAGACAATACGGATGGTATCTGGGTGCTTTTGACGTACAATTTTCAAAAGTTCCAAACCATTCATACCAGGCATTTTCATATCTGTAACCAAAACACTTATATTTTCCCTTTCCATAATGACTAGGGCATCTTCCCCACTATTGGCAAAAAACTTTTTATATTTTTCGTCTATGAGACCTCTTCTTAGGGAATTGGTTATTAATTTTTCGTCATCAACAAATAAAATACTATTCATCGAACCACCTCAATTGATTTCTGCCTTTGTTTTAAAAACTAATCGTGTTTCATATTCTAACCTTTTAAGCTTTTTGCTATAGCACTCTCCAGCTTTTCTTGATCTATTTGTAAAAATTCAAATACGGTTGTATCTAATTGATTCAAGAATTCTTTATGATCAACTGCTAACCATGAATAGTAGTTAGCCAAATGTACAATAGATACAAGCTCACGGTTAATGACTCTCGGATCCATAGGAATATGATGGTAGAGTGCTGTTTCAACAATAGGGAGCGGAATCTCCCACCAATTGAGTAAATAGCCACCTAATTCTTGGTGCGTTACTTCGTATCTTTCCTTTTCTAAATCAACTATGGTTTTTTTGTTTTCTACTGCTTCACGCAATAAGTCATCATAAGTCTCTGAATAATGAGTAAACATAATGACTTTGCCAATGTCATGTAAAAGGCCAGCTGAAGCAAATATGTTAGGTATTTTTTTGTTCATAAAATCTTGATATATTAAATTGGTTATTTTATTTGTCACTGTTGCATGTTCCCAAAGAATTTTAACGTTTGTATTGTGAGATCTGGCAGCATCAAAAACACCATTTGACAAAACAATGTTTTTAACATTAATTAAACCTATATACATAATAGCTTGCGCTATAGAACCGGTCTTGGCTCCATAAAAAGCTGAGTTAGCAACGCGCAAAATACGTGATGTAATAGGTGGATCTTCTTCAATTTTTTTAGCTATGTCTTCAACATCGGCTTCTTCTTGAATAAGCCTTTTAATGTCTAAATACAATTGAGGAACAGTAGGCAAATCATTTATGTTATTGATCAAATCCAAAAGTTCTTTGTCTTTCAGAACGTCTTCTAGTTCCATCATTTGATCAATAATGTTTACTAGTTCTTTATTATCCCATGGTTTAAACATATACATTTTTGCAATGTTTTCTTCTAGGGCTTTATAAATTTTCTTTGAATCAGTGTAACCACTGAGAGCAACACGTAATGTTAATGGGTACTTTTCTTTCACTTTTTTAAGGAGATCGAAGCCATTCATAGAAGGCATGCGTATATCTGAGATTATAAGTTGTACCTCATTATCTTCTAAGTATGCCAATGCATCTTCTCCGTTATCCATAAAGACTGTTTCGTATGCACTATCTATAAAGAGACGTTTTAATGCTCTTAAAATTTGTCTTTCGTCATCAACAAATAAAATTCGTTTTGTCATAGCAGCCTCCAACCCTTAATTTTCAATTAATCACACATAATTCTTTGTTGAATTTATATCCCATTTCATAGGAGTGAAAACCGTTTTATTAAAAAAGAAAAAAGAATTCGTTAAAAAAACACCAAAATCTTCATGATTAGTGTTGACCTTACTTAAACAGCATGTTAGAATTAATCTAATTTTACGAAATGTCTATGAACGAAAGACATTCTATCAATGAAAAAATAACTGAATATCAGTGTGATATGAGAGGCCGCGGTTAGTCAATAGTAACCCTTAGGGTGAAAGGGGCGATCGCCGAAATGTAGCAAGTTATACTTGTTATGTTGGGATCATACTTAATAGGTATGTTACTGTCTTAGGTTAGTTACCCAGCTAATCTTAGGTGAGCTATGTTACACAGGGTAAAAGGTTTCTGTATATAATGACAGTCGTGGTTTCCTTTTGCCTGCGACTGTTTTTTTTATACCCAAAATCTTGTTAATACATTTTGGAGATAGGTTGCAGGTTCACGATTCAGATTCCTTATGCGTTCTTTAGAATGCTTATATCCCCCTGTACTCAACGCCTCTCGTATTCTTATTCAATACAAAACTGGAGGCGTTTTTATTATGAAATTATTTGGTACAATGGCAACAAACGAAACCAACCAACTCGAAGTTGGTGGATGTAATGTATTTCAATTAGCTGAAAAATTTGATACCCCATTGTACGTCGTTGACGTACAACACGTTAAAGATAACTGCAACTTATTTAGCCAAGCTTTTAAAAAACCTGGTATAGATACGGAAGTCATTTATGCTTCAAAGGCATTTTTAAATATGGCTATGTGTCGCCTTATTCAAGATGCTGGATTGTCACTAGACGTTGTTTCAGGTGGCGAACTCTTTACCGCTATTAAAGCAGGATTCCCTGCTGATCGTATTTATATGCATGGCAATAACAAAACAACAGAAGAGCTTCTTATGGCGTTAGATTATGGTATAAAGCGTATTGTTGTAGATAACGAACACGAACTTGAACTTTTAAGTTACTTGTGTGATCAATTAGGTAAATCTATAGACATACTCTTACGTGTAAACCCAGGAATCGAAGCCCACACACATGAGTATATTCAAACATCTAAAAACGATTCAAAGTTTGGGATCTCTATTTACCATGAAACAATATGTGATTTAATTCATAAAATAGAAGCTGATCCAAATGTTCATTTACAAGGTTTCCATTGTCATATAGGATCACAAATTTTTGAAGATTCATCTTTCTTCTCAGCAGTATCAGTTATGTTAGGCTTTGTAGAACGCGTTCAAAAAGAATGTGATTTTACGACTGCAGAATTGAATTTAGGTGGTGGATTTGGGGTATACTACTCAGGTGGAGATGATCCATTTGATTTAAATGAGTGTTTACAACAAATGCTCAATATCTTCCAAGAAGAAATTAAAACACGTGGCTTAACAATGCCAAAACTTTTAATAGAACCTGGTAGAGCCATTATTGCAAATGCAGGTACGACCCTTTATCGTGTAGGTGGTATTAAGCGCACCTATGGTGGTAAAAACTTTATATTTGTCGATGGCGGCATGACAGATAACCCACGTACTGCACTTTATGACTCTAAGTATGAAGCTATGATTAGCAGCAAGTCACCATTAAATGAAAAAGAGAATTTCACAATTGCAGGTAAATGTTGTGAATCAGGTGATATACTTATTAAAGAAATACCATTACCAACACCTCAAGTAGATGATTTATTAACTATTTCTTGTACAGGTGCATATAATTATTCAATGTCAAGTAACTATAACCGTAATCGTAGACCTGCAGTTGTCTTTGTAGAAGAAGGCGTTGCTAAACTTGCTGTAAAAAGAGAAACATTTGACGATTTAATTCGTAATGATATTTAAGAAGGTGAAATAAATGGAAAATACATTCGTACTCAAATATGGCGGAACATCAGTTGGTACAACAGATCGCATCAAAAATATTGCAGACCAACTGATTGCACGAAAACAAAAAGGACATAATCTAATTGTTGTTGTTTCTGCCATGGGAAAATCAACAGATGAACTCATTCGTCTAACAAAGGAGATCTCTGATAATCCATGTAAACGTGATATGGATATGCTCCTTGCTACTGGTGAACAAGTATCAATTTCTTTACTCTCCATAGCCATTAAGGAACTTGGTTATAAGGCTGTATCTTTAACCGGATTACAAGCTGGTATAGAAACGTGTACAACCCATTCCAAAGCAAGAATCAACCGCATTCGTGAAGATCGTATTATAAGTCACTTAAAGGAAGATGAAATTGTAGTTGTTGCAGGTTTTCAAGGTGTTAATGAAAATGGCGACATTACGACCCTTGGTCGTGGTGGCTCAGATACCACAGCTGTATCAATAGCTGCAGTAATAGGATGTCCTTGTGAAATATACACAGATGTCGATGGCGTTTATTCTGTTGACCCTCGCGTTTATCCAGAAGCCAAAAAACTTGATTCTATTAATTATGATGAAATGTTAGAAATGGCCAGTACTGGCGCAGGGATCTTGGAAACCCGTGCTATAGAAATGGGCCATAAATACAAAGTTCCAATTTACATTGCATTATCTACAGGTGAATTTCCTGGAACATATATAAAGGAGTATGATCAAGCTATGGAAAAGAAAGTCGTAACAGGGATGACCATTGAAGAGAATTGTTTAATGATCTCTATCAGTATGGTTCCTTTTGAATCTAAAAATATTTCGCGTATATTTGCAAAGCTTGCAGAGAACAATATATTAGTCGATATGATTAGCCAAACAGCGCCGCATGACCATTTTGTTAGCGTTTCCTTTACTACACTACGCGATGACAAAGAGGCTGTTCATCGTGTACTTA
>Ga0070725_10001183_pt1 | contig 15059 bp, 13 predicted proteins | sample tdDd002_FD_69781 | JGI IMG/M metagenome (GOLD analysis project Ga0070725, IMG submission 69781) | Marine sediment microbial communities from the Atlantic coast under amendment with organic carbon and nitrate - tdDd00.2 | ecosystem: Environmental > Aquatic > Marine > Coastal > Sediment | place... | reverse complement strand
TAGAAGAAGAATACCAAAAGGAGGCAAGTTAATGGCCTGTCCAAACAGAAATAGAAATAGACCTAGAACCTTAGCCTTTCGATGCACGGATGAAGAGTTTGAAATCATAGACAAGAGAATTAAGGTTACTGGTGAAGTTAAGGGTGATTATCTTAGAGAGGTTGTCCTATAAGGTGAGGTTCGCATCAATGTAGGGAAGTTTAAAAGTGATAAGCTTGCTCTTGCACTAAAGAATTTAACAAGAGAGTTAGTGAGGATAAGAGATACTGATATTGATGAACCAGTAGATGCAGCGATTAATGAGTGTCTTTATATGTTGAAGGAAATGCACCACTTGGTGGTTCTTGAAAAAAACGAATTGAATATTTAGAAAATATGTAATGAATGTAGAATAAGAAGAGTGCCTAATTATTAGTGTGTTGACGCTGATAATTAGGCATTCTTTTTACTTTATATTGTTAGACTGGGTTTAATATTCAACTATTCGAGTGCTGTATACATTTGAAGGATTATTGATTATAATAAGGGTAAGCTAAACGATGGGAGGAAATTAGTTTGAATCGTGGTGAAAAATATATCGCTAGAATAATTTTTAAGAATAAAATATACGAAAATGATGGGCAAAAATATGAAGACTTTTTTGTCAAGGTATTGAAAAAAAGTAAACCAGCGTTTCAAGCTGTAAAAGCTCATGGAAATATCGGAGATAGAAAAAACGATGGTTTTGATAAAACATCAGGTACCTATTATCAAGTGTTTGGGCCTGAAAATATAGAAAAACAAAAGACTATATCAGATGCTGTTAATAAATTGGTAGAAGATTTTGAAGGAGCATATAATAATTGGAACTCAATATGTAAAATAAATAAGTTCTATTATGTTGTGAATGACAAGTATAAAGGATGTCCAGCACCAATTCACGAGAAACTGTTAGAGTTAGGGAGTCAATACACGGATATTGATTTTGAAATCTTAGCATCAAGAGATTTAGAAGACATTTTCATCAACTTAGGAGAAGATGATATTATTGATGTTATAGATTTTATTCCTAGTTTAAACTTAGATACTTTAGATTATTCAGTTTTAAAAGAAGCAATAGAGTACATTTTAAATAGTGAGGCAGATAATTCAATCGATGGGTTGTATGATATACCGGATTTTAATGATAAAATTCAATTTAATCAATTGAATGTTCAAATAGAGAGATGGTTAACAACTGCAAGTTATAATTTAGGTGATTTAAATCGTTATTTTAAACGTAATAGTAAATTCGTAAAAAAAGAACTACGAGACAAGTTTAGTGAATTTTATCTTGAGTCTAAGGGTAAATATGATAATGGAATTGACGATTATAATAACCTTAGATTTATATATATACTCGAAAAAGCATGTTTTGATAATAGAAAAATTGTGAGAGATTCAGTTTTAATCTTAATGGCTTGTTTTTTTGAGTCTTGCGATATCTTTGAAAATCCAAAGGGAGTGTAGTAATGATTTTACCAGAAAAACACATAAATATTTTAGAATCATACTTTGGATTCGGCGGCTACCTATTACAATTAATAGGCGAAAACGAAACTGTTGACTCTTTATGGGAAAAATTCTCTTTAGTTAATGATACAAGTGAATTTCCTGAGTATCATTCTTTTGATAGTTATATATATGCTTTAAATTATTTGTTTATAATCGGCGCTATTAATCAAGATGAAAAAGGAGGAATACACTGTGAAATTAATTAGACTTAGCTCTGATCAAAAAGAGTTTCATACAATCCCCTTTAAAGATGGAATTAACTTGATTGTGGGGAAGAAAAAAGATTCTACAGATAAAAATACTAAAAACACTTATAATGGTGTTGGAAAATCTTTAGCAGTATATTTAATTCATTTTTGCTTAGGTTCGAATAAGATTACAGCTTTTGAAGAAAAAATACCAAACTGGAATTTCTTTTTAGAATTTGAAATAGACGGAGAACAATATAAGGTAAGAAGGAATACTTCTAAGCAAAGTAATATTTTTCTCAATGATGAAAAATATACATTAAAGAATTTTAGAAAAAGAATGCTGGAGTTAAATTTTAACTTAACTGAAGCTCCTAAAAATATGTCATTTAACACACTGTTTCCTAGATTTATTAGAAGAGATAGAGCGTCATATAATAACTATTTTAGTTATGTTGTTAAGGAACAAGAGTATCCAAGATTGTTGAACAATGCTTTTTTACTAGGTTTGAATATTGAGTTGGTTCAAGAGAAAAAGAAGTTAAGAGAGTTTCAAACAGCTACTGAAAATATGAAAAAAAGTCTTGAGAAGGATCCAGTGTTAAAAGAACATTTTAGTCATAATAATGACACTGAGATAGAAATAAACGATTTACAAGAAAGCATTAATTATCTAGAGGAGGAGTTAGAATCATTTAAGATTGCAAACAACTATGATGATATCGAAAAAGAAGCTGATTTACTTGCGTGTAAACTTAAAGAACTTTCAAATGAAAGAACATTAGTTGAAAGTGATATTAGTAGCATCTTGAAAACTTTAGAAATGAAATCAGAGATCTCAACAGAAAAAATAATAAGCTTTTATGAAAATGTTAAAGTTGAGATACCTGAAATGGTTAATAGAAAACTCAATGAATCAATTAGTTTTCATAACGGTTTATTGGAAAAAAGAAATTTGAGACTTCAAAAGGAACTAAAAAAATGTAGATTAGAATTAAAGAGACTTGAGGATAAAATTTCTGAAAAAGGCGACTCGTTGGATAAACATATGGGGTATTTAAACACACATGGAGCGCTAGATGAGTTTTCTTCATTAAACAGAGTGTTAAATGAGGAGAGAATTAAACTTGATAAGTTATTAGAATATCAAAAGATAATGAAGACCTACAAGAAAAAATTATTAAGTATTACATCAGAATACAGTGAGAAATCATTGGAAACTCAAGAATATATTGAACATAACAAAGCCCTTTTAGATAAGATCAAATCTACTTTTAGAGAGTTAACAAAAGAATTCTATGATAAAGGGTCTGGTATAAAAGTAGAGAGTAATGATGGTGAAAACACTCTAAGATATAATATTGACGTAAGAATTCAAGATGATTCATCTGATGGGGTAAATGAAGTTAAAATTCTTTGTTATGATTTAATGATTCTACTTTTACAATTAAATCATAAAATGAAATTTGTTTTCCATGATAGTCGATTGTTTAGTGATATGGATCCTAGACAAAGAGGAACTGTTTTTAAGCTAGTTAATAAGACAATAGTCCCTAACGGGCTCCAATATATTGCTACAGTAAATGAAGATCAATTGGAGTCATTTAAAGACAATTATGAAGATGACGAATATAATAACATTATTGAGGATAATATAATCCTTGAATTAACTGATGAATCTGATGAGAGTAAGTTACTTGGTATTCAAATTGATATGAAATATGAGAAGGAAAAGTAATTTACTATGAGTCGTTTTCTGACTCCAAAATGACTCATAATTGACTAAAATTTTTTAGTTTGACTCAATTTTGACTCGTTTTTTCATGCGAGTCAGAGAAAAATGGACGAATAATGATAATATAATCACCAGAAAACACAAAGATACAATAGGATACAGTACGATACAAGATTTCACTTATGAGTGGGAGTAGAAAGTAAAAACTCTGTATGTCTTGGTATTACTTGTCTGTAGCGTTTTTCTCTGTAAAAATGACTGCCTTTAAGTACTAAAACTTAAATGTGTTATTCATATTATCATTTGAATCATACTAAAATATTAAAAAATCCTGTATTTTCTAAAAGAAAATACAGGATTTTTACTTATAAACAAAGAATGCCTTAGATGAAAAATTAGTACATATAGAATCTATAAAGTGTTGGCAGCTTAATTAATTTCTTTACTGAACATGTTAAGTAAGTAAACGACTTCTTTAACATTTAATACACGAAGAGATAAAGGTCCTTCCAAGTTTGATTTGAGAAAAGATTCTATCAACAGTTCAATAGTATTATCAGTAAGATTATATTTTTTAAATATCATAGTGATTTCTTTAACTTTTTCTTGTAAAAGAATGCTTTTTTTTTTCTTTATTAAAGGTTTAGTGGATTTTATGATTTCAATAATTGCATTGTGATCATCAAAACTTTGTGGTTTGTTCATCATATCCAAGACTAAATTATATTGATTTTCTGGTAGGTTTTCTTTGTACCGTAATAGGTGTTCTTCATCAAAGCTCACCTTAATTGCATCGAAAATACTTAACTCAGAGCATGAGTTAATTTTTTTTATCATTCTTTTTGCTAACTCTAGTTGAATCATTTGTTCATCGATGTAATTTAACTTTTCTGGAAGTTGTTCTCTCAAAAGCTTACAATCATTATCTAAGTTAGCCTTTATTTCTTTCAATGTTAAACTCATGGTCTGAAGATTCTTGATAAGTTGAAGATTATCAAGGTCTTCAGCTTTATAATACCAATATCCATTATTGTCTATTATGGATGTAATGAGGATATCCATTTTTTCGTAGTGACGTAGTGTTTTTTTTGTAACATTTGCTAAGTTACTTAGATCGGATGAAGAATATCTCATAATGATTACAATAAAATATTATAAATTCCTTGACTCTGTTGCAACCCCATAGATTATATTGTAAGTGAGGTGATCGCGATGAAAGGAGCAAAAATGTTTAAAAAATCGTTTAACGACTATGCATTACCGATGATAATAAGATCGGTTTTTAGCAGTATTATGCATACTGCCGACAGAACAATAGCAGCAATATTTATTGGTGCAAGTGCATTGGTAGCAACAACTTTAGTTACCCCATTGTTATATTTCATATATGGGATATCAGCATTATTTATTGGAGGTCTTGGTGCCTATGTAGGGCTACTGATAGGAAGAAACAATTTAGAAAAAGCAAAAAAAACTTCAAGCGGAATTATCCTATTACTTGGGGTGTTGGGAGTATTTATTTCAGTTCCTTCACTAGTGTTCAGTGATAAGATAGCAATATTCTTAGGCGCAAGGGGAGACATGGTACTCATGGCAAGTACTTACCTAAGAATCATATCTTTTTCGTTCCCAATCATGTTGATTGCTAGAGGTCTTGATGTATTGATTTACAATGACGGAAGTCCAAAGTACAGCTTTAAACTTAGCATCATTGTCACTTTGATGAATCTAGGTTTGAATGTAATAACGGTTGCATTACTTGATATGGGGATATTTGGACTGGCCATATCTACAGTAATAAGTGAAACTGTTATGTTAGTCGGTGGTTTGTATTATTACACTTTTAAGGCAAAAATCTTAAAAATATCAAAACCAAGTATTAGTATTAAGACAGTTGTAAGAATTGCATATAATGGATTGAGTGATTTTGCCATGATGTTTGTAGATGCAGTCATGATTTTTGTACTCAACCAGGCATTTATAAGATTCTTAACACCTTCGCATTTTGAAGGCTATGCAGCAGCAAACGTTTTAATTGTCTTGTTCTACAGTATTTACATGGGGGCTTCTATGGGTCTTCAACCCATTCACTCTCAACTCATGGGTAAAGGTGAATTTTCTCAACTTAAAACGCTTTTGTTCTATTCTGTTAAAAGAACGGTTGGAATTGGTTTATTGGTGTATATAGTGTCTATACCGATTTCAAGTTTAATATTGAAGCTATTTGTAGAGAATCCGGTAGCGCTTCAACATGCAAAATTCTTTTATATAACTATGGGGTTTGCAGTCATGTTTTCAAATTTACCACTACAAACGAGTTCGTTTTTTACCGCTATCAATAGACCCATTGAATCAGTGGTTATTTCCTTGGCTAGAACCCTTTTCTTGATTCCTGTCGTTGCCTATATTTCAATTATGTTTATGGGAGGAATTGGTGTTGCAGTAGGTTATTTTCTTGCTGATGTTATACTTATATTAGCGTTATGGGTATATATGAAAAAATTGGATATATCAAAGTTGAAAGTATACGATTAGGGGGAGACATGAATACTAGGGATAAGCTTATAAAAAGCGAAATCATTGAGATGTTTGATACGACAAAAGAAGCTTTGAGACATTACGAAAAAGTTGGTTTACTAGAACCTGAAAAAGACGAAAAAAAATATAGATTTTATGGTTTTAAGGAAATGGAAAAACTTAGGCAAATATTTGTTTTAAAAGACTTAGGATTTCAATTAGATGAGATGAAATTGATCATGAATAAGGATGTTTCACAAGAGGCGTTTGCCAGACTGCTAACAAAACATAACGACTTATTAAAAAAAAGAATAGATAGATACAAGGACATACAAGACAATATCAGCATGGTACTCAGATTATTAGAGAGTCAAACGCATAGTATGACTTTTAGTCTAAAAGAGCTTAATCAACGGACATTTTTAATGCTAGATTCAAAAGAAATTATCAATGACAACCCAAAAGAATACTATGATAGATTTAAGAAATTTATTCAGGAAGAATATTATAATGAGCGCGTACTTGTCTCTTGCTACAATTACAATTTGCTAGATTCCTTTGAGACCAATTACTCTAAGCTTTGCTTTGACATTGGTGATCATCATAATGATTTATTGGAAAATGATGATGCAGTCATCAAAGTCTATCAAGCGGGTGTATACTTATCTGTGTTTTATGTTTTTAAGCATGGTGAGAAGAGTGATTTAGGCGAATTAAAGAGACATATAGATAGATATATTTCAAGCAATAATTTGCTTATAGAAGATGAGGAAGTCTTAGAATTTGAACATCCTGAGCTAGGTATGTTGTTAAAGCCAGGTGAAGATTTATATGAAATTCAAGTGAAGGTGAGGTATGAACATGGCTAAAATCGTATATGATGAACACTATAAAGAAGAAGAATATTTTGGAGCGCCATACAAAGGGTTAATTGATTTTTTTAGGGATTATGAACCCAAGGGGAGAGTCCTTGATTTGGGCTGCGGACAAGGTAGAGATTCAATCCCTATCGCTCTAATGGGTTATGATGTTACGGCAGTGGATTATTCAAAAGTTGGGATTTCGCAAGTGAAAAACAAAGCATTATCCGCTGGCGTAAATATAAACACACTTGTTGGTGATGTGTATCAAATGAACATAGATCAGAGTATTGATATTGTTCTATTAGATTCAATGTTACATTTTTACAAGAATGATCTTGAAAAAGAAAGTACACTTGTTAAAAGAATTCTTGATGACTTAAGGGGTGGGGGTATTTTCGCAAATTTTATACTAAAAGGGAAAGTCCGCGAAAAAACTTTAAAAGATATAATTAGGCAATCACAGTTTGAATGGGAAGTGCTGACAGAGAAATATGTGAACTATCCAGAATCAAAATCTCAATATCATATGTTGGTTATAAGGAAAGTAAAGCATGACTAAAAAAGATTCAGTATTGTAAAGGAGTTGTTTATGAATACTATTAAAGAATACAAAGAGTATGCAGGTAAAATTGGTAACAGAAAAGAGATTTATCAAGCTGTGCAAGTAGCGTATAACATTAAATCAGCATTATATCCTGGAAGTCATATTGACATATCACCTTCTCTTGTCATTCCAGAAGTAACCTATATAGATAACTTCAAGGGTGCAATCAGGTTTTTTAAAGAAGATGGCGTTATTAAAGAATACATTGAAAAGAATAAGTCTTACAAAGAGAAATCATTAGTAAAGTTCTTAGGAGAAGACTATAAAAAGGCTTCTCTTGAAGGTAAATACGACTTGATTATATCTCAGTATGCTGGTTTTGTTGGTCAAGATACCAAACAATTTTTAAAAGAAGGTGGCTATCTGCTATGCAATGATAGCCATGGAGATGCAACATTAGCCTATTGTGATTCAGATTATAAATTTGTAGGAGTTGTCACTCAAAAGAATACAATTGATTCTAATAATTTAGACAAGTATTTCAAATTAAAAAAAAATAAGAGTGTTGATATAGAAAGGGTTCTGAAATACATGAAAGGTCCCCAATATACTGTAAATAATGAAAATTATATTTTCAGATTGAAGACATATTGAAATTTGCCAACATTTTCTTAGCAAAGTATATATTGATAGGTAGTCTATATAAAAATATAGGATGAAATAGATCATGGTTCATTTGACAAATACATCATTTTTAAGAAATCATACAGTTTATAGGAAGGCGTTTTGGATTCTGTTTTTCTGCATTCAATCATGTAAATTCACTATTGTTACAATATACCAATGACGACATTAAGACCCTAGAGATCAATAAGGTAACCTTCAATATTCCAGCACAATTTAATCGATGGGATTCTCTTATCCCTTTTCATTTCTAGTCCATAGTTTGAATTGTAAAATCCGTTAGTGAATGTTCTTTGACAAATCTAACATAGCTCATTAGTGTGTGATTGAAAAGTGTTGTGACTGCCTTTTGACTGTGTTCAAGCCTTGCTGGAAGAATAATATGAATAATACCAATAATATAGATATCTGAAACCACTGGAAATACTACAAGCTAATAGGAGTCAAATTCCAGCAGTTGAGTGGGAATAAAATTAACTACTGATGAATAGCAGAAATTAACATTAAAGACAGGTAGAACTCTATAAAGAGATTTACCTGTTTTTGTTTTAGTTAAGACTGCATATTCCCCAACTTAACTTCTTATACATTATAGCTAGTATGACGCTATGCATTTACATGGCTATTGTTATTACTTTCCCATCAAATTTATGTGTTTTTCTTTGATCATTGATTCGAAGTATCGCAATTAATACTATCTTAAAGGATATCAGGAGTTGATTATTCTTATTTTTCATAGTTAAAGGCCTGTTTTCTTTATTCCATAAAAATCTATATTACTTAATTCCGTCATTATAGAATAATGATATTTCTATAGGGATTAGAACTTTTAACGGACCCAATATAGTTACTATACTGGAATGACTTGCTTTTACTATTATTTCCTCGATGATGACTTCTAAAAGGAATGATTCATTTAAGTAACATTAAGATAAGCAGCAATAAATTGATGATCTTCTTATGCTCTAGTAAAGCGATTGTGTTTTGTGCAAATTATGCTTAAAAAATTACAGTTTACGAATTCAAAATTTTGCCTTGAGAATAATCAGCTATACTAAAACCAGTGATTGAAAGGAGAATAACACATGATGAAGTTTAAGAAAACGTTATCATTATTACTAGCAGTTATAATGATGATGTCTGTGTTTGCTGGTTGTGAATCGAATGATAATACAGGAGAAAATAATCAGGCAACACAAAATGTGGCAACAACTAATGATGTAGAAGAAAATGAGGAAGCTGAAGAAGTTGCAGAAACAAGTGGTCCAGTAGAACCAGAAGCTTTAGGTTCAGGTTCACCTAAATGGACAGAAGAAGAAACAACTTTCGGTTATACTTTAATAATCAATGAGGGGGGAAAAACTCTTGGTTATTCTAAAGAATCAGGTATTGAACTGATTCAAGTGGACGGATTTGCTTTTAAAGATTTAAATCAAAACGGTCTTTTAGATGTTTATGAAGATTGGAGATTAGAGGCAAATGTTAGATCAGAAGATCTTGCTAAAAGCTTAACAGTTGAGCAAATGGCTGGTTTAATGCTTTATTCAAATCACCAGTTTGCAATCTCTGATGAGTTATCAGAAGATCAAATGGCTTTCTTAGATATAGGTGGTAGAGCTGTATTAAATGCTGCATCAGCTGCAGATACAAAGACTGCTGCAGAGTGGAATAACGCTATGCAAGTTTACACTGAAGGCGATGGTACTGGTATTCCAGTTGCTACAAGTTCTGATCCAAGAGATTCTGGTGTTTCAGGCATTCCTTCAAATTTAGCTTTAGCAGCAACATTTGATCTAGAATTAGTAGAAGAAATGGGTAAGATTACATCGACTGAATACAGATACTTAGGAATTTCAACATTACTAGGGCCTCAAATTGATGTAACAACAGAACCTAGATGGAATAGAGTGGATGGTTCATTTGGTGAAGATCCTGCTTTATCTAGAGATTTAACAAGTGCTTTTGTAAATGGTGTTCAATCAACATTTGATGCTGAAGGTAATGACTTAGGTTGGGGTGCTGAAAGTATGAGTGCTATGATAAAACACTGGCCTGGTGATGGTGCAGGTGAGTCTGGTCGTGAAGGGCATAACTTTAGAGGTAATGCACAAGTTTACCCTGGTGGACAATTTGAAACACAATTAATTCCATTTGTAGATGGTGGTTTCAATTTAGATGGTGCAACAGAAACAGCAGCAGCTGTTATGTCGTCATACTCGATTGCATATGATGATGATGAATTATATGGTGAATTAGTTGGTACAGCATTCTCTGAGTATAAGGTTAAAGAGTTACTAAGAGAAAAGTATGCCTTTGAAGGTATTGTATGTACTGACTGGGGTGTTTTAGATGAATTTGAAGGCTTTATGCAAGGTAAAGGTTATGGTGTTTATGATATTCCTTTAGAAGAAAGAGTGCTTAAAGCGGTTCTTGCTGGTGTTGACCAATTTGGTGGTTACAGCCATGCAGACCCAATTATCGAAGCATATGAATTAGGTGTTGATTTATATGGTGAAGATATCATGAGAGAAAGATATGAACTATCTTCAGAAAGAATTTTAAAAGCTGTATTTAATGTAGGATTATTTGAAAATGCATACGTTAATGTTGATCAAGCGGTTGAAGTCGTTATGAGTGATGAAAATCAGGCTAAAGCTTATGAAGCTCAGTTAAAATCAATTGTTATGATTAAGAATGCTAACAATGCTATCCAAGAAAAAACATCAGAGGAAAAACCAAAGGTATATGTACCAATGGTTTACATTCCACACTCAGTATCATTATTTGGTGCTGAAACAAAAGCAGAGTGGAAATTACCAGTTGATCTAGCTTTATTAAGTGAATACTTTGAAGTTGTAACTGATACAGTTTCAGATGAGTTAACAGGTGAAGCGGATAGAGAAGGTAATGCAATGGCATCGCTAGACGATATTACAAGATTATCTGCAAGTCAAATGGCTGATGTAGATTTTGCTCTTGCCATCATTATGGATCCACTAAACCAAGGTGACTACTTCAGAGGATTTGGTTATGATTCAGTAAATGAAGAATATATTCCAATTTCACTTCAATATGGTGATTATACAGCTGATAATGAGTTTGTAAGAAAAGAATCTTTATCAGGTGATATGATTAAAGAAGAAAAAGATTCAGGTTATGGTACTCAAATTGTTGAGACTAAAGAGAATAGATCTTACTTTGGAAATTCATCAATTATGATGAACCAAGAAGATTTAAATGGCGTTATCTATGCTGCTGAAAATATGCCAGCTGATAAACCTGTGATTGTTGCTATCGAATCAGATGGTGCTATGATTTTCTCTGAGTTAGAGCCATATGCAGATGCAATTATTATGGGCTTCGGCTGGAGTGTCGGTTCAGGTTATGGTCTTGATAAAGAAGCTTTATTAGAAGTTGCAGTTGGTAATGTAGAGCCAACAGGTTTATTACCACTTCAAATGCCAGCAGATATGTTGACAGTTGAAGCACAACTTGAAGATGTACCTAGAGATATGACATGCTATGTTGATTCAGAAGGCAATACTTATGACTTTGCTTTTGGTATGAACTGGTCTGGTCAAATCAATGATGAACGTACTGAAAAATATGCTGTACCAGCATTAACAGTGCCTTCTAAATAATAATACAAATACGCAGAAAGGATTAGTTTCCTTTCTGCGTTTTTCAAGTGATGAAGACCCTAAAATAGGTTATAATATGTATAAGACTAGTCTTTGAGATGGAGGCATTATGATTAAGATTGCACTTGTAGATGATGAGAGTCAAATTAGAAATCAATTGACAGGATATATTGAAAAATATAAGAAAGCCAATGATTTAAAATGTTCAATAGAACATTTTTCTGATGCATATGATTTAGTGAAGGGTTATAAAAAATCATATGATATCATCTTTATGGATATTCAAATGAGTAAAATGGATGGTATGACAGCAGCGAATCTTATCAGGCAAGTTGATCAAGAGGTTATTTTGGTATTTGTCACCAATATGGACAATTATGCTATTGAAGGCTATAAGGTAGATGCATTAAGTTATGTTGTTAAGCCGATTATGTATCACGATTTTGTACAGCAGTTAGATAAAGCGATTCTAAAGGTCGAAAGAGAGCAAACAGACTACTTGATGATTAGCAGTCAATCTAATATTATTCGAGTAAATACATCTGAAATAATCTATATAGAAAGCGTTGAACACAAGATTGATATTCATATGATCCATGAGGTGATAACCTTCAATAGTTCCTTAAAAAAAATTGAAAAGGATCTAAATGGAAGATCCTTTTTTAGATGCCATAGTGGTTACTTGGTCAACTTAAGATATGTAGAGGAAATATCAAATAGTGAGGTACAAGTCGCAAACTTTAGATTGCCTATAAGTAGAGGGAAAAAGAAGGCTTTTATGATGGCTTTATCTGAATATATTGGAGGATAGAATGGTATTAGATGGCTTGAATGATATTCCAAGACTATTTACAGCTATTGCAGAGATTACAGCATGTTTAATCTATATCATACCTGCTAAAAGAAGGTATGATGGTATAAAGGCTGCTACATGGTTAGTTTGTGGTGCTTTATTGATTTTATCTATACAATTGGTTAATGATTTATTACCGATTATATTGTGGTTACCTGGGATGTTGGTAGCTGTTCTTGCTATGTTTACTTTTGTTTATACTAACATTGAAGCCAGTAAGTATGAAGCGGGCTATATTATGATACGGGCTTTCATTTTAGCTGAGTTTGTTGCAGCTTTACATTGGCAGGGGTATTATTTTTTGATTTATAAAGGCATTCCCAATGTCTGGTGGATAGCAATTATAACCATGATAATCGTCTATTTATCAGTTATGACATGTGTCTACTTTCTTGATGCTAAAAAAGTAGCACTTGAAAGACAAATAGGCGTTTCATCTAAGGAGTTTTACAATGCTCTTATTATTGGTATTGCCACATTTTCTATTAATAATATTAACTTTATTGTTGATAGTCCCTTTGTTCAAAGACAAGCAGAGGCTAATCTTTTATATGTAAGGACACTGGTTGATTTCTGCGGATTGCTGTTACTATTTGCATGGACAGAACAAAGACGTCAACTTCAGTTAGATAGAGAACTTCAGGTATTAAATGACATTTTATATAAACACTATGATCAATACCAGGCTTCAAAAGAAAGTATTGAGATTATTAATAGACGTTACCATGATTTAAAGCATCAAATTAATTTAATTAGGGCAGAAGTAGACCCTATTAAACGTGAAGAGTACATTGAGGAAATTGATGAAGCACTAAATGTTTATGAAAGTCAATTTGATACAGGTAACAAAGTTGTGGATACAATTTTAACGAGTAAAAGTTTCTTTTGTAAGGAAAACAATATTAAGATGAGCTGTGTGGTTAATAGTGCACTACTTGATTTTATGCTTGTTATGGATATCTGCTCTATATTTGGAAATGCTTTGGACAATAGTATTGAAAGTGTTATGAAGCTAGATGATGAAGAAAAAAGAATAATTCGAGTTGCAGTTTTTTCAAAAAATAACTTTTTAATGATTCGTTTTGAAAACTATTTTGAACACATCGTCCGAGAGCAAAGTGGTAGCTATGAAACGACTAAAAAAGATTCGAAACATCATGGTTTTGGTATTAAAAGTATAAAAAAAGTCATTGAGAAGTATGATGGTGCTTTAACCATATCAACAGAAGATAATTGGTTTGCATTGAGGATACTTATTCCACTGAGAAATGATACAAGGAGTAAACATGTCGAATAAATATGATTTTCTAATAGTTGGAGCAGGTTTATATGGTGCAGTTATGGCACAAGAGCTAAAGAAAAAGGGCTATAAGGTGCTTGTAATTGAGAAGAGGAACCATATAGGCGGTAATGTCTATACCGAAAATATAGAGGGGATAGATGTTCATAAATATGGTGCTCATATCTTTCATACAAATGATGAAACAGTATGGAATTATATTAATCAGTTTGCTGACTTTAATCATTATGTCAACTGCCCAATAGCGGTTTATAATGGCAAGCTTTTTAATCTGCCCTTCAATATGAATACCTTTTATCAAATGTGGGGTCAAAGCGAACCCAATAAAGTTAAGGCAATTATCGCTTCACAAAGACAAGAAGTTGATGGTCAGGCTACGAATCTAGAAGAACAGGCAATTCAACTGGTTGGAAGAGACATTTATGAAACACTAATAAAAGGCTATACAGAAAAACAATGGGGAAGATCTTGTAGAGAGTTACCACCATTTATTATTAAACGTTTACCTGTACGTTTTACTTTTGACAATAACTATTTTAATGATTGTTATCAAGGTATTCCAATAAACGGTTACACAAGTATCATCGAGAACATGATGACGGATATTGACCTACATTTAAAAACGGACTACTTTGAAAATCGTGATTTTTATAATGACATGTGTGAACATATTGTTTATACTGGCCCCATTGATCAATTCTTTGACTATTGTTATGGACCATTAGATTATAGGAGTTTGAGATTTGAAACTGAAGTTTTAGATATGGAGAATTATCAAGGGAATGCTGTTTTTAATTTTACTGATACAAGTGTTCCATATACTCGTATAATTGAACATAAGCACTTTAACTTTGGCAAACAGAAAAAGACGGTAATCAGTAAGGAATATAGTGAAGAATGGACATTAGGTAAAGAAGCTTATTATCCAGTAAATGATGATAAGAATCAGGCCATCTATAAGATGTATTTACAGAAAACTAAGAACTTGGACCATGTTTCATTTGGTGGTCGGTTAGGTGACTATAAATATTATAATATGGATCAAATAATTAAGTTAGCATTAGATGCTTCGAGTAAGTTATAGTAAAGAAAAGTTTTGTAGAGATACAAGACTTTCTTTTTTGATGCAAATTGTGAATAAAAATGAACACTTTACGAAATTAAAAAAACGAACAATTAAAGGAATGTTATTATTTTAATG
>Ga0070725_10001181_pt1 | contig 15084 bp, 11 predicted proteins | sample tdDd002_FD_69781 | JGI IMG/M metagenome (GOLD analysis project Ga0070725, IMG submission 69781) | Marine sediment microbial communities from the Atlantic coast under amendment with organic carbon and nitrate - tdDd00.2 | ecosystem: Environmental > Aquatic > Marine > Coastal > Sediment | place... | reverse complement strand
GCTTTTTATCAATTAGTATATTCCGTAGTTTATTAGGATTTTCTGAAGCTGGTAATTGGCCAGGTGCGGTTAAAAGTAATGCAGAATGGTTTCCAATAAAAGAAAGAGCTATTGCTCAGGGGTTGTTTAATGCTGGAGCATCCATAGGGTCAGTAATTGCACCACCGCTTATTGCTGCTTTGTTTGTTGCATTTGGATGGAAAGTGACATTTATGGTTATTGGTTCTTTCGGTATTGTTTGGATAATTCCTTGGTTGTTAATTAACAAAGCAGGACCGAAAAAACACCCTTGGATCACTAAGGAAGAACAAAAATATATTCTTGAAGGTCAGAGTGAAGCAGATCAAAAAGATAATGATGATGTACAAGGTAAATCTTTAAAAGAAATTCTATCTCACAAAGAATCTTGGGCTGTTGTTGTTGGTCGATTCTTTTTAGAACCAATTTGGTGGCTATTTGTTGGTTGGATGCCGATTTACTTATTCGATGTTTACGGATTTAATGTAAAAGAAGTTGGTATGTTCTTATGGGTACCTTATGTTGGTGCGGCTGTAGGTAGTATTGCTGGTGGATTTGTTTCCGGAAAAATTATTGCCAAAACCAATTCAATTGACAAAGGAAGAAAAACAACAATTCTTATTGGTGGAATTATAATGCTATTAGGTCTAATTGCAACCGTGCTTTTAGGTGATACTGCAGAGAAATTTGTAGCTATTGTGTTCTTTGTCTTATTCGGATTTCAATTTGCAATTAGTAATGTACAGACACTTCCAAGTGATTTTTTTGGTGGAAAATCAGTGGGATCATTAGCAGGTCTAGGAGGAATGATTGGAGTGTTTTCAGTAATCATTATGAACTTCTTGGTTCCTATAGTAGTTGAGGAATTTTCTTATACTCCAATATTTATTGCGATAGCAATTTTTGTACCGCTTGGTGTAGGTGCTATTTATTATTTCGCACGAAATATTCAGTCAGTGGAAAAGTAAAAAATTAAATAACATTTAAACAAAAAATATTATGTCATTAGAAGGAAAAGTAGCTGTTGTTACAGGAGCAACTGGAGGAATTGGTTTCCAAGTAGCAAAAAGATTAGGTAAAGACGGATATACAGTAGTTTTAAACGGTATTGAAGATGAGGCGGGTGCAGAGAGAGTTAAAGAGCTAACGACAGAGGGAATTACGGCAGAGTATGTTGGATTTGATGTGACTAGTGATGATGCTGTAACTTCAAATATAAAGGCAATTGGAGAGAAGTATGGTAAGATTGACCTACTTGTAAATAATGCTGGTGGTTTAGGTGGAAGATCTAGATTCGAAGAAATGACAACTGAGTTTTATAGATTTGTTATGGCTTTGAATCTTGACTCAGTATTTTTTGCTTCAAGAGCGGCTATTCCTTTCCTTAAAAAAGGAGAAAATGCTTCTATAATTAACTATACTTCAAATGCTGGTTGGAATGCAGGTGGACCTGGAGCAGGTATTTATGGAACTTCTAAAGCTGGAGTTCATGCAATAACAAGAGCATTGGCAAAAGATTTAGCTGAATATGGAATTAGAGTAAATGCTGTATCTCCTGGTACAATTGATACACCATTCCATGCTCAAATTAAAGCGACTAAACCAGAAGTATTTGCTTCTTGGAAAAACAATATTATGCTTGGAAGAATTGGTCAGCCAGAAGAAGTTGCTTCTGTTGTATCATTTTTAGCTAGTGACAATGCATCTTTCATTACTGCTGAAACCATCCAAATTGGTGGAGGTCAGGCTTTAGGGATTTAAGAGGTTTTGCATTTTTATCAAAACTTTGGTTAGCAGATTCCGGGGAGTTGTATTATTCCCAATCGCTTCCTGGAATTTTGTTTAATATTTATAATCAAATTAATATGAGTCAGAAAGTTATAAGTTTCGGAGAAATCATGTTGCGTTTATCAACGCCTGGATATCAACGATTCAATCAAGCATCTGAGTTTGTTGCAACTTATGGTGGTGGAGAAGCAAATGTAGCTGTTTCTTTAGCAAATTATGGAATTACATCTGAATTTGTAACTCGTTTACCACAGAATGATATAGGTCGAACTTGTGCAATGGATTTGCGAAAGTATGGAGTTGGAATCGATCAAATCATTTATGGTGGAGATCGATTGGGAATCTATTTTTTAGAAACAGGTGCCGTAAGTAGAGGAAGTAAAGTTGTATATGATCGTGCACATTCAGCTATTTCTCAAATTGAGATTGGCATGATCGACTGGGATAAAGTTTTTGAGGGAGTTACTTGGTTTCATTGGACTGGAATTACTCCGGCAATCTCGCAAGGAGCAGCAGATGTATGCCTTGAAGCCATCAAAAAAGCAAATGAAAAAGGAATTACTGTATCATGTGATTTGAACTATCGTAAGAATCTTTGGAAGTATGGTAAAACTGCCGGAGAAGTAATGCCTAAATTGGTTGCCGGTACCGATATTGTTCTTGGAAATGAGGAAGATGCTGAAAAGGTACTAGGAGTTAAACCTGAAGGTGTTGATGTAACTGGTGGGCATGTAGAAGGAGCGGCCTATGAATCAGTTTCTAAGCAGATCATGAAGCAATTCCCACGTTGTAAAAAAGTAATTACCACTTTACGTGGATCAATAAATGCAAATCACAATTCTTGGGCAGGTGTACTTTGGGATGGAAAAACTCTTTTTGAATCTCCAACATATCAAATTACACATATTGTAGATCGAGTTGGTGGTGGCGATTCATTTATGGGAGGATTAATCTACGGATTATTAACTTGGTCAGAAGATGATCAAAAAGCATTGAATTTTGCAGTTGCTGCATCTTGTCTAAAACATACAGTATTGGGTGATTTTAATCAAGTAAGTGTAGATGAAGTAATGAAATTAATGAGTGGAGATGCTTCTGGAAGAGTAGCACGTTAAAGATATAATTATCGCATGTCAGGTTGCACAATTATCGTAGTGTAATCTGATATACGATTTTTAAAAACAATAAAAAATGGCACAGTTTTCTCGAATTGAGGTTGCATTAAAAATGGAAGAGACAGGTATTATACCTGTTTTTTTTCACAAGGATATTGAAATTTGTAAAAAAGTTGTAAAAGCTTGTTACGATGGAGGAATTCGTGTTTTTGAATTCACAAATCGAGGAGATTTTGCTCATGAAGTGTTCGCTGAATTGATAAAGTGGTCGATGGTTAATACTCCTGAAATGATTTTAGGAATAGGATCTATTGTTGATCCCGGAACGACTTCGTTATACATTCAGTTAGGAGCTAATTTTGTTGTTTCTCCTGTTTTGAATTCAGATATGGCGAAAATTTGCAATCGAAGAAAAATACTATGGGCACCAGGATGTGGAAGCTTAAGCGATATTAGTTATGCTGAAGAATTAGGAGCTGAGGTATGTAAAATTTTCCCAGGATCATCAGTAGGTGGACCAGATTTTGTAAAAGCGATTAAAGGTCCTTGTCCCTGGTCATCGATAATGCCTACAGGTGGTGTTACACCTGATAAGGAGAATCTTACAGAATGGATTAATGCAGGAGTAACCTGTGTGGGAATGGGATCTCAATTAATTGGTAAAAATATTATTGAGAATAATCGTTATGAGGAATTGAGAAAAATATCTCAGGAAGCATTAAAGCTAGTAAAGGAATTAAGAATGGAAAAATAGGAATACACTTGTGTAGGTAAGGAAAGGTAGAAGTAATTGTTTATAATACAATTTAATAATGAAATGGTAGACCAATTTGTAAAATAAGTGTTTAGTTTAAATGTTAAGATAATATTTTATGACTTTTTTTTAGTTTTTTATCGTGTTTGAAATGCTTGAAACATTCTTTATACCTTGTTTTTGTGAGCTGAAGATGTAATTGTATTGGTAGAAGTTTGCAATCAGGTGAAAAGTAACTAAGTTTGTCCAACCAATAGTATGTTTACTGTTGTTGAGATGAAAAAATAGTTAATTGTATGGACTTATTAGATAATTTTAAAACGATCGAGGTAGAAACACCTGTTGATAAAATTATACGTCAAATTAGAGGTTTAATTGTTTCGGGATATTTAAATCCTGGAGATAAATTGCCTTCAGAGCGAAAGCTTTCAGAAAAACTTGGAGTTGGTAGAACATATATCCGAGATGCAATAAAAAAATTAGAATTTTTTGGTATACTAACCACGCACCCTCAATCGGGTGTTGTTGTAAATGGCACCAATATCTCAGCAATGGAAGGTCTTTTTTCGAATATCATGAAAATTGAACGACCAGATTTCTTTTCTTTGGTAGAGACTAGAGTAAGTATGGAATTATTTTCTGTGCGAGCAGCTGCTGAAAGAAGAACCAATGAGGATTTGGTAAATTTGGAAAAAGCGCTTGAAGCATACGAGGATAAGGTGAAAAATAATCTTCCAGCTGAAAATGAAGATTTTCTTTTTCATTTAAAAATTGCTGAATCCAGTCATAATACAGTTGTTAAAACGATGATGTTAATTATTTTACCAGATATTTTAGCTATTTACAGAAAGGAAAATGTTTGTGGTAAAGATGTGATGGAAGGAACTTCGCGTGAGCATCGTGTTATATTAGATGCTATAAAAGAGCAAGATCCTGAAAAGGCTAGTTTGGTAATGTCGAATCATCTGCAAAAGGTTTTAGAGTTTAGTAAAAGAATATTGTAATTATACATTTATTTTAAATCTATTGGAATAATTTCCATACAAATTATTTCTCTTTTCATCACCTTCCGTAATAAGATCAGGAATTTACTTGATCTTTCTCACATATGTACTCGAAAAATGAATTCATTTAATCGAGCTTTTCTTGTTGTTTCGTTTTTTATATTAATCATTTGGATAAAACGAGAAATCGAAGCTTCAAATGCAAAGAGTAAATTATGGAATTATTAGAAGCAATTTTTATTATAGGAGCCGGTATTTTTGCAGGATTTTTAAATGTTGTTGCCGGTGGAGGCTCTTTAATTACTCTACCATTGCTTATCTTTTTAGGCTTACCCCCAACAATTGCCAACGGTACAAACCGAATTGCTATTCTAGCTCAAAATAGTTTTTCGGTAGCAAAATTTAATCAAAAGGGAGTAAGCTCCTATCCTTATAGTATTTATTTAGGCATATCAGCCTTAATAGGATCAACTTTAGGGGCTTTTTTAGTTGTTGATTTTGATGAAGCACTTTTTAAACGCATTCTTTCAATTGTTATGGTTTGCGTGGCTGTTTTAATTCTTTTTAATACTAAAGCTGCAGAATTAGCGAAGGGTGAGAAGTTGGAATTTAAAAACCAGCTTTGGGGAGTTATCAGTTTTTTCTTTATTGGTATTTATGGTGGATTTTTACATGCAGGTATTGGCTTTATTATCATCCTTGCACTCACAAAAATAAATGGTTTCTCGTTGGTAAAAACCAATAGTATTAAAGTTACTATTGCTCTGATTTATACCATAGCTGCGGTTGGTGTTTTTATTTATAAAGATGCGATTAATTGGAAATATGCACTTGTGTTGGCTGCTGGAAATTCTCTTGGTGGGTATTTGGGAACAGTATTTTCCGTGAGCAGAGGAGATAAATGGATAAAGGGAATTTTGTTAGTAACTATTTTGGCTTTAGCAGTAAAGTTGTGGTTCTTTTAGTAGTTTAAAATAGAATAAGATTCAAAATTAGAATGAATAAAAAAGTAATAACTTTCGGCGAAATTATGTTGCGATTGGCAACGCCAACATATCAACGTTTTTCTCAGGCAAATACTTTTGATGCGACTTATGGTGGCGGCGAGTTTAATGTATCAGTTTCTTTAGCAAAATTTGGAATCCCTTCAGGTTATGTAACCCGTTTGCCAGATAACGATATAGGAAAATCTTGTAAACAAACAATTAATGGATTTGGAGTTGATACCAGTCACATTATTTACGGTGGAGAGCGATTAGGCATTTATTATTTAGAAACAGGTGCTGTAGTTCGAGGTTCCAAAGTTGTATATGATCGTGCTTATTCCGCTTTCACAAGTATAAAAAAGGGAATGATCGATTGGGATGAGGTATTCCAAGATGCTACTTGGTTTCATTGGACTGGGATTACTCCAGCCATTTCTTTTGGAGCTACAGAAGTACTAGAGGAAGCCTTGATAAAAGCCAACGAAATGGGAATTATGGTTTCTTGTGATGTGAATTATCGAAGTAAGCTATGGAAAAATGGTAACAAGGCAGAAAAAGTAATGCCACGACTAATTGCCAGAACTAATGTGCTTGTTGGAAATGAATTTGATGCAGAGAAAGTGTTGGGTGTTCAAAGTAATCTACCTTCCAATGGAGAATATTCTAAATTTACCTTTGAATTGGTTTCGAAGCAATTGATGTATAAATATCCTAGATTGGAGAAAGTTATTACTACACGCAGAGGCACAATAAATGCAAATCACAATACATGGGTAGGTATTTTATATGATGGAATGAAAGTGGTAGAATCAACTACTTATGAAATAACGCATATTGTAGATAGAGTTGGTGGTGGTGATGCACTAATGGCTGGATTAATTTATGGTTTTTTAAATTTTCCTGAGGAAAATCAACGAGTGATTGATTTTGCAATAGCTGCCTCGTTTATTAAGCATACAGTTATGGGCGATGCAAATGCAGCTAGTGTTAGCGATGTTGAAAGGTTGATGAAAGGAGAATCGAAAGGTAGGATTGATTGGTAAGAGGCTATTGTTTACAAAAATAGATACTAAGAGGTGTAGAATGGTGAATAAAATAAAAACGCTTGAAATATTGATTTCAAGCGTTTTTGTTTTTTATAATTTTGAGTGGAGCTGCAGGGAGTCAAATGACGGATGTAATTGCCTGAAAGTTAGCGGTAAGTGTTTTATTGGTATCCGAATAGGTGTCTAGATTTAGATGGTAATATATAGGGTATTATTTATTGAATAGAAAGAAAAATGAGACATTAGATGGTCAATAACGAGACATCAAATGTCTCATTTTCATTATAATTAAAATTACAGATTAATCAGAATATTATCCTGTATGTATGATATTTACTGCAACACAGATGGTTGTCTTATTCTTGGCATATTTATTGGTTTTGCGATTGTGTATAAATAGACGGAATTATGGAAAATTAGCTTGTAGAAATACTTTTTCAATATGATGCTAATGCCATAATGCGATTTTTCTACTGTTCAAGAAATACAAAATGAGTTATGATTTTATCATGTAGTGTATTCAATACGCATACATTTTGTAAAAATTCTTCTTGTGTAGTTGATGTTGTCTTTAATCTCTCTTAAAGAATGTGTAAAGAGCAACAAAAAATGCGTGATCTTACTTCATTTAAGGTTCGGTTATTTTACTTTTTGGATAATGCTGTCATGAATAAATGACATATTACCATTAATTATTGTTTGTAAAATTTAAATAGCTATGACATACCGTTTTATAAAAGATTTAATAACGCACAAAATAAAATTTGGTACTGGTTTTGAAAAAGAACTTCAACGAATTACTGTGCTAAATAATTGTTCTAAGGAGGAGCTTTATGAACTTAAAAGCATGGAACTGGTTAAACTTTATCGAAATGCCTTTGAAAATTCTACATTTTATAAAAGATTCTATCAAAAACATGGCTTAAATCTAAACTCAGTTAGAGATTTGTCGGATCTTTCAAAAATACCCATTCTTACCAAACCAAAGGTGAAGGAGTATGGTAAAGAAATGCTAACGAAATCTAAGTTTACTGTTTTTAAAGCATATTCAAGTGGAACATCTGGAACTCCTCTTCAGGTTTATCGCGATTTTAATTCTACAATAAAAGAAAATGCATATGTATACTTTTTTCAAGCCATGCATGGTTATAAGTTAGGTGATCGGGTCGTATCACTTAGAGGTACTCTAGATAGGAATGCATTTTCTCATCATGATAGAGTCAATAATGTATTGTATTTATCAAGTTTTCATTTAAAAAAAGACAGGATAAATGAGTATTATAAAGCAATTAAAGAATTTCGACCAAAAGTGATACAAGCCTATCCTAGTTCTATGCATATATTAGCAACAGAGTTATATAAATTAGATAAGGAATTACACATTCCTATCGCTTTTACGTCATCTGAAGTATTACATGATTTTCAAAAAACAATCATAGAAAAAGTATTGAATACTAAAATTTTCGATTGGTATGGTAATGCTGAAAGAACAGTTGCTTTAGGTCAGAGACAGGATTCACTCTACCGGGAACTTCCACTGTATTCGCATGTTGAAGTTGAAGATAAGCATTTGATAACAACTAGTTTTGTTAATTCTGTTTTTCCTTTAATAAGATATAAAGTTGATGATGTAATTAGGTTGGCTTCTAATTGTAAAGACGAATGTATTGTAGAAAAAATAGAAGGACGTGATGATGATTATATTGTGTTGAAAAATGGTCACCGAATTGGCCGATTGGATTTGGCATTTAAAAAAATTAAAAGATTACTAGCAGCTCAAATTATTCAAAAGAAGAAAGATGAAATCTATGTGAATTTTATACCTGATCAGGGATTTTCTAATTCCGACTTAAACTCAATTGAAAAGAATCTACGGGGACTTATAGGGTTAGAGTGTGGAATACTCTTTGAAAAAATAGAATCTAATCAATTGATTAGAACAAAAAAAGGAAAATTTAACTTGGTAATATCAAGATTGAATGGGAGTTGAAAAACAACTCTCAATAAACGTAAATATCATTAAAACCCAATAACAGAATAAAGTAATCTTTATTCTAAATAATTACATGCAATTGAAATTCAACCAAAAACAAAAACAGGTAAATACAAGTAAACACAAAATCGCTTTTTTAGTTGGCATAACTATAGAAGCGATTTTTATATGTATAAGCTAATGCATTTTCGTCCTAAAAGAGGTTTTATGAAACTTCAGAGTTTACCCATATCTAAATATCAAAAAAAATACAAGGAATTGAAGTTTTCATCCTTCAGATTAATATTTTCTATATCTGCATGATTTTCGTACTTTTAGTAGAAGAAGCCACTATGCATGATAAATTTTAATAAAATACTTCACCTTAAAATTCGGGATAAATTTGTTGTGGCATTCGTGACATTATCATTATTGCCAATTATTATTATTGGTAGTTGGGGAATTCATTCCAACCTTCGATTACAACGTGAACTTGCCACAAATGATCTTAACAATGAATTGAAAGATATAAAGGGAGAGTTGGAGCATTTCTTTTATGGTTTGGAAGAGAATATTTACTTTTTAACATCTTCAAATGCTTTCAAAAACTTTACTCAGCAATGCAGCAGGGATAAAGGTTACCAGCAACAAGAAATTGTGAATTCACTGCTGCCAGAGGTACTAACTTTTACCCGACAAAAAGATATGTTCTATCAAATTAAACTGATAGATTTTGAAGGAGAAGAATTATTTCAGGTTGTTCAGCAAAATACTTCTTATCGATTGGTTAAGCCCGTTGATCTGAATAAGGGAGGAAGCAAATATTATCTTCATGTCGCTCAACAGACTAAACCAAATACAGCGACCTTTAGTCCAACAGAAATTATACCTGTTAAAGGTTCAACGCCTATTCAAACCATTTGCTGTATTTACCATATTCAGCAGCCTGATTTCAATGGCGCTTTAATTATTCACATCAAGGCTGATAGTTTTTATCGAATCATAGAGAGTTCGAGAAATATTTTTCCACGGAAAATCATGTTAGTTGATGATCATGGATATTACGTCTATCATTCAGAATATAAAGATTCTTGGAATAAACTTTCTGCTTTTAAAGAACAATCAAATCTTAATGTTGACTACGGACAGAATTTTACCAAGAAAATATTTTTAAATGTTCAGGATAGCATTTTTGATTTTGATTCCATTCTGGTAGGAAGTGCACGTGTATTTGAAACAGATTCAGAATTCGAACAAAAGTACAATCTGTTGATCGCAATTTCAAAAAATGTGATCTTTTCAGAAATCAGGTCTCAATTTATCCTTTTTGCATCTATTCTTAGTGGATTTGTCCTTATTTCCTTTCTGGTAGCATTAATCGCTACAAAGCAGTTTGTACAGCCAATTACAAATTTGATTGAAAAGGCAAAATTCATTTCAAGGGGAAATTATACCTCACGTGTCGAAGTAGAAACACACGATGAAATAGCAGATCTGGCAAGACAATTTAATGTAATGACCCAATCTCTGGAGAAAAGGGAAAAAGAGATTAGTATGCATCAGGATATGCTTAAGGAGAAGGTGAAATTAAGAACTTCTGAACTCGAAACCGAAAAAAATAAGCTACAGTCCATACTCGACAATATACCTAATGGAATTCTGATGCTAGATAAAAACGGGATAATACTATCAGCAAGCAATGTGTTGACTACTATTCTGAATAAACCAAAAACTGATTTGGTAGGAAGGAAATATTGTGATGTTATTGACTGTAATCACGATTTGGAAAGTTGTTTTCTGAATGATTTATTTCAATCTAACGAATTCAAGACAGCATCCTGGGTTTACCCAAAAGGCAAGGAAGATAAAAAATATCTTGAACATGCACTGATACCAATTTATAAAAATGGTATTGGAGAGAGAGTTTTAGCAATTATTACAGATAATACCAGAAAGAAAAAGCTTCAAAATAAATTGATAAAAAGTGAAAAATTTGCTGTCACAGGAGAATTAGCTGTTGTAATTGCCCATGAAGTTAGAAATTCACTAACTTCTGTAAGTATGATTCTGCAATTGATTCAAAGAAGTGAAGAACTTAAGGATGCAGAATCTGTTGATGTTGCTCTTGATTCTATTAAAAAATTGGAGAGTGTGGTAAAAAACTTATTGGGCTTTGCTCGTCCACAGTTGCCGGTTAAAGAAAGATGTGACATTAACCAGGTACTTGAATTTTGTATAAAATTTGTTCGACATCAAATGGAAAAAGATAAAGCTGAAATTCAAATTCAATTGGATAAACTGCTGCCATCTCTGAAATTGGATGAGAATCAGGTAAAAGAGGCCATTATTAATTTGATTCTAAATGGATTTCAGGCGATAGAAAAACAAGGAACAATTAAAGTAATTGCGAGGAAAGAGAACTTGAGTCAACAAATGAAGGATTTACAGGAAATAAGTATCCACGAAGATGGAGAATTTAGAGTGGAAGAGAATGAAATTAATCTTTCAAAAGGTGAGGAAGTTATTTGTATAGAAGTAGAGGATAACGGAATTGGGATACCTCAGGATAATATTGAGCGAATTTTTGATCCTTTTTTCACTACCAAAAGAAATGGAACAGGTTTAGGTTTACCGCAAGTAAAAAGGGTAATTAATCAACATGGAGGAATTATTAGGGTTCGTTCTGAGTATACTAAGGGGACTTGTTTTACAGTCTACTTACCTATTTTAAAAAGTTAAATGCCTATGAAACTAAACGGGAAATCGATTTTAATTGCCGACGACGATAAAAATATTCGTTATGCGTTTAAAAAAACTTTTGAATCGCTGTCCGCTATTGTTCATCAGGCAGGAACAGGAAAGGAAGCGATTGCTACAATAGAAAAGGAAAATCCAGATTTGATCTTTTTGGATGTTGATATGCCAGAATTGAGTGGTCTTGAGGTGATTCAACTTCTAAAAGAGGACAATAATACGATACCTATAATTGTAATTACTGGTTATGGGACAATGAGTACGGCTATAAAAGCAGTTCAATTGGGTGCATATGAATACTTGTCAAAACCTCTGGATATTGATAAGATTTTTGTGATTGCACAACGGGCCATCGAGATGGTTTCCCTTAGAAAAAAAATTCAGGAACTGGAGAGTCAACAAACAGGTAAAATAAATGATAGGGAACTAATTGGTCAACATTCGAGTATGCATGAAGTGTTTAAAGTAATTGGTGCAGTTACTACAGCACCCAACACTCTTAATGTATTGATCACTGGTGAAAGTGGTACTGGTAAGGAATTGGTGGCTAGGGCAGTTCATAACAATGGAAATCATCGAGAAGAACCTTTTATTGGAGTAAACTGTTCTGTTTTCTCGGAAAGCTTATTGGAAAGCGAACTATTCGGTCACGAAAAGGGTGCATTTACGGGAGCAGGAGAAAGAAAAAAAGGAAAATTGGAAGTTGCGGGTTCTGGTACAATTTTTTTAGATGAAATCAGCGAGATCTCGAAAGAATTACAGGTTAAACTATTAAGAGTTTTGCAAGAGAGAGAATTTTATCGAGTTGGCGGAAATAAACTGATCAAGGTTAAAGCACGTTTTATTACTTCCTCTAACAGAAATATCGAACAAGAAGTGACCAGGGGAAATTTTAGGAAAGATTTGTTCTACAGGTTGAATGTTATGCATATCAATGTACCTCCATTAAGAGACAGGGCATCTGATATACCACTTTTATTTGACTACTTTATCAGAAAGTATTCCGAACGACAGGATAAGGAAATTACAGGAATATCTGGTGATGTATATGATTTTATATGCAAGCACAACTATCCAGGTAATGTTCGTGAACTTGAAAACATTGCTGAACGGGCAGTGGTAATGACAAAAGGAAAGGTGATTGAAAAAACGGTTTTAAATTCATTTTACACAGTCAAAGAAGAGTGTCAGCTGGAATTTCCCTCTTTGGTTTTGAGTGAAGCCAGAAAAAGTACCAATGATATGTTTGAAAAGCAGTTTCTTGATCGTTTACTCAAAGTGGCACAGGGAAAAATTTCTGAGGCTGCGAAAATTGCAGGCGTTGATAGAAGAACGATTCATCGAATGCTAAAAAAGAATAATGTTAATCCTAATCAATACAAAGAGAAGTGATTCTTGTATAAAACCATTTTATTAAAATCAGTGAAGTAAGAAACTGTTAACTAATTCTGTAGAATATATATTCAGTATAAAAAAAATATTACTGGTATTTGCAATACAGTTTTACGATAATCCTCAAAATAAGGAACTATGAAGGCTAAATATGTTACACTATTACTTTTGCTTATTTGTATTCTTTTACCGGAAAAGGGAGAAGCAATTCCTTCCTTTTCCAGGAAATATAAAACAAGTTGTATCACCTGTCACTCAGTATATCCTAAATTAACTTCTTTTGGAGAATCTTTTCGAATGAATGGTTATCAGTTTCCTAAACAAGAACAGGAAAATATAAAGGAAGATAGAGTAATTCTTGGAGCTGAAGCCTATAAAAAAATATGGCCTGATGCTGTATGGCCCAATTCTATACCTGCTAAATCACCCATTTCGTTAAGAGGGAAAACCTCATTTGATGGAAAACGGGATGAGACTGGAGATGTAATTTCGGAATTTGGCTTACCAAGTCTGCAATTTCTGGCGGCAAGCACTTTGGGCAAAGACATTTCCATATTCTTGGGAGCTCATTTATACGAAGAAGGTAAAGCTGGTAATATTGATCGTTTTTTTATTCGATTTAGCAATTTACTTGATGGTTTTCTCCCTGAAAAGTCGTTATCGGTTAGAGTTGGCCAATTTATTCCAGAGGTGGTTCCTTTTACTTCTAATCATAGGGGGCTTACACAAACTTCATATGCCTTTAATACATATGCTCCCTCGCAGGGAGATGAATTTGTTGGAGCCTATGTTCATGAACAAGTGCCTTTTGGCATCGAGAATTTTCAATTGGGTATGGAGTTTAGCGGATTGTTTACTCCTCGATTTAGATATGTCGGAGGAATTATTAATGGAGGTGGTGTGCAGCATGATACCAATAACAAAAAGGATTTTTATGGGCGATTGGCTTATAAAATTGGTGGAATGGCTTTTGATGGGAGTGTAAAGGAGAATATGCCAATTGATAAGGAGGTTTCTATATCCCTTGGAACCTTTGCTTACAGGGGTAACGGAGTAGTTGGTGATACAATTAATTATGACATTCATCGTATTGGAGCTGATTTTAATCTCATCATCAGCCAGTTTAATTTGATTGGTGGAGTAATTGGTGGAACAGATAAAAGCGAATTTAAAACGAATTACCATCTCTTTTTTGGTGAGGCCAGTTACATGTTCTATCCTTGGTTAATTGGCCTTTTTCGTTATGAACAGGTTAAGCCTGAAGATGGGAGTTCCATAAAAAGGCTTGTTCCACATATAAGTGCTCTTGTGGTAGCTAATGTTAAGTTCTATGTGGAAACCAGTTTTGACCCCAACGATCAAGAACTTGATTATTTTGCTCTTGGATTGGACTTTGCCTTTTGAAAAATTTCTGGTGGTTTCTTAAAATATATCGTCATCAATAAATTTTGAGTATGAAAAAATTAAAAAGAATTTGTTTACTGATAACTGTATTATTTCTACCGAGTCTTTTGGTTTCTCAAACTATTTTAGGGGAAGTTGAAACGGATCCTGGTTACGAGAAATACAAAAATAATACAGTGGTTTACATTGAGAAGGTAGATGTTCACTTTGAACTGCCAGAGAAGAATCCGGTTATGAATCAAAAGGAGTTAAAATTTCTACCTAAAGTTCTTCCAGTGTTAGTTGGATCTACAGTTGATTTTTTGAATAATGATGACGTATTGCATAATGTGTTCTCACCAGATTCTTGTGCTAATAAATTTAACTTGGGGACATGGAAAAAAGGTGAAGTTCGATCTGTTACATATGATAAAATTGAATGTGTATCAGTTCTTCTTTGTAACGTTCATCCGGAAATGGAGGCCTATGTAATTGTTCTGCAAAATCCTTTTTTTACTATAACCAATGAGAAGGGAGAGTATTTTATTGAGAATGTACCACCTGGCACGTACATATTAAAGGTGTGGAACGAAAGACTTAAAGCAATCTCTAAACATGTAACAGTTAGTGAAACTGAGGAAGTAATCGTGAATTTTCATTTGATGAGATGAAAATAAAGATAGTTTTGAAGTCTCAGTTTTGATGTGTTTAAAGTAAATGGTGTACTTGATTTAAAATTCATTTGTTGATCTGGTTAATTACAAAAGACAGATTTAATAAGTTTTTCTTTACTTTAGATTTTTATGAAACAATGTAGAATAAATATTAAGAATATGGTGTGTCCAAGGTGCATCATGGCAGTTCAAGATGTT
>Ga0070725_10001180_pt1 | contig 15087 bp, 15 predicted proteins | sample tdDd002_FD_69781 | JGI IMG/M metagenome (GOLD analysis project Ga0070725, IMG submission 69781) | Marine sediment microbial communities from the Atlantic coast under amendment with organic carbon and nitrate - tdDd00.2 | ecosystem: Environmental > Aquatic > Marine > Coastal > Sediment | place... | reverse complement strand
TACTTTTGTCTCAGAACAGCTTCAGGCAAAGGAAGGGCGGCAGGCGGTTTTTATAAGATATATCCATAAGAACCTCTTTAGACCTAAGGCACAGGAGGTGTGACAGGGAAAATATCAGTTGTTAGATCTATAGCAACTTCTTGGTAATAAGATCTTTTCTCTATGGAGCTTTAAGACTGTATCTGTATTACTACAGGAGATGAGTGATTTATAATACTTTTTCAAAAAAATCCAATGGTTATTAAAGGTCTCCTGTCGAAAAAAATCAGATTAAATTTTAGGGAAAAATATCATTCACTTTATTAACTATATTGGGAGAGAAAATGGATAACTAAGACAGGTGGAGAAGGTGTCAGGGTTTAAAAAGTCGGAGAAAGAACGATGTACATTTACAAAGTATAGGAGATGTGATAAAATTACTAGGATAAATAAAGATATTTTAGGAGGGTTTCATAATGATCGGAATAGGAATTGTTGGTCTTCCAAATGTAGGGAAGTCGACACTTTTTAATGCAATAACTAAGGCAGGGGCCGCAGAAGCAGCAAACTACCCGTTTTGTACAATTGAACCAAATGTAGGGATGGTAACAGTACCAGACTCAAGGTTAGATGCACTTTCAGAGATAATAAATCCAAAGAGAGTTCAGCACGCAACAGTGGAATTTGTAGATATCGCAGGACTGGTAAAGGGAGCCGCAGGAGGAGAAGGACTAGGAAACAAGTTCCTTTCACACATAAGATCCACAGCAGCACTATGCCAGGTTGTAAGATGTTTTGAGGATCCTAATGTAGTTCACGTAGATGGTTCAGTAGATCCTATAAGAGATATTGAAGTAATCAATACAGAGCTTGTTCTGTCAGACTTAGAAGCTGTGGAAAGAGCGATCGAAAGACAGGGGAAACTTGTCAGAGGTAAGAACAAGGAAGCAATAGCTTTAATGCCTATACTTGAAAAGTGTAAAACTCACTTAGAAGACTTTAAATTACTGAAGACTCTGGAGATTACAGAGGATGAGGAATTTTTAATAAAAGGTTATCAGTTCCTTACTTTTAAGCCTATGATGTTTGCTGCAAACGTATCTGAAGATGATCTTGTAGATGGGAACGAGTACGTAGACCTAGTAAGAGAATACGCATCAAATCTAGGGTCAGAAGTAGCTATAGTTTCAGCAAAGGTAGAAGCTGAACTTCAGGAGATGGATGAAGAGGACAGAGGTATGTTCTTAGAGGAGCTAGGAGTAACTGAACCAGGTCTTAGCAGACTGATAAGAGCAGGGTTTAAACTACTTGGTCTTCAGACTTACTTCACTGCAGGAGTAAAAGAAGTAAGAGCATGGACTATAAAGATCGGAGACACAGCACCTAAAGCAGCTGGAGAGATCCATACTGATTTTGAAAAGGGATTCATCAGAGCTAAGGTAGTAGCTTATGAGGAGTTTGTCAAAAACAGCGGATGGAAGGGTTCACAGGAAGCTGGAGTATTAAGACTGGAAGGTAAGGAGTACATCGTTAAGGATGGAGATCTTATGGAGTTCCTGTTTAACGTATAATATTCGAGTTGTTTTTTCTATAAAAACCCTATAAAAAAATTATATTTCCATAAAAAATATAAGGGGAAAATAAAAAAACAATTTACCAGGGTTAATTTTCCTGGGGTATCGTATTTTTATAATATAGAACTCAGGAATATAAAAACCGTTGTTAATAAAAATTACTTGACAAAGTATGGGAAATTAGATAAAATATCTTAGTATTTTATAATGAGGAGGTTAGTCTTGATTATAAAGTTAGACGAGTTAAGAACCAAGCCAAACCAGAAACAAAAGTTTAGTTACGAGACTTCTGAAGTTGAGGACATTAAACTTGTATCTCCCTTGGAAATTGAAGGGGAGATCTCATATATCGAGAGCGAAATCTTCGTTAAAGGGAACTACAGAACCAAGGTAGGAACACCTTGTGTGAAGTGTTTAAAGGAAGTTACAGTTAATTTAGAAGGTGAATTTGATGGTCAGTACTCTGAAGGAAATGATTTTAAGGAACATATAGAATCGTTGAAAAAAGAGTGTGACGTGAAGGAGAACTATCTAGATGAAGCAGTTAATGGAGAAATAGACATTACAGACTTGGTTAGAGAATTTATAATACTTGATATGCCCCCTTACCCATCTTGTGAACCTGAATGTGACGGTTTAGAAGAAATGGAGAAATACTCAAAGAAAGATGATGTTGACCCAAGGTGGCAAGAGTTACTTAATATTAAAAACTAAATTTTTAAATAAGAAATGCGTAGGAGGCGAATGAAGAATGGCAGTACCTAAGAAGAAAACTTCTAAAGCTAAGAAAAACATGAGAAGATCTCATGATTCATTAAAAGCATCAGGATTAGCAACTTGTGATAAGTGTGGAGCACCAAGAAGACCTCACAGAGTATGTCTTGATTGTGGAGACTACAACGGAAAGCAAGTTCTAGCGAACGAAGCTGAGTAATTGAAGAAAAAAGACAAGATAGCATAATCTTGTCTTTTTTTTTATATTCTGATAAAATAATAGAAGTTATTTTATTATTAGGAGGCAAAAGATGAGAGTAGCTTTAGATGCTATGGGTGGAGATTATGCACCTCTAGAGCCTGTAAAGGGTGCAGTACTGGCAACCCAAGAAGTAGATCACCTTAGCGTAGTACTTGTAGGGGATAGGAGTCAGATAGAAAAAGAACTTGAAAAATATAGTTACGATAAAGCTAGAATTACAATAGAGCATACAACAGAAACAATAGGGATGGATGAAAAGGACAACCCTGCTATGGCTGTAAGAAAGAAGCCACTAGCTTCTATGAATGTAGCCCTTAACCTGGTAAAGGAAGGGAAGGCAGATGCCAATGTATCAGCGGGGAACACAGGGGCATTAATGACAGCCAGTCAGCTGAAATTAAAGAGGATAAAGGGTGTATTGAGACCGGCGATTACTACAGTATTTCCTTCTAAGAAGGGACACCTTGTAATGTTAGATGCCGGGGCGAATGCTGAGTGTAAGCCAGAATACCTGGATCAGTTTGCAATAATGGCCACAGAGTACTCCAAGGCACTCCTTGGAACAGTAACTCCAAATGTGGGACTTTTAAATATAGGTGAGGAGGACGGAAAGGGTAATGAACTTACCAAGGAAGCCTTTAAACTGCTGAAAGAAAATGAGAAAATAAAATTTATAGGAAATATAGAAAGTCGTGATATGATGGAGGCAGACATAGATATAGTTGTCACAGACGGATTTACAGGAAATATAGTACTCAAAACTGCCGAGGGAACAGCAAGTTTTATACTGGATTTTCTAAAAAAAGAAATTCCTAAAAAAAGTATATATAAACTTGGAGCCCTTTTACTGAAACCTGTATTTAAAAAACTAAAAGAAAAGATGGATTCCTCAGAGTATGGAGGGGCATTATTTCTCGGGTTAAATGGAATATCTGTAAAAGCTCACGGAAACTCAGACTCAAAAGCCTTTAAGAACGCTATACAGGTGGCAGAGAAATTTGCTGAGGCTGACTTAGTTGGGAAGATAAAAGAAGCGATAAGTTAAGGGGGAAACGATGAAGTTTAAAGATGTTGGTATAGTTGGAATGGGAACTTATGTTCCTGAAAGAGTAATGACAAACTTTGATTTTGAGAAGATTATAGATACAACAGATGAATGGATAAAAACTATGACTGGAATAGAGGAAAGAAGGTTCGCAGCAGATAACCAGGCTACTTCAGACTTAGCAACAGAAGCAGCTAAAAGAGCCCTTGCTAAAACTGGTGACAGGGTAGAAGATATAGATATGATTATAGTAGCTACGTGTACTCCGGATTACCCTATTCAGAGTACAGCATGTATTGTACAAAAAAAATTAGGTGCAGTAAAAGCAGCGGCATTTGATTTAAATGCTGCATGTAGTGGTTTTGTGTATGGTTTGACTATGGCAAATGCCCTTATAAAGTCAGCAATATATAAAAAGGTACTTGTAATAGGTGCTGAGGTATTTTCCAAAGGAAATATAGATATGCAGGACAGAAATACTTGTATACTTTTTGGTGACGGAGCAGCTGCAGCAGTAGTAGGAGAAGTGGAGCAAGGATATGGAATACTCTCTGAATACCTTATGGCTGAAGGTGAAGATGATGATGTTCTTAGAATAATAGCTGGTGGAACAGCTAAACCTATAAATCAGGAGAGACTGGATAACAGAGAAAACTTTTTGAAGATGAAGGGTCAGGAAGTATTTAAATTTGCTGTAAAAGCACTGCCAAAAGCTACAGAAGCAGCTCTTAAAAAAGCAGGAAAGACTGTAGAGGACCTGGATATGATAATACCTCACCAGGCAAACAAAAGAATAATAGAGTCTGCAGCTAAAAGACTGAAGGTTGCACCAGAGAAGTTTTATCTTAACCTGAATAGATATGGAAATACTTCAGCAGCATCTATTGGACTGGCTCTGGGAGAAGCTCTGGAAAACGGAAAAGTAAACAAAGGAGATACTATCGCCTTTACAGGATTTGGTGCAGGACTGACTTATGCTTCTATGATAATCAGATGGTCATACTAAGATGAAGATCTAGCTAAAGAGTATTAAAAATAAGGATTAAGTTCTTTGTTGACAAGAAATATCACCTGTGATATATTAACATTACAGGTGTAATTAAATGAGGGGGTAACTATGTCAAAAGTTGCATTCGTTTTCCCGGGACAAGGTTCACAGTATGTGGGAATGGGAAAAGAATTATATGAGAATAATGAAACAGCAAGAAAGTATTTCGATGAGATATTTGAAAATCTTTCTATAGATCTGAAGGAAGTAATGTTTGAAGGTCCTGAAGAGAAACTAAAGGAAACTAAGTACACTCAGCCTGCAATAGTAGCTATGAGTCTGGTACTGACTAAGCTTTTAGAGGAAAAGGGAATAAAGGCTGACTATGTGGCGGGACACTCAGTGGGAGAGTACGCAGCAATGGGATCAATAGGTTACCTTAGCCTGGGAGATGCAGTAAAACTGACATCTACAAGAGGGGAAATCATGAATGAGATCTCTCTCAGTGTAAATGGAACTATGGCTGCAATCATAGGTATGGATGCAGATAAGATAGAAGAGGTATTAGCTACTGTAGATGGTGTGGCAGAAGCAGTAAACTTCAATGAGCCAAAGCAGACTGTAATTGCAGGAAGCGTAGCGGCTATAGAAAAAGCTTGTGAAGAGCTAAAGGCAGCAGGGGCAAGAAGGGCTATGATACTATCTGTATCTGGACCATTCCACTCATCTCTTATGAAGCCTGCTGGAGAAAAGATATTAGAGGCTGCAAATACATATGAATTTGGTACGCCAGATGCAAAACTTATAGCTAACACTACAGCTAAGGTTGTGGAAAGCACAGATGAGCTTAAGAATGAGCTTTACAACCAGGCTTTCGGACCGGTAAAATGGGTAGATACTGTAAAGGTATTAAAAGATGCCGGAGTAGAAAAGATCTATGAGATAGGACCTGGAAAGGTATTAAAGGGGTTAATAAGAAAGATCGATAAGACTCTGGATGTAACTAATATAGAGAAATTAGAAGATTTAGCTTAATTATCAGGATAGTTAAAGATAAAATTACATAGAATTTTAAATTTTTCTTTAAAAAAAAATTTGCAAAACGAATATATTAGAGTAAAATTTATTGAACTCTTTTAAGGAGGATATGAACGTGATCGATTTAAAAGGAAAAGTAGCTGTAATAACAGGATCGGCTAGAGGAATCGGAAGATCAGTAGCTGAAAAGCTTGCTGCTTCAGGAGCAAACATCGTAATAACAGATATATTAGAGGAAGTGGGAGTAGTAACAGCTAAAGAGATAGCTGATACATACGGAGTAGAGACGATGTTTGTTTCTGGAAACGTAGCTTCTAGTGAGTCTATGGCAGAACTTTCAAAGGAAGTGCTTGCTAAGTTTGGTCAGGTAGACATCTTAGTTAACAACGCTGGAATAACAAGAGATGGTCTTTTCATGAGAATGAAGGAACAGGACTTTGATCTTGTACTCAACATCAACCTAAAGGGAGCATACAACTGTACTCAGGCTTTCTTTAAATCGATGATAAAAAAGAGGACTGGTAGCATCATCAACATGGCATCTATCGTAGGTATCATGGGTAATGCTGGTCAGGTAAACTACTCAGCATCTAAAGCAGGGATGATAGGTATGACTAAATCTCTAGCAAGAGAAGCTGGAAAAAGAGGGATCAGAGTAAACGCTATCGCTCCAGGATACATCAAATCAGAGATGACAGATGTATTAACAGATGAAGTAAAGAAGTCTTTTGCAGACAACATTCCTATGGGTGACTTCGGAACTCCAGAGGATATTGCAAACGCAGTATTATTCCTAGCATCAGATATGTCTAGTTACATTACAGGACAGACACTTTCTGTAAATGGTGGACTATTAATGCCGTAACCCCTTGTAAAAGGAGTAGGGAAGCTTGAAAAAGCTTGAAAATAAGCAATAAATTTGATATTATCATAGAATAAGAAGATTCAAGGAGGAGAAAAAATATGTTAGATAAAATTAAAGAAGTAGTAGTAGATCAATTAGGTGTAGATGCTGAGCAGGTAACTCTTACAGCAAACTTCGTAGACGATTTAGGTGCAGATTCACTTGACACAGTTGAGTTAATCATGGCATTTGAAGAGGAATTTGACGTAGAGATCCCTGATACAGACGCTGAGAAGATCAAAACTGTACAAGATGTAATCAACTACATCGACGCTAAGTAATTAAATTGAATTAGACTAAGACTATAGGGGTATTTTCTAATACCCCTATAATTACATTATAAAGAGTTTTTTTTGAAGGCTCCCAAGGAGCTTTTTATTAGTTAAAGTGTTTTTTAGAAATTATTAAGATATAAAGAGGTGGAAGAATTGAAAAGAGTTGTAGTAACTGGATTAGGACTAATAACTGCTCTAGGAACTGGAGTAGAGAAATCGTGGCAGGCTATAAAAGATGGTAAGACTGGATTAGGTCTTATTGAATCTTTCGATACTGAGGATTCACCTGTAAAGATAGCTGCAGAAGTAAAGGATTTTGACGGAACAGAATTTGGTATAGAAAAGAAGGAGCTAAAGAAGCTGGCTAGAAATACTCAGTTTGCAATAGCTGCTACAAAGATGGCTATAGAAGATGCTAAGCTTGAGATAAACGATGACAATGCAGAGAATGTAGGAGTAATCGTATCTTCAGGTATTGGTGGAATAGAAATCATGGAAAAAGAACATGAAAAGATGCTTGCAAGAGGACCTAAGAGAGTGTCACCATTCACTATCCCTGCAATGATCGCTAACATGGCTGCAGGTAACGTAGCTATCTACACTGGAGCAAAGGGGCCAAACAAGAGTATCGTAACAGCATGTGCTGCAGGAACTCACTCTATTGGTGACGCTATGCAGACTATCCAGCTAGGAAAGGCTGATGTAATGATAACTGGTGGTGCTGAAGCATGTATCACAAAGTTTGCAATGAACTCATTTGCCAACATGAAAGCACTATCTACAAGAAATGATGAGCCAACTAAGGCATCTAGACCATTTACAGCTGACAGAGACGGATTTGTAATGGGAGAGGGAGCAGGAATCCTTATCCTTGAAGATCTAGAGCATGCTAAAGCAAGAGGAGCAAGAATCTATGCTGAAGTAGTGGGATATGGAGAAACTGGAGATGCATACCACATCACTTCACCAGCTGATGGTGGAGAGGGCGGAACAAGAGCAATCAATATGGCTATGAAGCAGGGGAATATCGACCCTACTGAAGTAGACTATATCAATGCTCACGGAACTTCAACTCCGGCAAATGATAAAAATGAAACTGCATCTATAAAAACAGCTTTTGGAGAGCACGCATATAACCTCGCTGTATCTTCTACAAAGGGAGCTACAGGACATGGTCTTGGAGCTGCTGGAGGAATTGAAGGAGTAATCTTAGCACTTGCTATAGATGAGGGAATCATGCCTCCTACAATCAACTACGATACTCCAGATGAGACATTAGATCTTAACTATGTACCAAATGAAGCTGTAAAGAAGGACATCAGAGTAGGACTTTCAAGTTCTCTAGGATTTGGTGGACACAACGCAGTAATCGCAATGAGAAAATATAAATAAATTTAAATAAGAGGTGACCTAAGTGAAAGAGAATGTTTACAGGAATTTAGAGGAGAAACTGAGTTATACCTTTAATAATAAGGATCTCCTAAAGCATGCTCTTATTCACAGGTCCTATGGAAATGAGCACTGGGAATACAAAAAAATAAACAATGAGAGACTAGAACTGCTGGGAGACGCGGTTCTAGATCTTGTTGTTACTGAATATTTATATAAGAACTTTACTAAGTCAACTGAAGGTGACCTAGCAAAATTAAAGTCTATGATAGTCAGTGAACCAGTACTTGCTAAAATTTCCAGGGAGCTAGGGATAGGAAAATATCTGCTGTTAAGTAAGGGAGAGGAATTAACCGGAGGAAGAGACAGAAGTTCGATACTAGGAGATGTATTTGAAGCTGTACTAGGAGCAATATACCTGGATTCAGATTTCCTTCTAGCAAAGGAATATGCAACCAGACTTTTAGAGTATCAGATCAATCATATAGAGGAAAATGAAGAGCTTATCGACTTTAAGACTATTCTTCAGGAGTATTCACAAAAAGAGTACAAGATGACACCAGTATATGAAGTAGTAAAGGAAACGGGACCAGACCACAGAAAAAACTTTGAAATAAAAGTAGGCATTAATAATGATTCAGTGGGTATGGGTAACGGAAGAAATAAAAAGAGTGCAGAGCAGTCAGCAGCTAAAGACGCATGCAGAAAATTAGGAGTTAAGGCCTGTGAGACATTATAATATTCCAGTATTTATAAGTCATTACGGATGCCCTAACTCCTGTGTTTTCTGTAACCAGCAGAAGATAAACGGGCGTGAAACAGATGTGACAACTGACGATGTGGTAGAAATAATAGAGGAGTACTTAAAATGTCTTCCAAAGGAATCAAAAAAAGAAGTCGCTTTCTTTGGTGGAACTTTTACTGGAATCTCTATGGAGCTTCAAAGAGATTATCTTGAAGCTGTGAAGCCCTATATAGAAAAGGGACTCATCGATGGGATAAGAATGTCAACAAGACCAGATTATGTGACAGATGAGATTCTGACGATGTTGAAGAAATATAATGTGACGACTATAGAGCTGGGGGTACAGTCTCTAGACAGAGATGTCCTTAAACTAAGCGGCCGGGGATATGAACCTGAAGCGGTATATAGTGCTGCCAGTCTGATAAAAAAATATGAAATAGATCTAGGGATACAACTAATGCCAGGCTTACCTGGATCGTCTTATGTTACAGATCTTGCCAGTGCAGGGAAAGTCCTTGAAATAAAACCAGATATGGTAAGGATATATCCAACCCTTGTGATAAGTGGTACTGTGATGGAAAGGATGTATAAAAGTGACAGGTTTACTCCTATGACTCTTGATGAAGCGGTAAACAGGATAACACCAATCTACGCTATGTTTGAGACAGCAGGAATAAATATAATAAGAGTGGGGCTACAGCCTTCAGATGATCTGAGGGAAGAGGGTGTAATTATAGCAGGGCCATTCCACCCGGCTTTCAGAGAGCTGGTAGAAGCTAAGATCTACGGAGATTTTTTAGAGCAGTTCAGAGAGTGTGAAGAGATAAGGGTAGAAGCAAATGAAAAAAATATCTCAAAGATAACCGGAATAAAAAAGGTCAATAAAATCAGATTTGGAAGAAAACTAGAGATTAAGATAGATAATACCCTGGAGCAGTCTGAAGTAAGAGTGAATGAAAGGGTATACACAAGACTTGATATATTAGGCGGGGTTACTCATGAATCAGATAATAATAAATGTAGATAAGTTTCAGACGAGAGCTGCCCTTTTAGAGGATGGCAGACCTTCGGAGTTATTCATCGAAAGGGATGATGAAAAAAAAGTAAATGGAAGTATTTTAAAGGGAAGAGTGGCAAATGTTCTTCCAGGTATGGAATCGGCCTTTTTAGATATAGGTTTTGAAAAAAACGCCTTTTTGTATGTAAAGGATCTGAGAGAGTTTGAGGAAAAATACCTGGATGGTATAGAAAACAGCGACAGACCTATAGAGGATATCCTCAATGTGGGAGATGAAGTAGTGGTACAGATACTAAAGGACCCGAGAGGAAGCAAGGGAGCCAGAGTAACGACTCACTACACTATCCCGGGAAAGTATCTGGTACTGATGCCAAACAATGATTATGTAGCTATCTCCCAGAAAATAAAGAGCAGCGATGAAAGGGAGAGACTTGAAAAGCTTCTGACAGATATAAAGCCTGATACTATGGGTGTAATCATAAGAACTGCAGCTGAGGGAAAGAGTGAGCTGCATTTTGAAAGAGAAGTGGAATATCTGGTAAAGAAGTGGAATGACATAGAGTCTAGAATAACATCTTCAAAACCAGGAGAGACTCTCTATTCAGACAATGAGCTGGTAATGACAGTAGTAAGGGATATATTTTCATCTGATGTGGATGAGTTAATAATAGATGATGAGGAAAAATACTGGCAGATCCTGGATTATGTGAGTGCTTTTAGTGAAAATTCTCTGAAAACCAAGATAAAGCTCTACGACGGAGAGATGAGTATCTTTGATGAATATGGCATAAAACAGGAGATAGATAAGGCTCTTCAGGAAGAGGTAAGGTTAGACTGTGGAGGCTCTGTGGTAATTGAAAAAACAGAGGCTCTTATTAGTATAGATATAAATACCGGTAAAAACACAGGAAGTATGAATCTTGATGATACAGTTCTCGAGACAAATTTAGAGGCAGCAAGGGAGATACCAAGACAACTGAGGCTTCGTAATCTGAGCGGGATCATAATAATAGACTTTATAGATATGAAATCTGAAGAGGATAAGCAAAAGGTATTAAGTGAGCTGGATCTCTATCTGAAAAAAGACAGGATAAAAAATAATATAATACATTTTACAGACCTAGGACTTGTGGAGATGACAAGAAAGAGGATAGGAAAGACCCTCAGTCACTATTTTCAGCAGGAGTGTCCGCTATGCAGTGGAACCGGAAAGATAAAATCTAAAGAGGCTGTAGCCCAGGAGATAATATCTGAAATCAGAAAGGTGTCTGAAGACAGGGATGTCTCTAAGGTAAAGTTAAAACTGACAAAGGAGTTCAGCAGCTTTTTCAAGGAGATATATAATGAGTTTGTAGTAGTATATCTAAAATCTAAAAGGAAGCAGTTTGTGATAGAGGCAGACTCGACTAAAGAAAAACATGAATATGAAATAATATTAGAGGTATAGGTGATTATAGGTGAGAGTAGGAGTATATGCAGGAAGCTTTGATCCCATAACAAAGGGACATGTGGATATAATAAAGAGAGCGGCTAAACTAACTGATAATCTTATCGTTGGTATATTAAATAACGGAAGCAAAAAATACTGGTTTTCACTGGAAGAAAGAAGAATAATGGTGGAAAAGATCATAGGTGGGATAGATAATATCGAGATTAAAACCTTTGAGGGACTTCTGGTTGACTTTATGCAGGAAAATGATGCTCAGATCATAGTGAGAGGCCTAAGAGCTGTGTCGGACTATGAATATGAACTTCAGCTTGCTCTGGGGAACTCTATGCTGTCTGAAGGAGAACTGGAGACTATCTTCCTTCCGGCAAGCAGAGAAAATCTTTATCTGAGTTCCAGCCTTGTGAGGGAAATAGCTATAAATAAAGGAAAGGTAGATAAATTTGTGAATAAGGAAATAATCGAGGACATAGAGAACAAAGTACTTCATATGAAAAAAAGGTGAGATTAATTGGCGAAAAATAAAAGTTATTTTATGTGTAGTGAATGCGGATACAGAAGTGCCAAATGGCTGGGAAAATGCCCTGAGTGTGACAGCTGGGGAACTCTTGATGAAGAGGTAGAAATATCTCCAAGAGCGACTAACACCCAGGCCAGAAAGATTGTAGTTGGAAAAAGTGAGGCCAAGGTCTACTCATTTGGAGATATAGAGGTGGAAAACAACTTCCGTTATAAGACCAGGTTAAATGAATTTGACAGGGTACTGGGAGGTGGACTGGTCCAGGGAGAGGTAGTACTGTTAACAGGTAATCCGGGGATAGGGAAATCAACCCTTCTTCTTCAGGCAGCCCAGGAATACACTGCCTATGGGGATGTATTATATGTACTGGGAGAGGAATCTCCATCACAGATAAAGGATAGGGGAGAGAGACTGGGTATAGATGCTAAGGGTCTTTATCTTATGCCTGAAACTGAAATAGAGAGTATATATGAAAACATAGTCACTAAGAAGCCAAGGGTAGTGGTGATAGATTCTATTCAGACACTTTACAGCAGTAACTCTGATTCCATTCCGGGAACTCCCACACAGATAAGGGAGTGTACGCTTAAGATAGTGGAGATAGCCAAAACTCATGATATATCATTTTTTTTAGTGGGACATATAACAAAAGATGGTAAGGTAGCAGGTCCGAAACTCTTGGAGCATATGGTAGATGCAGTGCTGAACTTTGAGGGAGAAGAGGGTCTCTACTACAGGATACTGAGAAGTATAAAAAATAGATTTGGTTCAACCAATGAACTGGGGATATTTAATATGGAAGAGGATGGGATGAAGGAAGTTAAAAACTCTTCAGAGTTCTTTTTAAGCGAAAGAGATGAAAAAAATATAGGAAGTATGGTAGTTCCTGTTCTTGAAGGAAGCAAGGTATTTCTCCTTGAGATACAGTCCCTTATAACAGATTCTCCCTTTGGTATTCCCAAAAGGATAGTTCAGGGATTTGATAAAAACAGGATACAGATACTTTCGGCTCTGGCGGAAAAAAGGCTTGGAATTCCTCTGGGAACAAAGGATCTGTTTATAAATATTCCAGGAGGAATAATGGTAAAGGATCCTGCAGCAGATCTGGCCTCTGTCATAGCGATGATGTCTGTGGCAAGGGGAATAGAGGTAAGCCAGAAGGTGGCAGCAATAGGAGAACTAGGTCTTAGAGGAGAAGTAAGAAAGGCAGCCTTTATAGACAGAAGATTGATGGAACTGGAAAAACTGGGATTCAGCGGAGTATATGTACCTGAAGCCAATAAAAAGGATATAAGTAAGAAAAATTATAAATTGAAGCTCATCTATCTAAAAAGTCTCGATGAGCTGGCAGAAAGGATGAGGTAATATGAAGGGGATTGAAAATTCACAAGAAAATCTAATAGACATCCTTTCTAGTGTAACGCCGGGAACATCACTGAGAGAGGGACTGGATAATATATTAGATGCTGGTACAGGTGGCTTTATAGTTATTGGAGCCGAGGACGAAGTTGAAGGAATGCTGGACGGCGGTTTTTTTATCAACTGTGAATTCAACCCTCAGAGGATATATGAACTGTCTAAGATGGATGGAGCAATAGTACTCAATGATGATGCATCAAAGATACTCTATGCCAACGTACATATGCAGCCAAACAAGGAATACTCAACAAATGAAAGCGGAACCAGGCACAGAACAGCCCAGAGGGTGGCAAAGCAGTCTGGAAAGCTGACTATAGCCATATCTGAAAGAAGAAACAGGATAACCCTTTACAGGAATGATTTTAAATATAAGTTAAGGGATATCGGAGAGATAACAACTGAAGCTACCCAGGCTGTAAAGACCTTTGAAAGGTATAAGCAGGTACTTGACAGGGAGCTTGGTAACCTGACACTTATGGAGTTTGACGATCTTGTAACACTATATGAAGTGACAAGTATCCTTCAGAGATATGAGATGCTCTTTAGAATCAAAAGAGAGGTAAGGCACTACGTAGCGGAGCTAGGAGTAGAGGGAAGACTTATAAACCTGCAGTTAGAAGAGCTTTTACAGGGACTTAAGGAGGAGAGAATAAACTTTATCAAGGACTACTACAACGATGAAAGAGAGGAACTTGATATTCCAAGGATCAATCTGGAACTGGAAAAGTACAGTGATGAAGAACTTCTTGAGCCTGAAAAACTGTCCTATGTACTGGGTCACGGAAAGAGTTATTCAAGTCTTGATAATAAGGTTAGTCCTAAGGGATACAGACTTCTAGGAAAGATCTCAAGACTGAATAAAAAAGATATTGAAAAGATAATCAATGAATATGAGGACCTAGCTTCAATATTAGGAGCAAGTATAGAGGAACTATATGAAATAAGAGGAATCAGCAGATTTAAAGCAAGATCTATAAAGAATGGTCTGAAAAGACTGAAGTTTACTCAGGAACTAGAAAGGTAAATCCAGGGGGGATGAACTGTGAACGGAAACAACAATGTTTATACGGTAGAGGATCTAAAAGAGTTTTTAAATCATCATCTGAGGTTTTTTAGAAAGGTAAGCTTTATTCCCTTTCTTGTAATATTTTTGCTTACCGGGATATTCCAGGTAGGACCAGATGAGGAAGCAGTACTTTTATTATTTGGTAAGTATGAAAAGACAGTGGGGTCTGGAATACACTGGTATTTCCCGAGACCTATCGGAAGAAGGATAAAGATCAAGACAACTAAGGTATACAGGGTAGAGGTTGGTTTCAGAACTGTAAATATAGGACCACCAGCAAAGTATCAGGATGTTCCCAAGGAATCATTGATGCTTACCGGAGATGAAAATATAATCGATCTGGATTTCAGTGTGCAGTATAAAATAATCAATCTTCGAGATTACCTCTTTAAGGTAAAGAACCCGGAGAGTACTATAACTTCTGCTGCAGAAGCAAGTATCCGTCAGATAGTGGGTATGTTTGATATAGATGAAAGTCTGACAGAGGGTAAGAGTAACATCCAGATATTAACCAGAGAGAAACTTCAGGAGACACTGGATATATATGGTATAGGGATCCAGGTATTAAATGTACAACTTCAGGATGTACAGCCGCCTAAAGCAGTGCTTCAGGCATTTAAAGATGTAGCAAGTGCAAGGGAAGACAGGATAAGATATATCAATGAAGCTAATGGATACAGCAACGATGCTATACCAAAGGCAAG
>Ga0070725_10001178_pt1 | contig 15115 bp, 11 predicted proteins | sample tdDd002_FD_69781 | JGI IMG/M metagenome (GOLD analysis project Ga0070725, IMG submission 69781) | Marine sediment microbial communities from the Atlantic coast under amendment with organic carbon and nitrate - tdDd00.2 | ecosystem: Environmental > Aquatic > Marine > Coastal > Sediment | place... | reverse complement strand
TCTCCTTCATGTGTTAGTTCAACCAATAATTTGATAATTTGGTCAGCACGAGCCGGGTCAAGTGAAGCAACGGGTTCGTCTGCTAAAACAACTTTAGGATGCTGCACAAAAAGTCTGGCAAGAGCAACACGTTGTTGCTCTCCACCAGACAGGTTTGATGTCAGTTCAAAAAGTTTGTTTTCAATCCCAACCCTAGCCAGTGCCTCGCGGGCGTCATTAAGCGCAAAGGGGTGTATTAAGGAGAGTAATGATTTTATTAACCCCCATCTGCCTAAGTGGCCTGAAAGAACATTGTGGACTACTTTTAAAGGTCCTACTAAATCGAACTGTTGTCTAATAATACCTACACTTTCAGCACGTTGTTTTGTCGATAAACTTAAAATGTTTTCATTATTTAGACTGTATAGACCTGTGTCACTTTGTATTGCTCCAGATAATATGCTGAGCAGCGTTGATTTTCCAGCCCCACTGGGCCCGATGAGTGCAACCCTCTCCCCTTTATGGATGATAAGGTTTGTAGACGTCAAAGCATGTGTGTCTCCATAAGATTTCGATATATTATCTAGTTGAATGGTTCTTGTTGGTATCATGATCATCACTTTTTCTTATACTGTGTTCTATTCTTATAATTTAAGTTAGTTTAAAATGCCCAGTGCCTCTGCAACACCTTTGATTGCGTCGTAATTTGCATTGTTTGTTTCAATAAACTTCTCATCTTTAAAAAGTTCCATAATTTCAGGGTTGGCTTGTCCAAAAGATAGGAGCGCAGCTTTTACAGACGCTTTAGCTTCTGGTCCAAACTTGTCGTCTACATTGTTAATCGTCCAGTTATAATCGTAGTAAGCTGGCGTTGTGTAGAAAACATCCACTTTAGAAAGGTCAACTTTTCCGTCTTCAACAGCAGCTTCCCAAACGGCTTCATTTAATGCACCTACTTCAAAGGCGCCCGATTCAACGAGTTTCCAAGTTTTATCGTGGGACCCTGAATAGTTAACTGTGCCATTTAGTTCACTAGCTGGATCGATACCTGCTTCCATCATAAAGTGACGTGGCATAAGGTGGCCAGATGTAGAACTTTCGCTACCAAAAGTAAGTGTTTTTCCTTTTACATCTTCAATTGTAGAAAGGCCAAGTGTTTTTTGTGCGACAAATACTGAATGGAAAACTTCGTCACGAGGTCTTTGTGCAATGGCCTCGGCTCCAGGAACGGCATTTCTAACTTGAACACCTGTTAGACCACCAAACCAGCCTAAATCAACATCTCCTCTTTCAAAGGCAGTTACCAGAGCTGCGTAATCAACTGTAGGTACGTATTCTACTTCAAGTCCAGTTTCTGCTGAGACATAAGCAGCCAGTTCATCAAATCGTTTGTTAAGTTTAGATGCGTTCTGATCTGGGATAGCACCAATTTTAAAGACAGGCAGCTCTGCTTTAGTTGCAGGTTCAGCCGTTTCGTTAGAAGTCGGTGCCGGTGCCTCTGCTTGTGTACAAGCAACCAGTAAAACAGCTAAAACAGTTAAAATCATTAAGGTAAGTTTCTTTTTCATTGTTTCCTCCAAAATGCTCGTAGATATGTAGTGTTTATTCCTGATTAGACTACTAAGGATTAGAATAAATGTACAATAGAGAGTTTCTATAGTTGCAAAGTGGAGTATTTAAGTCTTCGATATCGCCTAAGTGTTGGAAAAACTAATTTTACTTGATAAAAATTTAGTAAACGCATGACAAAATTCAAACAATATCAGACGTATATTTATACCGAAAAGTGTAGAAAACTTTCAGTGAACGGTCTGTAAACAATTTGAAAACTCTACCTTTTTGGTGATGATTTGTGATACTGTGGGGTAACAAAGTATTAGGCAGATGCCGGAACTATTAGGAAAAAAGGAAGTGATTTAATGAAAACTAGAAAGAGTTTATACGCAATTATTACAGCAGTCGTTCTTCTCGTTGGCGGAGGACTCATTTACACATATTCACAACCTGAAGAAGTGACTATGGCTCAAGCCATGTATTATGAAAAAGATACATCAGAATTAGAAATTGCTACACTTGCCGGTGGATGCTTCTGGTGCATGGAATCACCTTTTGAAAAAATTATAGGGGTACATTCTGTTGTATCAGGTTATACAGGCGGTGACGAAGTGAACCCTGCGTATAAAGAAGTCGCATCAGGTAAAACAGGACACGTTGAAGCCGTTCAAGTTTTTTATGATCCAACTATAATAACGTATGAGCAAATTCTTGAAATTTACTGGAGACAAATAGACCCAACAGATTCAGGCGGATCATTTGTAGACAGAGGATTCCAGTATACATCAGCTATTTTTTATCATGATGAAGAACAAAAAATGATTGCTGAAGCATCTTTAGAAAGAATGGATGCATCTGGACGATTTGATAAACCTATCGTTACACCAATTAATGCTTTTAAAACATTTTATGATGCAGAAGAGTACCACCAAGATTATTATAAGAAAAGCCCGATTCGTTACACTTACTACAGATACAACTCAGGTAGAGATCAGTTTTTAGATCGCGTTTGGGGTGAAGATCGTAAGGTCATTGGATTGGAGTCAAAAATGTCAAAATACGAAAATTTCGATAAAGAAGCTAGACTAGCAGAACTCACTGACCTTCAACGTAAAGTAACACAGAAGGACGGTACAGAAAAAGCTTTTGATAATGAATACTGGGACAATAAAGAAGCGGGTATTTATGTAGATATCGTTTCAGGTGAACCCCTATTCAGTTCAATTGACAAGTATAAGTCAGGCACAGGTTGGCCAAGTTTTATTAGACCTTTAGAGCCAGAAAACATTGTACTTTTAGAAGATAATAAGCTGTTTGTGAAACGTATTGAAGTCAGAAGTAAATATGGTGACTCTCACTTAGGTCATTTATTTAATGATGGACCAGAACCAACAGGTTTACGTTACTGCATGAACTCAGCATCCTTAAGATTTGTACCTTTAGCTGAAATGAAAGACCAAGGGTATGGCGAATATCTTAAGTACTTTGAAGACATGGAAACTATGGACGAAATGAATTAATAAATGAATAAGCGAATTTAAGACATGTAATCCTCAATATCTTAAAAGAGTGGTTTACTCTATTGAGATCAATTAAGTATTATCAATAAATAACTCCCTAACGCGTAGATGCAAAAAGCATTACGTGTCAGGGAGTTTTGTTTAGTGTTTATACCCTTTGTTCAGCTAACCGGCTCAAAAGAGGGCCGCTTAAAAGTAGGAGGCCTACAGCAATGATATTTACGCCACTGCCAAAGCTTATATTCATGAGTGCTTCCATGGTCCAGTAAATAGGTGTTATTTTGCTTAGTAAAAGAAGGTTTGAAGGGATGAGCTCCAAACTCCAAAATGCACCTCCTGCTAAACAAACAAAAAAGACTGCAGGTGCTGAAAGGGATTGAAAAACTGAACTTTTTTCAAACCATGTACTTGTGAATAACATGATGCCACATAGACTACTGGCAAATCCAGCTAAGACATATATTTGTGTTATGAAGCTCGACCAAGGGAAGAGTTTCAATACGAAATTTAATGTAATACTTTGCAGGGAAAGCAAACATAAAGCAAAGGTGAAAAACCCTAGATATGCACCAGTAATGCGCGGGTGTCCAGCACATTTTAAACGCTGAAAAGCAGCTTGTTTTCTTTCTTCAATGGTAGATGACCCAATGAAAATCATGAAAAAAGATGTGCTGGCCAACATCATTCCAATGACTATGCGGTTACGCATAAGTTCTTGGGTAGATACACTTGACTGTGTATCTAGTGACCTATCGTTTCCTGGTACTTGAATCAATTGATTGATTTTTAATTCGAAGGTATTGTCAGTTATAAATTTTTGAGTACGTTCCATGGCTGTAGCTTGAGCCTGTTCAGAATCAAGGAGTCTACCGGCTTTTAGTCCAGCACTGTGTACAACAAATTCCTGTATGACCTCACGTGCAACAATATCCCCAAGAGCACTGGCGACCATGTTGCTTTCTAAAAATGTAATTTCAATAGCACTTGTTAAATTACCTGACAAAATCATCTTTTCATATCCAGACTCAATGGTAAATATAGCTTCTATTCGGTTGTCGCTGAGTTGGCGAGATGCATCTTCAAAGGAGGTGTTTGTTACATCCAAACTTTCAAGTTGATACAGTGCATCCATTAGTTTTCTTGATTGCTCGGTTTGATCTTCATCAATCAAGGCAACAGGAATGCGGTCAATCGAGCTATAATCTCTGAAAATTGATCCTAAACCGATACTGAGTAGCAACGGAAGTATGAGAATAATCGCGGTGAGTTTTCTATTATTTAAAATGAGTTTCCACCTTAGTTTAAGTTGTAATATATAAGGATTAGTCATATGAAAACCCTCCTTTTTTAAGGCTTCGAGTGAGTTGTAAACTGCACAAGAAAGCAAGTGCTAAGATTATTACTATAAATACGGATAAGGTCTTAAATTGAGGTGCTTTTAGGTCAGCTAGGGTGTTCAAAATAGTTTTGATTGCCCAGTAGTTTGGTGTAAAAGCACTCAGATCTTGAACGGATTTAGGCATAAGCGGTATGGGAATAAAATTACCACCAGCTAGTCCCAAAATGAAATATATAAGATTAGTAGAAACCGTTGCAGAAGCTTCATTTTTAACTACTAGACCTATGGATAATGCAATACACGCAAAAAACAAACTCACAATTAATATTTGTGCAAACAAGACCAGAGCCTGGACTAGGGAAACTTTAAAAAACACAATTAGTGGGACAGCTATGATGAAACATAATAAAGTTGCGTTAAGACTCAGGGCTATTAGTTTGGATACAACCCAGAGGAATAAGGAATGGTTCAGTGTCATGTACCTCTGCGTACAGTTAAGTCTGAGATCTTCGAAGACCAGGGGTAATATCCCCGACGCTGAAAAAACCGCCATAATTACAAGAATGGCAGAGCCAAAGTAAACCCCGGAAGTTGTAGCAGGAAAGGTATCAACAGGAGCATAAGAAAAAATTATGTTACGTCCAAGGGCTGTAGATATCATTTCGAATGAATATAAGTCATTGGTTTGTCTAAGTTGGTCCCTTGGGAACTGGGCATCACTTAAAGTTGTGTAGAGGCCATAAGTAGAAGCGTCTACAGCGCGTATGTAATCTGAATAACTGCTTAACATCTCACTAAATACAGAAGCACGTAAGGTGTGTTTTGGATTAAGTAGGACATCAAGGGGTTCGTTTTCATAGTGTAATAGACTGGTAGTGAAGGTTTCTGGGATGGTAATAACTGCTGTTAAATGTCCAGTGTTATAAACATCCATGACATAAGCAGTGTCTCCCTCGGTAATTTCAACAAGGGCTGTAAACTTGTCGTTAGAATGAAAACTTTGGATTAACATACGACTTAACTCAGAGTTTTCTAAATCAATCACGCCAATGTTGAGTTTTTCCAGCAGGCGATCCTCAGTCATATCTTCTGAAAAGAACTGTACAAAGAAAAAGAGGGCAACCACAGCAACGATACCTGTAAGTAGGGTCCTCTTAATATTAATAACTCTTTTTAGATCATGGTATAACAAATGTCTCATAATTATGTCTCCAAAAGCTTGAAAATACCCAGGTCTTCAATGGCTTTTACGATTTTCTTGTAAGTGAAGGGTTTAGTTAAAAAGCCGTCCATGCCAGCTAGTTGGGCCTGCATACGGTCCTCTTCTGTATCGTTAGCAGTTAAAGCGATGATTGGAATAGGAGGGGGTGGGGGTGTTCCATCCGTTGCCGTATCCCGATCAGATTCAAATTTTCTAATTTGTTTTGTAGCTTCATGTCCGTCTAATTCGGGCATTTGAATATCCATTAATATAATGTCATAAGCTTGTTTTTTGGCAAGCTCAACCGCTTCCCGTCCATTTGATGCTAAGTCATAGTGACATCCCATTTTTTTAAAAATGAGTTTCATATATTCTTGGTTCATTTTATTGTCTTCAGAAAGTAGGACTTTAAGTTTGGTTAAATCATAATGTGCATCAGACGTACTTTCTTGGGCTTTTTCTTTTAAATAAGGCATTGAAACATGAAGAGAAAACTCTGAACCTTCATGGAGTTCACTATCAACGGTAATAGATCCCTTCATTTGGTCTACCAATTGTTTAGTGATAGCAAGTCCCAGCCCTGACCCTGCGAACCTTCTTGTGTTGGAATGTTCAACTTGGAAAAAGAGATCAAAGAGTTTTTCACGGTCTTCTTCACTGATCCCAATACCCGTGTCTTTAACACGAATGCTTAAAGAAATTAGATCGTCTTCGAAGCCATTAAATAGGATGTCAAAGTTGATTAACCCCTTTTCAGTATATTTAGCTGCATTTGATAAGAGGTTAATTAAAACTTGTTTTAGACGTAGGGCATCACCGACCACATACTCTGGAATTTCTTTTGCGACAGAGTGTTCAAAAGCAATAGGTCTATCTTTAAGTAGGGGCAGAATAATTTCTTTGGTTTCGTCAACAACATCACGAATAACAAAGGGTTTTGACTTAAACTGTAACTGGCCAGCTTCTATTTTAGAAAGGTCTAAAAGGTCGTTTACAATCTGTAAAAGTAGTTTAGTGGATGTCTGTATATTTTTAACCAGCCTGTTTGATTCTTTGGTGTCTTCAGCATTGCCGAGCATATCTGCCATGCCAATGATAGCGGTCATAGGTGTTCTAATTTCATGTGAAATGTTGGCAACAAATCGACTTTTGGCTTTGGTGGCTTCTTCGGCGCGCTGTTTTTCAACTTCTAGAGAGGCCATTGCCTCTTTTAAGTCAGATATATCATGGAGTAGCAACATACGACCAATGGATCGTTGTTTGCGGTCAAATATATTTTTATCACGTAAGTAATAGTGTTTTAAACCTTCTGCTGTGTTTGCTTTTATGGTTGCCTTGTCATAACTGTGGCTGTGAAAATCATCTGAACTGATATCGGTGTTTTCCAGGTAGTTCATTAATGAATGTCCAAGAGCTGCATGGCTGTCAAATGAGGCTCTGGAAAAAATTTTCTTAGCGGCATCATTCATATCAATAATATTGTCATCGGAATCTAATATAATCATTGCATCAGCCATCTGAGAAATAACCGCTTCTTGAGCAAAGGGAATGATGTTTAAAAATCCAAATTGACGAATGGACACATAGAATAAAACCCCGGCTATTACAAAGAGAATAGGGGTATAATCTACAGCTTTTGAAAAACCATCAATAAACAAGTAAGCCATGTTGCCCGCTACTGGCGTAATAAGTGCTGCAAGTATAATGAGGGCTTGTTTTCTTTTATTGTCTTTGAACTTAATGACAGCCCGAATAGCCCAAACAAAGGCAATGGCAAGTGCTGCGTAGGAGTAGGGTAAATAGACGAACCTATAGAAACTTCCATAGTTGCTTCGTACAAAATAAAGGCCGTTTTCATAATCTATAAAGCGACTTGTGTAAAACAAGTTGTGATATTTATTGGTGAATGCCATGAGTAAAGATAAGATTGGAAAAATGACAAAGGTGGCATGGAGCCTACTGTTGAGTTGTTTTCCAAATAGAAATTTATGTACTGTGAGAAGAACACTTAATGGGACAAACGCAATTGCAAAATAACGCATGATGTCAAATGTAAGTTGGAGGGGTTGGCCTGGGAACATATAGTAAAGCATTTCAAAAAATAACCAGAGTCCAAGTATACGTAACATAATACGTACATTTATACTGTAAGCCTGTTCATCGGACTTCGACATACCCGCAATGGAGAACATGAGTATACATCCAATAAAGGAAATCATTACATAGATATTAACTGTCATCATATCACCTCAATTTAAGGATACCCCTTTCTAGCAAACTCTGCCAGATTTTTTGCTTGAAATCATGCAATTTTGCGAGGAATGTTGTATAGTTGATTCAGGAGTGTGTGAATGAAAGATAGTATCAGTTATCAGAATTGAGTGTACAATTCTAAGAGACATACGCACACCATGTTTTAGTACAAGGATAACTTGGTTTGATTTTGAATCAATATAACTAAGTTAATGTAAGAAACTAAGGAGAAACTTATGAGCGAATCAAATAAAATGTTTGAAACAAAATCAAATTGCTGCGGTTCAGGTGAACACCATAAACATGAACATAAAGAAGGCGGCTGCTGCGGTGACCACAAACACGAAGGTCACGAAAAACACGACCACAAAAGCGGTTGTTGTGGTGGCGGACACCACGACCATAACCACGACCATGATCACGACCACGATCATGAACATCATGACCATGCAAAAATTTATTTAGAAACTGAAGATGGACAGGAAATGGAATGTGATGTTTTAGGCATATTTGAGTATGAAAACAAAGAATATATTGCAATTGTTCCTGTAGATGGTGAAACTGCTTACCTATACGGGTATTCAGAAGTTGAAGAAGAACCTGCCTTAAGTTCAATTGAATCGGATGAAGAATACGAGCGTGTAAGTGCATACTTCATGCAGTTGGTTGAGGATACAGAAGAGTAATGAGAGATTTCCTTGCAGTTGCGGGGATCATATTTTGTATTTCACTGAGTTTGTTAACAGGCACTTCTCTTTCAATTGGATTTTTAGCAGCAATTCTTCTTTGTGCAGTTGCCCAGTATGGAAATTATGAAATAAAAACCACCTGTAAGTCTATGGTGGCCGCTATAAGTGAAGTGAAAATCTTATTTGTGATCATATTTTTAATTGGTGCATCCGTGTCTTCCTGGTTGGCAGGTGGGGTTGTACAAACAATTATGGTGTATGGGTTAAAAGCCATGTTAGGACAAAATGTCATTTTAATGACCTTTGTCATAACTGCTGTGGCCGGATTTTTTATGGGGACAGCAATTGGTACCATAAGCACCCTTGGAATTGCTATATTAGGTATTGGTGCAGCATTTAATATACCTTTGGCTATGTTATTAGGCGCGGCCGTTTCAGGCGCTTTTGTGTCTGACAAAATCTCTCCACTGTCTGGATTAATGAATTTAACATTAAGTGGAGCGGGTTCTAAATACCGAGACGCAGTACAGTCCATGCTTGTAACCTTGGTACCGACACTCTTGTTAACAGGATTGTTCTATGTATTTATTGGTGGAAAATATGTTACAAGTAGTGCAGATCAAGTTACGCAAATTGAAGCAGCAATGCGTCATGCCTTTGTAATTCATCCAGCTTTATTTGTTTTACCCATCTTTGTTGTGGCAATGGCGCTGCTGGGTAAACCTTCAACCCTGTCTATTGGATCAGGGGTTGTATTAGGTGCAGTTTTTTCTGTATGGATTCAAGGGAATACCTTAATTGAAAGCCTAAAATTTATATTGATGGGATACTCTGTGCAAACTGGAGACCAGCTCCTGGATGGGGTATTAAAATCCGGTGGCATGATCGGAATGGTAGAGGTAATTTTCATTGTTATGGGTGCGGTGGCTTTAAGTGATTTAATGGAAAGCTCCCAGCTTAACAATAGACTGTTTGGTCCCTATTTCGAAAGTGTGAAAACGGGCAACCAACTCCTCATGCGCAGTGGTTTTGTGAGTATCATTTTAACCGCCCTGACCTGTGATCAAACAGCGGGGATTGTTTTACCCCTGAAAATGCTACGTAAAAAAGGTCCGGCATTTAAAGTGACTCCTGCCATGTCAGTAAGGGCCATATCGGATACAGGCACAATTGTTGCCCCCCTCATGCCATGGAATATCAATGCACTTATTATTATTGGTATAACAGGAATAAGTGCGACGGCCTATGCACCTTATGCTGTGCTGTGTGCTATTGCGCCCATTGTCCATACTGTATATTTAATGGTGCGACCAGTTAATAAAATAAAAAACACAAAAAACGCCGCTTAGTTTAAGCGGCGTCGAATTTATAAAGTGAAAAAAGTGTTTACCACTTGGTACCCAAAGATAGGGTTTTGGGTAAACCGCGTTTTTTCTTGTTTCCGAAAAAGCCTTTTGACTCATCTTCTGATTCATAAATCATGTCCCACATGTTGTCATATAACTTCTTTCGAAGGGTATTTATTGAAAGACTGGAGTAAACACCAGACAACATACAGAGTCCTTCTAACCATGCAAGGAGCTCGAGGGATAGGGTTTGAGGATCAATGTGTGAACGGATTTCATTGTTTTTCTGACCCTGTTTTATAATAGATTCAAGGGTAGAAGCTAAACCGTCGTAGTATGCGTTAATACGCTCTTGCAAAACAGGGAAATGGTTTAAGCTGGTTCTCAGTAACCCCAGAAGGTCATAGGGTTTATCAAAGTGTCCACCTGCTAAGAGAGAAAGTTCACTGTTAATCTCAATGATGGCGTTAAAAAATTGTTCCAGATTACGGCGTGCACTCTGTTCCTTGTCATAAGGTAAATTCACTTTTTCTTCGATGGAACTTAACAAATAGTCAATGGATGCTTCAAATATGGCATCTTTGCTCTTAAAATGATGATAAATAGAAGGTTTTTTTATACCTACCTCTTGAGCTATGGTAGATAATGATGCTTTTTCATAACCGTAATTCAGAAAATTCTTAATTGCAGCACGTACAATTCTATCTTTAGTATGCATATAGTCCTCCCTACCAATCGTTAGGGATATTATAACATAATCGCACAAGTATTAAAAAAGGGGGATATCCATGGGGGAAAAAGATGGCTTAAGGGGATTAAGTGGTCTTTCAAATGGAGATAGACAGTCGTTTAGACCGTTCATTTCGGCAGATAAGATGTTGCCTGAGTTTACAGGGACAGCCCTAGTAATCGGGATTCTTCTTTCTGTAATCTTTGGCGCTGCCAATGCCTATCTAGGATTAAAAGTCGGTATGACCATTTCGGCGTCCATACCTGCAGCAGTAATTTCTATGGGTGTAATCCGCGTCATTCTAAAAAAAGAATCTATACTTGAAAACAACATGGTACAGACCATTGGTTCCGCCGGGGAATCTCTGGCTGCAGGTGCCATTTTTACATTACCAGCACTATTCATTTGGATGGAGGACTGGGGATTAGGTGCTCCAAGTCTTTTAATGATCACCTCAATTGCTTTATGTGGAGGTGTGCTTGGGGTATTCTTTATGGTGCCTTTAAGAAAAGCACTTATTGTTAAAGAACATGAAGTTTTACCATTTCCAGAGGGGACTGCTTGTGCAGAAGTTTTACTTGCAGGTGAAGAAGGTGGAAAAAAAGCAGCAGCCACTTTTACCGGTTTAGGGATTGGTGCAATATATAAATTTTTAACAGGTGGGCTTAAACTATTCCCAGATCGGGTAGAAATCACAGTGCCTGTTTATAAAAATGCTGCAATAGGCATGGACGCTCTTCCAGCTTTGCTGGGTGTAGGTTTTATTATTGGTCCAACTTTATCAGCATACATGTTGGCAGGTGCAGTCATAGGGTGGATCGTTTTGATTCCTCTTATTAGTAATATTGGTTCACTGGGAACCATCATCATGTATCCAGCAAGTGTTCCAATCTCAGCTATGGACCATTGGGATATATGGGATATGTACATACGTTATATTGGGGCTGGTGCTGTTGCATTTGGTGGTATTTTTGGTCTCATAAAGTCTCTACCTTTAATTGCTCAAACTTTTGCTGAAGCAATGAAAGACTATGCTTCTTCTGTTGGAGATACAAGTAAAATGCGAACAGATAGAGACATGAGTATGCGTGTGGTCCTTTTCGGATCATTGACAGTTGTAATACTCATGGCCGTACTTCCATTTATTGAAGTCGGTTTTGGGGGTGCTGCCCTCATAGCTATTTTTGGATTCTTCTTTGCAACTGTATCGTCGCGGATTGTTGGTCTGGTAGGGTCATCCTCAAATCCTGTAAGTGGTATGACCATAGCGACTTTGGTTATTACAGGTATTATATATAAAGCAACGGGCCATGATGGTCAGTCCGGTATGATTGCTACACTGACAATAGGTGCAATTATATGTATCATTGCAGCCATGGCGGGAGATACTTCTCAGGATTTAAAGACTGGCTTTCTAGTGGGTGCGACGCCTTATCGACAACAGTACGGAGAATTAGTTGGTGCAGTGGCTTCAGCGCTTGCAATTGGTGTTGTACTCACCTGGTTGAATAATGCCTGGGGTTTTGGTTCTTCAGAGTTGCCCGCACCTCAAGCCACGCTTATGCGTCTTGTAGTCGAAGGAGTTATTGGAGGGAATCTACCATGGGCACTGGTATTTACCGGAGCTGGTATTGGTTTAGCACTTGAACTTTTAGGCCTGCCCGTACTTCCAGTAGCCATTGGTTTATACTTACCTATTCATCTTTCAACCCCAATTGTTGTTGGTAGTTTAATTAGAGGTTTTTTAGATAGAAAGATGGAAGAAGATGATAGGACAGCCATACGAGCTAAGTCAAAAGTTGAATCTGGGGTTTTATACGCCTCGGGACTTATAGCGGGTGAAGGTCTGGTTGGTATATTGTTAGCAGTTTTCGCAGCTTTAGAGTTACATATTGCCTTAGGTATAAACTTGGGTGCAGTTGGAACCCTGTGTTTCTTTGGTCTTCTAACGTATACGTTAATGCGTTATTCCGTGTTCAGTCGAAATTATTAACACTTAATGGCAAGAGCGTGAAGGGTGAGTTAGATGAAAATACATAAAAAGGACAATTATCTTGACCTCATACCTATTAGAACCAATAAAATGAAGTGGCATGAAGATCAGGATGGATTCATCCATATAGAAATTCCTAGAAAAGATCCAATCGATCGCTTGGTTAGACTCTTTAAAAAAACACCTGAGCAAATGCGTGTGGATCTGGATGAAGTAGGCAGTCAAGCGTGGAAGTACATGGACGGCAAACGATCCATTGGAGAAATTTGTGACTTAATGACAGAGCAATTTGGTGAGACTGTAGATCCAGTTATTGAACGCGTGGGGACCTACATCAATATCCTAAGAAACAATAAATTTATAACATTAGAAAAGCACTGAGGGGGAAAGAAATATGACTGAGATTTTAGCTGGCCTTAAACCTGAAGGCGTATTCAGGCATTTTGAAGCATTAACCAAGATTCCAAGAGAATCTGGAAATGAAAAAGCAGTAAGTGACTACCTTGTAAAGTTTGGTGAAACCCTTGGACTTGAAGTGATTCAAGAAGATTGTCTAAATGTCATCATCAAGAAAAAAGGCACAAATGGCTATGAAAATGCACCCCATGTTATTTTGCAAGGCCATATGGACATGGTGTGTGTAAAACGAGAAGACTTAGACTTTGATTTTGCTAAAGATCCAATTCCACTACATATAGAAGAGGATTTTGTGAAGACAAAAGGAACAACGCTGGGAGCTGACAACGGAATAGCTGTTGCAATGGCAATGGCAATCCTGGAGTCAAACACCCTGGAACATCCACCATTAACAGCCCTATTTACAGTGGCTGAAGAAACAGGTATGGATGGGGTTATTGGCCTTAAGTCTGAAAACATAGAAGGGGACATATTAATTAACATTGACTCCGAAGAAGAGGGTACATTATTAGCTTCGTGTGCGGGTGGTGTAAACACAATTGTGACTTTACCGGTTACAAAAACGCAGGCACCTATTGAAACAAGTTACTTAGTGAAAATTAAAGGTTTAAAGGGCGGTCACTCTGGAATGGAGATTAACCAAAATCGTGCTAATGCTATTAAGTTACTAGGACGTGTTTTAGAAATGTTGCCACTACACTGTGGTGTGGAGTTGATTGCTGTTTCAGGTGGTGACAAGATGAATGCCATTGCTAAGTATGCAGAGCTCCAAATTGGTGTAACGGACGCAGAAATTTTGAATTTTGATAAAGTAAAAAGTCTGTTGAATAGAATTGAATCGATCTTTAAAACAGAATACGAAACATCAGATGCTGGTTTAGAATTATCTATTGAACCTGTTGCGCTGCCTGAAGACAAAGTTGTTCTTACAAAGGAATGTGTTTCTTCCTTAAGATCTATTTTGAGACTGATTCCATATGGTGTACAGACCATGTCTGCAAACATTCCTGGACTGGTAGAAAGTTCAAACAATATTGGTGTTCTGACCATGACACCAGATCAAATTGAGTTTTCCAGTGCAGTACGAAGCTCTGTGAAATCCCTTAAAGATGAGATTAATGCCAGAATTCAGACCATCTGTGACCTAACAGGTGCTCAAATGAAACTGGTATCAGATTATCCGGAGTGGCCTTATAAAGTAGACTCTCCAATTAGGGATATCATGGCAAAAACTTGGAAACAGATGTACGATACAGACATTAAGGTAGATGCAATTCACGCGGGTCTAGAATGCGGTCTTCTAAAAGAAAAGGTTGGAGATATTGATATGGTGTCTTTGGGTCCTAACCTTTACGATGTGCATACACCAATGGAGAAAATGAGCATTGGATCGGTTGAACGTGTATATGCATTTCTTCTAGAAGTTTTAAAAGAAGTTAAGTAGGAAGGAAACCACTAAAACCGCACAAGACGAATACTTGAAAAATCAAATAGAAAAGTCTATGGATAAAACTACATCCATAGACTTTTTTAAGTTTATAGGAATACTTAGTTTATTTTGCCATTCATTTGTCCAATCTTTATTCCAGTGGAATTTCTAAGTAAAAATGGACACCTTCATCGGGACGACTCATGGCACGAATTGTACCACCCAGTTTCTCTGTAATTAAAGTATAGGTTATATGCATGCCCAGTCCGGAGTTTCCTTCATCTCTTCTTGTTGTAAAGAAGGGTTCAAAGATGTTAGACAGGGTATCTGCTTCCATTCCTTGACCGTCGTCAGCGTATTCCAGTAAAAGAGTAGACCCTTTTACATCAACATAAATATAGATATTGCCACTTTCCTTTTGGTCAAACCCATGATGCAGAGAGTTCATAATAAAGTTGGTAAATATCTGTGAGTAAATGCCTGGATAGGAACTGATATTTAATGCCTCTGGGCAAGTTATGTGAACGGTATAAGGGGAACGCTTTAGCTCGTTGTGAAGACTCAGTAAAATCTCGTCAAGATATTTTCTGATGTTAAAGAGTCGTTTGGATTCACTCACCTGGTCCGTTGCTATGTCTTTAATACTGAATATAAGACTAGCTGCC
>Ga0070725_10001176_pt1 | contig 15139 bp, 12 predicted proteins | sample tdDd002_FD_69781 | JGI IMG/M metagenome (GOLD analysis project Ga0070725, IMG submission 69781) | Marine sediment microbial communities from the Atlantic coast under amendment with organic carbon and nitrate - tdDd00.2 | ecosystem: Environmental > Aquatic > Marine > Coastal > Sediment | place... | reverse complement strand
AAGGGGCCGAGCGCGAGACTAAACACGGCCCGGGTTTTACTTGCATTGACGTTTAATGCATTAGCACCTGCGGAGACTAGATCTGAACCAGACGCTGATAACGGTTCGGTGGGGGCGCTCTGGGAGGTGAGCACAGCAGAGTTTGTAACCGGAGCAAAAACATTTGGAGAGAGACCAACCGTATCAGCCGAAGTTTGTATACTGGTTGGCTTGACTGGTTTTGCTCCGACAGGTGAGCGGGTGTTCGTTGAGATGGTTGGAGACTGACTTGAAGGACTAATGGATGAAGAGACTGTCGATGTAGAGACCGTCGATGAGTGAATACTGGAATTACTTTTTAATGCAACTGAGGTAACAGAAGGCGAAGCAGGTAACTTGTGTTCCTGCCTTCGCTGAATATCAGGCGAAGAGATGACGCCTAACATGGTGACTACACCTCTAGGTCAATAATCGTACCTATGGTCTCCGAAGATGTTTCTAATACTTCAACAGAAGCTTCACCTTGGTTTTGTGCCTCTATTGCTGACACTAATGCCTGAGTCTTATCAACATTCTCAACGGGTCTGCTGGCATCGGCCTCTAAATTAGCATCAGGCTGAGGCTGTGCTGGCTTGGCCACATCTACCGTGGCTTGAGTCAAACCAGACTGCGCATTTTGTAATCCAGAAAGTCCGGAAGAAAAACTGGAAGGTATTTCCATAATGGTAGCTCCAAAAAAACTCGGTCTTATGGTTAATTATCAACCATCGGGACAGAGAAGTACAGTTTCTCTAATGTTTGACCACAATATAACCAGAGAGATCAAGAGCCGCTTCTTACCCAAGCCGTCTCCCAATCTTTCCATACGGGATTAAATCCCCGAGCTCTTATGGCTTTACTCACCTCCAAGGCCGTTCTCTCATCGCTGATATCAAACTGATTCAACTCGGTATTTGGCTTAACATACCCCCCCGGTTGTGTCGAACTTCCGGCACTGATATTGGTGATCCCAAGACCTAAGAGGTTATCGCGCAACTGTGCAGACTCACGTGTGGAGAGACTGATCTCAAGCTGTTCATTAAACAGCCTGAATGCACAAATTAACTGAACCAGACCTTTATCTGTCAGTTCAACTTTGGGAGTTATCCCTCCTGTGCAGGGCCTTAACCTTGGCAGTGAGACACTGTAACGAGACCGCCAATATCTGGACTCCAGATAAGAGAGGTGATGACCCAACAACAGCGCGTCTAAGCGCCAATCGTCTAAGCCCAGTAACACACCGATACCAATTTTATCGACGCCGGCTTTAGCCACTCTCTCCGGAGTACCCACTCGATAGGCGAAGTCCTTCTTTTTACCTCTGGTATGATGTTTTGCGTAGGTATCTGGGTTATAAGTCTCTTGATAGATCATCACCGCATCTAAACCTAAGTCGACCAAGTCACTGTATTCACACTCCTTAAGAGGTTGAACTTCCATCGCAAGATAACTGAAATGTTGTTTTACCCTCGGAAGGACTGTTTTAAAGTAGTCGATTCCGACTTTGGATTCGTGCTCTCCCGAAACCAGCAGTATCGAGTCGTAACCCGTTTTCTTAATCACCGCCATCTCGGCATCCAGCTGTTCCTGGTTCAGCGTCTCTCTTTTCAGCCTGTTACTCATGCTAAAACCACAATAATCACACTCGTTAGCACATAAATTTGACAGATAGAGAGGCAGGTACATACCAAGGTTTGAGCCAAACCTTTTCCTTGTCAGGGCCGATGACCGTTGCGCCATCTCTTCGATAAAACCTTCTGCCGCAGGGGAGAGTAAGGCCAATAAACTGTCGAGTGACCCCGCAGGCGATATTAGTGCTCTCTCAACCTCCTGTCTGGTTGTAGAATAGAGCCTGAGCTTAAGCTTCTCCCGATCAAGGTTCTTCAGATAAGAGAGGAAGCTCATAAGTGACTCCTGTATAGCGAATGTATAATGCTCAACTTATTCATTGAGAAACCCCGTTAACGGACTCGTGTGCTCGGCTCGCGAACTGACCTGACCAAGTCCTGCCAGATACGCCTCTCTACCGGTTGCTACCGCTTGGGAAAAGCAGCGCGCCATGGCGACGGGATCCGGGCTGCTGGCGATCGCGGTGTTAACCAATACTGCATCGGCACCTAACTCCATGGCGTGTGTAGCCTGAGATGGTGTACCGATACCGGCATCGACAACCACGGGGACTCGTGCTTGCTCGATGATTATTTTGAGAAAGGTTTCGGTAGCTAAACCTTGATTTGAACCTATGGGACTGGCCAGAGGCATAACGGCGGCGCAACCTACCTCTTCTAAGCGGCGACACAACACCGGATCTGCATGCACATAAGGCAGGACAACGAAGCCTTTATCGCAAAGGGTCTTAGCTGCTGCTAACGTCTCAACCGGATCGGGCATCAGATATTTTGGGTCCGGGTGGATCTCCAGTTTGATCCAATTAGTGTTCAATACCTCTTTCGCTAATTCTGCCGCAAATACGGCCTCTTTAGCATTTCTTGCTCCAGACGTATTGGGAAGCAACTTGATGCCACTTTGCTGTAAGGGTAATAAGATCTCATCGCTGCCAGTACTAAGATCTAACCTTTTCATCGCCATAGTCACCAGTTGGGACTCTGAAGCCTGGATCGCTTCCAGCATCAACTTAGCCGATGAAAACTTTCCGGTACCGGTAAACAATCTGGAATTAAACTCATGTTCTGCAATTTTTAGCATCTTACCCTCCTGCCACAACGGCAAATATTTCAAAGCTATCGCCCTCAATACACCTTTGCTCTTTCCACTGCCCTTTCGTCACTACCTGTGAGTTACAAACGACGGCAACCGAATTTATAGCAATATTTTGAGCCAGTAAGAGTCCCTCTATGGAGAGTGTTTCGGCAATTATATAAGGCTGGTCATTGATAGAGACCGTGATGGTACTGACATGTTTCAAATCAAGGGGGGCTTTAGTTAGGTGCATGACAAGACTCCTTATGAATAGACTCTTTACTGCAAGACTGTTCGTGAGCGGATTGGTGATAACCCGACTCCTTAGCTTTCACACCACAGACATCGCACTGTGGATCCCGGCTCAGCGAGGCTTCTCTCCACTTAAAGCTGACGCCATCAAATCTCATCAGTTTTCCTGATCCTTGCCCGATACCGAGCAGGTGATTGATGGCCATTAACGCTTGCATAGAGGCCATCACCCCAACCATAGGTCCTAATACCCCCACGCTGCGGCAGGTTTCTGATACCTGAGAGTCTGTTGGAAACAGACAATGATAACAACCGGACTCAGGCGCAGACTTGGTATCGACCGTGAATATCTGGCCCTGAAAATGTGCCACAGAAGCGGTGACTAAGGGACGCAGCGCGTCGACGCAAAACCTGTTCACCTGCTGACGTGAGGGGAAATTATCGGTGCAATCAATAACCATGTCGGCCATGTTTACAATGGATGCACCATTTTCCGGACCAAATTGATCTGTGATAGAGACGATTTTGCATTGGCTGTAGGCCAAAGCCAGCTTGTCTCTCGCCGTGATCGCTTTACTCTTGCCGATATCACTGTCATTAAACAAAAGTTGTCTGGGCAGGTTAGATAATTCGACGCAGTCATGATCAACTAAGGTTAACCTGCCTACACCAGCAGCCGCGAGCTGGTGACTCACCAGCGAACCTAATCCTCCTACGCCGATGACAATAACATGACATGACGATAGTGAATCCTGACCAGATTCTCCCACCTCGTTGAGCAGGATCTGCCTGGAGTACCTGACAAAATCTAAATCATTCATGCTCGAGACCCTCCCAGGCTGCAACCAGCGTTTCATAGGCACACGCAGGGTCATCGGCTTCTGTTACCGCACGCACTACAGCGATATCGTCGACATTCGTTTTCTTCACGGCGGTAAGTCGATTGAACTCGATACCGCCAATCGCGACCAAAGGATAATGTCCCTTCAACAGGTCAACATAATGTTTAAGTTTATTAAGCCCCTGTGGCAGAGACGGCATAGCCTTAGTCGTTGTCGGAAAAATATGTCCAAGCGCAATATAAGAGGGGTTAAGTTGCGATGCGAGTAACAGCTCAAAGTAGCTATGACTCGATACCCCAAGTGCCAATCCGGAATGAGCAATGTGGGAAAGATCTGCTTCATAGAGATCCTCCTGGCCCAGGTGTACACCAAAGGCCTGATGTTTAACGGCAAGTTGCCAATAATCGTTGATGAAGACCTGCGCCTGATAGTCCCGGCCTAATTGAATTGCCTTGATGATTTTAGTCTCTAGGTCAGAATCGTCAGCCTCCTTTACTCTCAGCTGAATGGTCTTAGCCCCGGCAGCTAACAAGAGTTGCAACATGCTGACATCGCTGACAACCGGATAAACACCCAGTCGCTCATCGAGAGGCTTAAAGTTCAGATCGTCAGGCAGTGAAGCACCACCATCTAATGAAGATATGTGTGCAAAACCACCAAGCTTGGCTGGCCAGCCTGTTCGAGCAAGTGGGCCAGGCCCCTTCCCCGGCCGGCCACTCTGTTTTATACCTTCTGTGACATAGGCCTTAGCAACCACTACGGCATCATGAAGTACGAAGCCCCATGCCATAACACTGGCAATAGCCGAGCTTAGAGTACAGCCGCTACCATGGTTATTAGTACTCTCCACCCTCGGGCTCGAAAGCAGGAAGCTTCGTTGTTGATAAATGACAGCGCTACCGGGCGCCTGAATGCAGACAAATATATCTTTTGCGGTTTCAGCTTGCCACGCCGCTCCCTTATCCCCCCCCTTGGCCAACACGTTACATTCGAATCTCTTAGATAGTGCTTTGGCAGCCTGATGACAATCACTCAAATCTTTAAGCCTACACCCGGACAATACACTAAGCTCAGCCGTGTTGGGTGTGATGAGAGTGATAAGCCCTTTGAACGGCAGAAAGTCGAGCTGGTTTTCGCTACGCTTATCGCCAGCAAAGTGTGCGCCGCAGCTGGCAACCATCACTGGGTCAAGAATGACGTTCACATCAACTGCATTCGCTTTTTGAAACTCACGTAAAGAGGTATTGAGCCATTTACCGAGCAAATTGACCTGCTCTTGATTGGCCAGGAGTCCAATCTTTATCGCCATGGGGGCTAGATCGGCGAGTAGCACATCAAGTTGAGCAAGTAGCATCTCCTCTGACACAGGTTCAACCAAAGTCACACTCACCGAGTTCTGAGCGGTCAGGCAAGTGATGGCACTACAGCCGTGGCATCCAAGATCATCTATTGTCGCGAGATCGGCTTGTATGCCTGCACCTCCCCCGCTATCTGAGCCTGCGATTGTCCAAACCACAGGCTTTAAAGCTGACGATGTCAGCTCTAAATTAGTCATAGCCTAGTCCTCAGCTTCTACAAGTTCTACATCTTTCACCAACGCGCCACTTTCATGATAGAGCGCAGCCCCTTTGGCCTTAAACTCTGCAGACATCTGAGCCATACCCGACTCTTTGACAGTTTTAGCCTTAAACTCAGTGTCAGTATGTAGCTTAACCTCCTGCGCCGCCGCATATTCCCTGACCTCCTGGCTTATCTTCATCGAACAAAATTTTGGTCCACACATAGAGCAGAAATGGGCAACCTTTGCCGACTCCTGAGGCAGCGATTCATCGTGATAAGCTCTTGCGGTATCGGGATCCAGCCCTAAGTTGTATTGATCTTCCCAGCGAAACTCGAATCTTGCCTTTGATAGGGCGTTGTCCCGGATCTGCGCAGTTGGATGCCCTTTAGCCACATCACCTGCATGGGCGGCAATCTTATAGGTGATCAGGCCTTGCTTTACGTCCTCCTTGTTCGGCAAACCTAAGTGCTCTTTCGGTGTCACATAGCAGAGCATGGCGCAACCATACCAGGCAATCATTGCCGCGCCGATCCCCGAAGTGAAATGGTCATAGCCCGGTGCGATGTCGGTAGTCTGAGGACCTAAGGTATAAAATGGCGCCTCATCACACAGCTCAAGCTGCTTATCCATGTTCTCTTTAATCAAGTTCATGGGAATATGACCCGGCCCCTCGATAATTGTCTGCACGTCGTATTCCCAGGCAATCTTAACTAACTCACCTAAAGTTTCGAGTTCTGAAAACTGTGCTTCATCATTGGCATCGGCAATGGAGCCAGGGCGCATGCCATCACCGAGTGACAATGAAACGTCATAGGCGGCGCAAAGTTCACAGATATCGCGGAAGTGTTCATACAGGAAGTTTTCCAGATGATGTGAGAGACACCACTTAGCCATGATAGATCCGCCCCGCGAGACAATACCGGTTAAGCGTTTAGCTGTCATAGGTACGTAACGGAGTAACACGCCGGCATGAATAGTAAAGTAATCGACGCCCTGCTCTGCCTGCTCAAGCAGAGTATCTCTGAAGATCTCCCATGTGAGATCTTCAGCAACGCCATTGACCTTTTCCAGAGCCTGATAGATTGGAACGGTACCAATAGGCACTGGTGAGTTGCGTATGATCCATTCCCTTGTTTCATGGATATATCGCCCCGTCGATAGGTCCATGACCGTATCGGCTCCCCAACGCGTCGACCAAACAAGTTTTTCAACCTCCTCCTCGATTGATGAGGTCACCGCTGAATTACCAATATTGGCGTTCACTTTTACCAAAAAATTACGACCGATAATCATAGGTTCGGCTTCGGGATGGTTAATATTGAGTGGAATAATGGCTCGTCCCCTTGCCACCTCTTGTCTGACAAATTCCGGGGTAATAGGTTGACTTATGGCGGCGCCGAAACTTTCACCTGGCGCTTTTTGTGTCAACGCTTCATCGGTCAATTCACTCAAAGCCATATTTTCTCTGATGGCAATGTACTCCATTTCAGGGGTAACAATTCCCTGTCTGGCATAATGGAGCTGGGTAACACATTGGCCTTGCTTGGCTTTTCTGGGTGAAAGAAGCGAGTCGAAGCGTAGATGGTCGAGCCCATAATCGGCTAATCTTTGCTGGGTAAAACCAGAACTCGCAGCATTCAACTGCTCAGTATCATTGCGCTCAAGGATCCAATCTTTTCTGAACTTATCTAAACCTTTACGGACATTAATCTTGGCATTGGGATCGGAATATGGTCCGGCACAGTCGTAGACTTTAAGTGGTGGATTTGATTCTAAAATCGGATCAGTTCCGGTACCACCAATCAGGGTATCTGATTGGTGTATTTGGCGCATACCAACCCGAATATCATCACGGCTACCGGTTAAGTAAACCTTATCAGAATTTGGATGTTGAAGTGGTTTTAGGTTATCAATAAATTGTTGAGCCTGAGCTCGGGTTTCACGACGTGTAGACATAAGCAATCTCACTTTAAAAAAAGAATGAAGTTGCTTGCCTGGAGAGTTGAATAGCGAATGCATCGACAAAAATCATGAAGATGCATCAGATAATTACGAACCTTTCATCGACGGTTTAACAAATATCTTCGAAAAATGGTTTCAATGTGTGCGAGTGTAACATGTCGATAATAAAACATAATTTCAGCTAGGTTTTATTGGTACAGCTGTACCCGACTATTCATATTTATTGCACAGATTGGGGGTAATTATCATGCTTGTTTCCTTCGCGGGTATTAACCCGATCAGGTTCAACGGATCCCGAATAAACGGTCTCAGCCTAAAGGCACTCCGACAAGATGCTGAGAAGTATAGACTTAATGCCATAAATTTAACAAGCGATTTATTTTTTATTCTAGCCAGGTAGGAAACACAATATCAGCTCCAAGATAAATAGAATTAAAACAGCTTGTTAGCTAACAACAAACCCATTTTTAATGGCCATTTCAATCCTGGCAGTGAATTAATATCATCATTTGCATGCTTGTTTTACACTCAATTACCTCCTCTATTTTGCTTAGAGAAGCTAAAGTTTCTGAGGTTTTGATAAGCCGAGTATTCACAATCAACATTAATAAATAGCCATATTACGATTTTTCATTTTCTGTTTATGACTCGCCTAATCCAAGAGTAGTAGATTTCAAACCCACTCTTTTTATGGCTGTGTGTTTGCAACAAGATTAAGCGTACAAGTGTACGCTCAAGCTTGGTATTTTCAATTAAATGCTGTTACACTCACCCCAATTGGTCTTACCAGAAGTTGACTTAAATATGCCTGTACAGGAACTATATTCCACTCCCTCGCCGTCGATAAGCGTTAATTCAAGTGGTTACACAAAGAGTGAAGAAACAGCAAACGCCATGAGTCATGCTCTGGGTGTAATCGCCGGGATAATCGGTCTTATTTTTTCCTTAATCAAAGGCCAGGAAACATTAACCTATATTCAGTTAATCGGTGTTGTCATCTATTGTGCCAGCATCATACTACTATTCGCCTGCTCTACTCTGTACCATTCGGTGGCAGATCCATCATTGAAACATAAGCTTAAAATTGCAGATCATTGTGCCATCTATTTCTTAATTGCGGGAACCTATACCCCCTTGATGTTAATCGCCCTGACGGGCACTCAAGCGATGGTGATCTTAATTTCAATTTGGTCTTTAGCCTTAGGTGGTGTGCTCTTTAAAACCCTATTTATCCATAGGTTTAAGAAGTTAAGTGTCGCGCTTTATCTGGCTATGGGATGGCTGTGCATGACTGTCATCAATGATCTTATTGCGGCCATGTCCCCTTTGGGCTTCAAGCTTTTGCTAACCGGCGGAATTTTTTACAGTTTGGGGGTTATTTTTTATGTGGGCAAAAAAATTCCCTACAACCACGCTATCTGGCACCTGTTTGTATTAGGTGGAGCAATTAGTCATTTCCTATGTGTGTACCTGACACTCCTCTGAATTGGCCTATAATCTAACTCCTCTTCTCGACAAGGAATGTCGACTAGACATATCGGCATGGAGTTGAGGAATAGCCTCTATCGGTCAATTTTCCACTTCACCAATTCTGGCCATTATAGTCATTCACAAAATCGTTTTATTAAGCTTCCTTCCCTACACGTATACCGGGCTTGCCCTCTTTAAGCCCATCCACTGAAAACTCATGGTTTTATCACACCGAATTTATTACCACTCTCACATTAAGCCTTATGATTTACCCAAAAAATTATATGGGCGAATTTTCGATTAAACGCATTATTTCAATATAAGACAAGCCTGATACACGTGTCAGCCGGTATTGATATTAAGTTAAGGCTTCCCCCATGCCGTTAAATGATTTTTTATCCTTAAACAACGGAATCTGGTGTTAGGACAAATTCAATTTTTTAGCTTTTAATTGTATCAAGATTTTCTCCCCCCCCATAAAACACGCCACACCCATTAACAATAAAGCCACAAGCCAACCACAAGCTCATACATCGACATTAACAAGCTCAGTTAGTTTATTTGATCTAATGCAGAATTCTTAAACATTCCACACAATGAATACTAAAGTAATTGTTGACGAGACAATTAATATAAACATATCATCAAATAAATGTATCAACATGTAACACCGTTGATTGCTTTTCTCTAATTTATAATTAAGTGTTATCAATATAATTATCAGCATGGTGTACAGTTTATTTCATCGTATAAAGCTTTAATATCTAACACATGCTTATCTTATTTATCAATTTCTAAATAAGATTAAGTAAATGATGGTTCATCGCTGAACAACGCCGACTTAACCATGCAGGAACAAGCACTTAACGGCCAACACCTGTTACATAAAGTTCAATCGCTGTCACTTGAAGAGTTATAAATATGATTGGTGAAATTGAAAATCATCACTAATACAATATGCTATATGGTTAATTCGTGCGATTTAACAAAATCAAATACAAATAATGATTTTCGGTTACAGATTGATATTTACTTATCAATAACCTCTTGAACACTTAATTAGAAAATTCTTATCGGATTTCAGGTAATAATTTTCAATGGTTTTTATATTGTTAATTTAAATATATTGGATTGAAATATGTCATTAACACCCACACCTTCTTCTATGCAGGTGAAGCAAGGAACGAATAAGTTTCATTACTTATATTGCATCGCTTTGACTGGCTGTGCTTTGTTAGGCTCAACATCTGCTTTTGCCGTTAACGAGTATGAAATAACACGTAAGGAAGTCGAAACCAACTGGTCTGGTTATATCAACCTAGGTTATACCCGTAACGCCTATGACTCTGACACTTTTAGCGCCTACCAGGCATATAACTTTAGTAGCCGTGTAAGTTATAAGTCTGATTGGGGCAGTTTGTTAATGACTCTCGGTGGAGAGAAGCAAACCCTTCATGGAAAAGAATCAAGTTTCTACGACCCTCTGCTGGATTATAGAACCCCATTCCACGTATTTTCTGACTCCCTGTTTCTCAGGGGGAGTATCGGTGTCTACCTTCCGGGAAATCACTACTCTAAACTCGACCGGCTGCAATATGCGCCCCGCATCGCTGGATACCTGTACTGGACTCCCACCGACTCAATGAGTTTTTACGTGTCTCCACGCTACCGCTATAACGCCTACAAGTATAAGACGGCGGGTCAGAGAGTATTAATCGAACATCAGTTCGACACTCTGGTCGATGCCCAGTGGCAAATTACCGATAGCCTCTATTTTGATGTTACTGGTCGCTATCGAATATCGAAAAACTACTACGGTAGACGAATGGATGATCAGTTTACTTTTGCTCAAGAGCTGGGCTGGGAGTTCAGCTCCGATTGGGTTGCGGCTATCGGGCACAACAACAGCGGTAAGTTCTACGATCCCGAAATCGGTCCTTCCCAGGGCTTCGAAGTCTACGACAAGAAGAGCTCAACCTTCTACTTGTCACTAACAACATATTTATAAGCAAGACATTTAATTAAGAGGTATAAATGAAGAAGTCAACGCTTTGCTTGGCCATAACAGGAGCTTGGGCTCTGACTGGCTGTGGCGCCGGAGAAGAACCGTATAAGGAACTTCCCAAAGATGAAAAACAGATCACCACGGCAGACATAGACAAGGCCGGCGAACGCCAGTATCTCTATATCCGTAGTGTCGGAAAGGCGCCACGTTACGCCGCTTCAATTCGCGGCTTCTCCCAGGGAACCCCAAAACTTGTCACCCTGCGCAAGACAGCAAATGGGATCCAGGTACGTCAAATAGATCGTGATGCTATCGGACTGGACCATGACTCTCGTTATACCGACGAGTACAACGAAGCGCCAGTACTTACCATTCCCGGTAAGTATATCGACTACAAGTGTACCGAAGACAGATGGCGCGAATGTATCAACGTCGAAGAGGAAAATAAGGACGCCGATCTTAAGTGGCAGGACAAAAACTATTTTGTTCCTGACTTTGCCGAAACTAAGATTGCCGAACTGGGTATTAACGATCTGTTTATGTTCGGTCAATGCGTTACCGAAACCGAAGACCCACGCTTAGTCAACAGTGGTGATTGGAAAGGCTATGAGATGGATCTGGCCAAAGGTGTCATCAACGTCGAAATTGAGCACACCTATCAAGCCGAACCTCAGTGTCTCAATAAGTTTTATAATGGCAGCCTGGATAACCTCTCATTCACCAGCACCGAATATATCTCAATCGTTGCCATCGATGAGCTGGCTAATAAAGATTATCAGGCGATACCTTACAGCCCGAACGAAAACGGCACCTACGGATTCTTCACATCGGATCACGCCTATCGTGATGCAACGGACAGCGCTGGAGTTGATGGTTATGTTCGTACTTACATGAACCGTGTCGATCCAACCAAGAAGACCTTAACTTACTATATGAGTAATAACTTCTTCTTGCCAAAAAACAAGCCTTATTTAGACGCTGCACATCAAACCATCACAGCACTTAATATCCAAAACAAGCTCTACAAGACAGGCTTCCCTGAACTTGTTATCGAACAAGCGAATGATAAGCGCCATGGGGACCTGCGTTACAGTAACATTACGCTGTTCGATGAGCCTCTGGATAATGGTTTGGCAGGCTATGGTCCCTCTGCAGCGAATCCAGCAACCGGTGAAATTGTCAGTGCCCGTGTCAACCAGTACAGTTCTAATCTCAAGCAAGGTGCTGTGCGTTATTATCGTCAGGTACGCCTCGATTATAACCGTGGCAAGTTAGATGCAACATCGGCAGCAGAGCTCACCGGTGTACCATACACCTCAACCTCTACTACCCAAGTGGTAAACGTTGCAGAAACAGCGGCTGGCGCAGGCATGTTTGCCAAGCCTGAAACCGCTCCAGAGGTAGCAGCCAGCACACTTCCGCAATTACCGCTAGACAACACCTTCGAAAACTTGGTCAAATTTGATGCCGATACTCAGGCATTTTGGTCTGAAAACAGCATGATGCATATGGACACTGTATATGCTGAAGGTGGTAAAAATCGTGAGCTGCCAAGAGGTGTGAAAGATCACGAGATTAACTGGAAAAACCCATCCTTGTGGGTCGACGGTAACATAGGCAATGAACTTATCGCCTTCGAAGAGATGCCAACCGCATTACAAGATGAATTGACGACTCAACTTGCTGCACAGGCATTCGCCGGGACCTTAAGTCACGAACTTGGTCATACCTTCGGATTAAGACATAATTTCTCTGGTAGTACCGATGCCGATAACACGTTCAGTGAAGTTGAACTAAAAACACTCAATGATGCATTTTCTACAGCGGGTTATCCCAACCTAACGGCTAAAGCAGAGTTCTCCAGCCAGATGGACTATAACGTCAACCGTTTTGCCACTATGCTACAGCCTTATGACTTAGCTGCGCTTCGCTTCGGTTATGCCAGAGAGGTCGAGCTTAAGCCAGAGACTGAAACAGGCAATCAGTTTATCTCCCTTAAAGAGGAAGATGAAAAGCGTCGTCAGGAGCTTATCGATGGCAACGTCAATGGTGATACCCGCTTTGGTGCACTATACAACATCGCTCAGCAGCACGACCTACGTAGTTACTCATTCTGTACCGATGGTCACGTATCATTGAACAGCAACTGTAACCGTGGTGATGCCGGCGAGAACCTAAACGATATTGCCCGGTTCTATATCGATAAGTATAACGATAGCTATGAGACCACAAACCTCAGACATAACCGTCAGACGCTGTTCGAAGATCATACTATCAGCTATACCGTTGGCCGTAAGCGCCGTTTCGATGACATTCGCCAATTTGTCGAAGATATCAGTAGCCTGGAGAATATTTTCGGATTACCGGAAAACTACTTCGTCGAGCCATGTAAAGATGACTCTGCAACGGCTTGGTACTGTAACAACCAACGTGCCTTGAACGATGCCGCTCAGTTCTTCTTAACCTTGGCCGGTGAAAACGATGCCAGCGTCGATGTCACCTTTAAGATGGCGGACGATGGCTCAGTTGCCATGAGAAAATCCTATAACTTTGCCGAACTGCTTGCTCAGTACCGCTTCAAGAGTGGCGACATGAAGGCGCAGCTCGAACCCGGTGAAGTTATAAGTAAATTCTCTGACTCACCTGAGGCGCTCAAAGAGCTGATCCTTAACTACGCAATCAATCCAAGCTTCCATGACAAGCTGGATATGGATGTGGCGTTCTCGGGAAGACTGCTTAACGGTATTAAGGTGCCGGCATCGTCGCCAAACCACCCTTATGTCAACGAACGTGACGTATTAGGTGTATGGCCGGACAAGCTGCTTGCGGTTCGCGCACTGGTTTCCCGTACAACAGCTCGCAGTACCACCGGGCGTGGCTATAAGGCACTGGTTGACCTTCCGCAAGTCGGCGATAACTTCAAAGATATGCTATGCAAGATGGTAATGGGCGATGGTCCGGGTCTCACAAATGGTGGCACAGCGCTATTTGTCGAGTCATGTGGTGCAAGTGGTAAACTCGATGAGTTATTACCTAACTACGTCGACTTTGCCACTCAAAGTATTGAGCCACTACCAAACTACGATCGCATGGTATCGCGCTACTTTGGCTTCGACACCGTCAACGGTCAACCTAAAGGTAAGAGCAATCTGCTGGAGATGATGCTTCGTCAGGTCGTTCTCGCCTCAGTCGATAGTGACTATCTCGGAGAGCAAAAAGCCAGAGTATGGCGTGAATATGTAGGTATCCACTTAGCGGGTCCACAGCTGGATGTACAGTCTCAGATCTCGCTCAACGGTCGTATCTACGTAGCAACTGCGGAAAATACACTCGCGATGGCTCTTATCAAGCGTATCGAGAGTGTTGAAGCCTTCATTGCTAATAACCCAGGTTCGATGGATGTTGAACTTTCATCGGGTACGGTTGGTGAGCTATTGAATGGTCAGCTCAAACGCGATCGCCTGACTCTTACCTATCTGCCGGTTCTCAGTTAAAGACAGCAAATAACTTGATCGCTTATATCCTTCTAAGTGATTGGTAAGGCGAAACAAAAAAGCAATAAAAAACATGTCGTCGGGGCTCATATCCTCGGCGACATTTTTATGTTTAACACTCTTCTGCTTAACTCCCCTTTTTTAACCTGTTTTTCCTGAGTGACCTTCATTCATAGCAACAAACAGCTGTGCCAGATATTCAGCCTCTTGACACAAGCCCTTGAGTGAACACAGCCTGATGATGCATTCCAGGGTACACAGGCCACCTTCCACCTGATTTCGCCGTAATTTAAACTGTGAAGTATCGGCCTCGGGAAGCGAAAATTTATTTGCCTGCTTCAGATAGGGGCTTTGGCGTATCATTTTTCTGGCCTCTTGCCAGGTCGCATCGATAATGACCAAGGTTTCAGGTAATTCCCTCAAGTATGGACCTGAAGACTGCGACTCAAAGTTTATCGAATCGCCACTTGCCTCGCCGGATAATGCCTCTTCGGTCACAGCCGGATACAAGACCGCCGCATCCGCTTGCTGCAGGCTCAGCAATAAAGCTTCATCGGGATGAACCCGCGACCAGATTATTCGTCGACACCATTGCGGGTAAGCCTTCAATGCCAATGCGCCAGTGTTAGTTGGGCGATCGACTTCTCTTTCATGGGTTAATAAGATCACATTCATCGATATTTCTTAATTTTTATCTAATACCAATTGGTATTACTAGCTACACAGCGTTGCATTATCTAACGAATAGTCGCTGGGGTTCAAATTTATCAAGCTTGAATCTGGCATATAGTCAGCGACTAAGATAATGTGATGAGAACGATTATTATTACCAGTC
>Ga0070725_10001173_pt1 | contig 15158 bp, 14 predicted proteins | sample tdDd002_FD_69781 | JGI IMG/M metagenome (GOLD analysis project Ga0070725, IMG submission 69781) | Marine sediment microbial communities from the Atlantic coast under amendment with organic carbon and nitrate - tdDd00.2 | ecosystem: Environmental > Aquatic > Marine > Coastal > Sediment | place... | reverse complement strand
GGATTGTGGCGTCAATTGCCTTCGAACTCATCCGGTATTCATGCAGGACGTGTAGAGGATAGTTCCGGCGTTCCATGTCGATCCGCGCGATCGCCCGCCAAGAGCCACCGACCAGAAACAGGCGGTTCCGTTGCTGGCCCATGGTCTCGGCCATTTCGGTCATGGTCGCGCGGATAAAGGCCTTTCGACCCTTTTTGCCGCCCTTGAGATTCCGCAGTTTCAGCGGACCCAACGTCGATGTAACGCGTTTGCCAACCTGGCCCGCGCCGATTTCGGCCAGCTCCATGGACGAGCCGCCAATGTCACACACCAGCCCATAAGATCCGGGCCATCCCAGCAGCACGCCTTGCGCAGACAGCCGGGCCTCTTCCTTGCCATTGATGACGTGGATTTTCAGGCCGGTTTCGCGCTCGACCTGAGCCACGAAATCCGGGCCATCGCTGGCCTCGCGGACGGCGGCGGTGGCGACGGCGGTTAGGGGCTGGATGTTCAGCCCTGCCGCCAGAGCCTGAAAACGGCGCAACGCAGCCAGCGCGCGGCGACGGCCTTCGGGGTTCAGATGGCCGGTGTCGGACAGGCCTTCGCCCAAGGCACACATGATCTTTTCGTTGTAGAAATAGGCAGGGCTACGCGCCGCGCCGTCGAACACCACCAATCGGACCGAGTTCGACCCCACATCCACCACACCCACGCGTGACAGCGCTTTGGCTGACGGGTCATTGAACAGAGGGCGGCCAAACGGACCCCAGTCTTTCGGGGCCTTGTGGGGCGTTTCGTTCATGTGAACCCTTCCTCTACTTCTGGCCCTAGGATGCGTCAGGCGCAGCAGTTAGGTCAATCGTCGGTGTGGGTCAACTTGGGAACGTCTTTTGCCCCAGCAGATCCGCGCCCGGACAGAGATGGGTACTCCATAAAGAACCGGTGACAATTAAAGGCAAATTCACCCTCGTCCCAGGTGGCGCGATCGAAATGACCATCAGGACGCATGACCCAGCTTTGGGCGACGTCTGCCATGTTTGCGGCCATGATCTGGCTGACGATCTGTGCCTTTACGGTGGGATTGGTGATTTCCACCAGGGTTTCCACGCGGCGGTTCAGGTTTCGGCCCATCCAGTCGGCCGAGCTGATATGCACGCGCGCCTTTTTACCTGGAAGCCCGTGGCCATTGCCAAAACACACGATGCGCGAGTGTTCCAGATACCGGCCCACGATGGATTTGACGCGAATGTTTTCGCTTAACCCTTTGATGCCGGGGCGAATGCCGCAGATGCCACGGATGACCAGGCTGATTTTGACACCCGCCTGGCTGGCCTTGTACAGCCCGTCGATGATTTCAGGGTCGATGAGCGAGTTCATCTTGGCCCAGATTTCTGCGGGGCGACCGGCGCGGGCATGTTCGGCTTCGGCTTCGAAACCATCCAGCAGGCGCTGTTTCAATCCGTCAGGGGAAATTGCCAGGTTTTCCAGCCCTTCGGGTTCGACATAGCCCGACAGGTAGTTGAACACCTTGGTTGCGTCGCGCCCCAGCGCCGCGTCACATGTAAAGAACGACAGATCGGTATAAATCCGCGCTGTAATCGGGTGATAGTTGCCGGTGCCATAGTGGGTATAAGTCACCAGCTTGTCGCCCTCGCGTCGCACCACGGTCGAGATTTTCGCGTGGGTTTTCCAGTCCACAAAGCCATAGACCACATGCGCGCCGGATCGTTCCAGACGGCGGGATTGGCGGATATTGGCGGCCTCGTCAAAGCGGGCCTTCAGCTCGACCAGAGCCGTGACGGATTTCCCGTCCTCGGCGGCTTCGCACAGGGCCTCGACAATCGGGGACTTTTTGGAGGTCCGGTACAGGGTTTGTTTGATTGCGACGACATCCGGATCGCGTGCCGCCTGTTGCAGGAAACGCACCACCATGTCGAAGGTTTCATAGGGGTGGTGCAGCAACATGTCCTTTTGCTTGATCGCTTCGAACATGTCGCCGTCGTGGTCCTGCACGCGTTCGGGGACGCGCGGCGTGAAATTCGGCCACAGCAGATCGGGGCGTTCGTCCAGCACCAGTTCCTTGACGTCGGCGATACCGATCATGCCGTCGATTTCCACGATTTCATGTGGGGTGACGTGCAGTTCGCGCATAATGACGGATTTCAGTTCGTCCGGGGCGCCGGCCGAGATTTTCATCCGCACCACCTCGCCGCGGCGGCGGCGTTTCAGGGCGGTTTCGAATTCGCGCACCAGGTCTTCGGCTTCTTCTTCGACTTCCAGGTCACTGTCGCGCAGCACACGGAACGTACACTGGCCCAACATTTTATAGCCAGGGAACAGTTTGTCGATGAACAGCAACAGCAGCTCTTCGAGGGGGACGAACCGGTGGCTTTCGTCGCTCTCGGGGAGTTTGACGAAGCGGTCGATCTGGTGCGGAATCGGAAGCAACGCCATCAACATGCGCTTGTCGCGGCGCCGTTCCAGTTGCAGCGCCAGGCTGAACCCGGTGTTCGGGATAAACGGGAAGGGGTGCGCCGGGTCCACGGCCAGCGGTGACAGAACCGGAAAGACCTTGTTCAGGAATACGTCCAGTAGATAGGGCTTTTCGTTTTCGGGGACGTCGTCACGGGTCAGAATTTGGATATTTTCGTCGGCCATTTCGGCGCGCAGGGTTTCAAAAACGCGTTGTTGGCTGGCGATCAGGCGGCGCGCATCCTCGTTGATCAGCACCAATTGTTCGGCGGGGGTTAGACCGTCCTGCGCCGGGGTGGTGTTTCCGGCGCGCGCCAATTCACGCAGGCCGGCCACGCGGACGGTGTAAAACTCGTCCAGATTGGTCGCCGAGATCGAAACGAAACGTACGCGTTCCAGCAACGGGACACGCTTGTTTTTGGCCTCTTCCAGCACGCGCCAGTTAAAACCCAGCCAACTGAGTTCTCGATTGTAGAACCGCCCCGGACCTGCGGGGTCCAGTTCGGGAATTTCGACGGGTGTGGCAAAGGGTGCCTTGAGGAAATCTGCTTGTGTCATGCGTGGCTTATGCTTTTTCGGTGTGACGCGGGAATGACACAGAGTCTGCGCTTATGTGTCTGGATTGTCCAGACGACCTGAACGCGCATCCTTCTTCATGATTTCGATTGCCAGCCCACGGTTGACCGGGCGTTTCAGATCCAGTGCGGCACGGTCCAGACGGGTCACCAGATCGCGTGCGACATCAAAGCTGCGATCCATATGAGAGACCATATAGGCGATGGTTTCCGGCGAGGGCAGAAGCTGCCGGTCACCGAACATTTTTGCGACGACGGCGCTAAGCAACTGGTCGTCGGGCTGTTCCAGCGTCACCGATTGGGTGCCCTGCATCCGGCTGAGCAGGTCGGGCAGGGTCAGCCCCCAGGTCAGCACAGGGCGGTCGGCCGTGACCAGCAGATGATGCCCCTCGGCGAGGACCAGATTGTGCAGGTGGAACAGGGCCTCTTCGGCGGGGGTGTCGCCTGCAATGGAGGGGATGTCCTCGACCGCGATAGGGCCGGTGGCCAGAGCGGGAATATCGGCCTGCACCAGATCGCAAGCCCGCAGGATTTGCGCGCCGGTGGCAGCCGCCCAGACATGCGTCAGATGGGTTTTGCCAGCCCCCGCAGGACCGATCAGAGCCATTTTGCGCCCCGCCCATTGATCCCAGTTTTCAATCATTACCACGGCCATTGCATTGGCAGGCGAGACAAAGAAGGCCTCGCGCCCCAGCGCTGGGCGCACGGGCAGATCAAAGCTCAGCTGTGTGGGCATTAGTCTTTGGCCTCGTCTGACAGGCCCTTGTACAGGCGGCTGTCCTTGTAATTCGCCAGGACAAAGCGTGCAACCACACCCAACGACGCCGCGACGGGCACGGCAACCAGCATACCAACAAAGCCGAACAGCGTGCCAAAGACCGACAGGGCAAAGATCAGCCACACCGGGTGCAGCCCGACGGAACTGCCGACCAGTTTGGGGGTCAGCACGTTGCCTTCGATCACCTGCCCCAGCACAAAGACGCCAGCGACCAGCGCCAGCGACACCCAGTCCCCCCAGAACTGAAACAATCCCAGCCCGATGGCCAAGGCTCCGCCGACAAAGGCCCCGACATAGGGAATAAAGGTCAGCGCGCCAGCGACAAAGCCCACAACCAGCCCGAATTGCAGTCCCACCAGCATCAGAGCGACCGCATAATATGTGCCCAATGCCAAGCAGACGGTGCCCATGCCACGAATGAAACTGGCCAGGGTTTGGTCGATCTCGCTGGCCAGGCGGCGCACCACGGGGGCATGATCGCGAGGCAGCATGTCGTCGATCCTGGCGATCATGTTGTCCCAGTCATACAGCAGGTAAAATGCCACCACCGGCACGATGACCAGCAGCATCACCACATTGATGATCGACATGGCCGAGCTGAACACAGCGGTCAGCAATTCCCCGCCGCGGGACTGAATAGTTTCGCCAACAGTTTGCAGCGATTTGTACAGGGCCGAGTTGCTGTCCAGCAATGCCGGGAATTGCGTCGTCAGGAAGGCCCTCAGATCCTCAAACAGCTTGGGGATCACATTGAACAAGGAGATAGATTGCTCGATCAGAGTCGGGAGGACCAACAAGGCAAGCAGGACAAAGACAATCAACGCCACAACGGTAATGATGGCTGTTGCCAGCGTCCGCGACGCCCCCATCCGTTCCAGCCGGTCTGCGACAGGATCCAGGAAATAGGCCACCGCGCCGCCCAGCACAAAGGGCAGGATGACATCCCCCAGATACCAGAGCACCACCAGAAACACCGCTGCGGCGGCGCTCCAGTATTTTACCTGATCGCGGGCGGGTAGGGCCATGGGGTCTCCTGTTCGTGTTGGGCTATTATGTCGTGGCTCTGGTCGGTTTGTGCAACCCGTTTCTGCACAGGTATTCTCGACAAGAGAGAGGGTTGCGCTTAGGTTTCCGGGTCGAAACCTGTCCGAGTGCCCTTATGATCCGTGATTTTCCCAGTCTCAGCGATAGCGACGCGATCCACGCCATCAATCGGATTGCCGCCGCTCAGACCGTACAGGCGACATGGGCTCTGATGATTCAGGCTCTTGCGGGGTTTGGGTTCGAGAGGGTGAACTATGGGTATACGCGCTACAGGGTGGGGCGGTCGATCGGGCATGCAGATGATGCGTTTTTCCTGTCCACCCATGCGTTGCAGCAGGTCAAAGACTTTCACGAAAGCGGGCTCTATATGAAATCCGCAGATTACCGCTGGGTGCGCGAAAATGTCGGCGCCTGTCCCTGGGACTGGACCCGCAAAGAGCGCGCGGCAGGCCGACTATCACCCGAGGAATGCGCGGCCATGGATGCGTTGGGCGCGACGCGTCAACGGGCGGGCTATTCCATCAGTTTCCCGGTGGGGGCGCCCAGATCCAAGGGCGCGATGGGCATGGGCTGTGCGGATGGCGTGGCTCAGTCGGGGCTGGATGCCCATTGGCAGACCCACGAGGCGGGGATCACCGCCATTGCCACCATGGGGCATTTCAAGCTGTCTCAGCTACCGTTGCCCGTGCCCAGTGTCGATCTGAGCGCCCGCCAGCACGAAATTTTGGGTTGGATAGCAGACGGGAAAACCTTGCAGGATGTCACTGTTCTGACCGGGTTGTCCCTGTCTGCGGTCGAAAAATATCTGCGCCGCGCGCGTGACGAACTGGGCGTCGAAACCACTGCTCAGGCTGTGGCCAAAGTGTCGTTTCTCAATCAGTTGTTCGTCCGAACAGGGCCGGAAAATTCTGCCTGACTTGGCAAGGTACGGATTTCCGCACTGTCCAATCTGATTGCTTTGCCAGATACCAAAACCGTTCCGTGAGTGCCCCGTCGCGCATCGGCAGACCGCAGCGGGAGGAGCCGTGGCCCGTCCCCAAACGGACCATACCCCCAGCGGGCCAGGTCAATTCATCTGGCTTGGCCCGCTTTTTCCCCACAAAGGCACGGGTGACTTGTTTGTAGGGCGATCCTCTTCTAAACCCCGTAGTCAAACAGCTCTTATCCCAAAGGGGTCCGCCATGCGTCTGTCGCGCTATTTCCTGCCTGTCCTGAAAGAAAACCCCTCCGAGGCTCAGATCGTCAGCCACCGCCTGATGCTGCGCGCCGGTATGATCAAGCAACAGACAGCCGGAATTTATTCCTGGCTGCCGATGGGCTTCAAGGTGTTGCGCAAGCTGGAAAACATCGTGCACGAGGAGCAAATGCGCGCGGGTCACATCCCGATGCTGATGCCTACGCTTCAAGGCGCGGATCTGTGGCGCGAATCCGGTCGCTATGACGACTACGGCGAGGAAATGCTGCGTATCACCGACCGCCATGGCCGCGACATGCTGTACGGCCCCACGAACGAGGAAATGATCACCGATATTTTCCGTTCTCATGTGGGCAGCTACAAGGACCTGCCGATGACGCTGTATCACATCCAGTGGAAATTCCGCGATGAAATCCGCCCCCGTTTTGGCGTGATGCGTGGCCGTGAATTCTACATGAAGGACGGCTATAACTTCGACCTCACCAAAGAGGACGCGCTGCACGCCTATAACCGTCACCTGGTCAGCTACCTGCGCACCTATGAACGTATGGGGCTTCAGGCGATTCCGATGCGCGCGGATTCCGGCCCGATCGGCGGCGACGACACCCATGAATTCCTGGTCCTGGCCGATACCGGCGAATCCGAAGTCTTCTATGACAGCGCCGTCACCGACATCCGCCTGGGCGAGCGCGAGATCGACTATGACGACAAGGCCCAGTGCCAGGCCGTGATGGAAGAATTCACCGCGCTCTATGCCCGCACAGACGAAACCCATGACGAGGCGGCATTTGACGCCGTGCCTGCGGATCGCCAACGCTCGGCCCGCGGTATCGAAGTTGGCCAGATCTTCTATTTCGGCACCAAATATTCCGAACCCATGGGCGCCACCGTCCAAGGGCCCGATGGGAAACCCGTGCCAGTGCACATGGGAAGCCACGGCATCGGCGTGTCCCGCCTGATCGGCGCCATCATCGAGGCCAGCCATGACGACAAGGGCATCATCTGGCCCGAAGGCGTCACCCCGTTCCATGTTGGTATCGTGAATCTGAAACAGGGCGACGACGAAGCCGACGCCGCCTGCGATGCGCTCTATGCCAGCTTTGCTGCGCTGGGCTTGGACCCGCTTTATGATGATCGCAAAGAACGCGCCGGCGGCAAGTTCGCCACGATGGACCTGATCGGCCTGCCGTGGCGCATCACCGTCGGCCCGCGCGGGCTGAAAAATGGCGTGGTGGAACTCACCTGCCGCCGCACTGGCGAAAGCGAAGAGCTGCCCCCTGAACAGGCCGTGGAAAAAGTCGCAAAAATTTACGCGACCCACAGGGTCCGCGGCCTCTGATCGGGCTGCCTGCGCTTTCATCTTGCCAAAAATACTCATTCCCGCCCCCAGCCGGTCACGCGACGCTGGGGGCGGTGCGCGTTTGGTGCTATAGTTTCCAAAACAACGCATGAGCCGAGCATGATCCTAAGGGCACTGACATTGGCGGGCGGGCTGGCCGGAGCTGGCGCAGCCTCGCAATTTCCCGAGTTTTCTCAACAGTATACGCAACGTTTGGGCGGGGCAGTGGATGCCTTGGCCACGGTGGCAGCGGAATTTGACGCATCAGCGCGTGTCTCGGGGCTGACCCGCAATCAAGCTTTGGAACAGATGGTGGGGTCAGATTTCGTGGCCCGTCGCCGTGCAGATATGGAGCGCGTTTTCACCCGTCATGCGCAGCTCTCTGCCGATCTGGAGACGTTGCATGCGGCGGGGCCATTCATGCGGGCCTATCACGCGACCCGATTGAATGATCGCGACATCGCCACCCGCGCCTGGGAGGCCTATCAGCCGGCGATTCCGACGAATTTCGCCGGGGCGGTGTTTGGCGGATTGGGGTTCTTGTCTGGGGCTGTGCTGATCGCGCTGGCGCTGGCGACCCTACGTTGGCCGGTGCGTTTGTTGCGGCGCAAACCGGCTCAGGCAGCTTGACCTTGGCCACGGTGTCGCCCACTACATTCACAGACAGAGTAATGGATCTTTGATGAGCAATTCAACCGCCCCTTTTGCGCGTTTCGAATGGATGATTGCCTGGCGTTACCTGCGTGCCCGCCGGGCCGAGGGTGGCGTCAGCGTTATGACCTGGATTTCTCTGATTGGGATTACCCTGGCGGTGTTCGCTCTGATCGCGACGTTGGCCGTGCGGTCGGGGTTTCGGGCAGAGTTTGTCGATACGATCCTAGGCGCTAATGCCCATGTGACCATCTATAATATAGGTACGGTGGACCCGCTGACGGGCCAGATTGACCGCACCTTTCCCGACTATGTTCCCACCGCTGAACGGGTGCGTGCTGTGGCGGGTGTCACGCGTGTGGCGCCATTGGTTAAGGGGCAGGTCATGGCCAGCGCCCGGTCGCGGAATGCCGGGGTCGAGGTGTTCGGGATCGCCCTGGAGGATCTGAAAACCATCCCGAGGGTCGCGCAAGCGCAAGACACGGCCGGCAGTATCGAGGATTTCAACGACGGGATTGCCATCGGATCAGGTGTCGCGCGCGAGCTGGGCGTCAGCGTCGGCGACAAGGTCAAGCTGATCTCGCCCAACGGTGTAAAAACCGCCTTTGGCACCAGCCCGCGGGTCGTTGCCTATCCAGTGGTCTATGTCTTTACGGCCGGGCGCTATGACATCGACCGGACCCGTGTCTACATGCCGTTTGAGGCGGCGCAGAGTTTCTTTAATCGGGACGGTGTCGCGGATGAGCTGGAGGTGATGGTCGCCCATCCTGAATCCGTCGATGACATGGCCCTGGACTTGCTGCGCGCTAGCGGGGATCGCGGGCAAATCTGGACCTGGCGGGATGCCTCGGGCGGGTTCCTGCGGGCCTTGGATATCGAAGACAACGTGATGTTTGTGATCTTGTCCATCCTGGTGCTGATTGCCTCGATGAATATCGTGTCAGGGCTGATCATGCTGGTGAAAAACAAGGGGCGCGACATTGGCATTCTGCGCACGATGGGCCTGACCGAGGGCGCCGTGCTACGGGTGTTTTTCATTTGTGGGGCTTTCACAGGCGTCATCGGCACAGGGCTGGGCGTGGTGTTTGGCTGTCTGTTCGCCATCTATATCGACCCGATTTTCAGCTTTGTGAACTATGTCGCGGGGGGCGGGGTTTGGGACCCATCGGTGCGCGGGATCTATAATCTGCCGGCACAGTTGCGATTGAACGATGTGCTGTCGGCCGTCGGGTTGTCGTTGTCGCTGAGTTTCGTTGTGACGATCTTTCCGGCGCGCCGTGCCGCACGTATGAACCCGGTGGAGGCCCTGCGCTATGAGTAACCCCGTGCTGGAGCTGAAGGGCGTCGCCAAGACCTATAACAAGGACGAACCCAACGCCGTTCAGGTGTTGCAAGCCATTGATCTGACAGTGCACCCCGGCGAGATCGTGGCGCTGGTTGCCCCCTCTGGCGCGGGGAAATCCACGCTGCTGCATATCGCGGGGCTGCTGGACACACCCGATACCGGATCGGTAAAAATCTGCGGCGCCGAGATGGTCGGCCAAAGCGATCGTAAACGCACCGCCGTGCGGCGTCAGGACGTGGGGTTCGTTTACCAGTTTCACCACCTCTTGCCCGAATTCACCGCGCTCGAAAACGTGATGTTGCCGCAGCTGGCGAACGGGTTTGCGCGGGACGCAGCACAGACCCACGCGGCTGATCTGCTGTGCCGCGTGGGCGTCGAAGCGCGCGCGGATCACCGCCCAGCCGCCCTGTCCGGGGGCGAGCAACAGCGCGTTGCCTTGTGTCGTGCCTTGGCGAATGAACCCAAACTGCTTTTGGCGGATGAACCCACTGGCAATCTGGACCCGGAAACTGCGGATCAGGTGTTTGGTACGCTGATGGGGTTGGTGCGCGACACCGGACTGTCCGCACTGATCGCGACCCATAACATGGAACTGGCCGCCCGCATGGATCGCGTGCTGCGCATGGACAAGGGCGTGTTGAGCACGCTCTAGGCTTTTTGCGCCATATAGACCCCCGCGGACATCAGCGCGATGCCGATCATGCGGTTCAGGCTCAGGGGGTTGATCCGCGCACCGAACAGGCCGAAATGGTCAATCACTGCGGCGCTGACCAATTGCCCCAGCAGCACAAAGAACACCGCGTTCCCGACGCCAAATTTTGGCGCGACAAATGTCACAGACAGCACATAGAACAGCACGAATAGCCCTGCCAGAAACAGGTGTTTTGGCGCGTCCCATGCTTTGGCCAAGGGGGCTGTTCCATGCAGAAGCAAGATGATGATGCTGCCAGTGAATGCCACGCAAAACAGGATAGCCGCCGCCGCGACGGGCGACCCGATCCGGGCCCCCAACGCAGCATTCAACGCCGCAAGAAGCGGAATTCCCACGCCGGCCGCAATCATCGTCAGCGCATATGCAGTATTCGGGGTCATGGGGGCTCCTTACGGGCAGAAAAATGTGGCTGTCGCAGTCGCGACCTGCTTGTTGTCCGGCTCGGCGATCATGCTGGCCTGACAAAAAATCAGAGCTTTCCCGGCCCGCACGATCCGTGCGTCGCAACGAATTCGCTCACCCGTGCCAGGACGCAGGAATTGCGTGTCCAAATTGGTGGTCGCAATGGGGCGTAACTCTCCGAAGTGCCCCAGACAGGCGATCACCATCGACGTATCCGCCATCGCGGCCAGCGCCTGTCCTGAAATGATCCCGCCCATCCGCGCCAGTTGATCGGTAATCGGCATCGAAAGGACGGCATGGGTCGCGCTGATTTCGTCCACAGTTAAATCCAGCGCCTTTACCCACGGGGCAAAGCCCTGCTCCAGAAAGGCCTGCGCCTCGGCAGTCGATAGGGTCATGCGTGCTCCTCCTCACTTGGCCCGAGCATGCCGCCCAAATATGCAATTGTCACGCGCGGGTTGTGTGTGTGACGCTATGATACGGATCAAAGCGGGGTCCAACCGGCTGTGCGAGGATTCTCTCGTGGGGCCAATAACGGAGAGAGATCATGCGCGTTTTCACCATGGCTGCATTTGCGGCGCTGCCACTGGGCGGAATGGCCCAGGCTCAAGACGCCCAAATCGGGCAGGACCTGTATCTGAAACATTGCGCGACCTGCCATGGGATCAATGCCGACGGGCAAGGGCCCATGGGTCCGGCCTTGGTGGTCCAACCCAAGGACCTGACCCTGCTGACCGCCGAAAACGACGGGACATTCCCCCTGATGCGGGTGGTGCGCCGGATTGATGGGCGCGAACCCCTGGTCAGCCACGGCAGCGCCATGCCAGTCTATGGTGAGTTTTTCCAAGGGGATGATACCGCCTTGAAAACGGCCAGCGGACAGCCGGTCTTGGTCGGGCGCGCCATTGCAGATCTGGTAGCCTATCTGCAAACAAAACAACAATAAGGGGAGAGCAATGCAGAAACGATACATTCTGATGACGATGGCCCTAGGCCTAGCAGCCTGCGCGCCCAATTGGATGCCTGAACCAGACGAAGGCGCGCGGCTCTATTCGGATAATTGCGCCGCCTGTCACGGGATCACGGGACGTGGAGACGGAGATCTGGCCGGTGACCTTGATACACTGCCGGCCGACTTGACCTTGATATCTCATCGCGCTCAGGGCGCCTTTCCAACGGTTCAGGTTCTTTCTCAGATCGACGGTTATACCCGGATGCAAAACCGCGACGAAGTGATGCCGGAATACGGTGCACTTCTGCAAGGTGACACCGTGCCGGTGCAACTCGGTGAAGATGAGTTTTCGCCCGTGCCTCGGCCTTTGGCGGCCCTGCTCAGCTACCTCGAAAGCATTCAGCGCGCGCCATAAGATGAGTATTTTCAGCAAGATGAAATTAAGCGCGCGTTAAGGTTAATGAAGCGCTGCCTTTCATCTTGCTCTAAATACTCAAATTCTGAGCTATCCGCAGATGCCGTGGATTTGGGCCTTTTCCCACGGGACAAAGGCATGGTTGTCGATGATCTGTGATAGCCGCGCGACGGGCAAATTCTGGCTCAGCATGTTGTGCAGGCGCTGGGTGCGGGCTGCTTTGGGTGCCAAGGCGCGGCAGCAGGCGTATTCCTCGACTATCGAGGCTTGCTGCTCATAGGGGTATGACAGGAAATCCGTTTTTGTCTTGAGTTCAAACAGATAAGGGTCGTGGCCCGGCTGGTGTTCTTGTGCGGCCTTCAAAGGGTGATAGCCCGTGCGGTCTCGGTTTTGCCACTGCCAGACATGGGTCATTTCATGGGCAAAGAACATCAACGCATAGAGATTGCCCCGGCCATTGATGGAATAGGCATAGTCCTCAAGGTACATGTCTTTGCGGTAGAAAACCTTGTTGAACAAGGTGATCGCGCCGGGGCTGGTGGTAAAGCTCTGTTCTTTCTGAGGGGGGTAGATGCGTTCCGTGCAGGTCACCCTTGGTCGGGCCTGATAACGCATGGTGAAGGATTCAGCCGCGTGACCACGCACGAAACGGACGCGGGATGTGGTGATCTGATCCGCGAAAATCGTATCTGCAAAGGCGATCTCGTTCGGGGTCAGCGGGCGACCACAGGCACAGAGAAACAGAAAGAGAACCCACAAACGCATAAGATGATTAGGCCCCGATCTTGGTCTGGGGGCAAGTAAATATGGTTTGTAAAAAATGAAAACGCCCGCGACATCGGCGGGCGTTTTCGAAGGTATATTGCGCGATTGCTTAGCCGATGATGGCGTTCAGCGTGGCGCTTGGGCGCATGACTGCGGCTTTCTTTTCAACCGACGGGTTGAAGTACCCACCGATGTCGGCAGGGGCGCCTTGGGCGGCGGCCAGCTCGGACAGGATCGCGGCTTCGCCGTCGGCCAGGGCCTTGGCGATCGGCGCAAAATGCGCGGCCAGATCAGCGTCTTTGGTCTGTTCGGCCAGTGCATCGGCCCAATAGCGAGCAAACCAGTAGTGGCTGTCGCGGTTGTCGGGCTCGCCGACCTTGCGCGAGGGCGAGCGGTTGTCGTCGAGGATGCCCTGGGTGGCAATCTCGGCGGCGGTGCCCAGAACGCCGGCCTTGGCATTGTCCTTACTGTCAGCCAGGAAGTTCAGCGATTCCGACAAGGCGCAGAATTCGCCCATCGAGTCCCAGCGCAGGTGGTTTTCGTCTACCAACTGCTCGACGTGTTTGGGGGCCGAGCCGCCAGCACCGGTTTCGAACAGGCCGCCACCGTTCATCAGTTTCACGATGGACAGCATTTTCGCCGAGGTGCCCAGTTCCAAGATCGGGAACAGGTCGGTCAGATAGTCGCGCAGCACGTTGCCGGTAATGGCGATGCTGTCGTTTCCTGCAGTGATGGTTTCCAGCGAAGCGCGGGTGGCTTCGCGCGGGGCCATGATCTGGAATTTGTCGGCGGCGCCGGCGGCTTCCAGGGCAGGGGTGACGTATTTGATCAGTTCGGCGTCATGGGCGCGGTTTGCATCCAGCCAGAAAATCGACTGAAACCCTGTCAGGCGCTGACGATCCAGTGCCAGCTGAATCCAGTTCTCGATCGGGGCTTTTTTCGCGGTGCAAGCGCGCCAGATGTCACCAGCCTCGACGTCATGGGAATGCAGGGTTTCGCCATTGGCCAGAACGACGCGGATGGTGCCGTCTGCGGGGGCCTCGAATGTTGTCGGGTGCGAGCCGTATTCTTCGGCTTTCTGGGCCATCAGGCCGACGTTTTGCACGGTGCCGGCAGTGGCCGGGTTCAGCGCGCCGTTGGCTTTGAAGAATTCGACCGATTCATCGTACACAGGCGCGTAGCAGTTGTCGGGAATGACGCAGTTGCTGTCGCCTTCGTTGCCGTCAGCGCCCCAGCCTTTGCCGCCAGCGCGGATCAGAGCAGGCATCGAAGCGTCGATGATCACATCCGAAGGTACATGCAGGTTGGTGATGCCCTTGTCCGAGTTCACCATGTACATGCCGGGACGTTCAGCAGTCAGCGCGTCAATATCGGCCTGGATCGCGTTTGCATTCGGCAGGCTGGCGATACGTGCCAGTACGTCGCCCATGCCCGAATTCGGGTTCACACCGGCCGCAGCCAGATCATCGGCGTATTTGTCGAAAATCGGGGCCAGCCATGCCTTGACTGCGTGGCCAAAGATGATTGGGTCCGAGACCTTCATCATCGTTGCCTTTAGGTGCAGCGAGAATAGCGTGCCGTCTTTCTTGGTGTCTTCGATTGCATCGGCCAGGAAGGCGGCCAGGGCTTTGACGGACATGAATGTTGCGTCAGCGACGGTGCCTGTGTCCAGTGCCCAGCCGTCTTTCAGAACGGTGACAGCGCCATCTTTGGCGACGAATTCGATTTTCGCGTCACCAGCCTGGGCGGCGGTGATGGTGGCGGATTTCTCGTTGGCATAGAAATCGTTGCCGGGCATCGAGGAAACCTTGGTCTTCGACGAGGTTTCCCATTTGCCCATACGGTGCGGGTTGGCCTGAGCGAAGTTTTTGACGGCCTTGGCGGCGCGACGATCCGAGTTACCCTCGCGCAGGACCGGGTTCACGGCCGAGCCTTTGATGCCATCAAAACGCGCGCGAATGGCTTTCTCGGCGTCGGTCTTGGGCTCTTCGGGGTAGGAGGGGATGTCAAAGCCCTGTGCTTGCAGCTCGGTCACGGCGGCCACCAGCTGAGGCACCGACGCCGAAATGTTCGGCAGCTTGATCACGTTGGCATCGGGGGTTTTCACCAGCTTGCCCAATTCGGCCAGATCGTTCGGCTGTTTTTGATCGGCGGTCAGGTTTTCAGGGAAGGTCGCCAGGATGCGCGCAGCCAGCGAAATATCTTTGGTACCGACGGTCACACCGGCCGCCGAGGCAAAGGTGCGGATGATCGGCAGGAACGAGGCGCTAGCCAGTTCGGGCGCTTCGTCTACAATGGTATACAAAATGTCGGGGGTGGAATTTTCAGCCATTTTTCTACCTGTCTTTCTTTTGCTAGCAGATATGTCTCGAAGAGCAGTGGCGCTGCTTCTCTTGGGGTGCCCAAGTCTGGCCGTGGATACGGTCGCGGGCAGGGTGTTCAGGGTTTCCCATAAAACACGAGGCGCAAAAGATCAATTCGCCAATGGGGGATTCTTGGGGCGTTGGTGACGCAGGCGGGGAGTTTTCGGGGGT
>Ga0070725_10001171_pt1 | contig 15173 bp, 10 predicted proteins | sample tdDd002_FD_69781 | JGI IMG/M metagenome (GOLD analysis project Ga0070725, IMG submission 69781) | Marine sediment microbial communities from the Atlantic coast under amendment with organic carbon and nitrate - tdDd00.2 | ecosystem: Environmental > Aquatic > Marine > Coastal > Sediment | place... | reverse complement strand
AAAGAGATCCCTTTCACATTGGTGATGGTGGTGGCTTTTTCACACTTGAGCATACATCCATCTTCGATGGCGGGCTTGTTGCAGCCGACGGTCTGTTGGAAGAAGCACTGTCTGCTGGTCATCATCAGGATGGGATGGTAGATGCAGTATAACAACTTAAAGTTATCAGGGCGCGCGATATTTCTGATCTGGTTTTGGTTGATCTCATTAGAGATAAACGCCCCGGCACAATTGAGCTCTTCCTGCAGGGTTAAGAGCGCATAGGAGTTGGTCGTATTCAGGAAAGGCCCGGCTATCCAGTTGATGTTCATCTCAAATGCCTTGTATGCCACTCCGGTGTTGTTGGTGACGATGCGCGCTGGCTTGACTCGCTCAAGAATTTTAACCGCTTCAAGATAATCTTTGCCAATGAGTACGGCGGGAAACCAGGGGATAAGCCTTGGGTTTCTCAGCAAGATGTCGATGTATTTAGTATCGTTTTTCTTAAAGCTTTCCGGCAATTTAAAGTAGATGTCGGCGTCGGTGACATCACAAAGGTGCAGGTCTTTCTCGTCGCTTATCAATAATGATAGCGTAGGCGTGTCTGACAGCTTGCTGTGTTTTGTCAGCTTAGGCAGGGTGACCGGTGGGATCACTTTGACCGAGTCATTCAACAGGAAGGCGACCTGTTTTTTAATACGGGTCAGCTCCTTAAACGGTATATTAAGGCCGGCATCGAGGCCGCTGAAATCGAAGGCTTGCAAGGCATACTTGCCCTGTTGCAGGCTCTTAAAGCGCTTTTCTATGGCGCTTTGATCTACCGCCGCTTGCTCCGAAGCAATAAGCGGCATTGCAGATTGCACGCTAAAGTCATGTTTGTCTGTGGTGACCTTGACCGTTAACGGCTTGCCCGCCAGCCCACTAAAGCGGATGGTTAATGGCTGCTTGGCGATGCTTAAGCGCTGAATCTTTTCGACGACCTGCGCGCCGATGGCATTTTTCTGTTCAGACAGGTCTTTTTGCACGGCTTGGATCTGCACCACAGAGATGGCGTTATGTGTATCGTTGGCATGCTGAAAGCTGTTATCGCGGGGGTTGTCGATAAACATATTTTTGGTGAGTTCACCTTTTAAGAAGGAGTTGGTGAAATCACGGTTAAAGACCTTATATAGGCTGCTGTTGTCGGATAACAGCTGGCCGGTTTCGACAAACTTATCTATCTGTTTACGCCAGCTATCCACTACGGTGTGGACATATTGCGCGCCTTTAATGCGCCCCTCGATCTTCAGCGAGTCGACGCCCGCGTCGACCAACTCTGGCAGGTCGAAATAGGCCGAGTTATCTTTGAGGTTCAACGGAAACTTGTTGCCCGCATTGGTGATCTCATACTCATCGCGGCAAGCTTGACTGCATCGACCGCGGTTACCTGAGTTGCCGACACTGACTGAGCTCGAATAACACTGGCCCGAGAAGGCGATACACAGCGCGCCATGGACAAAGACCTCGGTGAGCACGTCGTGCTCATGGGCGAGCGTGGTGAGACTCTTAATCTCGTGGAGGTTTAATTCTCGCGACAAGTTGGCACGGGTGGCACCAATCTTGGCCAGAAAACGTATTTGGCCTGCGTTATGGGTGGTGAGCTGAGTCGAGGCGTGTACGGCCAGAGTGGGAAAGTATTTCTTAACCAGATTAAATATCCCCAGATCCTGCACGATAATGCCATCGATGCCGATATTCACGATTTGATTAAGCAACTTAACTAAGCCGGTGATCTCCTGCTCCAAAATCACGATATTCATGGTAAGGAAGACTTCACACTCATATTGGTGTGCAAGCCCAATGATCCCCATTAAGTCATCGAATGAGAGGTTAGTTGCCCGGTTACGGGCATTGAATGTATCCAGACCACAATAGACGGCGTTTGCTCCGGCAACAATCGCGGCTTTGATCGCATCGACATCCCCACCCGGTGCCAATAATTCAATTTTTCTACTCATCGCGACATTACCTATTTCATGACTTAGTTAAATTTCCGGCGGGGATCCTACCACAAGCGTAAGCATAAATTAGGATTTCCTGTTGTAATGGGATAAAAAGAGAGGATAGTCATTTCTGGTTTTACTTCCTTTTAGCTTTCAGCTTGCTAGCAGATCTCCGTTCATTCTCAATTAATCCGCACGGTCTATGATTTAGAGCTTAGCTTATGACAAGCATTGGCTGCCAGATGGAAAATCAACCATGTCATTGAGCAGATTAAAAGCACCAACAACCGGAAGCAAAATCGGGAAGGATCATCTTTTGGGTAGGTTGTTGCCTGCATTCGATGAACCATTTAACCCGTCAAATACCTAAGTAAAAGGTTGCGAAAGCCGGGCATGGCTGTACCATGAACTAATTGATGATAAAGATTTTTATCACGCCAATCGCTAATCAAGCTTCAAGATTGATTGCAAGTACTAAGGGAAACACCATGACCAACAATGCTTGTGATCCGACCCGTCGAAAAATACTGAAAGGGTTAGCCGCAGCCTCATTATTAAGCCCTTTGGGGATTTCGCCCGCATTTGCCGCAGCCCAAAAACGTCTTTATATCGATGGTCTCTCCTTTCTACCTAACGACCTAGCCGATATTCGCGCCTCCAAACTCGATGCCTATCTTTGTGATATTTCAGCCATTGAAACCATCGAACAGGCCGACGGCACCATGAACTACAAGCGTACCTATGACGCTTGTATGAAAAGCATTAAAGAAGCGAACCAAATCGTTAGCGCCAACCCCAGCATATTAATGCCTGGGCTGACAGGCCAGGACATCGCGCTGGCCGTTGAGCAAGCGCGCACCGCGGTCTATTTTCAGATCCAGGGCGCCGATTGTGTTGAAGCCGATAGCGATGCCAACTCATGGCAACATCTGAATCAATTTCACAGCCAAGGTTTACGGGTATTACAACTAACACACCATTACGGCAATCGCTTTGCCGGCGGCGCTTTAGATAATGATGGTCAACTGGGGTTAAATAAGCCATTAACTGCCGATGGTCGCCAATTGATCGCCGCACTTAACCAGCGCAACATGCTCATCGATGTCAGCCATTCGAGTCCACAGACGGCGCTGGACACCGTAAAGGCCAGTAACAGCCCGGTTGTACAAAGCCACGGCGCCGTTCGCTCTATCGTCAACAATGCCCGTTGCTCACCCGATGAGGTCATCCGCGCTATCGGTGACAGCGGTGGTGTATTCGGGGTGTTTATGATGAGCTTTTGGTTGACCAATAACCCGCTGCCGACCATTAAAGATTATGTAAAACAACTCGATAAAGTCGCCCGCATCGGCGGCATAGATTGTGTTGCCATCGCCAATGACTTTCCGCTGCGTGGCCAAGAGAACTTACTGGCACTGGACAATAACAATGCCGAAGGCATCAAAGAGTATCTACCTTGGTGGCACAGTTTAGCTGAAAAGAATGTATTAGGGTTTGAACACCAGCCCACACATGTGGTGATCCCCGAACTCAACAATATCGACCGCATGAGCCGCATCGACGATGCCTTGGCCAAGGCACGTTACAAGTCCACCGACAGAGACCGCATGCTAGGTGGTAACTGGCAACGCGTGCTTAAAAACGTACTGGTATAAGTTGGGGCTGGCATTAACGAATATATGAAACAAGAAAAACGCCTGTCGGGTCTGACAGGCGTTCTGTTATTTGCTCTGTTTACACTGTATGAGCAGTTAGTGAGCCGTGGCTGACTTGCCGTGGGCCGCACGCATCTCTTTCGCTTTCTCTTTTATCTCCTGCAGGTCTCTCACCATCTCACTCCAGCCATACCAAAGCGCATAGTCGGGGTTGGCGTGAAATGCTCCCTGGAAGCCGCGCATGCGGTGCTTGAGGTGCATCTCAAACAAGGTTTGCTCGATAGTGGTCGGCGCATCCTGAAAGGTGAGCAGATCCGGGAAGGCATGGGCGTAACCCTCGGGCTTAGGGATGATACCGTCCTGATATAGCCCGGTGATGATACGAATCGCCTGTGCCAGCAGGTGGTCGAGATCGCGGATAAGCTTATCGGCGTTTTCGAGCTCGTTACGGGCAAAGTTTGCTGAGTGACAATCGCCACAGACGGCCAGCATCTTGTTGCGCTCCTTGTCGAACGATGCCTTGTCCAGGCGAGCAACATCGGCCGCCTTGACCACGTCGAGCCGGCCTGTAGGTTGCCCCTTAGGATCGAGCACGCCCAATGCCTGCAAGATAGTGATTTGGTCGGCTTTCCACTGCTCATCGTCTTCGGGCAGTGGCAACCTCACCGCCAGGAAACCCCAGGCAGTACGCACTTCATGGTCGCCATCGACCATATGGCAGGTCTGACAGGTTGGCGCCGGTGTGCCTTCTGGCAGTACGCCATTTTGCTTCAGCAAATAACGTACACCATGCTTGGACGATGACCACATCTCCCATTGTGGATGGTCGAATCCCATATGGCAGGTCTGGCAGGCTTGGGGTTGCTGCGCCTCCTTCACCGAGAAGGTGTGGCGGGTATGGCAGGCATCACATGAAGCATGGCCGAACTTGCTGCCCTGCTCCTTAAGCTTAGTGATCTCGGCCTCGGTTTTTATACCTAACTTATGACATCCGGTACACCCCTTCATCCCCTGATTCAGTGCCATAGGTTGTGCATGTGTGGTAGGCATAGCGTTAACCGCAGCCCATGCCAGCGCATGCTTACCCTTAGAGAATTGCTCCAGGCGATCGCCATGACAACCACCACAGGTTTCGGCGGTAATGGTGACTAAATTATCTACGTCCTTCGCCGATGAGTGGTCGCCCTCATGACAGGTATCACAGCTCACATCATTGTCGCTATGACGGCTCAGTTGCCAGTCCTTAACGGCGTTGGGCGTGACCTCCTTGTGGCATGACACGCATTTGTCGACTGCATAAGCCGACGTGCACAGTAGTAATATCAGTGAAACTAGCAATCCCCTCATCATATCCGCCTTTTTTATGTGGTTATAGTGACAAAAAGTATAGTTAGTCATCCCAGAGTCGCCAGTTTGGTTCTGAAATTATTGAGAATTTTTATATATTCGATGAGGTAGGGCTGAAATTGAGAAACTCGGGGCATTAACAGTATAAGAATATAAAAATTGGAAATGGCGCAATAAAAAGGGAAGCAATATGCTTCCCTCTCTTTATTCGCTCAAAGCCTTATCACTACACCTTAAATTGCCCGACCAGCTCGCCGAGGCTGTCTCCCTCCTGCGCCAGTTTTTGGCTCACGCCTGAGGTACTTTGACTCGAACTCATCAGCTCATTGACGATATCCTGAATCGCAAAGACGTTACGGTTAATCTCTTCGGTCACTGAGCTCTGCTCGGTTGCCGCCGTGGCGATTTGCGTACTCATATCATTAATCGATGTTACCGCAGACGTTACCGCACCGAGACTCTCAGAGATGGCTCTGGAAGACTCAACCGAGCGCAAGCAACTTTGCTGGCTCGCGTCCATGGTACTCACAGCCAGTGACACCAGATTATGAAGCTCGGTGAGCATCTCATTAATCTCTAAGGTGCTGGCCTGAGTCCTGCTGGCTAAACTACGTACCTCATCGGCAACCACTGCGAAGCCGCGGCCCTGCTCACCCGCTCTGGCTGCTTCAATGGCTGCATTGAGGGCCAGAAGATTAGTTTGCTCGGCAATGCCGCCAATCACGGTCAGTACGCTGTTAATTTTTTTCGATTGCTCACTCAGTGAGTTGATATGCTCAGCCGCGGTATCTATCTCTGACATCAATGATGAGACTTCGGTTAATGAGGTATCGACACACTCCTGAGCCGTGGTCACATCCCCTGTGGCTGCCAATGTTGCCTCGGCAACCTGTGAGGTATTTTGTGCCACCTCACTCGCCGTAGCCGACATCTCAGTAATCGCTGTGACCACTTGATCTGTCTCATTATTATGGCTAGCCAACTGCTCGGACATCACCTGTGTCTGGCTATTGATGTCACTTGCGCCACTCTTGACCTCCTGAGTCACATTGGCGACATCCCGGATGATCCCCTGCAGCTTATCGACAAACAGGTTAAATGCACGACCGAGCTGTGAAATCTCGTCGCGCCCCTCGATATCGAGTCGCTTAGTCAGGTCTCCCTCACCCTTGGCAATATCTTCTAAGTTGGTCACCATGTTTCTAATCGGACGAACCATTCGCTGGGCGGAATAGAGCACGGCTACTGTGGTTAAGAAAACAAGAATAAGCACGATGACCAATACGGTTATCGCCTTATCTTGCATATGCACAGTGGTAATCTCCCGATAATCGTTAACCTCTCTGTCGATATCATCAACATAGGCGCCGGTGCCAATTACCCAGTCGGTACCTGGGATCATCTCACCGTAACTGATCTTCTCAACTAAGCCACTAACACCTGGTTTATCATTGTGGTAACTGAAAATACCATCGCCATTTTTTGCCGCCTTAAGCAAGCCTACGATCACCTTTTTACCATTGGGATCTGTCATCCCAATAAGATTGCTGCCCTCTTTTTCAGGCGTGGCGCCATGGAAAATATTAATCCCTTGCTCATCGTAGATGAAGAAATAGCCTGCCTGGCCGAAACGAACTTGTCTTAGTGCCGCTTTTACATCCCCCCGTTCCCCCAATGACAGCTGATAAGCAACGATCTGAACGCCAATTTCTACCTCCTCTTTCAACACCGCCTTTCTATCTTCAATTAACTTTTCTTGGAAAGATGCGATATTTTGTTCGAGGTTGTTGGATTCGATGTTGTAGGTGATCGCCATTAAGCTAAAAAAGATCACCGCCACCGGTAAAAGGGCGAATAACAGCAGTTTATTCTTCAAACTCATGTTCATCATTATTATTATTTCTCCAGAAAGCGCTTTTACAAAATGTAATACAAAAACAATCCCTGTCACTTTTCTAACAATATATACCTAAACATACAAAAAAAACCAATTGTTATAACAAGATCACAAAAAAATAGAAAACATGGTACATGTACGAACGTACTAGATTGGCCTACTAATGAGAGGATACCAGTCCAGCGACAGAGACCGCATCTTAGGGGGGAACTGGCAAAAGAGTAGTTAAAAACCTATTGGGTTCAGTTGCTGCGATATCGGTTATCGCGGTGGATCGATGTTATTGTCGATACTGCAATTGAGTCTAAACCAGCCTGCGATAGAGTAACGGTCTCGTTGTGCTGCCAGTACTTCGTGAGGAAACTCTTCACTTAAAAAGACCACAACCGTACCAAAACCTGGGGTTACGCTCACCGTGTGATCATCAATCACAGCTGAGGTCGATTGTTGGTTTGGGTATATCACCAACTCGCCACCATCTTGTTTAGACCAATACTGATTAAGGTAAACCACCACAGACAGCACACGATTACCCTCACCTTTAAAAGCATCTTTGTGTTTCTTATAAAAGTCGCCTTTTGCATAGTGCGCAAAATGGCTTTCAAACGAAAATAACCCCAAAAACAGCCTTCTATTCAAGAATGCTTGCAACGACTGGGTCCAGCTAAGCCAGCCCATTCCCGCATCGCTGTCGCCATTAATCCAACAGATCGCATCGGTACGCACAAAGTCATTCACCATATGCTCAGTCGCTCGGCCAATGCCTGCACGTTTAAAATTAGTATCGGGCATCGTGGAGATGTGTTGCGCTAATGAATGGGTTAAATCCAGAGGAAGAGCGGTGGGGTTGATACTAAAGCCTTTACTGGCGAGATCATTCGCGATGGACTCAAAAAGAGAAACGCTATCACCTGTTTCAGAGATGCGATGTAAACTCAATTACATCCTGTCTTATAAGATAAAAATAACATGGGTAAGCCACTTTAATAAACATAGAGCACCACCATACGCCAATAGCAGCGGGTAAAGATACTAAATACCTTATGGCTGAACCGGCTTATCAAGCCCTATTACGAAAATGCACAGAGAAGACGGTCGTTTACAGCGAACTGGTCACATACGTCCACCATATAATTATTCACCTCTCACTACTAAAGAAAAAGCTTATTGATTATTAACCATATGGCAACACAACCTGTTAACAATGGATTACAAACACCTTAAACAGATTAATTAATGAACATTCAAACCCGCGCAAATGAATTAAAAGTCAATTTAAACGCATAATTATTGATTTTATTTTATATCGGTTTATAGTCGTTGCCAGTTGAGTATTTTGGTGATGAGAGTTGAAGATGAAGAGATCGATGTTGTTTTTGGGAAGCTTAGGTTTAGCTGGCGTATTAATGTTAACCGGATGCGGTAAGAGTGATGACGTGCTTGTCGTGGGCACCAATGCTTCGTTCCCACCTTTTGAATATGTCGGTGGGGTGAGCGGTGATGAGATAAAAGGCTTCGATATCGATTTAGCCCGTCAGATCGCCAAGGATGCCGGCAAGACGCTCAAAGTTGAAAACATGAAGTTTGATTCACTGATCGTGGCGCTCAATGCGGGCAAAGTGGACCTGATCGCCTCAGGCATGACGATTACGCCAGAGCGTCAGGCGAGCGTTAACTTTTCAGAGCCTTACTATGAAGCGACGCAGGTGGTCTTGGTCAATAAAGATAGCACCAGCATCAAGAGTGTCGATGACCTAAAGGGAAAGCATATTGCGGTTCAGCTGGGTTCCACCGGCGATATCATGGCCAAAACTTTCAGCCAGCAGGTCACCGCATTCAACACAGGTTTTGAGGCCATCATGGAGCTTAAAAACGCTAAGGTTGATCTGGTGCTGTTTGACAGTGAGCCTGCGGCCAGCTTTCTGGATAAGAACCCAGGACTTAAAATGGTCGAACTGGAATTCGAGCCCGAGTTTTATGGCTTTGCTGTAGCCAAGGATAAAGTTGAGTTGCTGCACAGCATCAATAGCACCTTGAATGCGATGAAACAAAACGGTGGCTATGACGCCCTCGTCAACAAGCACATGAAGTGAGTCGATAATGATTGATGCAATTAACGCTTCACTGTTTACCCCAATCGGGGAAGATGGATTAATCGGTATCTACCTCATCTTAAATGGCCTTAAGGTCACCCTGATTGTGACCTTTTTTGCCATGATAATGGGGTCCATATTAGGGGTGACAACGACCCTGATGAAGATGTCACCTAAGTGGTATCTGCGTTGGCCGGCGAACCTCTATGTCAGCGTTATTCGTGGTACACCTGTGGTTGTACAGTTAGTGATCCTTTACTTTATTGTGTTGGCCGCATTCGATGTCGATAAGATCACCGCCGCCATTATCGCCTTTGGCCTCAATAGCGGAGCCTATATTTCTGAGATCATTCGCGCCGGGATCCAGGCCGTCGATAAAGGCCAAATGGAGGCCGCACGTTCGTTAGGCTTGTCCCACGGGGCCACGATGAAGGAGGTGATACTGCCTCAGGCGATTAAGAACATTCTCCCCTCTCTGGGTAACGAGTTTATCGTATTGCTGAAGGAGACGGCAGTGATAGGCTTTATCGGCGGTGTCGACTTGATGCGCGCTGGCGAGATCATTCGTAGCCGCACCTTCGAAGACAGTGTGCCGCTATTTACCTGTGCGCTTATCTACCTGCTACTGACATATAGCTTCACCCTACTGCTGTCGAAATTTGAAACGAGGTTAAAGCAAAGTGATTAAGATAAATAATTTACATAAGAGCTTTGGCGATAACCAAGTGCTGAAGGGGATCGATGAACAAATAAACCATGGCGAGGTAGTCAGTGTGATAGGCCCATCGGGCAGTGGCAAGAGTACCTTCCTGCGTTGCATTAATCTGCTTGAGCAACCGACTCAGGGGGATATTCTTATCGATGGTCAATCTATCACAGCGCCCGATGCCTGCATCGATAAGCTAAGACAGAAGGTGGGAATGGTGTTTCAAAATTTTAACCTTTTTCCCCATAAAACGGTTAAGCAGAACATCACCCTCGCTCCGGTACAACTTAAGCTGATGACTCCGAAAGAGGCCGATGTTGAAGCCGAAGCCTTACTCGAGCAGGTAGGATTGAAAGATAAGGCCGATGCCTACCCGTCCAGTCTGTCCGGCGGACAGAAACAGCGGGTCGCCATCGCCCGGGCACTGGCGATGAAACCTGAACTGATGTTATTCGATGAGCCCACCTCGGCGCTGGATCCTGAGATGGTTGGCGATGTGCTGGATGTGATGAAATCTCTGGCTCATAAGGGGATGACCATGGTGATAGTCACCCACGAAATGGGCTTTGCACGGGATGTATCTGATAGGGTCATCTTTATGGACGGCGGCGTTATCGTAGAGAACAGCGAGCCCGACGCCCTGTTCAGCGCACCGAAAGAGGCGAGAACCCAGGCCTTCCTGAGTAAAGTGTTAAGGTAAAGTGCTTAGGTAAGAGTATTTAGGATAAGAGTATTGAGGGTGAGAGTTCTCAGCTAAAGCATTAAGTACGGATACGTAAGAGGCGTGGAGGCAGTAACGCTGTTAAGCCTTACTGCCGGATGCAAGAATATCAGAGGTATTCTTCGCACTCTTCGCCTTTCTTACACGCCTTCTCTTTGCGCTCTTTCGCCTTTTGCTTCGCTTCGCGCTGACGCTCCTCTGTGTCTTTGCGCGCCTCGTTTTCATAATCTCTGGAATCCTTTCTCACTTCACGTTCGCGCTCCTCTGCATCTTTACGAGCCTCGCGGTCATACTCTTTAGTATCCTTACTCGCTTCACGCTCGCGCTCCTCGGCATCCTTTCGCGCTTCACGCTGACGCTCTTCTGCGTCTTTACGGGCCTCGCGGTCATACTCCTTGGCATCCTTTCTCGCTTCACGCTGACGCTCTTCTGCGTCTTTACGGACCTTGCGGTCATACTCCTTGGCATCCTTTCTCGCTTCACGTTCGCGTTTTTCCGCAGCCTTTCGAGCCTCTTTCTCACTCTTTTTCTGCTCCTTTACCGCCTTCTTCTCAGCCTTTTTTTCGGTTTTCTTCTCAGTATTCGTTGGCGGATCGGCCATTATGGTCGGGGCCACCATCATCAATGAGGTCGATACCAGTATTGCTTTTAGAAGCTCAGCGGCTTTCATAGGGAAACTCCTTTTAATTTGCGCTATCGTTTTCGCTAACGCTATTACCTGACTCTCTTAAAGAGGTAACCGAAAGCACCTCTTATACCAGTCAGACTCGTTACTTATAAGGTATCAGTCTGAAAAGCCGCTAAGTCAAGGTGGTGAGTACAAAATAGTCAATAAGAGAGTGAAATGGGTGAGGTTTGAGTAAGGTGTTGGGGCGTCCGTAACAGGGACGCTTAAATATATCTGCTCCATAGGGATATGGGGCTACGACGTTAATCCAAACCAAGTTTCAAAAAGCTCCCTGTTCGGGAGCTCGAAATCCAATTTTCGCGATTAATTAGAGATACTTTTCGAGTTTATCCTGTATCACATTTGGCATGATAGGCTTGTTGACGTAATCGTCGGCGCCAAGTTTAATGGCGAACTCTTGGTCTGTACTTTCGACTAAGGTACTGATAACCACCACGGGGATATCGATACGTGCGGGATCTTCCTGAAGGAACTTAAGCACTTGATAACCATTGACTTCCGGCATAGTGATATCGAGTAAGATAAGATCGGGCGTCTGTGAAGTTAATATATCGATGCCGCCACTGCCTGAGTTAGCAGTCGTTACATCATAATCGTCGCCTAAGATAGCGAGTAATACCCCGGTACATACAGGATCATCATCAATTATCAGGATTTTACTTTTGTCCATGTCACCCTCTCCAATCTACCACTATTGCTTACATTGTATCCAAATCAAGGATAAAAGATACCTGCTATCGAGGCCGATTTATCTGAGTATCAAGAACTCAGAACCATCGAAATTTATACCATTCACAACAAGCTCATACAGCATAACCACCTAACATGTATCTAAGCTGAATTAGGCAGGCTTAGCCTGAATTAGGCGACGTTATCTGCTGCTTTCTAAAATCGCCGGTTACCCCTACGACCTGCAGAAAACGTAAAAGTTTAATTATTATTGCCAAGCTTGCATCCCATTTAGCGAAACACCACAAACAGGGCGGTAAGTGCAATACATATAACATTGGCAGAACAGGCAGGAGCGAGGCCTTTCAAAGTGCTGAAGAAGTATTAAAAATGTGGAAGACAGAGATACATGAGGAAGCGACTAGGATATGGAACATGACACCGAGCCCATATCCTTATGGGTCGATGTCGGAGAGGATGACTAGAGTTAACCTCAGTCTTATTTGACCTCTGAAGCGGCTTCTATTCTGTCTATGGCGATAACGATAATCTCCTGACGTTGAATTTCCTGAAACGATTCATAGAAATAACCAAAGATGAGCAGTAGGGTGATCATCCCCAAACCGAAACTCATCTTAGTTTCGAATGTGCTGCTCTTCTTCCCACTGTGTTCATGACCCGTATTGTTTGATTGACTCAAAATCGGTGCCTCATAATTATCTGTAATTGCAGTGCCGATGTGCCCACCGGGACCTAGGTTAAGGAACGTCCGTTAGTAGACGTCTTTCAACAGGCGTTTTTCATGTTTCAGACGCTCATAGTATTTCAAGGCCTCATCATGGGACATCTCCCCATGGAACTCGATGACCTGCAAAATCGCCCTCTCTACATCCACGGCCATGTGTGAGACATCGCCACAGATATAGATATACGCGCCCTGATCGAGCCAGGCATAAAACTCCGCGCCCTGCTGTTCGATACGATGCTGAACATAGATTTTCTGTTGCTGATCCCGTGAGAAGGCAAGATCCATACGAGTCAACACGCCTGAGTCCAGATGCTGTTGCCACTCATCCCGGTAGAGATAATCGAGCGTTGCATTACGGTTACCAAAGAATAACCAGTTTTTACCTGTATGCTTTTGCGCGGCGCGCTGCTGCATGAATGCCCTGAATGGTGCAACGCCGGTACCAGGGCCAATCATGATCATGGACCCATCGCTGTCTTCTGGCAGGCGGAAGTGCTCATTCTCTTCGACAAACACCATCACCTCAGCGTCCAGTGCCAGTCGCTGGCACAGGTAGCCGCTGGCTCCGCCCACATATCGGTGACTATCTAAAACTTGTCCCGACACATATTCAACCACGGCTATCGTTAAGTGAACCTCTTCACCCACATCGGACTGACTGGAGGAGATAGAGTATTTTCTCGGTGTTAATCTGCGTAGAGATGCCAATAACTGCTCAGCAGTCAGCTTAGCCGGATACTGACGCACCATTTCGAAAATCTGATGACGACGGGCATAGTCACGCACCCCATCGAAGTCAGCCACTAAATCGAGCAGCTCGGCTTGTTGACTCAGTGCCGCATACTTTTCGATAAAACCCGGATGACACTGGGTCAACTCATAGTTCTCAATCAAGGCCTGCTCAATGGTCTTGGTATTGCCATCAACTTCAACCTCGATATCTGCCGGGATAGATAGGTTGCTCAGCATTGATGCGACTTCTGTCTCATCATTTTTAAACCAGACACTCAACAGATCGCCCGGCTGGTACTGGATCCCCGAGCCTTCAAGTGACAGCACGATATGACGGAAATCTTTTTCACAGCCAGCGGATGCCAGAGCGTCATTGCGTAGCAAACGGGCCGCAAATGGACGCGCCTTGTTGTAGTACGCCAACTCTGATCCGGTCGATTCGGTAGGCATAACGGCATTGGCGCAGCTGGCTTCAAGCCGATTTTGCAGCACCTTAACGACAGACGTTATCCATACATCCGCCACAGCATCATAGTCGACATCACACTCAGCTCGCTCATGGAGGCGCAGCGCTCCAAGCTCCCTAAGACGCTCATCAAAATCTATGCCTGTCTTACAGAAGAAGCGATAAGCTGTGTCGCCCAGAGCCAGTACCGAATAAGAGAGCTCGGGCAGCTGCGGCGCATCGTCAGCGAAAAGGGTGTGATAGAAACCCTCGGCACTCTCGGGAGGCTCACCCTCACCATAGGTACTGGTCACGATAATAAGGTGGCTTTCTCGTTGCAGATTATCGGTATTGTAATCGGCCATGGACTGTATGCGTACCGGCAAACCATTGGCATCGCAACTCGCCTTTAACTGGTAAGCCAGATGCTTCGAGTTACCGGTTTGAGATGCAAACAAGATGGTAAGGGTGTCGGTCGCCGATGAGTAACTCTCTGCGCTACCTTGCGCTTCACTTGACTGTCCGGTGACATTTTTCACTAAGATATTACCTGCGGTGCGAACCGTGGCGTGCTGCAGACGCACCGCCTCGGACAGATACAGACCCACAGGGCAGAACAGTCGGCACCAGAACTGAGGCACGAAGAAAGACCCCAGCAGACTGAAGGGTAAGATATACCATTGAATGCCCATCCCCTGCAGTGAGAACATCATGCCGAAGGGTTCGTACGAGCCTAAGGCCGGGTGACGTGACAAGAAGATGAGAATAAGTGCAAACCAACTCAGGCCATAGATGACGCGTCTGGCGTTTCTGGCCATGCCCGGCCTAAGGGCCAGCTTGATACCACTGATTTTTTGCAGCAGATCCTGGATCACGCTGAAAGGACAGAGGTAACCACAATAGAGGTTACGGCCCAAGAAGATAATACCGCCGAGCACACCACCGACGATGATCCACCAGATCGGATACTGCCTGAATTCGGGCACGTACCCCATAACGATACCGGCCAGAGTCCCCAAGCTTATCGAGGCATTCACATAAAAACCGACGAAGGCCAGGCTGGCAAAGGGCAGGATAATTTTAAACGGTTTGGCTATATTCCTCGGCGCGTATACGACCACCAGCACCATCAGGAACAGGGCAACCATCAGGGCTTCATTGAGTCCTGGCGACCATTCAACCTCTTTCCAGGTTTTCTCATACCCCAGGTGGCTTTGCGCCCCCTTGTGCAGGGCCTCGGCTATCGCCTTGGTAAACCCTTTAGATGACACAGTTGCGCCGGAGATACCGTCGACGTCTTCCTCTAACAGAAAGTCATCTGTGACGGATTTATTGATAAACTGCCTGAAAAAATTGTTATTAATCAGCTTTTGCAGGTAAGCGGGGGTCTCTTTATGTGACAGTACCACCACCTCTTTGATGCGGGCGGAGTTTTCACCTTGCAGGGCTCTCACCCCCAGCACAAATGGCCCGCCATAACCGGTACCTGCGGCGATGACCACGGCTTCGCC
>Ga0070725_10001169_pt1 | contig 15198 bp, 10 predicted proteins | sample tdDd002_FD_69781 | JGI IMG/M metagenome (GOLD analysis project Ga0070725, IMG submission 69781) | Marine sediment microbial communities from the Atlantic coast under amendment with organic carbon and nitrate - tdDd00.2 | ecosystem: Environmental > Aquatic > Marine > Coastal > Sediment | place... | reverse complement strand
GCAAATATGGCACAGGCCATTGGCCGCACGGCGCGCCATTTGACTGCGTTGACGGCGCCAGCGGTGGATACCTTTGTTGTTGTGCCAATGGTTTCCGGTATGCGAGGCGCGTCGGTTACGCTGCGCCGCTCGGATATGGAGAAGTTGGAGTTCGATGCTGACGGGGCCTGGCGCAGCTATGCCCGCGCGGAATTTGACACTGTCCAGGCGGGGCTTAGCCCGATTGCCGGGCGCTATCCGCTATTCGACTGGGATTTCAAACCCTACCTGTCGCCCAGCTTTTTCGACCCTGATGCGCCAGTCAGGGCCGATTTCGGCATGGAGCTGTCGGCCAAATTCGAACCGTCTCCTGGATTGGTGTTCCGGGGGACGTTGCGCAAGAAACTGTTCGGTAATCTGGACGAATCCGACCGGGACTCGACCTCGGGGCTTCAGCACGTCCGGTCTGATTTTAACATCTACGAACGCGAGGGCGACCCAGCCCTGACCGAGCTGACCGGCGCCTATTACTTCAAGCCAGGCAAGGACCTGTATGGCCGTGTCACCGCGGGCTATCTGGAAACAATGTTCGGCGGCGTCTCGGGAGAGCTGCTGTGGAAGCCTAACAACAGCAAACTGGCGTTTGGGGTCGAGGTGAACCACGTCAAGCAGCGCGATTTCGATCAGCGATTTGGTTTCCAGGACTACGAGGTCACGACGGGCCATGTTTCGGCCTATTGGGACATCGGCAATGGGTATCATGGCCAGGTTGATGCCGGTCGCTATCTGGCGGGCGATTGGGGTGCCACGGTTGCCCTGGACCGCGAGTTTCACAATGGTTGGAAGGTGGGCTTCTTTGCCACGTTCACGGATGTCAGCTTTGATGATTTCGGCGAAGGGTCCTTTGACAAGGGGCTGCGGATTACCGTGCCGCTGAACTGGGTGTCCGGCCAACCTTCGACCGAGCATTACACGACCACTATCCGCCCTGTGACGCGTGACGGTGGCGCGCGCCTGAACGTGTCGGGTCGTTTGTACGAAAGCGTCCGCGGCCTGCAACAGGATGAACTGCGTGACGGCTGGGGGAGATTCTGGAGATGATCCGCATTCTCTTTCCTCTGCTGTTGTTGGCAGCCTGCGCGCAGCCCCAGGGTGCGCGTGTGGATCTGAACCAAGTGGTCAACCGCAAACAGCTGGATACGCTGACAACCCCTTTGCTGGCGGCACAGCTGACCGGGCCGGGGACCTTGGCGACGATGGTGCCGACAGGGCGGAATGGGCCGGTGGTGACGTGGCGCTCGGCTGACGACGTGGGGCTGTCGCTGGATCACGGGCTGATCGTGGCCACGCGGGGCTTGGGCGACGATTTGATGGCGGCTGACGTTTCCGAAACGCTGGCAATGTTGACCGGGGCGATTTCGGGCGCTGATTACACCCGTGTTCATACCTACCTGGACGGTGAATATCAGACCCGGTTCCGGGCCTTTCGATGCCGCAAAGAGGTGTCCGCGCCCGACCAGATCGAGATCATTCAACACACACATAACACCACCCGGTACGAGGAAACCTGTTTCTCGCCCGAGGGGGGAATGGCGAACACCTATTGGGTTGGCCGGGACGGGACGATTTGGAAATCAAAGCAGTGGATCAGCCCGGCGTTGGGCTATATGGAAACGGAACTCTTGGTTCGGTGAAACGGGCACGGGCGATGCTCAAACTGGGGACAAGCAAATGGCAGTAAGACGAATGACACAAGCGCTTTTGCTGGGGACAGCACTGGCAACGGGGGCTTGTGGCGTGTCCTATCACAGCCCCTCGGTCAAGCAGCAGGCACAAGGAGTCGAGGTGCGCGTTGTCCCGCTAAGCGCACAGACAGTCCTGGTTGCCAACCGCGAACCGTACAGCCCGCGCAGCCTGCCTGACGTGTTCTCGCAAGTGGCGCACCCTGGCGCGCCGCGCAGCATCGGCACCCTGCCCGAGCCGCCCATCCAGATGGATAATCGCCGTCCCGTCCTGGAAACACGTCTGCCGCCGTCGGTGACGCCTGAATCTTACCGCATCGGGGTGGGGGATGTGTTGTTGCTGGCGACGAAATCCGCCGCCAGTACGGTTGAACAGCTGACCGGGCTGCTGGCCGCACAAAGCCAACGCCAAGGTTATACCGTCCGCGACGATGGCGCGATCGCCATTCCCGACATCGGCCCGGTGCGCCTGGCTGGCATGACCTTGGACGAGGCCGAGGCCAAGCTGTTCCAGGTCTTGGTTGAAAACCAGATCGACCCGGCGTTCTCATTGGAAGTATCCGAGTTCAACTCGCGTCGTGTGTCCGTTGGCGGGGCCGTGCGTGACCCAAGCATCGTTCCAATCACGCTGAATCCGCTGAACCTGTCGGAGGCGATCGCGGCCGTCGGGGGGGTGACGTCGAAAGACCGTGAATTCGTGTCGATCCGGTTGTATCGCGATGGCACACTGTACCAGATCCCAATGGAAGTTTTCCTTAAACAGCCCGAACTGGGACGAATTCTGTTGATTGATGGCGATGCGATTTTTGTCGACACGTCATATGATCTGGATCGTGCGATGCAGTATTACACGCAGGCCTTGAACGCTGCCGGGATGCGGCGCAATGCGCGCTATGCTGCTTTGCAAGAACTGCATACAGAAATGTCGATCCGTCGGCAGGTTCAGGTGGATATGCGTGAAAACTTCCGTGCCCGCGAGGAGCTGGGCGGTGAAACGCGCGACTATGTCTATCTATCCGGCGAAGTGAAATCGCAAAGCCGCTTTGCCCTGCCGTATGACCAGCAGGCGACTTTGGCGGACGTTCTGTACGAGCAGGGCGGGTTCAACACAGCAACGGGTAACCCGGCGCAGATCTACGTGCTGCGCGCCTCCAGCGCCCCTGAAGAATTCGGCGCCGTCACGGCCTGGCATCTGGATGCGCGGAACGCGATCAACATCACCCTGGCGACGCGGCTTGAAATGCGTCCAAACGACGTGATCTTTATCGAAGAGCAGCCGATTACCAAATGGGGTCGGGCGATCCAGCAGATTTTCCCGACGATTTTGGGATCTGTCAACGCCGCAGCGAACTAAGCAGCCAAGCGGCCCTTGAGGGGGCCGCTTGATTACAGTTCGTAATAGGCGTTTCCGTATTGTGAATAGGCGCCGTATTTCCCGCCATAGCCATATCGCTTCATCCCGGATGGGTCGATTTGCGACAGGACCAGGCCGGCGATCTTTTGATTGACGATGTCGAACTGTTCCAGACCTTCACTGACCTGAGCTTTGGTCGTGCTGTCCCAGCTGACCGAGAACACAACAGCATCGACCGACTGAGCGATCACACGTGCGTCCGGCACCACCAACACAGGCGGTGTGTCGATGATGATAAAGTCATACTCTTGGCGGGCATTGCTCAGAAATTCGTGGAAGGCGTCCGAGCTGAACACATCCGCAGCGTTCACATTGGTCTTTTCGCCCATCAGAACGTCGGTGTTCAGCAAATCATCATGGACGACAGCATCCTTCAGCGCGACGCTGCCCGACAGAACGGACAAGACGCCATAGTCCACAGCCTTGGTGAAGTACTTGTTGAAGGTGCGACGACGGATGTCACCCTCGACCAACAACACCTTTTTTCCCAGGCCTGACAGGTTATGCGCCAGGGCAATGGCCTGTGTGGTCTTGCCCTCGGCCGGAATGGACGAGGTCGACATGATCACTTGCGGCGGATTATCGAGATCCGACAAAAGGATAGACGTCCGCAAATTTCGCACGGCCTCGGCTGCGGCAGAGGTCGGTTTATCCACCAGATAAGGGATCAGATCAGCGCGGTTCTTGATCGGGATGCGTGGGATTTGTCCCAGCACCGCCATGCCCGAGAACTTGGACAGATCGTCCGCCGTACGGAATCCGTTGAACAGGAATTGCCGCAGCAGGATAGTCATGACACCGATCAACGCACCGATAATGATCGAGATCCCCAGGATCATGGACTTGCGGGGCTCGAAATAGCGCCCGCGTGTTGCATGGGAGATGACCCTTACATCGGCCTTTTGCAGGCCTCGCTGCACGGTGGTTTCCTTTAGGCGGGACAGAAACGTGTCGTATAGAACGCTGGTTGCCTCTACATCGCGCTGCATCTGGACCAGTTGGGCCAGGTCCTTGGTTTGCTCCTGGATCTGACCTTGCAGACGGTTGACTGCTTGCTCCAACGCGGCGGTTTGGGATTCCAGGCGGTCGGCCGTCGTTCGCGCACGGGTCAACAGCAGCGCGGCGCGGGCCTCAAACAGGCGGGCGGCATTAGCTGTTCCGGACTTCACATCGGCCAGAAGACGTTTCAGGGTAGGATCGGCAAGAGCGTCAGCCAATACATCCAAATCACCGGATGCGCGTATTTCCTCAAGCTGGGCCAGGTTGGCGCGGGCAACGACAGCTGCCTGACGGGTTTCCTCCATCCGTTCGCGGTTGTCCTTGGTCTGACGGTTCAGCGCCTCCAGAGTCTTGGCGTTGATCAGATCCGACCCTGAGTGAAGCGCCTTGATCGCATCTTCTTTCTGTTTCAGTTCGGTTTCCAGCGCGACAACGCGTTCGGACAGCCAAGAAATCGCCTGCTCTACCGCCTCGTATTTCACGGCGATCTGGTTCTCGATGTAGCTTTCGGCCACGGTATTGGCGATCAGGGCCGCCTTGATCGGGTCCTCGGATACCGCGGTGATGTTGAAAATATAGGTGTATCGCTTGGCTTCGGCAGAAACGGCGCCCCGCACTGACGCGGTGGTCGAATTGAACACAGCTTCGGGGTCGATATTGATGTTTTCCGGGGCGCTGGGCAGTTCAGATCCGATCAGCGACCGGATGCTGCGTTTGATCCCCGGCAACGAGAACGCCGGGCTTTCCCGCAAAGTCGGGTTGAATTCAGGGTCTTTGGTCAGCTCCAGCTTGCGCACGACCTCTTCGATCACGCGACGCGAGGTGATGACCTCCAGCTCAGTATACATCGCCGAGAATTCGGGTGGGATCGAGGTGACAACGCTATCGACCTCTTGGACCAGCTGGCGGCGCATTTGCAGGGCAAGGTTAGAGGTCGCGGCATACAGCGGAACAGCAACCCGAAAGGCATAGTACCCGCCCAACAGCATCGCAACCGCAACGCAAGCCGCGATCAGCCATTTACCCTGCCAAAGAGTGAGAAGAAGATGAAGAAGGTCCAGTCCTTCTTCGTCGTGATGACCGGATGTATGTCCGGCCTGGGCGGTGCCCCGCCCATGTTTGCCCGAATGCGCCATGCTCTACTGCCTACGCCACCCTTTGTGGGTGATCTAAGTGTTAAGGTGCTGATTGCACCACCTGTTAAGACGCCGGGCCGCTATTAGGCCCCTGCGCGTCCGAATACAGTCAGCAGAGTACGCCAGAAAATCCAGGCTTCCAACGTAAATCCCGTGTGGGTGATGTAATAAAGGTCGGCATGAACCTTGCGGCGGGTTGCTTCGATGCCTTCGGCATAGCCAACTTCTGTCTGAGCCAGACCGCTGATGCCCGGACGAACCAGGTGGCGTTCACGATAGCCTTGGACCTCGTCCAGATAGGTTACAGCGTGGTCGAAATAGTCGGGGCGCGGGCCGATCAGGCTCATGTCACCCAGCAGAACGTTCAGGATTTGCGGAACCTCATCCAGCCGCGAGCGGCGCAGGAAGCCCCCCAAACGGGTAATGCGGTCGCGTTCTAGCGGGTCGTTCGGCCCCCGCGACGCGCCACCGTCCGTCATGGTGCGGAACTTGAATGCGCGAAAAGACTGACAATCGCGCCCCATACGTGGCTGCACAAAGAACAGTCCGCCCTTGTTGAAAAACGGATTCAGGATCAGCAAGACCACCGACAATCCGATCAGGACCGGCAGTAGAAAAAGGCTCATCAGGATATCAAAGCTGCGCTTGGCGACGCCAAACAATGTCCAGCGGAGTGACGCCGGAACACGCAATTGCGCCCTGCTGGAGTCACTAAGGACCCCTTGGTTACTAAAGTCGTACACGTTACACCTGCCTCGGTGATTTACTCTGCTCGTTTGGACTTATTGTCCTATTGGGGCAATTTTTCGCCCGTATTGAGGAAATTTCTCTAACATTTTTAGTGATTTGAAAAGGAAAAATTTTTCCCATTTGGTCCACCTTTCCGCTGACTATCTTCTATTCAGAGCGTTGAGAGTCGGACAGACACGCGTTGATTGTGACGGCTCGCGTGACGCGAAGTGATAAGCTCATGTATTGCAAAGATATTTCATTCACGAGATGAAGTTCAGGGGGAAATCAGAAGACTCTTTCCCGTCTCGGGTGTGCACCGTGTAATATGTTGTTTCGAAGCCACATTTTTGGGCTTCGGCGCGAATATCTTTCGGTATTTGCCTATTTGTACACGAATTTTTGCGCTGGTTCGCCGTTCAGAAGCGCGTCGTAGATTTGCGCGGTGCGCTCTCCTTTGACGGCCCAGGGGAACAGCTCAACCGCATAATCGCGCGCCGCCATCGCCATCTCCGAGCTACGCTCGCGGTCTGTGACCGCTTTTTCCATTGCGGTGCGAAAACCGTCTGCCAGTTGCGCAAAGGGGGCCATGGGGACGGCGTCGCCGCGCGTGCCGTGGCCCGTCAAGTCGCCTGGCGCGCCGTAATCAACGGTAATCATGTGCTGACCACAGGCCATGGATTCAATCACCACGCCTGCGCCCAGTTCCCGGATCGAGGGAAACACAAACACGTTGCAGTCGCGCATCCACTGGGCGACCTCGGCTTGAGTTTTGCGCCCCTCAAGGGTCACGCAATCCTGAAGGTTATGTTCTTCGATAAACGCCTGCATTCGTGGCAGCTCTGGGCCGTCACCCAGGATATGCAGGTGATGTTGCTGCAACAGCTTGGACTGCGCAAAGGCATGCAGCGGCAATTCAGGTAGCTTATAAGGCACCAGACGCCCCGCGAACATGAAGCGTACGGTGTCGCCGCCGCGCTGCCCGGCAGGCTTGGCACCGGAGTCGTGGAAGATCGACGGATCGAACCCGATTTCGGGAAACATCACGGTGCGATCATCCGGCACGCGGGACAGATCGGCGCGCGTATGCGAGAACGCTGTCAGCACGCAGGCGGCTGCATCATAGGTGCTGCGCGCATAGGGCAAATATTTGTACAGGTCCCGCAGCTTGCGCAGGCCCTCTTTTTCGCGTGTCTGTTCCTCGGCAAAAGCGGCGGGCCAGGCCAGCGCCCCATTCAGCGGGCCGATGACAAAGGGCACCGGCGATTTATGCGCGATATAGCTGGGCATGGTGGGCGACATCGGTGTGATGCGGTGGACGATGTCAAATTTGCCCGCCTTCAGTTCGGATTTGAAATGCCGCCAGACGCCACGTTCGAACGCCAGATAAGGCAGATAGTTCATGATCTGCGACGTGGACCAACCGACCTCTTCGCCGCCGCGCAGGATGCGGGCGATCTTGAACATCGGAGCGGCGATGTATTCGTTGTCGATATAGACGATGTCCAGATCCGGGTTCGCCTTTTCGACGTTCTCGCGGTTGCGGACGTGGGTCGCGACAACGACGTCGCAATGCTTGGCTATTTCCAGCGCGTATTTAAAGCCGACGATCGGCAGAGAGGGCCATTCGGGATTGAACTCATCCGCAAGAATAAGAATGCGCGGTTTGCGATTGCCCTGTGTCACTGTCTGCCCCTTTGGCCGGATTTGCCGCTGACTATACCTGTCTTTGTCGGTTCGTGTAGCGGCGAAGCAGGGCGGAAACGTGGCTATTTACGTGCGTTGATGGGGAATTAGCGCGGTTGGCTGTATTTGAATGTGCCCATTGCCGTGGCCAGCAGGGTGCCAGCATCATCACGAATCTCGGCCTCGGTATAGAAAATTTTGCGCCCGCCACCGATGCGCTTGCCGATGCCATGTAGCGCTCCGGCAGAGGTCGAGCTGATGAAATTTGTCGTCAGCGATAAGGTCACGCAGGCTTTGCGGGCCTCTCCTTCAGGGTAGTAGAGGCCCGCCATTCCGCAGGTGAAATCCAGAAAGGTGCAGTAGACACCGCCATGCACGATCTCTTGTGAATTCAGTAGCTCGGGTCGTAGCTCCAGTCGGGTGTGGGCCATGTCGGGGCCCCAGTCCGTCAGCCTGCCTCCCACAAGGTGATTGAATCCGGTCATTTGCTGGGTGACGTGATCGAGGCGGGACATCAGGAGTGCTTTCGGTTCAAGGGCGGGTGTCAGGCGGGACCAGCAGGTCGGGGTCGTCGCTTAGCGCGTCTAGCAGATTTTGATGCATCCGATGCATCATGGACAGCAACAGGTCGATTTCTTCTTCGGTAAAGCCGGCCATTGCCGCGGCGTTCACGGCGTCCGCGGCTTCGCGCATGACCTGTCTTTTCTCGTCCACCGACGGAAGCAGCCAAATTCGGTTTGATCGACGGTCGCGAGGATCCGGTTTGCGGACCACCCATTGTGCGGCCTCCAGTCGGTCGATCAGCCCACTGACCGCCACAGTGCCAATACCCAGATAGCGGGCCAGGGTCACTTGGGTTAGCCCGTCTTCTTGCATCAGATAATTCAGCGCAAAGACCTGAGCCGACGTCAGCCCATGGGCGGTGACTTTCTGATCATACAGGCGGCTGCGCAAACGGGCGACATGCTGAAAGATGAGCCCGACGTGTTTTTCTACGTTGTCCTGATCGGTCATGCCTATCCGGTTCCAGTAAGGTTGGGGGGCTTATCCGCAATAAACGTGGTTGGTTCAATAGAAACGGGCCGCCTGACGCGCAAAGAGGGCAAAATCTGCCGGTTTCGAATCACTGTTGTGGTTGAATTAGCACTCAATTCGAGACAGTTGAGCAAAAATACGCCAATTGTTGCTCGGACCTGATCCCCCTTAAGTTGAATGTTCCGAATGTGTCCGACTTGCCCGATTTCGAACCTCAGGCCGCCATTAGGGTGACCTGTTGTCGCCACATTCCTGCCTCATTTGGTCCGATTTTCCGAGAATGCGCCCTTATCCGGCCCAATTTCGCCTTATTTGCGGCGCCCCATTTTGGGCTAAAACGGGGCAAAAAGATGGTTAATTGTACCCGAAACCTTTATTTTGCAGCCGCAGAATTATCTTTGTATCGAATATAGATACAGTGAGTGAGGCTCTTCTCGGGGGCGTGGGTGTCCGATCTACTCTTGGGTGTGACCTTCCGGATGAATACCGGCGACGGGCCTCGATCGAACGAAAATCGTTTCGGAAATCTGGAAAATCGGGCTCTGAGCCCATCGTCTGACAGTTGCATTTGCACGCGGTAGATTGACGTTACTTCCCCAGATTTCGTAAAAATAGACACAAGAGATCAGAAAATCTCTTTCAACGTCGTCAGATAGCGGTTGGGTGCCGAAGTCAGATGACAGTGCAAAGCAAGTTCCATATGCGCAGCTGCCGCGCTTGTGGATTTACCAAAGACTGAATGGCTGTAGCCGTCGAGGTGACTCGGTGGATTGGGTGGGCTGTGCCGGATTTCCGGCCTGTGATGAGTAGATTTATCTGGGGATGATTCCTGTGAATATCCGAGTCGAAACTGCATATAGCCTGGCCAGCCCGGCCCCGGTGGTCCGCGAGGCCGCCGTCGCTCGTTCGAATAAACTGAGCATCTCTGAGTCCGGAGTCTACCGTACTCAGGGCAAACGTGTCCTGGATGTCATGATCGTTCTGCTGCTGGCCCTGCCTGTTCTGCTGGTCACGGCGGTTCTGGCGCTTTGCATCATGGCGGATGGCAAATCCCCCTTTTATACACAGAGCCGTGTCGGCCTGAATGGTCGCGTCTTTCGGATGTGGAAACTGCGCAGCATGGTTGCTGACGCTGACGAGGTGCTGAGCGCCTATCTGGCCGCCAACCCCGAAGCCAAGGCCGAATGGGACCGTGATCAGAAGCTGAAAAACGATCCGCGTATCACCCAATTCGGCCGCCTGATCCGCATGACCTCGCTGGACGAGCTGCCCCAACTGCTGAACGTCCTGACCGGCGAAATGTCTCTGGTTGGTCCGCGTCCGATCATGTGCAGCCAGCGCGCCCTGTACCCTGGCACCGAATACTACGCCATGCGTCCGGGCATCACTGGGTACTGGCAAACCTCGATCCGCAACGAAAGCAGCTTCCGTCAGCGCGCCAGCTATGATGCGGATTACTATGCTGATCTGTCGCTGCGCACCGACCTCAAAGTCATCGCCCGCACCTTTGCCGTGGTGCTGAAAGCCACGGGTCACTAAAGGCGATCAGCCTCTCTTTGCAGCGATATTTTCCATGATCAGGTCCGCCGAGGTTTTTGCCCAGGCGGGCCAATTTAATTTCTGCTCGTACATGTCACGGGTGGTTTGGCGCAGGCGATCATAACTGTCTGGCGCAGCGAGATAAGATTGAACGACCTCCACATAGTCTTGTGCCGTAGACCCCAGCGGTAGCGCATGGCCGTTTACGCCTTCTTCGATCGGGACACCCCCTGCGTTCAGGCATAGTGACGGCAATCCGAACCCCGAAGCCTCGCAATAGGCAAAGCCATAGGATTCAAAGGATGGCATCATGATGAAATGCGCGGATTGATACAGCGATTGGAACAGCGACAGCTCTTGCGGGTCGGTTTTGTCCAGCGAGCGGTAAACGGTCAGCGCTTCTTCTGGTAGGCCAGTGTCCGGAGGTGTGCATCCCACCACGGTCAGCCGGGCATCAACCCCCGCATTGCGCAGGGCGGCGACGGTTTCGGCGGTCAGCGGGCCCCCTTTGGCCCACCAGTCGCGTCCGACAAACAGGATGTCCACAGGTTTCGCCTGCGCCACCCCGGGCCGAGCATCGCTTAGCGTCGGCGTGGGCATGTTGGCGCCCCATGGCACCACCTGCGACTGCTCAGCGGTCAGGTCATACAGGGGGTCTGCGGCCTCTTTCAGCCATCGGGACGGCCATAGCAGCAGATCGGCGGCGCGAAACGTGCGGGTTTCCGCCTTCAGGATCAGCGGATCGAAATAGCGCGAAAGCTTGAAATAGGATCCGAAAGCCGCGCCAATAACCGAGTTCTTATAGGTCGTCGGGGTGGCGTCTGAGGTGTAGACCACCGTTACATTTGGCGGCACACGCAGCCGAAACAGCGAATGGAAACTATAGGCGCAGAACAGGACGTCATACTGTCCGTGGCGCAGCTCTCGTTCGACTTGGCGTCGGATGAGCCCGGACAGCAGCAGATGGAGCCGGAACCGCGCCCGCAGCTGTATCCCGTCGGGCAGCCGATACAAGAGCTTGCGCACAGGCTCGGCCAGGCCCCAGGATTGGCTGAGGATATGAATGTTCGGCAGCTCGGCCTTCAACGCCTGAAATATCCGGGCGTTCCCACCGGAATAGGGCCAGGGGTCCAGCGGAGTCATATCGCACAAATAGGCGACTTTGATGTCTGATTTCGCGATGTCTGTCATAAGAATAGGAAACGCCAGAGGCTGTCCCGCAGGTTAAATGCTCAAGTTCTGTCAATTCTGTTAACACTGTACCCGAACACGTTCCGTAAAGTCATCATTTTGCCTTACCTGTTTGATAGCCAAGCTGGTAAACAGGCTCAGAACAAAAGCAGGACCGGCGTGCAGGCGCCCCGATAACGATTTATGCCCAATAGTTTAGCATATCTGGTGCTGGCTCTATCACCGTTGATTATTCTGGTGATTTTCCGGTCGATGCCGCCCGGACGGGCGCTGATCGTCAGCTTGCTGGGGGCGTATTTGTTTCTGCCGCCGCAGCCCACGGCGTTTGACCCGCCTCTTTTGCCCCCGATGAACAAGGAATCCCTGCCGAACCTGACCGTTCTGGTGCTGTGCCTCGCGCTGTACCGGGACCGGATCGAGTTGCTGCCGAAATCTCGCGCGGCGCGGGTTTTGCTGGCGATTTTTATTTTCAGCCCGCTGGGCACGACGATTACGAACCTCGAGCCGGTGTTCTTTGGGCGGATCGGGCTGCCGGGGATGGGGATCAAGGATATGGTGTCCACGATCTTCCGACAGGTCTCGGTCATCGCACCGTTTCTTTTGGCGCGGAATCTGCTGAGCACTGCCGAGGATCAGCGCGATCTTTTGGTTGCCTTTGTTGTGGGGGGGCTGGTCTATTCCGTGCCCATGCTGCTCGAGGTTCGCCTGAGCCCGCAAATCAACATCTGGGTCTATGGGTTCTTCCAGCATAGTTTCGAACAGATGATGCGCGAGGGCGGTTTCCGCCCGATCGTGTTCCTGTATCACGGGCTTTGGGCCGCGTTCTTTATCATGGTCTGTACGGCGGCTGCGGCGATCCTGTTCCGGGCAGAAAAGGGGCGGCCCAGCGCCTATGCAATGGTTGCGACGGTCTATTTGTTTGCGGTCTTGGTTCTGTGCAAGTCATTGGCATCATTGATGTACGCGATGCTCTTGGTGCCTTTGGTTGTGTTCCTCCCCCGGCGAGTGCAGCTGTGGGTCGCGATGGGGCTGACGGTTCTGACGCTGTCCTATCCGATGCTTAAAGCCGTCGGCGCCATTCCCGAACGCCAGATCCTTGCTCAAGCCGAGAAGATCAGCGCCGACCGGGCGGGTTCTTTGCGGTACCGTTTGGAAAACGAAAACGTCCTGCTGGATCGCGCGATGGAAAAGCCCCTGTTCGGTTGGGGCAGTTGGAACCGCAACCAGATCCTGGACCCCGTGACCGGCATCAGCACCACCGTATCCGATGGTTTCTGGGTGATTGCGCTGGGCATGTTTGGCTGGGTCGGTTGGTTCGGGTTGTTCGGGCTGCTGCTGCTGCCGGTGGTTCTGCTATGGCGCAAGCTACACGGCGCTGTTCTCAGACATGCCTCGCCCTATGTTACTGGGATGAGTCTTCTGCTGGCGTTGAACGTCTTTGACATGCTGCCCAACGCGACATTGACCCCGCTGACATGGCTGTGGGTTGGGGCGCTGCTGGGATATGCCGAGCGGGACGATATCTATGTGCGAAAACGTAAGGCGCAGCTAAAAAGTGTGATGTAAAACGGGGGTTTGCCGATGCGACGGGCAATTTGCGGGCTGATGATCTGTGTCTCTGTTCTGTGGGGGGCAGCGGTTGGCGCGGCTGAACATGGCTCCGTGAGGGCATTCTTTTTCGGGAATAGCCTGGTGCAACATCCCAGCGACACCGAGGAAACCTCGACCGTGTATTGGCTGGGTTATGTGGCCAAGGCCGCCGGCAAAGAGCTGTCCGCAGATGGGACTTGGGGATTCTTGCGGAACTTTGGCGACAAATTACCCCCGAAACCCGAATGGACAGTGCCCGGAGTCCAAAGCGCCTGGAAAGGCGCACTGGGGCCGTCGGGCTATGATGCGGTTGTGCTGACTCCGACGAATTTCATTCAGTATCAGGCGCCGGAACTGGCCTATGAATGGGACAACCCGAAAAACCTGACCCCGCTTAGCGCCAGCAAACTGGTGTTGGATGCGGTCCACGCCGAAGCCCCGGACGCACGGTTGTTCATCTACGAGGGCTGGGCCGATATGGCCGGGGTGATCAAGGGGTTTCCGCCCAACTCTCGCCGCTTGGCGCGGTATCATCGGTTCAATACGGATGACTATCACGATTGGTATGTCGATTATACGCAGGCCTTGGCGCAGGAATACCCTCAGGCTCAGGTCCGGTTGATCCCGGTGGCCAGTGTGTTGGGGAAAATCTTTGCTGATCCCTCGCTCAAAGGCCTGAAGGCTACGGATCTCTATACGGACGATGCCCCGCACGGAACTCCGACGCTGTATTTTCTGGCCTCTCTTGTGACTTATGCGGCGCTCTATGACATTGCGCCGCCTGCGGCCTTGGTGCTGCCGCCAAGCGTTCACCCATTGGTGCGGGCGAATTACGGGATTATCGCGCAGCATGTGGCGCAGATGACCGGAACACGCCGCGCCGCGCTCAGCAGTTCGGACACGGCGATTGTGCGACAGCCCGCTTTGGCGATGGGGCTGGACGGTATTCACGACTGGTCCACGCAGTATCCGTTTCTGGACGTGATGAAATCGGCGCGGCCCTGGCTGGGGCACCTGCGTGGCAAATACGGCGGCTTTGAACCCGAACAGCTAGAGGACGAAGGCTATCTGGATGAACACGGCTGGCCGATGGAAATCCCCGAGGGCGTCGAAAAGCTGGAAAGCTATATGCTGACTGACCTGCCCCGCGAGGCGCAGTATTTCACCGGGCGCTACAGGCTGACCTATGACGGGCAGGGCATCTTGCGCGTGGGTGGCCGGGCGCGGAACGTGCGCTATTCCCCCGGCGAGGTCACTTTCACATTCGAGCCAGGCGACGGCCCTGTTGCCGTTGCCATCCAGAAAACCGAACCCGCCGACCACATCCGCAACATCGCGATTGTTCACGAGGATCACGTCGACCTGTTTGATATGGGCGTCACCTTTAATCCGCGCTGGGTGTCCTTGATCCGCGATCTGCGGGTGGTGCGGTTTATGGATTGGATGATCACCAACGGATCGTTTGTCAGTGACTGGCGCGAACGGCCCACACCACAGGACTATACATTCAACCGTCGCGGTGTCCCGGTCGAGGTCATGGTCAAGCTGGCCAATCAGATCGGGGCGGACCCATGGTTCAACATGCCTCATGCCGCTGATGACGCCTATGTCGAGGCCTTTGCCACCTATGTCCGTGACAATCTGGACCCGCGCCGCAAGGCCTATGTCGAATATTCGAACGAGATGTGGAATTTCCTGTTCGAACAGACCCGCTGGGCGATGGAGCAAGCCCGCAACCGTTGGAACGGCGCCGAGGGGGACGCCTGGATGCAATGGACGGGGATGCGCGCCGCGCAGGTGATGCAGGTCTGGACCGATGTCTTTGGCGGCACTGATCGTCTGGTGCGGGTTATTGGCGTCCACACCGGCTGGCCGGGGCTTGAGGATCCGCTGTTCGAGGCCCCCCTCTATATGGCCGAGGACCCGTCGCACCGGCGCCCGGCTGATATGTTCGATGCCTATGCGGTGACGGGCTATTTCGGGATTGATGGCGATGACGCCGATATGCCCGACCGCATCCTGCGCTGGGCAAAGCAAGGCGTCGTGACGGAAAAACTGACGGATTATCTGCGCACGGGTCCCTTGAAAGACCTGACCGAAAACGTGTTCCCCTATCACGCCAAGGTGGCCAAGCGATACGGGATGCAGATGATCATGT
>Ga0070725_10001168_pt1 | contig 15205 bp, 17 predicted proteins | sample tdDd002_FD_69781 | JGI IMG/M metagenome (GOLD analysis project Ga0070725, IMG submission 69781) | Marine sediment microbial communities from the Atlantic coast under amendment with organic carbon and nitrate - tdDd00.2 | ecosystem: Environmental > Aquatic > Marine > Coastal > Sediment | place... | reverse complement strand
CTCGACGCGGCAACGACCTGCTTTGCGGTGATGACAACCTACCTGGTGGCTAAAAAAGTATTAGAGAATTGGCTATACTGGGTCATCATAGATCTTGTGTCTATCTATCTGTATTTGCAAAAAGGGCTGATGCTAACCTCATTGTTATTTATTCTTTATGTCGGTATGGCTATCGGTGGATACTTTTTATGGAAGTCGACCATGCGTGAGCAGAACCAGGCACTCTCTTATTAGACCGTTTACCAGGCTTAAAGCATCTTATTGAGTGGTCTTAATTAAAGATCGTTATTGACTGGCTTTTAAGTTGAATAATTAAATTGGCGTTATGTAGTAGGGGTTTGATTGCCCGGAGCGTTAGAAAATGAGTAATAATCCAACAAAGACGCTCCTTGCCGTGCTGCCAGCATCGGTTATCGATGATCTTAAATCTGTGGGTCTTTATCTTGCCTCTGACAGCCTTGTGACGCCTCTCGCTCATGGCTTGAGTAATCAAAACTATCTCATTAATGACGGTGAGAAGAGTTGGGTGCTCAGGGTCAATTCATCGGCGAGCAGCCAACTGTGTGATCGCCAATCTGAAGTGAAAAACTGGAAGCTTGCCGCAAAGCACGGCTTAGCACCAAAACTGATTTATGTCAGTCCTGGTCATGCTTATTACCTTAGCGAATATATTCAGCAAGCCGGCGAAGCACAGTGGGGCAACTTATTAACGGCAAAACCTGCACACCCTTTGATTGATGAAGCGACATTATGGCCAGGGGCTGAAACCCTGTTGTTACCCTTGTTAAGGGACATTTCCCGCTTACCTGTCCCCGAAAATAATATAGGCGTTACTAAGCAGTGGGTTATCTACCGGGATAAATTGGCGCTTATCGCAACTAAGCTCTCCTCTATCTCCGATACGGATATGACGACGCAATGGCATGTGAGTCACAGAGGATTGTTGGCATTAGAGAAGGATATTAATATCTGGCTCGAACAACTCCATGCCTGTTCTCGCTCAGACCAATACAGTCACAGGGATCTCAATCCCCATAATCTCTTGTATAAAGAGGGCAAGGTGCATTGTATCGATTTTGAGTATGCCTGCAGCTCTCACCCTCTGTTCGATCTTGCAGGAGTCTTGTCGACCCATGCACTGTCCACCTCTCAGCGTCACTACTTAATAGAAGGCTACCTGGAAGACCACCCCAATTTAACCTCCGATGCCAAGGCGGCACTGCCCGGAGCCATAAACATCTACTGGGTCTTTGCCGCCTGTTGGTCTCTGTTGATGGCATCTGATGGTCGTGATATTGCCGGTGCCACACAAAATGATGAAACTGGAATTAACCCTCATAGTTCCCAGGAATATCTGGATTGTTTCGATAATTTTGTTGCGCTCATCGGTTGAACCTAAAGCTGAACACGCGCACGGTCTACATTCCAGCTTACTTAGCATTACATACTCAATAAATTCGTTATTTCTGTGATGTTGATATAAAGTTAAATTCTGATGAAAGTTATTCCTCTCCATGATGGTCTATTGTGACAATAGTGATAAAAAGGATTAACTATGCCACTCGTTAAACTATATCAAAAATTTGTAGGCTTACTTCAATACGTAGAAGGTCTGGCTCCTCTGGCACTTAGACTTTATTTAGCCCCGGTGTTGATGCAGGCTGGATACAACAAGTTATCGCACTTCAGTGATACCGCCGCCTGGTTTGGTAATCCTGACTGGGGACTTGGCTTGCCTATGCCTGAGGTGATGGTGGGACTCGCTGCCGGCACCGAATTCTTCGGGGGGATGCTCCTTATCTTGGGATTAGCCACACGCCTGATCTCAATTCCCTTGATGGTTACTATGTTAGTCGCCGCCTTTACCGTTCATTGGGAGAATGGCTGGCTGGCCATCGCAGATGTTAACTCCTGGCTTGCCAACGAGCAGGTTCTGGCTGCTGGCGATAAATTGGCTAAAGCCAGAGAGCTGTTACAGGAAAATGGTAATTATGAGTGGTTAACAAGCTCGGGTAATTTCGTTGTACTGAATAACGGGATTGAGTTTGCTATAACTTATCTCATTATGTTGATGGCGCTGCTCTTCATGGGGGGAGGACGTTACACCAGCCTGGATTATTTTGTTGACAGGTATTTTAATAAGAAAAATTAATCTTCTTTTTCCTCCGTCTCGATAGCATTTTTGTAAATCCCACTAATTTGGTGGGATTTACGTTTAAACCTTTGTTATTCTGTTTTAAATAGGTAACAACAAGGACAATATCTTGGACGCCATCGAATTACTGCTTACCCGACAGTCATCTCCTCGTCTTGTAGCCCCCGGTCCCGATGAGACGCAATTAAAAAATATTTTGGATGCTGGTGTGAGGGTCCCCGATCATGGGGGGCTCTCGCCATGGGAGTTTATTATCGCTCAGGGAGAAGGTTTATCCCGATTGGGGGAGGCCTTTCTCAATGCAGTGATAAAAGGTGGGGGCGATGAGACCCTGCAAGATAAAGTGAAAGCAATGCCGCTGCGTGCACCTATGGTTATCGTGGTGGTGGCCAAACCTAAACCACACCCAAAGGTCCCAGAGCTTGAGCAGCTACTTGCGGCGGGTTGTGCGACGATGGCCATGCAACAGGCGGCCTTTGCTCAAGGGCTTGGGGGCATATGGCGTACCGGCAATATGGCATTCGATAAACATGTTCACCACGCGTTGGGCCTCGAGGGTGATGACCAAATTGTCGGCTTCCTCTACCTGGGAACACCTGCAGTAAAAGCGCCGATAAAAGCGAAGCGAGAGGGCGCAAAGTTCGTTCGTTACCTCTGAACTGTTATCTCCTGACTGTGTTTAAAACCGATAGATACGAGTCATAAAAAATCCGGTTTATCCATATAAACCGGACTTTTTATTGCTGAATGGGTGTCATATCGCGTTAAGAACCCGCTTTCCCGACATCAAGCTGTTCAAACCAATCCAAAAACTGAGTGATCTGTTCTCCCCTGAATATTCGCCCATGTTGAGGACACATAAAGTCGATATCCAGCTTTCTGACTCTCCCTATCCACTCATTTTTCGCCCTGTTTGAGGGCATCCAGCGCTGGTGGAAGAACTTCATCTTCTTCGTGTGAGCCTCGAAGTCATCGACGAAAATATCCACATCATGATCTTCCAGTGCGGCACCAACATCTCCACTCATCAAGACTCTGGCTGCAGGATCATAAACATGCATATTTCCGGAGGAGTGTAGATAGTGTGCGGGAATAAGTTGTATTTCGACTTGATCTAACACTAAACGGCTTCCCTCATCGGGTATAGGTTCATAACTGATATTACTCATACCAAAGTGTCTGATAAACCCCTCCCAAAGCCAGGGAGAATAGAGCTTTGCACCGGGCAGAGTCTGATCCCAGAGCCCGAGGGATGAGATGATGTCTGGGTCCTGATGGGAAGCAAAGAGGTGGGTGAGCTGCTCGAGTGGAATGTGCTTAACGATATTGGCTAACATGGGCGCAAATAGCTCGACTCCTCCCGGATCCATCAGCAGGGCTTTCTTGTCGGTGATCAACATATACTGATTGGTGTCTATGATTTTTTCAGGTTTTTCCGGATCCCGGCCAAAGTAGATCCATTTATGAGTGGGTGTTTCAACGATAAGCTGACTCTTCATCTAGTGTGCTTCCCTGTCTGTGTGACTGAAATCGAGTTGACTACTTAGTGTATGAGCTTGGTGTATGAACTGAGCTTATGCGGCCTCTTGTGAGCCTGAACCATCGAAAAGTGCGATGGCATTATCGACGCGTTGCCGGATCAGGTTGGCAACATTGTCGACGCGATTGGCGACATCGTTAAAGGTTGCCTGATTGGCGACATCGACACGACACGCTTCGATTCTGCATATGGATGCGAGGATGTTGGCGGTTCTCAAGTTTCTTTTCAATTCATGGAGCTGCACCTCCATTTGGTTGATGAGATGCTGAAATGAGTGCTGTAGTTGCTGGTAATTTTTTGAGGTTTTCTCGACGGCGGGTGCGATGGTCGATGCAAATTTTGCCTCGTGAGCATTTTTCTTCGCTTTCTCAAAGTGTTTAAGGGCTGTGGCTGCTCTTGCGGTGTCGGTGGCCATCTTACTGGCTTTGTGAGCCAGAATATTGATGTCGGTGGCGGCCTTCATCGTGTAACAGGCGAGGTCATCGATGAAACCTGTCAACGCCTTAAATCCCAACGCGGCGTTACCTACCCGGGATGATGCAGCCTGTGCATTGCTCGCGGTAAGATTGATCTGTTTGCAGTAGGTTAATGTATGGTTTAGTTCGGCAGCGACAACGGCTGCAATGACGTAATATTGGCTGGCTTGAGTGCGTTTCCTTGACATAGTTCGCTGCTTCCTCTGCTGGACTGAACAAAGTATAGTCTAATTATTTCATACCAATATGTTGGAAATTCATTTGATTGTTTTGGAAACATCCAGGTTAATTCTGCGTCATTTAGAGATAGCAGATGCAGATTTTATCTTGAGTTTACTCAATACTCAGGGATTTCTGGAAAATATTGGTGATAGAGGGGTCAGGGACCTTTTACAGGCTGAAACCTATCTGCTCGATGGCCCGCTGGCCAGTTATTATCAGAATGGTTACGGCCTCTATCTCGTCGAGCTGAAAGAGAGTGGAAAGCCCATCGGCCTCTCCGGATTAGTAAAAAGACCCCAGTTTGACAGTCCTGACTTAGGTTATGCATTTCTGCCCGCATTTTGGGGTAAAGGTTATGCCTTAGAGTCTGCAAAAGCAGTTCTTATTCACTGTCAGACATTGGGATTTAAGCAAGTGTTAGGGATAGTCAGCGCTGACAATGAGGCATCGATTTCTGTGTTAGAAAAAGTGGGCATGTACTATAAAGAGACAAGAACCTGGGAAGAGGATACTTCGGAAGTGCTCATCTACGAGATCGCTATTGACTCGTGAAGTCAGTCGGCAATTGTGGTAAGTTTATTGATATAAATCAAAGTTGTTGTTTTTTTGAACCGGCACCGACAATGCCTGTTTTGATGAAGCAGTGTGCTTTTATATTCAAATGGCAATTTATACAGGGAGTGAGTTGTGAAGAGTGAAGCTCATGCTGAGTGTTTATCCGGAGAACACATTCTGCTCGAACCATTGAGTTTAGAGCATGTTCCCGCGCTTTCTCTGGCCGTCTCAGACGGAGAGCTTTGGCAGTTATGGTACACGAATGCCCCTCATCCTGATGAGATGAAAGAGTATATAGAAACGGCATTAGCCGCAGAGCAAAGAGGTGAAGCATTAGCCTTTGCCGTACGGGATAAAATTTCCGGTGAAATCATCGGTTCGACGCGGATCTGCAATTGGGATCAGGCAAACAGGCGCTTAGAAATCGGCTATACCTGGTATGCCAAGCGTGCACAAAGAACCTGTGCTAACACCGAGACCAAACTGTTAATGCTTGAGTATGCTTTTGAAACGCTGGATGTTATGGCGGTGGAGTTTAGAACTCACTGGCATAATCAAGCCTCAAGAGAGGCCATCACCCGTCTCGGTGCTAAACAAGATGGGGTACTGAGAAATCATAAGTTGCTAAGCGACGGGACCGTCAGAGACACAGTGGTCTACTCTATCATTGATAGCGAATGGTCCACGGTTAAACAGAATTTAAAGTTTAGGTTGCAGAAACATCAAATGTGAACAATAAGCACTATCAATACTAGTTACAAACTTATAAAACAATAAAAAGCAAGGGATCTTAAATGCTGACTTCTGTTAATCATCTACCAATGTCCAATAAGCATAGAGTTAAAACGGTTATGCTTGTACTTTCTCTCTCGATACCCCTGCCAGGGGCCATGGCTGCAGCGCCAATCGCTTCAGAGGCAGAAATTGCGTTTAATCATGAAGTGCTCGAGTGTGCGTCTTATTACCAAATTAGCTCGAATGCGATCTCACAGATGAATGCCCCACAGATGAAAGTCGTGGGTGAGCGTCTGTTGCAGTCTTCACTGGATGCGATAGCCTTGGCTGAGAAGTATCAGAGTAAAGAGCAAGTTGAAGATACCCTGTCGAGTGTCAAAGAGAAGCAGCTGGCATCCCTGCCCAACAGTAAAAGTTTAGGGGGCTTGATGGGGAAATATAAAGATAGATGTAAGTCCCTGCTCGCCGAACCTCAAAAACGACTCGATTATTGGACTATGGCTACCATGTAACACGCTTTAATTTCCTGTTTTCGCACAGGCTCGCTTTATTAAGCAAGACCTTATCTGATAGGCAAATGAATTTATTTGAAAGATTTAGATTCAGTCTCCTGTCTATTAGACAAGGTCAACCAATTAATGAGCGAAGGGAAGGTTAGATAATTTCCATGAATCTATATTTTATAGCGGCTGCGGGGATGGGGCTTCTTGCCTGTATTGGGCATTTTACTTATGGTGTTAAACATTTTTTAACCCCAATGTTGAATGCTCAGTTTGAGCTTGTGGCTAAAACTGTTTTACATTGTTTCTTTCACTACCTATCTGTTTTTCTTGTTTTATCTACGTTAGTCCTGGCATCGTGTGGTTTCGAAATAGTGTCAAAAATGCAAGGGCTGAGCCTTGTCTTATTTGTGGCGTTAAACTTTGGAATATTTGCCATTTGGCAGATCTATATTGCCTTTGTCAGCGATATTAAAGCCCCATTTAAACACCTTTTTCAGTGGGCTCTTTTTTTAGGGATCGCCTTGATGAGTTTGATGGGGGTTTACCTCTAACTGTTCACCTTGTTGGCTATTTTTATTAACCCTCGCAACATCCTATCTTTATTTATTGCAGTTAGTTGAGAGTCATTCTTAACTAATTGCAAATTAATTAAATTCAATTGCTATTTCATTCACATATCTGTCAGTCTGTTGTTCAATTACTCTGATACATTTTCAATTTTTCCTGAACTCTAGCTTCTGGCATAGGTCTGAATCTAGTCGGGAAACAATTCGTACCTTTCAGGCACTAATATTCAGTCATTATCACTTGAGCCTGAGTATAAAAATTTTCCATGTTTAAAGAGTAAATGGATGAGTTATAGGTACTCGTTTTTTGTAGAGATAGACATGAGTGTTAGCAAGAGATTCTTATGATTACAGTGAGTGGATTAAAAAAAGAATACCGGATGGGAGAGACCTCTGTGTTCGCCCTCAGAGGGGTAGATTTTACTATCAATGAAAATGAGTTTGTGGCGATTATGGGGCCTTCTGGCTCGGGTAAATCGACACTGATGAATATCATAGGTTGTTTGGATAAACCCAGTGAAGGGAGCTATCAGCTTAATCATCAAGAGGTCGCAAGCCTCGATGATGATGCCCTGTCGGCTGTGCGTAATAAGGAGATCGGCTTCGTTTTTCAAAGTTTTCATCTTTTACCCCGTATGACAGCACTGCAAAATGTCTTGTTGCCCCTGCGTTATTCTAACCCTCCAAATGATGACACTACCTATGCCACTGAACTGTTAACTCGGGTGGGACTCGGTACCAGAGAAGGTCATCGTCCAAATCAACTTTCCGGTGGGCAAAGGCAGCGAGTCGCTATCGCGCGTGCATTAGTCAATCGCCCCACAATCCTACTCGCTGATGAGCCGACCGGGGCATTAGACAGTAAGACATCGGTTGAGATTATGGCACTGTTTACCGAACTGCATAAAGCCGGGCAAACCATTATCTTGGTGACTCATGAAGAGGAAGTTGCAGCCTATGCGCAGCGGGTGATACGCATGCGTGATGGAAATATAGTCGAGATTGAGAACCGAGGTGAGTATGCCGCTTAATCGCAATTCCGGGCGCGTCAGCCGATGTCATAGCATGTTACTTGCCGCGCTTTTTCTCTCTTTTACCCAAGTGGGCGTCGCGAGTGAAGATACAGCCTCAAACAAACTGGCGGTGTCAGAGCGCTTGTTATTGACAGGTAAGATCTCATCGGTGAAATCACAATCCTTTATGGTGCCCAAAGCCGGTGACGCCTGGCGCTATCAAATTCAATGGATGTTGCCCGAAGGCTCGATAGCAACGCCGGGTGAAACCGTAGTCATCTTCGATAAAAGTCAGCTCGCCAACCAAATTGAACAGTTAGAGGCCAGTCTGCTGCGGGTGACGGCTCAAGAGCAGAGTCAGTCTATCGATCTGACTTCGAGTGTATTACAGGCCAAATTTGATCTTAAACAGAAAATATCTGAGCTGGAGAAGAGTCAGCTCGATGCCGATGTCCCCGCCGATTATATTGCCGCTAAAGATTATGCCGAAAACCAGTTTAATTTAATGAAGGCCAAAAGTGAGTTATCTAAGGCCAGGCAAGCCCTTAAAGAGGTATTAGACAGGCAAGCGGCGAGTAAAGCCCAGTTGGCCATAGATAAAAATCGTGCAAATCTGGAGTTGAATCAAGCCTTAAATGGGTTAGAGCAGTTAGCGCTCAAAGCCGAGATAAAAGGCCCGCTGCTTTATAGCAGCGATCCCTGGTCGCAGAAGAAGTATGCGGTAGGCGATACGGTGCAGATAGGCAGGCTGATAGCGAGCCTACCTGCCATGGAAGAGCTAGAAGTCGTGGCTTGGGTGAATGAGGTCGATGTCGATAAGATCGCTATCGGAAACCCCGTGACCTTACGGTTGGACTCGCAATCTGATATCAGTTTCAGTGGTGACATTAAGCTCATCGGCCGACAGGCCCAGAAGCAGAACGCCTGGGGAAGCAGTAACTGGTTTAAGGTCGAGATCCGTTTTGAGCCGGATGAGAGAGTTAAAATCATCCCCGGAATGAGTGTATTAGTCACCGCAGCGGGGCAGATATGATATTTCCTAGAATGGGTAAAAAGCGCAATACTCGACTCGCGATCCTCCTTCCTACTGTCAGTGTATTATTGTTGACAGGTTGTGGTCGTGCGGCCGTGACCAGCGTTGAGCGTGGTGTATTGAGTCAGAGTATCGATGTCACTGGGGAGCTTGTCTCGGCCGATACCATCTCCATGATGCCGCCGTCATTGCGCCGGGTGTGGCAATACCAGGTTAAGCAGCTGGCTCCCGAAGGCTCAGAAGTTAATCAGGGGGATGTGGTCGCACAACTCGATACTTCTGAGCAGGCTCAACGTCTCTCGGTCAAGACAGCCAAGCTTGAGGCAACGACTCAAGATATTGAAACCTCCAAGTTACGAAATGCGAAACGGCTCGAGGAGTTGAGACTCGAACTGGCGGAAGCGCAGATGAATTTCGAGAAGGCCCTGAGAAAATTCAAACTCTCTGACGACACGGTGGCCGCAATCGACAAGGTTAAATATGAAAAAGATGCGGAGATCGCGAAAGATAGGGTGGTGCTGACAAGGCAAAAGCTGGATCTCGAGGCTCAGAGTGCCAGACAGAGAGAGGCTATGTTGATGGGAGACCAGCAAAAATTCACCTCTGAGGTCGACGCACTTAAACGGGGGATAGAATCCTTGACCCTAATAGCCCCGAGGGCGGGAATGGTGGTGTATGGCAATGACTCTCAAGGTAATAAGATAAAAGAGGGGCAGTCTGTTTTTATGGGGGATGCGGTGTTGAGTATTCCGGATCTCAACAATATGCAGGTGAACATGACCATTCCTGAGGTGGAGGCAAGAAGGGTTAAGTTGGGACAGGTATTAAAAATTCGTCTCGATGCCAATCCGGATCGTCTCTTCACCGGAAAGATCATCGAACTTGGCGCCGTTTTTCGTAACAAGAATCAGGACATTCCTTTGGTTATTTTTGATGCCGTTGCCAGTATAGACGAAGCGGACACTGAGCTGATGCGTCCGGGGATGACGGCTAAGATATCAATAGATATTGCCAACGATGAAGAGCAACTGCTGCTGTCGCTCGATGCGGTGCACTATGATGCGGGTCAAGCTTATGTGTTAACACCGGGCCTGTTTGGAGAGTCAAAGCAAAGGGTCACATTAGGCGCGATAGGCAAGGAGTTGGTGTCGATTACTTCCGGTCTCGATGCGGGTCAGGAGGTACTACTGCCATGATAACCCTATTCACACAGAGACCATGGGCTCAGTGCATCACTATCCGGCTCAGAGTCGGTCAGTTAACTAAGGCATTACCTTTAATCGGACTCTTGTGCTTGTCTGCTTGCAGTCAACAGGCCGCCGATGGGGTGTTGACTATGGATGTACAGCGCTCCGACTTTAATGTTGAGATCCCTGCCGTTGGTGAACTGGAGGCCAGTCAGTCGACGGCGGTAACGGTGCCGTCGGGTCTGCGAGGCCCTCAATCTCTGGCCTGGATTTTGGATAACTTCACGCCGGTTAAGGCCGGAGATGTGGTGGCACGTATGGATCCGACCCGGGAGACTTACCGTCTTAAGATGGAGCAGTTTGATTTCGATAAGCTGAGTTTCGACAGTCAGATACAGACGGAGAAAGACAGGACCATCAGCCAGACATTAACGACAGGTACGGAAGTGACGAGCCGGGAAAAGGTGTTAGCCGAACGGTATTTCAGTGAAGATGAACGTGTCTACACTAAGATAGAGATCATCGATCAGATGCGAAATCAAGATTATCTGGTCGCCAAGATGCACTATTTCGATTGGGGGCTGGATAAGCATGGTTCTCAAGCCCAAGCGGAGCAGGAGTTGATTAAGCTCAAGCAGAAAGGGCACTCGGCGAAAATTAATCGTTTCGAGAACAATCTCAACCAGATGGAGATCACCGCTCCCCATGATGGACTCTTCGTCTATCAAGCGGGCTGGGATGGCGCATTTCCGGTTGTTGGCGACATGATGTGGTCAGGTTTCCCTATCGGTCTGCTACCCGATACCTCAGTGATGCAGGCCAAACTTTACGTACAGGAGTCAGAGGCTGCAGGATTATCTATCGGGAAAAAAGCGACCGTGTATCTTGACGCCTATCCCGACAGAGCGTTTACGGGGAAAGTGACACAGCTCGATGCATTGGCTAAACCCAAAGAGAAAGACAGCCCAGTGAACTACTTCCAGTTTACCATCAGTCTTGACCATACCTCGGCCGATATCATGCAGCCAGGTCGCCAGGTACGGGCTCAGGTGCACTCTCTGAACCTTGAAGATGTGGTCACTGTGCCCAACCAAGCGCTGTTCCAGAAAGAGGGTCAATATTGGGTCTACCTGAAAACCGGTAAAGGCTTTATCAAGCAGCAGGTCACTCCGGGAAGTCGTAGCTTAAATCGCACCGTCATCACAGATGGATTAGCCTCAGGAGATGTTATCGCCCTGACAACACCGCCGAAAAGGAGCCGGGTATGAGCCTCTTGAGTGAGAGTCGAGTGTATATTGAGGGCATTAAGCAAGCTTTCGATGAGATGCGCCACCATAAGCTTCGCACCGCTTTAACCCTGCTGGGAATGATTTTCGGCGTTGGTGCGGTCATTGCTATGTTGAGCGTGGGGGAGGGGGCCGAGCGTGAAGCCCTTAAGATGATTGAATCCATGGGAGTCAGGAACCTGGTCGTTAATGCCAGACCCGCCGATGGAGAGGCGCTGAAATCGATTCGTGAACACAGTATCGGTCTTAGTCTCACAGACGTGCAAAGTGCTAAGGATACACTGCCCTTTGTTGAAAACTGGAGCGCGGAGAAACAGGTGAAAACCTTCAGTCTGTTTAGCCTCGAGGGGCGCAGTGATGCGCAAGTCAAAGGGGTGACCCCAAGTTACTTTTCGCTCAGTGCGCTAAAGCTCAGTGGTGGTAAAGCCTTCGATAGCTCAGATGAAAGTCACTACCGGCAAGTGGCCGTGTTGGGGCCAGAGGCGGCGAGAAGTCTGTTTCCTCAGGGGCAGGCTATCGGCAGCGTGATCAAGATAAATCATCAGTGGTTTACTGTGGTTGGCGTATTAACCGACGCCCAGAGTGGCAAGTCCAAGATACAGGGCGTGAAGCTGGGCGGGGAACGCAATCAGGTCTTTATCCCGTTGGCGACGGCGCTTAAGAAGATGAACTTTAAGTCACTGGAAGATGAGTTGGACTCGTTTAAGGTTTCAATTGCTGAGAATGTGGATCCATCACTGGCTGCAAAGAGTCTGCGTCACCTGATGAATCGCCGCCACGGCGGTGAAAAGGACTATGATATCGTGGTGCCGGCCGACCTGCTGGCGCAGCACCAGAAGACTCAGCAGATCTTCAATATCGTAATGGCATGTGTCGCCGGGATCTCTTTGCTGGTGGGCGGCATCGGGATCATGAATATCATGTTAGCCACTATCATGGAGCGCACGGGCGAAATTGGTTTATTGCGGGCACTCGGCGCGAGGCGTAAAGATATTGCCCGTCAGTTCTTAATTGAGAGCATAGCCATCTCAGCTACCGGAGGTATCATTGGCATTGGTGTCGGCTTACTGCTCGCCGTGGTCATATCGGCGGCCGCTGGTTGGCCTGTGGCCTGGTCACCCTTTGCCATTATTTTAGCGCTCGGTGTCTGTATGACAATCGGAGTGGGTTTCGGGCTTTATCCAGCCAAGAAAGCCGCGAAATTAGATCCAATTGTCGCCCTGCAACGAGATTAATACCGATTGGTATAATATCAGCAGCTAAGCTGCCCATTGAACACCATGGGCAGCTTAATCCATCGCCCCGTTTTACCCGCAGATCATCAATGTAAAATCTCAGCTTTAATTATGAGTGAATGCTTATTAAGCAGAGCCTGAACACCTTTTAGACACTTGCACAATTGGCGAGTGAAATTCCCGCAAAAAAAACCAGTTGCCTATGTTTTATAAGGGCATAACCCAGGTTTTGATATATCCTTACGCACCATTTTTTGCCTGACGATCCCGTTGACAGGTTTCGAGCCTACCGCTCACCGATAAAGAAGTCCGTTATGTTTTACACCGAAAACTCAGCCGTTAGATACCCGAAAGGGAATTTTGCCATGTGGAGCGTTTATAGCTTTACAGGGGCATCCATCCTCGCCTCAATTATATTCTCCATGTTGTTGTTTTTATCCATCGATGACGACCCATTTATGCAGGTGCTGTTTGGCTCCCTTGCGGTAATTTTTGAGTTGGGTAAATTCTTCGCCTGGTATGAGGTCGGCGAGCGCCAGGCACGGCGCAATTATTCCGGGATGATATTTGCCTTAGCCTTCTATGCCGTACTGGCAGCTATCTCGATAGGGGGATCGGTTGGTGGGATAAACAGCGCCACCAACAAGGCTCAGGAACATGCGAATGTCCATCAGAGCAAAGTGAACGCCTACAACATGCAGATCGAATCGATAGAGAAACAGATCGCGCTTAATAATGTCGCGGCTGAGAAATATATTCAGATGGAGCGTATTGCAACGGGTGTGAAACGTATTCAAAAAGAGAACGATAAACTCAGGAGCGAGCAGCAGCGCCTGGCGATGGAGCGTGACAGCTTGCCCCTTATAAGCCAAGGCTCGGTCATTGGGTTAATCGATAGTCTGGCCAATTCACTGAATGTATCGACTCAGACGGCGCAACTTGGCTTAGTGGTTTTTCTCTCGGTACTGCTCGACTTTTTTGCCGCATTCTTCGTCGGACTCATAGGTGAAGAGAACCGTTTCAGATATCAGTTCCGCCATACTAACCCGGTCACCATAGAGGGGTTACCTTTGCAGGAGATGAAGGCCCCTGATCTGCTCAGTCACTTCAAACCCCATGAAGCCAGTTCGATGCAATATGCCAGCGAAATAGAAGATGTTACTGCAGCGCCCGTAACGCCAAAGAGCGTCTATGAACAAGCTATCGATGCATTGAGCGCAAACCGGGTTAATTGCAGTAAGCGCGCGGTCAGCAAATACCTCAATATCTCTACCGATGAGGTGGACCTGATTTTTAGCCGCTTATTTAATGAAGGCATTGTCACCAAGAAGCCCAATAACCACTTTCAGTGGCAGGGTGTGAGCGAGTCTATTGCTTAATTGGGATATAAAAAAGGACTCCCGAGACATTTAATGTCAAGGGGAGTCCTCTCTAATCTAAATTTACTGTAATGGCACCTGAGTTAAATCATACATTTGATTTAGCTAGTTACGTATAATGTCATACAGACCCGGGTAAAACTTCATCCCTTCGATAGGTTTCTGTTTTAACTCTTCTCTCATTTTCGATGTGGCGGCCTTAAAGGTTTCAATGCTTTCCCACTCGGCAACATTGATTAAATGAAATCTGGCATTGGGCTGTATAGTACGGTGTAGCTCGGTGGACACATAACCCGGCTGTTGTTTTAGAAAATCTCTTGCCGCTTCCCAATAAATGATGACTTCAGTTTCTTGCCCTTTCGGTACTTCGAAAGGGTTGATAAGAATGACATTCTTGGCCATAGCAGTGGTGGGGAGGATTAATATTAATATGCTGATTAGTAAGCTTTTCATGGTATTTCCTTGTTTCAATTTATAGGCGTAGATTACTGTGCCGTCTAGCTTATGGTTTAGGATTACCACCAAGATCGATACTTTCTATGACAGCTGCCACACATGTCGTTAGCTTGGTCTAATGCGCGCTCTGCAGCATCCGTTTTTTTCTGAAAAACCGCAGTTTTGAGAGACTCAAAATGGATATTCATCTGGGTTAATCCACGCTTAAATTCGATGGGGCTGTGCCAAATTTTTTGTTTTGCTCTGCTGTTTTCATGGCTGCCCTCGGGAAATAAGCCGTTTAATGATGAGGAGGCGTCGAGCAGGGCTGTGGTATTGGCCTCCAGAATGGCCCAGGGGGTGTTGTCACTCTCAAGATCTATTTCAATCCGTTCACTGAGCTCCTCTATCTGAGTAAATGATGCCTTGCGCGCTTCTATCTCACGCTCAAATGCTCCCTCTTCGGCTACTGCGGTTTGTGAGAGTGCTGCACAGAGCATAAATACGCCAGTACTGTATTTCATGGGTGACTATTCCTTTATGTGTTGACCTTATTATTTCGAGTTCAGGCAAATATCTCGTGCCTGGGTTGGAATGTAATTTACATAACAACTATTGCGTACGCAATAGTTGTTGTGTAAATTATTGTCGTTGAATTAATCTTGGAAATTATGAAATGAAAATATGGGATCTTCCAACACGGCTCTATCACTGGCTTCAAGTTGCTTTTGTTATTGGCTTAATAGCAACGGGTTATCATGGTGCTGGAGTTCATGTTGCACTGGGGTTGGGCTTAGTCACTCTTCTGTTCTGGCGTATTATCTGGGGTGTAGTCGGAAGTGATACCAGCCGATTTTCTAAATTTATTCATTCTCCTAAGCAAGT
>Ga0070725_10001166_pt1 | contig 15218 bp, 7 predicted proteins | sample tdDd002_FD_69781 | JGI IMG/M metagenome (GOLD analysis project Ga0070725, IMG submission 69781) | Marine sediment microbial communities from the Atlantic coast under amendment with organic carbon and nitrate - tdDd00.2 | ecosystem: Environmental > Aquatic > Marine > Coastal > Sediment | place... | reverse complement strand
TGAGCACCACTTGAACCGCCATTAATTTTGATATAGTACAAATAGGATGTGTTATCAGGATTCGTACCATGCAAAATTCTTGCAGAAGCAAAATCCCCTGATTTATCTTTTTTCCCATGATCCAAAGGAGTAGATTGACTTAATCTTTGAATGGATAGTGTTGCTTTTCCCGGAATAAAATAAGAATGTCCTTGCGCATCGGTAAGTGTCAGATTAGAGAATTCTTCTTCTGTGTTTTGTTCTCCTGTTATGGTTTTACCATTTACAGTAGTAGATATTTGAAAATCCTCAATGCCGTTCTGATAAAGTGTGGTTTGTACCGAATAATTATCTTCTGGGGCTTGAATGTTACTTCCCATTGCAACAACAAAATCCTCGAAAAAGAAGAAGGATTTATTCAGGAATAAGGAGTTCAAAGGAGCTCGGTATTTCATAGATACAAATCCTGCTTTCTCATCTAATGCAATACCACCTAAATAGCTTTCGATGGAGAAATTACGCGTTTTTTTCGACTGTAGTTCTTCATAAGGCATGTTTAAAGTTGTTGCATTTGGTAGTCTAGTCCAATCCCAACCATCAATTTTGTATCCGCTACCATCAGATGATATTGGGTTTCCTCCAGCTAATATTCTTAATGCACCAGCACTAGCAAATCTACCATACAAATTCTCAGTTTTACTGGATTCAAAATCCCAAATGTACTTGCTGTTTCCTTTAAAGGATAACAGCCAATTGTGATTTCGATAAATGCCCAATCCTCCATATGGATAGAACCAGAATCCCTTAGGATCATTTTCAGCAGTGATGTTCTTTTCTGATAAATTAACTGCAGCTTGGATTGCTCCTATTGATCCATGATACATGATTTTGCAATTTACACTTTGAAGGTAATTTGGAGTAAAATATTCATAAGATGGATCCCACAATCTCATAAAGGCAGATTCCATTTCATCTTTGAAATCAGAACTTACTTCGGCCATATATGCAAAGCATGGTAGGTTTCGAACTAAAACACCCAAATTGTCTGGGAACCTACCTGCAGAAGCTCTGGGACAGTCATATTTGTTGGAATATATTCTTGTTGTAAGAATTGCTTTTGAAAGGTTTTCAATAGCCAAATCATCAACCTGTAATGAAGTACCATTTAAAAGGTAAGTCATTAACGATGCAGTGTGATAGGCATTAGGAGCATAGGCACTTAGGTAGGCATTTTTGTGATGATATCCCATATAATCTGATTTGATTAAATCAGCCCATCCATCGGAAATTTGCAATGATTTATTGAATAATCGTGAAAAATATTTTGCTTCATTCTCTCTTTCCTCATGATTTTGAGGCAATGATAGTACATAGCACAATCTATTGTTGAACATGGAACGAATACCATCTGCATTGTATCCAGTAACCTCCCATAACTTTGGGAAATCGTACTGTGGACCTACCACATTCGAAATCCAGTTTAAGGTTTTCAATTCATCGTCAAGTAATCCTTCCTCTTGCAAAAGTTCCTTGTTCAGAAAAAGAGATAAACTATATCCAAGAAAGTTATTGCCCATAGAGCCTCCAAAACCTACAACTCCGGTTTCTTTATAGCTATCCATGTTTTTATACTCCATGTTAATACCATCTTTCCATCCTTTGGTGCGCAGATAGGTAAATAGTTTAAGTAGTTTAGCTTTCGTATCCTTATTTTTATAATGAAGATTAGGATTATTGGGATCACCTGGAAGATGATAAGCTAGTGAAAGAGGAAATAAAATTTCAGCAAAAATTGTTCTTGCTTCCTTCTGATTTGGCTTGTTCGAAAAATCGAACGGCTCTTCAGGAGTAAAAACGAAATTATCGAACTTACTATTGGCATCGTCTATGTAATTCAATATCGATTGATATCTTGTTTGTACAATAGAATTTGAATAATCTATTTGTTCATTACCAACGATCCAGTTTCTATATTTTTCAGCAATTTGCTTAATTTCATCAGCTTTAACCTGTGTTAATGCAGTTATGAAAAGTAAGCTAAGTATAATTTTTTTCATACGATTACAAGTTGTAGATTTTTAAAAGTTCAGGATAATTCACATCTGTATCACCGATTTCAGCACGTTTTTCGTCTAGTTGCTTTTTAAGTTTTATTTTGATTTGCTTGTAAGCAGGATCGTTAAAAACGTTGTGCATTTCAAGAGGATCTTTCTCTAAATCGTAAAGCTCCCATGCTGGCTCGGAATCAGGATGATTAAAGCTGTTTGTATCTAAGTTCAACCCATAATAAAATACTAACTTATATCTATCTGTTCTGATACCAAAATGCGCTGGCGTCATATCTCTATGCATCCAATATCTGTAATAAATCGAATTTTTCCAGCCTTCAGAATTGCCATTTAAAACAGGTAAGAAACTATTGCCTTGCATGGATTCAGGTTTGTTGGTTCCAGCCATATCTAATAGGGTTGGAGCAAAATCAACATTGGCAATTAATTCATCAATTTTAGTTCCTGCCTTTAATTTTTCAGGCCAACGAATTAAAAATGGCATACGTATAGATTCCTCAAAAATCCATCTTTTATCTAAATATTGGTGTTCGCCCAAAAACATTCCCTGATCAGAAGTATAAATCACGATTGTATTTTCAGCCTGACCAGTTTCATCAAGATAATCCAGAATACGTCCCACATTTTCATCTACTGAGGCAATTACTCTTAAATAATCTTTTAAGTATTTCTGATAGGTAGCTTTAATCATCTCTTCCTGACTCATGTCTGAAACATCTAAATTACCAGTTGGCCATTTTCCATAATCGTGTACCGATGATACTTTCATTTGACCACTCATACGTTTGCCTAGTCGCACCAGATTATTTTCTTTAACGACACTTTCTTGTGCTCTGTGCGATTTATTTTCCAATAAGCTTTCAGGTTCAGGTATCGTAACACCATCATACAAGTGTTCGTATTTTGGGTGATATTCCCAAAGAGCATGCGGAGCCTTTTGGTGCACCATTAACATAAAGGGTTTTTCATCCTTGCGTTTTTTCAACCAATCTAAAGAAAGGTCAGTTATAACGTCAGTAACATATCCCTTAATTTTTTTCATAGCTCTATTTTCATAGGCTGTTTTTTCATCAAATCCTTTTGTCTTAAATTCTGGATCGAAATACAGTCCCTGACTTGGTAATACTTGCCATTGATCGAATCCTTGAGGTTCTGAATGTAAATGCCATTTTCCAAATATCGCTGTTTCATAACCTTCATTTTTCATTTGATGAGCCAGATGTTCCTGCTCGGTATCTAAATGATCTTTTAAGGTTTTAACATGGTTAACATGGCTATACTGTCCAGTCAATAAAGAAGCACGACTGGGTGTACAGATCGAGTTGGTTGAGAAGCAATTATTGAGCAGAACACCTTCATTGGCGATTCGATCAATATTGGGTGTCGACATTACGCTTGACAATCTCGATCCGTAAGCAGAAATGGCTTTTGAAGAATGATCATCAGACATGATAACCAGTATGTTTGGTTTTTTGATTTCATGCTTTTGAACACAGGAAGTTGCTGTACCTAATAATATAGCAGAAGATAAAAGTATTGTATTTTTCATTGTTGTAAGCTTAGTTTGATTAAGAGGATGGAATAGCTTTTAAAAAAATCAGGAAAGCTGCTGTTTTGATAAAAACGAATTGCAACTTTCCTGAAAACACTACTACTACAATTTTTCAAGTGCCATACCAACCGGACGGCTATTCTCTTTTAAATCTATTTCAAATTCCTTAATGTATTGAATCAACTGTTTTACAACTTTAGGATATTTCGAAGCAAGATTCTTTGACTCAGAAGGATCCTTATCTAAATTGTAAAGGGAGAGTTCAATTTTCCCACCATAATTGTCTTGGTTTCCAGGCATTCCATCTTTACCAACTTCAGGACAAATTCTATACGTGTGTGGAATATGGAGTTTCCATTTTCCAGATCGAACCGCCTGAACCTCTTTTTTATTTACAAAGAAGAACGTTTTATGAGGAGTTTTTGCTCCTTTTTCACCACTTAAAATAGGCCAGATGTTTTTACCATCAATTGGATTCATCCTTGGAAAACTAGCTCCGGATAATTTTAAGATTGTTGGTAAAATATCCATAGCCGTAATCATTTCATGATTTACTGCCCCTGAAGGAATTGATCCCGGCATTGAGGCAATGAATGGCACTTTGTGTCCGCCACCAAAAACAGATCCTTTTCCTTCTCTTAATCCACCCGAACTACCGGCGTGGTTTCCATAACTTAACCAAGGACCATTGTCGGATGAGAATAGGATCAAAGTATTTTCTGTTAGTCCTTTTGCTTCTAGTGCCTTCATGATTTGACCTACAGACCAATCCAATTCCATAATTACATCGGCATACAATCCTTTCCCTGATTTTCCCTTGAATTTGTCAGAAACTCCAAGAGGAACGTGAGGTTGAGAATAAGGTACATACATTAGGAATGGATCTTCGGTTTGTCTTTGAATAAAATCGACAGCTTTTTCCGTGAACTTTGTAGTCATTTGATTTACATCCGGGTTGTATTCTACAATTTCCTCATTTTCGTATACAGGTAATGCTGGATAATTGTGATTTGGTTTTGGATGGAAAGGCCACATGTCCATTGAATATGGAATGCCGTAGAATTCGGTAAAACCATGCTGGTTGGGCATAAATTCAGGACAATGCCCCAAATGCCATTTTCCGAACATTCCTGTTGCGTATCCATGCTGTTTCAAGTAATCCGCAATTGTAAATTCTTCTGAGCTTAAGCCTTTTTTATCAGTATCATCTACAACACTTTCCAAACCTACTCTTTGAGGGTAGCAACCTGTCATTAATGCTGCCCTGGAAGGAGTACAAGATGCTGCTGCTACATAAAAATTAGTAAATCTGGTTCCCTGTGCAGCCAGTTGATCAAGATTTGGAGTTTTTATTTCCGCACCATAAGAGCCTAAATCACCAAATCCCAAATCATCTGCAAATAGGATAACTACGTTTGGTTTTTCAGTTTTATTAGCTTTTTCAACTGGAGCCGCTTGTGCGAACTGACATGTTGCCAAAGTACCCAGTAATAATGATTTTGCAAGTATTGGTTTCATGAGGAGTTCTAGTTAAAAAGTGCTTTTTTGTTGATCAACTTTAAATAGCGACAAAGTCCTTCTACATAATAGTAGTCAGCATAGCTAAGTGTGTTGTTTACTTCACTACCACTTAGGTAATTGCCAGTGCAATGCTTAATTGCAAAGTCCCCATTACTTCCTGGTTTTGCAAGATATTGATCAGAGGATAAGCTTTTTAACATTTTCTCACCGGCTTTAAAGTATCTATTTCCGTTTTTGCTGTAGGTGCTTAATTCCATTAAAGCAGATGCCATAATTGCACCAGCAGAAGCATCTCGCATAGTTGGAATCTTAGGTGATGAATAATCCCAGTAAGGAACCATATCTTCAGGCATGTTTGGATGATTCAATAAGAATTCAGCAATTTTTTCTGCATGTTTCAAATACTTCTCATCTTTTGTCTCTCGATACATTAATGTAAAACCATACAACCCCCAACTTTGACCTCGACTCCACGCTGCGACTTCAGGATCACAAAAACCATTGTTCCAATCCATTTTTCTGAATTCACCTGTTTCAGGATCGTAATCAACAACATGAGGACATGAATAATTCTCACGGTAATGATATTTCATCGTTTTGTCTGCATGTCTGGTAGCAAGCTCAGCTAAGCTGTTGTCACCTGATAGTTTGGCAGCTTCATACATCAACTCAAGATTCATCATGTTGTCGATGATAACAGGATATTTCCAGTCTCTGTCTTTTCTTGGATTCCACGACATGATGGTTTCTGTTTTCTCATTGAAACGTGTGCCTAAGGATTTCGCTGCCTGAATAACCGCTTTTTTATATTCAGGATTTTTAGTTAGCAACCATCCATTTCCATAGCTACAATACACTCTGAAACCAACATCATGATCGTTTGTGTTGAATTGTTCTTCTACCAGGAATTCAGTTACCGTTTCAGCATTATCTTTCCAATATTTATTGTTTGTATATTCATACAAATACCATAATGTGCCAGGATAGAATCCACTGGTCCAATCTCTTGAATGTCTTAGACCTTTTTCAATTGATCTTGGGGTTTGTTTTGCTTCTAAAACAGAAGGAAGCATATTTTTCGCATGCCTTTCAACTTTTAGTAAAGCAGAGCTTACCCATTTAGGATTTTTCTTTAAATTTTGGCTATTTGCCAAGCTACATGATAATGCAAGAGAACTTACAATGGTTAATGCAATTAGTGATTTCTTTAATATCATAACCTTTTAATTAGCTATTTAAATTTATGATCTTTTTCTTATTTGTTTAGTGCTTTATATCTTAAAAGAGCTTCTAGAAAATAATAATCAGCATAATTGAGTGTTGTGTCAATTTCTGAGTTGTTTGGAAGGTTTCCAGTACAGTGTTTTAGAAGAAAATAGGCATTCTCACCTTTCTTTGCCAGATATTCGTCTGTTGACAAACTTTTTAAAATGTCTTCTGCATATTTGAAATATTTATCACCTTCAACGCTTAATGTGCTTAGTTCAAGTAAAGCGCTAGCAATTAATGATGCCGCAGATGCATCTCGTGGTGCGTGTGGCATGTTTGGAGCATCAAAATCCCAGTATGGAATTTTATCTTTAGGCATGCGTGGGTGATTCATGATGAATTCAGCAATCTTCTCAGCTTGCTCTAGATATTCAGGATTTTTTGTCTCACGATACATGAAGGTATAACCGTACAATCCCCATCCCTGACCACGAGACCATGCTGAATCATCAGCATATCCCTGGTGGGTTTGAAATTGAATAGCCTCACCTGTAATTGTATCATAACTTACTACGTGGTAAGAGCTATTATCATCTCTAAAGTGATTTTGAATGGTTTTATTGGCATGAGATATGGCAATATCGCGATACTTATTGTCTTTTGTAGATTTTGATGTCCACATTAAGAACTCTAAATTCATCATATTGTCTACAATCACTGGAAACTGCCAAGGACCAAAATCCCATGAACGAATACAGCCAACTTTTTTGTTGTATCTACTAATTAATGAATTAGCTCCATTGTGTAGTACTTTTTTGTATTTGTTTTTCTTTGTCAAACGATAAGCATTACCGTAAGAACAGTAAAGCATAAAACCTACGTCGTGAGTATGTGTAAAGTATTGAACGGTATCCAATGCTTCTGTGTATTTTATAGCTTCTGTTTTAAAGAATTTATCATTACTCAGTTCATACATCAACCATAAATTTCCTGGGAAGAATCCGCAAGTCCAGTCTCTTGGCGGTGCAATCTTAATATCGCCATTTGATTCAATTGATCTTGGATTTTGTCCCGGCTTGTAATGCTTTGCTGCCAGTCGTAATTGCTCTTTGGATGTATTTACTGCCTTATCCAACCAATCATTATTTTGGGCAGTTCCAGAAAGATTGGTGAAATGTATTATTCCTATCAGCAAAAAGAGTTTTAAAATACCTAGTCTATTCATGTTTGAGTTTCTATAAAATCTACTTTCAATTAATTATTTCAAAATTACGGCAGAACAATAGCATGGACTTTCATGATTGAATAAGTGTTTTGCGCTTTTCTAAATGTGGTTTTAAGAATTGTTGAAAAGGATTGCAGAATTGTTGAATTGCAACTTATTTATTGCTGTGTTGATGGATTTTATGGTCTTTACGTCGGGTATTAATTGTTTTTACCCAGACATTGAAAATTGATCGATATGCTCCTGAGAAATGTGATGAAGCGATGTGGTTTTTATTGAGAATTCATTTTTGGTTTTATCTCTTTTATTACGAGGAGGTGTGTTTTTTCAACAATTCTAAAATGTATTTATTCAGAAGTGAAAGATGACTGTATGAACTTGAATGATGAAAACTTGCAGTCTAGGTAATTTTGAGTAGATCAAAATGATAAAATATGAATCGAAGAACTTTTTTGAAGCAAACAGCAGCAGCTGGGAGTTTGGCAATGATACCTGGAGGCAGTTGGGCATTGAATGCGAAAGCTCATACGGAAAAGCCAAATCTGTTATTTGTGATGACCGATCAGCAAACAGCTTCAGCTATGAGTAATAGAGGCAACAAATGGTTGAAGACCCCAAATATGGATAGGTTAGCTAAGTTTGGTACTTCATTCACCAAAGCATATTGCACTCAACCACTTTGTGGACCAAGTAGATCATCGATGTTAACTGGTATGTATCCTCATCAGGTTGAGGCTACTTTAAATTTGAATGAAACACCTGGATATTGGGATAAAGATGTAAAAGTCATGGGATCTTATATGAAAGATGCCGGATACGATACTGGATATGTTGGGAAATGGCATTTGCCAATCCCAACTGAAGATATTGAACATCATGGGTTTGATTACATAACCAATACAAAACGACGCGATTGGCAAGATGCTTCTATTCCAGCTGATTGCGGGAGTTTTTTAAAGAGGAAAAGAGATAAACCATTTTTCTTGGTAGCTTCATTTATTAACCCTCATGATATTTGTGAATGGGCAAGAGGACAAAAACTTCGTATGGAAGAAATTCCTGATACTCCGAATCTTGAAGATTGTCCTCCTATTCCCAATAACCTTGAAATTCCAAAAGGAGAACCTTCTTTTTTAAGAGAAATGCATAAGAAATCGCCGAAGCAATATCCAACTGTTGGTTGGGAGGATGAGAAATGGCGAGAATATCAATGGGCTTACTATCGATTGGTAGAGCGAGTTGATGTTTATATTGGTCGAATTTTGGAATCCTTAGAGAGATATGGACACTTGGATAATACGATTGTAGTATTCACATCAGATCATGGTGATGGTTGTGGTTCTCACCGATTAAATCAAAAGCAGGTGCTTTACGAAGAGGCGACTAATGTTCCATTTATTGTGAGTCATTTAACGAAGGGTGCTGAAAAGTTGAATGAAACAGCACTAATCAATACAGGTTTGGATTTAATTCCAACATTTTGTGATTATACAGGAAGTAAGATTCCGAAAAAATTGCAAGGGAAGAGTGTCAGAGATTTGGTGGAGGATTCATCAAAACGTGAATATTTGTTCATGGAAACGGAATTTGCAGAAGGAATAAAAAGCTTCGGAATTATGGGGCGTGCGGTGCGTGACGAGCGATACAAATACATCATTTATAGTGAAGGGGAAGGTAGAGAACAGCTGTTTGATTTGCAATATGATCCGGGTGAAATGTACGATCTGTCAGAATTAAAAGGCTATAGAGAAATCAAGGAAAGAATGAGACAGCAGTTGAAACAATGGCAAGTTGAAACCAATGATAATGTAGAAATTCTATGATCATGAAATCAATAAAAGAAATTACAAAGTCGGGTATGATACTGACGGCTCTTTTTTTTACTTCCTGTCTGCAGGAATTTGGGCAAGCTGAAAAGGTGATTCAGAAGGACTATTTGGTTCCTTTGGTACGAACAGAAGTCTACCCGTTATCAGGTAAAATAGCGGTGAATTCTCCTTGGATGGTGTGGTCACCAGTGATCAAAGAAAAAAAAGGGTACAATACCTATAAATACGATGAAAACTACCTGTATAAGGTGAGAATATCTAAGGATAAGAGTTTTCAAGATCATTCAACAATTGAATCAGACTTGTTGGAGTGGACTTTATTTACTCCACACAAAAAGCTTGAAAAAGGCACATGGTATTGGAAATATGCTTCAGTGGACAAAACAACAAAAGCAGAGAATTGGTCTGATCCAATAAAATTTGAGGTGACTGGTGAGGAGTTGGAGTTTGTTACACCTGAATTTGCAGATATTATTAAAAGAATTCCTAAAGATCATCCACGAGTACTGGCTCATAAATCCGAAATAGGGAAGCTTAATTTTCCTGAAGATGAAAAGGTGAGATTTCTTAAGGCAATGGATAAAAAGGTAAATGAAGATTTGCCAAAATCACTGATATATAATGATCAGAGTATTTTAAAAGAGAAGAGAAAAAAGCTTAAGGATATAGATTATTTCCGTTTTATAGATAAAAGAACAAAAGAGATCTATCGAGGACAGAAACAGGAGTTTGAAAAAGTATTGAAGGCTTATTTAGTCAGTGGAGATCAAAAGTTTGTAGAGGAAGCTTTAAGAAGGTATTACTATTTGAAGGTTCAGTATAAAGATATTGTTACGCATAAAGTCTCAAACGATTTCACCGATGGATTTTTCTACAATGTAAGCGCAGGAATTTACGATGTGTGTTACGATTTCTTAGAAGAAAAAGAGAGGGAGGAAATCAGAACTACCTTAGTAAAGGTACAGGAAAAGACATATCATCACTTTCTGCACAGAGCTGAATTGTATGCTTTGGACAGTCACATGTGGCAATTTCATTTGCGTACATTTCTGAATACATCTTTGGTATTGTTTCATGATGTTCCTCAAGCCGAAAAGTGGGTGGAGTATGTGTATAATGTATGGACCATGAAGGCTCCAGCCGGAAGCAAATACGATGGAGGATGGTTCACCGGTAACGGTTATCTGGATGCCAATAAGGGATCTTTGTTAATTATGCCTGTTATTTTGAGTAGATTGACGGGAGTGAACTACTTTGAGCATCCTTGGTATAGGAATGTTTGTGCTTATCTGGCATTTACAGCTCCGGTTAATCATGTTGCTGGTAGTTATGGCGATAATGCCGATATCAAAATGGAGAATGCTATGGATTTTGTTTATGCATTAACATCCATTACCAAGGATCCTTATGGGAAGATGTACACAGGCTTGTCCTCTAAATTTGGGAATCCAAACAAACGACTTTCCCATAAACCTGCCGATGAAGAGAGTGTTTTGCCTATGTCATTAAATGAGAAAGGGGAATTGTATTGGTACATGTACCAGAAACTACCTTTTGATTTTAAGGATAACAAAGGAATAGAGAAACCTGAAAGAGCTCGTAAGTTTGAAGATGTAGGAACTGTTGCAGCACATACAAACTTGTTGAATCCAGAACAGAACTTGATGCTTTCATTTCGCTCTTCCCCATTTGGAGTTGTTGGTCATTCTCACGCATGTCAGAATACTTTCAATATTCAATATGGTGGAAAACCTTTGTTTTTCAGATCAGGATATTATTCAAGTTGGGCTGACAAACATTCATTGTTCAGCTATCGTCATACCAGAGCGCACAATGGAATTTTAGCTGATGGTTTAGGACAGCCTTACACAACACAATCTTATGGTTGGATTGCTCGCTTTGCAACAGGAGATAAACTTACCTATTCCTTAGGCGATGCATCAAATGCGTATTCCGGTACTCTTTACAGAGATGAGATGGATAGAATGTTTAAGCGTTTCGATGTAGTAGCCAATAAAGAAACTGGTTTTGGAGATCCGGGAATTACCAAATTCCGTCGCCACATTAGCATGTTGGAGGATGATTTAATTGTGATCTACGATGAGTTGGAAGCCAAAAAGCCTGTGGAGTGGTCATGGTTGATTCACAGTAAAGATACTCTTGCTCTGGATGATCAGGTTTATTACACCGAGAATGAAAAAGGAAAAGGTAAAATGTGGTTGTTTGGTTCATCTGATTTACAAAATGAAGTTACAGATGAATTTTTCACTCCAGCAATCGATTGGTTGGGAAATGGATGGAAGCGAGGCATTGAGTATACCAATCAATGGCACGGAACAGCCAAATCACAGAAAATGGCAAATTATAGATTCTTATCTGTTATTCATGTAAAGAATAAAAAAATGGAATTCACTAAGCTAAACGTTAATGACAATGGTGTGTTTACAATTAATGGCTGGGAGATTAAAGCAGAATTGGATGCGGATAAAAAAGCTTCACTGAGCATGAGAAAATCTGCAATTGGCATGATTCATTTTGGTAGTGGAGATTTGGTTTACAAGAATAAAACCTACAAGAGATCGACTAAGGGAAGCACCATTTTGTTAGAGGAACAGAATGGAAAAATTAAGAAACAAGAAGTAGTGGATGAACTGCCACATGTGGCGAAATATTATTAAAAATATATTTAGATGAAACGAATTAAATTGATTTTGTTGCTGCTTTGCGTGAGTACACTAGGTAGTATAGCACAAGTTAATGAAGGTGAATTAAAGAAGAACTACACGCTTCAGGAAGTATCTCCTTCTGAACTGGAAAACTGGAATTTTTATGGATATGGAAAGGCATTTAATGAAGGTCACAAGCAGTTCTGTGTTGCAGAAGCCGACGAGACGAAAGGAGCCATGATTGTGAGTCCGAACAAATACGGTGAGGATGTAATAATCAGATATAAAACCATGAGTTTAACGCCAGCTGGTGTGTTAGTTGCTATTTTATCTGCTACAGATTTTGGTGCAAGTGAAGAACTTACTGTTCCTCAAGACTATGATGGAAGTATGCCATTTTGGAGGGATAAAGTGGACTGTTACTTTTTTGCCTATAGAAATGCACCACACAACTTTGCTCCATTTGTAAGAAAGTATCCTAAAAAGGACAATACAGCACTTGGGTCAGCAAAAGAAAATGTAATGCAAGTAGGTATCTACCACGATGTTGAAGTGGGAAGATCAGGGAAGAATCTTTGGTTGAAGGTTGATGGAAAGCTGCTGTTTAAAGCAACAGATGAAAATCCACTAAGTGGAGGGCACATCGCTTTTAGAACAAGAGGAACGGCTGGTTTTAAGGGTGCGTTTCTAATGAAAGATTTGAAAATTTACTATAAACAATAACTAAATGAATTTAAATTGTAAAACGCTAGTAGTAGCAGTGATAATGATGTTCGGATTAACATCATTTTTGAATGCTCAGAATTCAGCAATTAAAACGATAGATAAGGAAGAGTTACTGCCTATCTATCGTTTGGATCCCTATCCATCATCAGGCAAGGTGATGTTTAAGGCGCCATCATTTATTTGCAAGCCTGTTATAAAAGAGACAAAGGGTAATAATACGTATCAATTCGACTATTCCTATCAATATCAATTTCGTTTGTCACAGAGTTCTGATTTTAAGGGGGATTCGACAATAGAATCTCCAATTTTAGATTGGACATTTTTCAATACTCATAGTGCTCTAAAAAAAGGAAAATGGTATTGGCAATATGCCTATGTGAAGGATGGAGAAAAAAAATGGCATGATGGAGAACCATTTGTTGTAGACGGATCGGAAATTGATTTCGTAAGCCCTTCCATTGATGAGGTGGTTGCAAAAGTTGAAAATTCTCATCCAAGAATTTTGACGACACCTGAGCATGTAGGAAATGTAAAAGGTTCTGCTTCTCTGCAAAAGAAATTGCAGAAGAAACTTGATGGTAAGATTGGTGCAGAATTACGTGAATTGATCTACAACAATAAAAAGGTGATGGCTCAAAAGAAAAAAGAGCTATCGGAGAAGCGTTACCAGTTGTACATTACCAAAAGAACAAGAGACAATTGCAAGAAGTTTTCTGCAGAAACCGACGAGGTGGTCTTGCTTTATTTAATGACCAAGGAGAAAAAATATTTGGATGAAGCACTTCGTAGATACAGACATTTTAACAAAAGCTACAAGAGAATTATTGAGATTGGGCAATGGATGGATTTTACAGAGGTAGCTTATCATGCCGTGCAATCCGAAGTTTTTGATATTGCCTATGATCAATTGTCGAAGGAAGAACGTGAGCAAATTATTAGTGAATTAGCCGAATCGCAAGCAAAAACCTATAAGAAATTTATTCATAAGCCATCACATAAATTGCATGATAGCCATTTTTGGCAAATTGAATTGCGTAATTTCTTTTTAAATTCTTTGGTGTTAATTCACCATACTCCTGAGGCTAAAAAGTGGTTGAACTATGCTTACGATTTGTATACTGTTCGTGCTCCTACAGGCGGAGGGAACGATGGTGGTTGGGCACCAGGCAACAAGTATTTTGCAGCTAACCAGGAAACCTTGTTTGTATTGCCATACATGCTAACCAGAATTACTGGTTTTAACTATTTCACGAAACTATGGTATCAGAATGTTCCTTCTTATTTAATGTATACCTCACCGATTGGACATTTAACTGGATCGTTTGGTGATGGCACAGATGCCAAAGGAGAAAATATGGTTCCTTTAATCAAGGCAATGAATAAGGTTGAGAAGAATCCATACGGAGCTTTTTACCAGAAGTTGTTTACCGAGAAAGGTAAAAAGGCAAAGGATAATTTGACTCGTTTAAAATGGTATTCAGGTCAGAAGTTCAGTCAAACTAAGAAATCAAAGAACAAGGAAGTAGAATTTCCTTTGGCGAAGGATTTTCGCGATGTGGGAACTGTTGGGATGCATACCGATTTGAGTAATCCAAAAAATAACTTCTTTCTTGCTTTTCGTTCAAGTCCTTATGGGGTGGTAGGACATAGTCATGCAGCTCAGAATAGTTTTAGTATTTTCTATGGTGGAGAATCATTGTTTTATCACACTGGTTATTATTCCAATTGGGCAGATTTACACACCTTACAATCTTATCGACACACCAGAGCTCACAATTCGATTTTGATTGATGGCATTGGACAAAACTATCATTCATCGGGTTATGGCTGGATTCCTCGTTTCCTTACCGGAGATGTAATTAGTTATACCATGGGAGATGCTTCTAGGGCTTACTCAGGAACAATTGCCCGCGATGAAATAGCCAGAAGAATGAAGGAGTTTGGTGTTACACAAACTCCTGAACATGGCTTTGGCGATGCTGGATTAAAGAAGTTCCGCCGTCATATGTTCATGTTAAGACCAGGAATTGCCTTGATATATGATGAATTGGAGGCTGAAAAACCTGTAGAGTATAGCTGGTTGAGCAATAGCAGATGTGATACAAAATTACTTGGTGAGAATGGATTAGAAATGAATTCGAATGGTTCAAAGGCAAGTATGAAAATATTCTGTAGTACTGAGTTTGAACAGAATCTTACCGATCAATTTGTTTCTCCTCCGGTAGATTGGCAAGGAAAAGGAAATAAAATGGTGAAGTTGGATGAAACGAGTTACCACTATAAGGCAGTTACTTCAAAAGTTAAAAAGGCTCGTTTTCTTTCGATTATTCAAGTTGGAGATTCAAAATTGAATCCAAAAGATATTGTAAAAACAGCTACAGGATTTAAAGTAGGAGAGTGGAATATAGAGGTTGAATTGAATACCAGTAAACCGATTGCTTT
>Ga0070725_10001162_pt1 | contig 15248 bp, 10 predicted proteins | sample tdDd002_FD_69781 | JGI IMG/M metagenome (GOLD analysis project Ga0070725, IMG submission 69781) | Marine sediment microbial communities from the Atlantic coast under amendment with organic carbon and nitrate - tdDd00.2 | ecosystem: Environmental > Aquatic > Marine > Coastal > Sediment | place... | reverse complement strand
TGATCTAGATGATCTAATTTGGCAGCTTGAGAAACAAACTGGCTACGATTTTATTTTTAATTCAGAACTTTTGGGGAAACATCAAAATCTAAAAGTTGATGTTGAAGGCAATATCGATGAAGTTTTAAATACAATTCTTAAAGATAAAGCTCTAACCTATGAAGTTGAAAATGGTATTTATATCATTCGAAAAAAAGTAAAACAGCCTGTGGTTAAAAAGGCTATAAAACAGCAAAGTGTTGAAGTGAAAGGACAAGTAACGGATGCCGAAGGTTTACCACTACCTGGCGTTTCGGTTGTTGTAAAAGGAACTTCTGTTGGTGTTGCAACAAATATAGATGGTGTATATTCCATAGAAGTTGATAATGAGAATACTGTTTTAGTCTTCTCATTTGTTGGTATGCTACCTCAAGAGATTAAGGTTGGGAAGTCAACTAGTATCGATATAACTCTAAGCGAAGATGAAGCTAAATTGGGTGAGGTTGTTGTTACAGGTTATACTCAAGTAAAAAAGGAAACCTATACAGGTGCAAGTGTAACGCTTCGACCTGAAGTCCTAAAAAAAGCAAATGTAGAAACTAGTTTTTTGAAAACATTGCAGGGACAAGCTCCCGGTTTGCTCGTTACAGATAATGTGGGTTCTCCTGATGAGGGGCCAAGTGTCACAATTAGAGGGACTGGTTCAATTTCAGCTAGTTCAAGTCCACTAATTATTGTAGATGGTGCAGTCATTGCTAGCTTGAGTATGATTAATGCCGCTGATGTGGAATCGGTAACGATTCAGAAAGATGCAACAGCAACAGCCATTTATGGGTCTCGTGGATCTAATGGTGTTATCATTATCACGACTAAAAAAGGAATGCCTGGAAAACCATCGGTTAATTACGATTTTCGTCAAGGTTTTGGCTTTGTTGAAAAAAGTGATGTTGAATTAATGAGTGCAAGTCAAAAATTGGGATACGAAGTTGATTTGGGATTAAGAACTCAAGACGAAGCAGATGAATTGTTGGCAACAGGAATAAATACCGATTGGAGAGATGAAATGTATAAAACTTCGAAGATACAAACACACAACTTATCCATATCTGGAGGTACAGCTGCTGCTCGTTATTCATTCTCTTTTGGCTATCACGATGAAGAAACCAGTTACGATTCAGGTTTTGAAAAATACAATGCCCGTTTAAATATGGACAGTAAGATTACCAATAAATTATCTGTTGGTGTAAACTTAATGTTTTCAAGAACAGATTTTGACGATAACAGACAAGCAGATTTTGATTTATTTGCGAATACATATCTTCCATACGAAAATGGTCGTGATGAAGATGGTGAGTATACCCGTTACATTTCAGGTGAGGATAATCTGATGTATTTAAAAGACAAGCGTTCTGATTCAAGACAATCAAATGCTATAAATGCCATTGGGTTTGCAAATTACAAAATCTTACCAGATCTGGTTTTCCGTTCACAGTTGGCAGTATCTTATTCTTCTGCAGATGGAAAATCTTTTATAGACCCAAGTTTGGCAGAGAGCTGGATAGCTAAAGAGGATAGAGGACAATTAACCAAGCGTTTTAGTAAAGGGCAGACAATAACAGGAACGCATACCTTAAATTATTCAAAAGCGATTGAATCCACTCACTACATTAAGGCCTTAGTCGGAATGGAAACCATAGAGAGTAAATGGGGTGATTTTTATGGAACTGGTAATGGGTTTATCAATGGTTTAGTTCAAACATTAGATGCCGCCGCACAGGCAAAAGAACTTGCAGGAGGTGATTATCATAAAGGCATGTTGTCCTATTTTTCTCAATTGAGTTATTCCTATAAAGAAAAACTGTTTACCGATGTTTCTTTCCGTCGAGATGGCTCATCTTATTTTGGTGAGAATAAGCGTTATGCCAATTTTTGGTCTGTTGGTGGAGGTTGGAATATTCATAAGGAAGATTTTATGCAAAGTTTGCCTTTGGATCTTCTTAAACTAAAAGGGAGTATAGGAACTTCAGGAAATTCAAATATTGGGGGATATCAAGCCAAAATGTTATTTGCGTATAATGCCCAATATGCCGGAACTCCAGGCGTTTATCCAGATCGTATGGAAAATAAAGATTTGGGTTGGGAGAAGAACCTAAACTTTGGTATAGGTATTGACTATGCACTTTTTAACTCACGCCTAAGAGGAACTGTAGATTATTATCAAAGAAAAACAGATGATCTTTTGTTAGGAGTTAACCCATTGGGAACTTCAGGTTTTGCTGTAGCTATGGGTAACACTTCTTATACCACAAATATAGGTGAGATGGTCAATAAAGGTCTTGATATTTCTTTAAGTGGTGATGTGATACGAACTGAAGATTTAAAATGGTCCTTAACGCTGAATCTATCTTATAACGAGAATGAAATTAAAAAGCTAGTTGATGATAATGACTTGCACTATACGCATTACACCAATAGTGTTGGTGAAGCCTATAAGAGTTTGTATTTGGCAAAATGGAAAGGTGTTGATCCGGAGACTGGCCAGAATCAATATTTAGATGAAGCTGGTGAGTTAACATTTGATCCTAGTTACAAACAAGTTGTAGGGAAGTCTCAACCTCCTTATTATGGTGGGTTTATTAGTGATATTCGATATAAAAACTTTGAATTACATATGCTGTTTAGCTTTGCTCAAGGTAAATATTCTTTAAACCAAGGTTTATATGATTTATACAACACCCCAACCATGAATCAGTCGGTTGATGTGCTGAATGCGTGGAAAGAAGAGGGAGATGAGGCTACTATTGCAAAGCGTGGTTCGTCTTGGAGAGATGTTGATGCTCAATATACAACGCAGTATATGGAGAATTCGTCTTATATCCGTTTAAAATCGGTGAATTTGGCCTATAACTTACCAGAGTCGTGGTTGAGAAAAGTTAAGCTGTCGAAGGCAAAAATTTACGTTCAAGGACAGAATTTGTTAACATGGACTGATTATTCAGTTGGTAATCCTGAGTTTGCAGGATTGTTAGCGAGTTATCCTCCAAATGTTCGTAAAGTTTTATTTGGCTTAAATGTGAGTTTCTAATTCAAAAAAAAGTAAATATGAAAACATATAAAATATATTTCCTTGCGTTGCTTATGGGCTTAATGGGTTGTGAGGATATTCTCGATAAGGAACCTTTAAGTTCCGTTTCGGAGGCGAAAGCTTTTCAGAAAATTGAAGATGTTGATGCAGCATTAATTGGCGTTTACAGCAGTATCTCTAGAGGTTCATCGGGATATGCCCACTTCTTAAATTTAGAAATTCCAACCGCATTATCTGATAACGTTGTAAGAATTGGGAATGTCAAATTTTCTTCCAATAATATTTATGATTTGAGTTTTGCTCCTGTTGAAACGGTTTGGCAATCAGACTTGATCTGGAATGATTTTTATACAGGTATTGCTCGTGCTAATATTGTTATTCGAAATATTGAAGGATTTGGTGATGGTACGCAAGTTGAAAGGGATAATGCAAAAGGGGAAGCTCTTGCTTTACGTGGATTATTGCACTTTGACTTAATGCGACTATATGCACCAGCCTATTCTGAAGCGAACCGTACGGCTCTTGCTGTTCCGTATTTAAAAGATATTTCTCAGGATTTAGTAGCACGAAATACAATGGAAGAAGTGTTTACTTACGCTATTGAAGATTTAGAAGATGCTGCAGATTTGTTAGATGACACACATACTTCTTGGAGAATTTCAAAATCGGCAGTTCAGGCTATTTTGTCTCGAGTATATCTTTATAAAAAGGAGTATTCTAAAGTTGTTGCTGCTGCTAATGAGGTGATTAAATTGGGTAAAAATAGCTTGGTGGCGCGTGATGCTTACTCAGATGTTTGGAATGATCTTGATTCTGAAATTGATAGTGAAGTGATTTTCAGGTTGCGTTATACGGGAGCTAAGAATGAGACAGCATCCAATGGAGGAATTTTCTTTAGTGGGCCATCACCTTTTTCACCATCAGGAGGATACCAGTTTAATCCAAGTCCTGATTTATTTGCCTTATACAATCAGTCTACCGATGTTCGATTTTCAAATTTATTTGAGGAAGATCCAGCTGTTCCAGGAACTTATGGGATTGTAAAATACCCCGGCAGAGCTGAGTTGGCAGGACATCCAATGTTTCCTAAAAAGGCAAATGACATGAAAATGATTAGAATGTCTGAGGTATATCTAAATAAAGCGGAAGCTTTATTAAAAAGTGGAGGTTCCGATTCTGATATCTTAAGCACATTGAATGAGATTCGATCTAGAAGAATTGAAGGTTTCGTTTCTCCTAACGAATCAGGTTTAGCCTTAGAAACAGCAGTCTATAATGAAAGAAGAAAAGAACTGGCATTTGAAGGATTACGTTTTTATGATCTGAAAAGATGGAATCGAGCACTGGTTCGTAGTGGAGAAGAGCTTCTTCCTGCGAATGACTATCGATTTACATTCCCATTGCCTTACGAAGAACTTCAAAGAAATACGAACTTGAAACAAAACCCAGGGTATTAATTCTTTAAATTGATATAAAGGGGAGGTACTGCCTCCCTTTTTTATATCCTTTATTTTCAATCAGTAAAAGGATCTTATTTAAAATAGAAAAAAATGAAAAATTTACTAGCAATTTGTATACTGTCTTTGGTAACAGGAATATTCTTTTCCTGTTCGTCAGAAAAGGGGGATACAAAACAGGAACAAGAGATGTTTAGCTATTCCATTTCTATGGATATTACAAATATTCAAGGTCCAGTAATTTTACTTGACGGAACAACTCATAAACCAGTGAAAACTGTTTATTCTAAAAGTCCTGCATTTAAAATAGAGGGAGAGTTGCCAATGGATAAGATGCATAACAGATTTGTATTGCATTTTCCATCTAAATATTATGACCCGAATATGTTCCCTGTAAATCAAGTCGGATCTGTTTATATTGATATGGACAGAGAGACCAAGCTAACAGGTCATTTTGATACTTTGATGATGGCAAAAGTGGAAAATGAGTACACAAACAAACTGCATAAATTTAAAGAGCAGAATTTTCCGACTATAATTGAGCTGAAGAACTTTATTATGGATGGCGTGTATGGAAAAAGTGGGGGACACAGAACCGAGAAGGAGCAGATTGCCTATGCTAAGAAAGGAAATGCTCTCTCTAAAAAAATTAGCAATGCTTTAGTTGAAAAGACCGAAATGTTTGCAAAAAGTGAAGAAATGGCGATTATTTTAGCCTCTAAAGGAGGGGGATTGGGTTTTGTGAGATTAGATTCTTTAACTCAATTGCTTGATGAATCTATTCACCAAACCAAAGGGTATAAGAAGTTATTAGCTATGTTGGACTACATGAGAAGTTATAATAAGCCTAAAAGTTTGGAAGCCGGACAAGTAGCTCCTGATTTTAAATTGGAAGATGCTGAGGGGAATGCTTATTCTTTATCCGATTTTAAAGGAAAGTATGTCGTGTTAGATTTTTGGGCATCTTGGTGTGGTCCTTGTAAAAAAGAGATGCCTTTTATGAAAGAACTTCATGAAAAGTATCATGCCAAAGGTTTGGAGATGATTGCTATTTCAACCGATAAGGATCGTGATGCTTGGTTAAAAGCAAAAAATAAATTGAATATGCCTTACCTACAATTGCACGACAAAAACCAGGAAGTATCCAATGCTTATTATGTTCGTGGAATCCCTTACGTTGTTTTTATTAATCCAGAAGGCGTTATTGTTGCTATCGAAAGAGGTGAAGCACTAGAAAAATTAATTAAGCAAAATTTGAAGAGTTAGTCTCTAACAAAGGAAGGTGGGGACTTAATTAGTCTGAAGGAACTATAATATTTACGATGTCGTTCGTCTTTGTACTAACGACACCGTACTCTTACTTGATACTAAATGTATAAAAACATGAAAAATACAATTCAAATTCTTAGTCTATTCGTCTTTTGCATCATTTTTAATGATTTAAGTGCTCAGTCAAGAGAATTGTTGGGAAAGGCTTGGGAGTTGAAGAAAGAACTTCATTTAGCAGATAAAGCATCTGAAAACTTAAAGAGCTTTAATGCTGATTTAACAGAATGTCTTAAAAAAATTAAAGAACTAGAATCTAAATATTACTCTCAATCGTCTGATGAATATCAGAGTATCAAATTGAAGAAAGAAATTCTTAAATTATATGATATTAAGCATGCCTTAGTCGCTGATGTTAAGAAGATAGCGATTGCAAATAAAGACGAAGCTTTCTTCTTGGATCTACTGCAACATATCAGACCAAAAGATCTACGTGAGTTTTTAAAACAAAGTACATTATCAGATTCGCACCGTTCTTTTTATGAGCACTGGTTAGAACGTATTAAATATACAGAAGAGGGGACTCAGTTGAAAAATTTTGTCTTATACGATCAACAAGGAAAGCCAGTTGATACCAAAGAGATTAAAGCCAAAACACTTTGGATTGATTCCTGGGCATCGAAATGTGGACCTTGTATTAAAAAGTTGAAGCAAATGAAACCTCTTTATTCCAAATTAAAAGATAAAGGTTTTGTAGTGCTAGCTGTTAGTTGGGATTATTCCAAAACAGGTGTTATAAAAAGCTTATCCGATGCTAAAAAAGATTGGATAAGAGTCATCAATAAGCAGCGCTTTAATTGGTTGAATGTGTTTGATGAAGGCGATAAAATTATGGAAGGTCAGTTTGGTTCTACAGGTAAAAATCTCTTGGTATCTTCTAATGGACTTATCTTGGGCTATGACCTTAGCGTTTTTGAGGTAGAAAAAATTTTGATGGGTGAGTAATATGATATAGCCAATTGGAAAAACGTGCTTCCCTTTATCATTGTATTCTGAATCCAACCTCTTCTCTTTAGCTAAATTCAGCTATGAGAAGAGGTTTCTCTTTTTTAGGTACTTTATTTTTATCGTGCTGACATATGTCAATAAACTTTTCCTAAGTATTAAGTACATTAGGCGCACCTTAAAACATTTTAAATAAACAAAATCAACTATGAGAATTAATTTAATGGCATTTCTGCTCGTTAGTTTCCTGATGGCTACTAATGTGAGTGCGCAAACCGATCCAACTGTCGAGAAAATAATCAAGATAGGCCAAACTGATAATCAAACGATGGATCATTTGGATATTTTATGTAATCGTTTTGGTGGCAGGCTTGTAGGATCTGATGCCTATGAAAATAGTGCCAATTGGGCGGCAAGTAAATTTAAAGAATGGGGCATGCAGGTTGAACTACAGGAGGTTGGAGAACTTGCTGTTGGATTTAATCGTGGTCCATGGTTTGGACGTATGCTTTCTGATAATGGCATGCATTTACATTTCGCAACACCCTCGTACACCTCAGGAACAAAAGGTGTTCAGAGAGGTCATGTTTTAATTGAACCTAAGACTCAAGACGAATTTGATAGAATGAAGGCCAAGTTAAAAGGAGCCTGGGTTTTAATATCAGGAAAGAGCGATGGCTGGCCAATAGATTATAGCGATAAATCTCAGAAAAAACGCGATTCAATTAAAATTGAGAATGAGAAGATTGGCAAAAAGAATTATGCAATAAGAAGCGAGAATTGGAAAAATCGCCATTCAAAGAATCCTCCTAAAGAATTACTGCCACTTATTGAAGAGCCTGCCTTGTTTTACAGTGAGATGCGAGAAGCGGGTATTTTGGGTATTATTCAATCTGCCAGTACGCCGATTCGTGTCTTGTACGATAGAAAGAATGTACACGACATGACTTTTGAGACTTTACCAACTATTCCGGACATTAAGCTAGACGAGCATCAGTATAAGGTGATTAAGAGAATGGCTGAGGAGAGACGTTACTTTCAACTTGAATTCGATATTCGCAACTATTTTAAAATGGGACCGGTTAAATACCATAATGTTGTTGGTGTTATTCCTGGAACAGAATTCCCTGATGAATATGTGATGATGAGTGGGCATTTGGATGCTTTTGATGTTGCAAGTGGAGGAATTGACGATGGTTCTGGTATTTCGGCAAGTATGGAAGCTGCTCGTTTGCTTATGAAAGCTGAAGCTAAACCGAAACGTTCTATTATTGTTGTTCTTTTTGCAGCAGAGGAGTTTGGACTTTATGGTTCAAAAGCATGGGTTAAGAATAATAAGGAGAAGTTGCCTAAGTTAGCAAACATGATCAACAGAGATGGTGGACCTTCAGCACCTGTTGGGATTAGTGTTCCTGATGCGATGCGTGAAGATTTTGAGAAAATTTGTGCTTCGATAAATGATATTAATCCTGATTTCCCGTTTGAAATAAGCAAACGTATGCCACGTGAGAAACCTGCGAAAGCATGGGGAACGGATTGCGGACCATTTGCAGTAGAAGGTGTTCCTACTATTGGCTTTAAAACTGCTGATCCTAAGGGAAACGATTTTAGATATGGAGAAATATGGCACACCGAAAAGGACATGTTTAATATGAGTATTGCCGAAAATCAGGAGCATGCAGCAACGGTTACGGCGGTCGTAATTTATGGGATAGCTAATCTGGATCACTTACTTTCTCGAGATGGATATTATTTAGAGAAATCAGTAAAGCTTGCCAAAAAATCAAAGAAAAAGAGTAAGAAAAATTAGAACGGGCAAATAGTAGCTCAGAGGATTACTTATATAATTCCCTCAATAAACTGAATAAGTTTGTTGAGGGAATTTTAGTATATGCTTAATCGATATAATTCATGGAAAAATGATTTCAATTATTCTTATCTTAAAAAGTCCAATGATTTAAGTTTAGTAGGTGTTTTTATGTAGAATAAAAAGAATTAATTTTACATATGAATATTTTTAGAATAACTGATATTAAGCACCCTTGTTTTGTGAAAGCCTGGGCATTATATAAGGAATCTTTCCCTGATGAGGAGCGTCGTCTGCTTAGTAATCAGACGACTATTATGGATCATCCCAATTACCACTTTGAAGTTATTTTTCAGGGAGATTGCTTTCTAGGAATAATATTTTGGTGGGGATTTGATGATTTGAGATATATCGAACATTTCGCCATATCGACCGTTCATAGAGGGAAGGGGTATGGACAAATAATTTTAAATGACTTTAAGGCAAAGGATTTAAGGCCAATTTTATTGGAAGTTGAATTGCCCAATGAGGAGATAAAGCAAAGACGCATCGAATTTTATGAGCGACTCGGTTTTCATCTGACGAATCATGTTTATTATCAGCCAGCTTATTGCAAGGGTAAGAATCCCATCCAACTTTTATTGATGTCATATCCTCTAAGTATCTCGGATGAAGAAGTTGCGCATTTTGTAAAGAATTACCATCCGATTATTTATGCATAGGTATCGAATATAATACAGAGAAATATAAGCTATATTTACAATTATAACTTAAGACATGATGAATAAGATAATAGAAATTAATACCCAAAGGCTTCACTTGCGCAAGATTGAAAAGGAAGATGCTACAGATTTATTTAAATATCGCTCTGATGCCGAAACCAATAAATACCAAGGTTGGATTCCAAAGACTTTGGAGGATACAGAAAATTTTATTTCTAAAATTGCCGAAAATATTGATGAGTACGATACCTGGTTCCAGTTCGCTATTATCAATAAAGAACATGATGAGTTGATAGGTGATGTAGGGATTCATTTTTTCGATGTCGACAGATATCAAGTTGAGATCGGTTGTACTTTAAATAAGAGTCATCATGGAAAGGGATTTGCTATTGAAGCATTAAAAGCAGTTATGAATTTTCTTTTTAATGATTTAAATAAACAGCGAATTACATGTTCTATAGATCCTTTAAATCAGGCTTCTATTAAGATGGTTGAAAGAATAGGATTTCGAAAAGAAGCACACTTTAAGCAGAGTATTTTTGTTGATGGCGAATGGTATGATGATGTTGTGTACGCCATTTTGAAAGATGAATGGAAAAATTAGATGAAATTGAAAAAGACATGAACCACAGATTACTCAGATGAACACAAATTACATGTACAAGAAAGGGCCAGTTTGATTTTTAAAATATCGTTTAGGCTTGAAATCCTACAGTTTTTTTGAACTAACTCTTAAAGTTTTTCAAATTCAATTAATCTGTGAAAATTTGTGTAATCTGTGGTTTAAAATTTAATGTAGAATATAATATTGGAATGCAGAAAGACATGAAACGTAAAACATCCTTTGGTACCATGGAGCCCCTTTTTGAGAAAGATGGGCATATTGTGAGTGAGGTTTTGATATTTGAGAAAGAGGGACGAGGACACAAGCACCCTTTGTGGGAAATTTGCTATGTGACCGAGGGCAAAGGAGTCATTGTAAATGGAGATGAGCGCGAGCAGGTAAAGAAAGGTTTGGTTTGTAAAATAGCACCCAATACCGATCATTGGATGATTCCTGAAGATTATATGGAGGTCTTATTGGTCTATTCCCCAAATCCATAGAAATCCAAAGCTTGCTTTGTAAGCAAAATCCTTAAAATAGTCGTATTTTTGCAAATCGATGATGGCTTATTTAAGCCATTTTAGTACCGATTATTCAAATACAGATTATAAAGCTATGCTTCCAGATAAAAAAAAGCACGAAAAAGTTAAATCAAGATTACACCCACGAAATAAGAATCGTGAGCGTTACGATTTTAAAGAACTGCTTGAGTCGTGTCCAGACTTAAAGCCTTTCGTGATATTGAACAAGTACGACGATCAGTCCATCGATTTTGCTGAGCCCAAGGCCGTGAAAATGCTAAACAAAGCCTTGTTGATGCATTATTATGGACTTGAGGAATGGGATATTCCAGAGAACTATTTATGCCCGCCAATTCCAGGTAGAGCCGATTACATTCACCATATGGCTGATCTTTTGTGCAGCTCTAACTTTGGTGACATGCCAAAGGGTAATAACATTAAGTGTATGGATATTGGTGTGGGAGCCAATTGCATTTACCCGATTATTGGCCGAAAAGAGTACGGCTGGTCTTTCATTGGTACCGATATCGATCCTGTGGCTATTGCTTCGGCAAACAAGATTATAGAGTTAAATCCTGTTTTAAAAGGCGCTGTAGAGTGTCGTCTGCAGCCAAGTTCTAAAGATTATTTCTACGGTGTGTTTACACGCGAAGAGCGTGTGGATATGACGGTTTGTAACCCACCTTTCCATGCCTCAGCTGAGGATGCACATGCCGCTTCGAAACGTAAGGTAAATAACCTAAGTGAGAAGAAAGTTGATACGGTGAAGTTGAACTTTGGAGGACAAAATAACGAATTGTGGTGTGATGGTGGCGAGGGACGTTTCCTAAAAACGATGATTTCGGAAAGTAAGAAGTTTGGCAAAAGTTGCTTTTGGTTTTCCAGCTTGGTTTCGAAACAATCAAACTTGAAATTGGTGAACAAAACCTTAAAGAGCCTTGAAGCTACAAAAGTGGAAATCATTCCTATGGGACAAGGGAATAAAACCAGCCGTATTGTGGCTTGGACCTTCCTAACTGCCGAAGAGCAAAAGGAGTGGAGAGAGACCCATTGGAAATAAATCAAGCCCATTGAAAATATAGAATAGGATGATCTTAATTGGTCATCCTTTTTTTATGTCTTGATAGTGAGGCCTTGTTAGTTTATTGGGAGCTTATCTATTTAAACTTTCGTATTCACAAAAGTGTGCTAGGAAGTTTATTTATAGGCAAATAAATAAAATATGACGTATCTTTAAGTTAACAGGTAGATAAATGCAATACGAACGATTATAACTATTTCTATTATGATACAGTTCAGCAGAATAAGTTTTATTTTATTGATATGCTTGGTCTTAATTTCGTGTAAATCAAATAAGAAAGAGCCTATTGGAACGGTAACTGTAGACTTTGTTAATCCTTCCGATTCAAGCTTATCGGAATACCAAGCCGATAGTATACCCGTTCTTAAGGTTGCTGTATCAGCTATTATTTCACCCAAAGAGACTTATCGATTCTACAGTGAATTACTTGAGTATATCTCTCAAAAAATAAATCATCGAATCGTATTTAAACAAAGAAAGACATACGAAGAGGTCAATTACATGCTAGGTGCGGGCGAGGTAGATATGGCTTTTATTTGTTCGGGAGCTTATATTGATGCGAAAAAAACAAAATCGATCGAAATTTTAGCGCAACCTGTTTGTAATGGAAAGACAGTATATCAGGCCTATATTATCGCTCATGAATCATCGGGAATTCACGATTTTAAGGGCTTTAAGGGGAAAACATTTGCTTTTACCGATCCTTTATCGAATAGTGGGAAATTATATGCCACCAAAAGAGCAAAAGATTTGAATACCACACCTGATAAATTCTTTAGTTCAAGCTTGTATACTTATGCTCACGACAAGTCCATACAGCTTGTTGCCAGACAATTAATTGATGGAGCAACTATCGACGGACTCATTTATGAGTACATGTCTAAAACGACTCCCGAATTGATTAAAAATATTAGGATTATCGAGAAATCGGAAGATTTTGGTATCCCACCAATTGTTATCCCTGAAAACTTGGATGCTAAATTGAAAAAGCAACTTAAACAAATCGTGTTTAGCATACACGAAGATTCGATCGGAAAAAGAATACTTGATCGACTGTTGATCGAAAAATTTGTGGAAGGAAGTGATCGAGATTATGACGGGATTCGTAAAATTATGTATGAAGTAGCGAACTAAATGAAGAATATCAGCCTGAGGAAATTTTGAGCGTTTTATCAGATAATAAGCGTATGAAAAGAAGAAAAATATTTCCAATTTTCTGGAAGTTCACAATAGCAGTCGTTCTGATTGTTATGCTTTTTGGGACAATTAACTTGTACCTGATAGATTATGCTGTTTACGATTTGTTTAGAACTGAATTAACACGACATGGTAAAATTACGGCTCGAACAATCTCAACCAATAGTATCACACCCATTTTGTATAATGATCAGGCAATGCTCAATCAAATTGTAATGGAGCAAAAGCAAATTGATTCTAATATTGCCTACATATTTATAATTGATAAAAGAGGGGAAGTATTAGCTCACACATTCGAAAAGTTTGTTCCTGGGGCACTACTAAAATCTAATGAACCGACAAGTAAACATGAAATCGGGATAACAAAAATTCAAGATAAGCTAGAACCATCAATCATCATTCGAGATTTGGCCGTTCCCATCATGGAGGGAAATTTAGGTGTCGTGCGTATTGGTCTTTTGGAAGAGAATTACAGTAAAAGTATGAATGCCACAAAGCGGGTTTTCATTATTATGGTAGCTGTGTTTTTGATTGTTGGTATTGTTGGGGCATTTATATTTTCATATATCATAACAACACCCATTAAAATTATAAGTAAGATCTCAGGTGATATCGATCTTGAGAATTTGGATGTAACCGAAACAAATGTATTCATAACTCTGTATGAGAGCCGATTAGCAAAATGGAAAAAATCCATATGGACAAATGATGAAATCGACATTCTTACACAGCGCTTTGGTGAAATGGTCTCGAGGTTAAATTTAGCTTATAACGACTTACAAAAAGCTCAAAACAACTTGTTCCAATCTGAAAAGATGGCGGCTTTGGGCATACTATCCTCAGGCTTGGCACACGAAATTAATAATCCCATTGCTGGAATAAAGAATTGTATTAGACGGCTTGAAAATGCTCCCGATAATTTAAATCAAAATATCAACTATTTAAAAATGATGAGTGAAGCCATTAATAAAATTGATGTTGTGGTTGGGGGCTTGTTAAATTACTCGAGAAAACCAGAGATGGCTTTTTCAAAAGTTAATCTTGTGGAAGTGATAGAGAATGTTTTACTCCTTTGTTCTTTTCAGTTTGAAAGAAACCAAATTAGTATTCAAAAAAAGTACCATCATGCCCCCAAATACATATTGGCGAGTCCAAATCATATTGAGCAGGTGGTTCTAAACCTTATTCTGAATAGTATCGATGCTATTGAAGAGCTTCGCATGGAGAATCAATCATTTATTGGAGAAATCAATCTTTCTATTCGTGAAGATGATGAAAATTACCATTTAAATCTGGTCGATAATGGTATTGGAATAAAGGAAGAATATTTGAAAGATATTTTCACGCCTTTTTTCACCAAGAAAAAAAACCGTCAAGGAACAGGTCTGGGGTTGGCCGTTTCTTACAGTATTATTGAACAGCACGAAGGGCATTTCTCCTGTAAGATAAACGATAATAATAGAGGATTGAATATTTCAGTATCATTACCTAAATATGTAAATATATGATGAGTCGGAAGAAAACAATATGGGTGGTTGACGACGAACGAATCGTTAGAGTGACCTTGGCTGACGATTTGAGAGACGCAGGCTTTGTTGTGATGGAATTTGCCAATGCCAATTCAGCTTTGCTCGAGTTAAATGATTCGATACCCGATATTATTATTACGGATCTTAAAATGCCTGGCTTGACTGGTTTAGAGCTTTTAAATCAGGTGAAGAGTCGATATCCGCAGATATTTATTATTGTTATGACGGCCTATGGAACAGTTGAAAATGCTGTTGAGGCGATGAAAATGGGTGCCTACGATTACCTAACCAAACCTTTTAATAATGATGAAGTTCTGATTACTATAAATAAAATAATTGAGCTTTGTGAAATACGAAAAGAGAATAGAGTCCTACGAAAGCAGATTAACGAAAATTATGATTTTTCGCGTTATATAGGAAACTTAGAATCTAATAAGAATTTGTTTGATCAGATTAAATTAATTGCACGAAAGGACAGCACTATTTTGGTGACAGGAGAGACAGGTACTGGTAAGGAGTTAATCACCAATATTATACATTATAATAGTACTAGGAAACACAAGCCAATTATAAAAGTGAGTTGTGCCATATTGTCTCGGGAAATTTTCGAAAGCGAACTGTTTGGGCATGTTAAGGGCGCTTTTACAGGAGCCGATTCAGAGAAAATAGGACGATTCGAAGCTGCTGATAAGGGTACTTTGTATTTGGATGATATTGATGATATTCCTTTTGATTTACAAGTGAAGCTCCTTCGGGTTATTGAACAAAGAGAAGTTGAAAAAGTAGGTAGTTCATCTTCTATACCCGTTGATGTTAGAATCATTGCCTCTACTAAAAAGGATTTAAAAGAATTGGTACAGGAAGGCAAGTTCAGGGAAGATCTGTTTTATCGACTGAATGTTTTTCCCATCAATTTAGCGCCTTTGCGAGACAGAAAAAAAGATATTGAAGAGATTTTCTCTTATTATTTCGAGAAATATTCAGGACATTCTAAA
>Ga0070725_10001161_pt1 | contig 15259 bp, 11 predicted proteins | sample tdDd002_FD_69781 | JGI IMG/M metagenome (GOLD analysis project Ga0070725, IMG submission 69781) | Marine sediment microbial communities from the Atlantic coast under amendment with organic carbon and nitrate - tdDd00.2 | ecosystem: Environmental > Aquatic > Marine > Coastal > Sediment | place... | reverse complement strand
ACTAAATTCGTATCATCTTTACGCTTTGACTTAATTGTATTACCAGTATAATCTACTGTATCCTTTGGGAAGTCTTGTGGTAAGAAGTGTCTTAAACCACCTCCAGCAAAGAAATCTACACCTGAATCTAAATAATCATAAGCGATTTCATTTTCATTACCTCTTGATTCGTTGTGTGATGCAAAAGCTGCTGGTGTAGCATGAGTTAATCTAGTTGTTGTTACTAAACCAGTTGCTTGACCAGCTTCTTCTGCTAATTCCACTAGGGTCTTAACATCTTTTAAATCAGCATCTTTACCAACTACACCATTGTTTGTTTTAACACCAGATGCTAAAGCTGTACCAGCTGCTGCTGAATCAACGATCAAAGTATTTGCTGCATGTGTAGAGTTGATACCACCTTCAGGTAATTGGTTCATAACCAACTTGTCTTTAGAACCATTCACATTCATGTTATAGTACTCTGTAATCTGTCTTTGTGAGAATCCTAAACCATCACCAATTAATAAAATAATATTCTTTGGCGTAGCGTGATCTGCATTCTTTTCCTCAACAATACCATAAACATTGATATCACCTTCTCCATTCCATTCAACACCTGCGAATACGCAGCTCATTGAAAGTAACAATGCTAATGATAGCGAAATAATTGATTTTAACTTTCTCATAATTTACCTCCAAAATATTTTTACATCCTAGTACATTCTAAGGTAAATCATTATTAACTTAATTATATAAAAGTAATTTATAAGTAACTTATAAGTTAAGAAAATATTAAATGTGCGTCAGAGCGCACATTCAAATGGATAATTATCTTAATTTTTTTATTGGTATTTCATCTAAAACTTGACCATTCTTTAAGTTCTTTTGATGTTGGTTTAAAAAACTTAAAATTAATTCCTCATAGGAGATTCTTATTTTTCCCGATGTATAACCTAAAAATCCAAACACGGGTGACATCTTATATGCCATGGTAAAATCTTGGTGTTTTGAGTTCTTTGGCTCATACACCATATCAGTTATAATTGTAAGATGCTCATTGTTGGGTCCTTCTGACCAAGATTCACTTCTTATAGTAAGTAGTGGTTCATCTAAAGGTTTAACTTCTATGGGTTCTACCCAAGGATCCATGCCTACGAGTGCAGTTAATTCATGATCCATGGCATAGTTTACAATTGCGCCTCCTCCAGTTGAATGACCGATTAAAGCAACATTATCAATAGCCATATGATGGTACAATATTTTATGTTCATTATTAAAGTATTCTAGATGATCCATTATATAGGCTAAATCACTTGTAAATAATTCAATCAATTGTTTCCCATCTTCTACAAGATGGTCAAAATCCAATAAACTTTCATCTAAATAAACCACCTGACCTGTATGACGTTTAGTCACCATACTGGCGCCAGTATGATCGAAGGCAATAACGATATAGCCTTCACTGGCAAGCATCTCACATAAATTGATATGGAGCCCTTTAAAACTAGACCAACCATGCGATAGAACAACAACAGGAAATTCTCCATCTGCTACTTCAATATCCTTATAAGAGTTGGTTTTAACTTCAGTTAACTGAGACAGCATAAAAGGGAAAAGGTAGTGTTCTTTGGCTAAAAGATCTGTGACGTCACTACCCTCAAACCATAATTCTGGTGATTTACCTTGACTGTTATCACTCGGATACCATATTTGAGTTGGTAGCTCACGGTCCCGACCTTCATCAATCATATATATCTTAGTTGTCCCTACTACGTATCGGCCTTTAGCTAAAGGTAATTCAGGTGTAGAAAAAACAACGATAAGTAATGAACTGATAAAGAATAAAACAACCATAAAAACAGATGATGTTTTTTTAAGTTTTGTGAAATAGAATAGGATCCAAAATAGACCTATGACATAAATAGGTGTCATTTGCCAAACAAAACCTTCAAACCTAATTTGAAGTAATGTTGTGATCAATTGAAATAAAAACCAACCAACCATTTCTGTGCCTACTCTTTTGAGCAAGGTGACTCGGATGATATTGACAAGGGTCAATATCCACAATAAAAAAACAAATAAACTCATAAGAACCTCTAACTAAATAAGGATTTAATTTCTGCTTCAGATAGACCAGTGATAAAAGTCTCACCTGCTTGAATAACAGAATTAATAAGGGCTTTTTTTCTATCCTGCAATTCATATATCTTTTCTTCTATAGTACCCTTTGTTACCATTTTAATGACATGCACTGTTTTCTTTTGACCAATTCTATGGGCTCTGTCAGTGGCCTGATCTTCTACAGCAGGATTCCACCAAGGGTCTAAGTGAATTACTGTATCTGCACCAGTAAGATTTAAACCAGTACCACCTGCTTTTAAAGAAATCAGGAAAATAGGAATTTCATTCTTATTAAAATTATCTACAAGTTTGTGTCGTTCAGCTGCTTTTGTTTTACCATCAATATAATAGTAACTTAAACCTTCTTCTTCAAGTAAAGTCTTAACTCTAGCAAGCATACTTGTGAATTGTGAGAAAATCAAAACCCTATGACCACTGTCCATCAGTTCTTCTAATAATTCCTTTAATAGGTTTATTTTTGAACTTTCTCCTTCATAACTCATAAATAGGGATGGATCTAAACAAATCTGTCTTAAACGTGTTAAGGCTGCAAGAGTTTTCATATGGCTCTTGTTATAACCATCACGTTTATAAATCTCACTCAACTCTGCTTTATATTGGTTGAGATGAGCCATATATATTTTCTTTTGATCATCACTGAGCTCAACAACAATTTTATTTTCTATTTTATCAGGTAGTTCTTTTAAGACGTCTCTCTTTAAACGCCTCATAATAAATGGGGCAATCATTGTACTCAGATTGGTTTTTTCCATATTTTTTGATGGGGTCTCGTACTTGTTCTTAAACTGAGAAACCTGTCCTAAATAACTCGGCATTATAAAATCAAATATTGACCATAGTTCCAGTAATCTATTTTCTATTGGTGTACCTGTTAAAGCGAATTTTCTTTTTACATCAAGGGCCTTGATGGCCTTTGCAGTTTTAGACATTGGATTCTTAATATGCTGTGCTTCATCTATAATGCAAATATCTAAAGTGTAATCCTTATACAGCTCAACATCATTTCTTACTAAAGCATATGAAGTGATTAAGACATCCACATCCTCTATCATTTCCATTTTTGATTGCCTTTGCTTCTTTTGACCATCTACAATGAGTGCCTTCATTTCTGGGAAAAACTTTTCAATCTCATTCATCCAGTTGTATACCAGTGAAGTAGGTGCAACAATTAATACTTTCCCTGCATATCCACCATCTATCTCAGACTGAATGTATGATAAGGTTTGTATGGTCTTACCTAAACCCATGTCATCAGCTAATATACCCCCAAAACCATATTTCGATAGGGTTTTTAGCCAGTTAAAACCATTGATTTGGTAGGGTCTTAAAGTAGCACTAAGTTCAGGTAATTTATGTTCTTCCTTGTCTGGTGCTTGTATCAAGGCCTTAAGTTTTTCATCCATTATGGCTGTTTGACCTAAAGCATCGTTAAAGTAAAAGGCCAAGTAAGTCGGCAATCTTGTTTCACCATCTTCAAAATCCTTACCTGATAGCTCTAACTCCCACAAGACATCATTTAGTGATTCAAAATATGGATCATCTAAGGTTAAAAAGGAACCATCATTTAACCTAAAATATTTCTTTTGATTTTTTATATCATCAATCAGTCTCTCTATATCTGAAGTTTCAATACCATCAACTGAAAACTTAAATGAAAAGAAGTTCCCTGAAGCTTCAAACCCCGTCGATAATGAAAATGCATCATGATTCTTAACTTCTAAACGATTAAAGGCATCTGAATAGAATACATCCACAGAATGTTGCAAAGCTGGTAGTTTTTCAGTTAAGAATACAAATATGTCTTCCTCATCATCCATATAATAGCCAACTTTTGATACCTTAAAAGCTGATGACTCCATAATATGCATGACACGATTTTCATGTTTTAAATCTCTTAAAAGGAAAATATCTTCTTCATGTTCAAAAGCCTTAAAAGCATCAATGATATAATCTCCGTAAATATACTTTAAATCTGCATATATGACATGACCTCTTTGATCTAAATAAAGTTCTGCATGACAAGGATGTTTAACCAATTTTTTCTCAATAGATTCATGCAAATTTATATCTGATGTTCTTTCAATCACAGGGTACATATAAGACATGAAATTATTTACTTCATCTGCTTTAATATCTAAAACATCATAATGATAATGAAGCATTTGAAATAAAGGATGTAATTCTTTTCTTTGTTGAGAGGAAATCACATGAATTGTCTTTTCATGTTTAATGACTGAATAATCCTCTGTTAAAGGTTCGTATTCCTTTAATGTATCTAAATACAGTTTGAACATATCATCTTCTTGCTTAATTTCAAACTGAGCCTTGATATCATCAAAAGAGACCATCACATCGTGATGACTTTCCTTATATTTAAGTATAAAAGGTTCACTTAATAATGAAAGCAACTCTATTAAATGATATTGACTCAAATAAATATCTTTTGTATCAATGTTTTTAAACTGGTTTTTTCTTTCATTGAAATTATCGTATGAATAAAGTATGCCCTTTAAATAATTGAATATTTTATGGTCGTATTCACTAAACTCATGAACAAATGGATCATACTCAAACTTTTTGCCAAATACATAAGCTTGATCTAGGGCCCCTAAAAATTTCATAGGCTCCTTAAGAATATAAGACGTCTCATGACCAACTTTTATGTTTAAATAGGCATCATGTTGTTCAGAAATACATAAGGTGTATTCTACACCTAAGATCTGATAGCCTTTTACCTCTTCAAATTCTTGGTCCATGTAATAATCTAGCACATGATTTAACTCAATACTCTCTGGTTCTAACTTATAGTTGAACTTAGTATACAATAAAGCTGCAACTATATGTTTACATAAACCAGGGTACTCTTGAAAAGCCCTACAATCACAGTATGCATCGTCAATCAGACCATCATCTAACCGAATATCTACATGATAGGGTTCAGAACCTTCTACTTTGGCATAGATTCTTTCAAGATCAGGTGCATAAGTACATCTGGTCACTCGATTTTTTTTATAATAGTCGTTGCCTCGTTTGAAAACAGCTAAACTTGACGCTGCTCTCATGATGTCTTGGATTTCATAGTTAAGCATTATTTTATCCCCAATCTGCCAAGTTTATACTGTAAGGTCTGTCTTGGTAGCCCTAAAAGTTTAGCAGCAGCAGTTATGTTATCACTCGACGCTTCCATCGCTTTTATTATCATTTGCTTTTCTAGCTGATCTAAAGCTACCTTTAAATTTAAATCATCACTCTGTAAAACAAACTCATCCTTAATCTCTTGTTTTGCAATATTGGCTGGTAAATCCAATAGACGAATGGTTTTACCATCTAATATATGCATAGCACCTTTAATCACGTGCTCTAATTCACGTACATTACCTGGCCAGTCATAACTTAAAAATAGTGACTCTACCTTTTTTGTCATACCCTTTACCTGTAAATACAAAGCATCATTAAACTGTCCTATAAAATGTTTGGTCAGTGGTAATATATCCTGACGACGTTCTCTAAGTGGTGGTATCTCCAAGGAAATACTATTCAATCTATAGAAAAGATCTCGTCTTAAATGGCCTTCTTCTACAGCCTGTATCGGATCAACATTGCTGGCCGCTATAACACGTACATCAATTTTCCTAGTCTTTACATCTCCAACGCGTCTTATTTTGCCTTCTTGAAGAACTCTTAACAACTTAGCTTGTAATTCCATTGGCATAGAGTTGATTTCATCAAGAAATAAGGTGCCTCCATTGGCAATCTCGAACAAACCTGGTCGATCGACAGAACCTGTAAAAGATCCCTTCTGAGTACCAAATAAAATACTTTCTAATAACGTGGTTGGTAAGGCTGCACAGTTTTGTGCAATAAATGGTGCATTAGATCTTTTACCAGCATTGTGGATACTTTGTACCAAGAGTTCTTTACCTGTACCGGTTTCACCACTGACAAGTAAATGCATGTCACTTCTAGCAGCTCTAGTTGCACGACTTTTAAGTCGTTGCATCTTAGGTTCAACACTTAAAATATCTGCGAAAGTGTAAACTGCATCATCATCTACTATATCGGTTGGTTTTTTATATGATTTTTCTCTTAAACTATGTACTTGGTCTGATAACTCTTTTACATTTGTGATATCTTTTGATATTTCAACTGCGCCAATGACTTCACCATCTTTTATAATAGGCATGGTCGTATTTAAAGCATGAATGGTCTTGCCTTTATACGTTGAGTACTCTTGTTCAAAGTCATAGATGGCTTGTCCTGAGTGCAACACTCTCAATAAAGTAGAGGTTTCTTCTGATAAGGAAGGATAAACTTCTAACAGATGTTTTCCTAATGATTCATTGATATTGATATCATCCAATATGGCAACAGGTCGGTTAGAAAAAATAAGTTCTCCCCTTCTGTTAATGGCCTGAACACCACTAGAAATATTATCTAAAATGATATCGATGATTATTGGTTCATAAATACTATTCATAATTAATCCTTCCTAGTGCAATCAGTAATTGATGAAGTACTCTATAGATACCACCAATATAGGTTTTGGATTGAAATCTGTAAACATAAGCATGGTCTATTGATTTAAACAAACCAATCACTTTTTCTTCTAAATCAAAAGTTTCGTTATAATTTTCTATTGTATAATTCAGTTCGTTAACCTTTTTAGCCAAATCAATCCATTCATCTTCAATTATGCCTTCAGTCATATTTTCATTAGCCATCAAATCATGAAGCCCTCTAAGACGCAATGGCTTATCACTCAATCTGCCTTCATACTCAATGAGGTCAGATCTAAGGGCAAGATTAACATGCCCATTAATGACTTGAACGGAATCAATCAAGTCATGATTGAGTAATGACTTTACAACAGTATCTTTATTAAGTTTATGCATCAAAAGAATATTTGTAGAATAGTCTCCAAATTTAGCTTTCTCTGAGACTACAACAGGTACCTCAAAAGTTATTTCCAAATATTTTTTTAACCACATCATGATCTAATATTTATCTCCAAATGATTTTCACTACTTGATAAGTGTTCTAAGACAAGTAAGTAATCTACTTTGATATAACCACTAAGCTTATCCATATCGATTTTATGTTCCAATAATTCTGTATTTACTTTCATCTCAAAATCACCATATGGCGTTCTATACATAGATTCCATTGGATGGTTAACATCAAAATCAATCTTTGAGTTAGTCGAACCAAATCTTGTCATTGTAATTGAATCTGATGAAATCTTCAACATGGTTTTAGAGCCTTCCATACCAGAAACCTCTGATTCATGATAAATCAAAAAAATGCTATTGTTCTTCTCGTAAATTTCACCTTCTGTGACCATTTCAATAGTCTGTACATCACCATCTATCTGCTTTATAGTAGATTTTATATCTATCATTATTTTGTCCATAACAATCTCCTTTTCCTTATCCTTCATCATAACTTATAATGAAGATTTTATCAATTTTGACAGTTATAATTTATCTCACTGAAAAAGACATAAAAAATAGGCTTCACCTATTGAAGCCTAAGTCTAATTACTCATATTCTGCATATATCTTATCCCTATTAAAGGATGTAAACAATGTACCTTGATGTGTTAAGATACCATAGTCACCTTCTACAATATAACCAATATCCTTACTAGGAATTTGGTATTCTATTCGGTCACCATTTTCTAACTCAAATGTTGCATAATAATTGGTATGTGAATGGTCACCCCAAACATGTTGTCTTTTACTAACCACCTTAGCAGCAACAGACTCTTCTGGTTTAGTTTTTTGTGTGCCATAATTAACAGCTCTTCCTATTATAGTGCCTATTACTATAATAAATATTATCCCGATAAAGATAGGTACGATTGTAAACATCAAACCCGGTCCTCCAAATCCACCCATTTGCATAGTATTACCTCCATTTTTCTCTATCATATCATGAATAGAATGTTAAAAAGTGAAGAAAAGATTAAAGCTTTATTCAAAAAAAATAAACCCACAATGTGAGTTTATTCATATCTTAATGCGTCTATTGTATTTAACTTAGCAGCTTTATTGGCTGGATATATACCAAAGAATACACCTATCATTGCCGAGAACATAAAGGCAAACAATACAACTTTAGGATCAACGGTTAGAGGTACTTTCATTAGTTTGGTCCCAATCAAGGCAAATCCTATACCTGTGACTATACCAATTATGCCACCTATACCTGAAACAATAATAGATTCAATCATAAACTGTGATAAGATGTCTTTTTTCTTTGCCCCGATCGCTTTCCTAATACCTATTTCTCTAGTACGTTCAGTCACTGAAACGAGCATAATATTCATGATCCCAATACCACCTACTAGAAGTGATATAGCTGCAATGGCTGCTACAAATGTAGTGATTGTTCCTGTAAACTTATTCATCATTTTAAGTTGACTTTCCATGGTAAAAACTCTGTATACGTTTTTTCCCTTTGCGTCATGTGTTCTTTCTAATATACTTATAATGCTATTAGATGTCTCTTTTACATCAAAACCTTTCTTCACATTATACTCTAACGCGCCAAATCCTTCAGATTCATTGATTCTTGTACCAATACTTAATGGCGTATAGGCCGTAAAGTTTAAGTTTGATTCCATTTGGAAGTTACTCGCAGGTTTTGAGTAGATACCAATGATAGAAAAGGTTTCACTTTGACCATTAACATCTACTGTGATAACTTGTCCTATTGGTGATACGCCATCATAAAAATTATCAACCATCTTTTTTTCAATGACAATGACTTGCCTTTCACTAGCCACATCTTCTTTGGTGAAAAAACGTCCTTCTTCTAATGTTAAGTTTTCGATTTTATTATATGAGTCTGATACACCATTAAAAGTAACATTATAACTTTTTCTTCCCTTTGCCACAGTGCCTAAAAAACTTTCAGTTGGAGATACACCTTCTAGTTTATGACCATAAATTCTCTCGATCATTTCAAGATCATTTTCACTGATCATATAAGTATAAATATCTTCACTTGTTTCCTCGTCATCATTACCTAGATAAATTGTCGCTCTATTGGCACCATAGGCAGAGAACTCTTTGGTCATCATAGCTTTTGAGCCATTACCTAATGTCACTAAAGCTATAACTGATGAAATACCAATGATTATGCCAAGCATTGTTAATAAGGATCTCATCTTATTTGATCTAATGGCTGAAAATGCCATTTTCATACTTTCACCTATATTCATTAACTTACCTGCCTCTCATCACTAACAATATGACCATCCTTAACTGTTATAACCCTATGGGTTTGTGCAGCAATTTCAGGCTCATGTGTTACAACAACAATCGTGTTACCTAAGGCATTTAACTCTTTGAGTATACCCATTACTTCATCCGTTGTTTTTGAATCCAAGTTACCTGTCGGTTCATCTGCTAATATAATTGAAGGCTCACACACTAAGGCCCTGGCAATAGCAACACGTTGTCTTTGACCACCTGACATCTCATTAGGTCGATGTTCCATTCTATCTGATAAACCTACTAGGCCTAATGACTTCTCAGCCATTTTCCGTCTTTCACTTTTACTCTTTTTAGAATATATCAAGGGTAACTCTACATTTTCTACAGCGGTCAACTTAGGTAGTAAGTTAAAAGATTGAAAAATAAAGCCAATTTTTTCATTTCTTAATTCTGATATTTGATCATCTGAAAGATTACTGGTCACTTGACCATCTAACTCATAAATGCCATCCGAAGCATTATCAAGGCAACCTAATATATTCATAAGTGTCGATTTTCCTGAACCAGAAGGTCCAATAATTGAAACAAACTCACCTTTTTTTATGTCTATTGAAACACCTTTTAAAGCTTCAAATATGATTTCACCTGTGCGATATACTTTTCTCATTTCTTGTACTCTAATCATAAGTCCTCCTAGAATATACCTAGATCCTCTTCAATAGCATTAGGTGTTTCAATTAGAATCACATCGCCTACATTTAATTGATTTGTAATCACTTCAATATAAAGTTCGTTTGAAATACCTGCTTGAATTGTAATATCTTCAGTCGTACCATCTGGCTTTTGTACAGTAACATATTCCTCACCGTTTAATCTTGATTTCACAGCTTCAAACCTTACGGCTTTCGCTTCAGCTTTAAATGCTGTTGTTATTTTCATCTTTACTGAGAAATTGGTTCTTAAAGCTTCTGATTTTTCATCTAAGATAACCTTGATACCAACAAAAGCTTGCTTTTTACCCTCAACGTTTTTAGAGCCAGGTGATATAAAAGTAACTTTACCAGTAAAAGTCTGGCCTTTAGCAGCATTAGCAGTAATAGTAACCTCTTGACCTAATTTAATTTTATTGATATCTGCTTCAGAAATATTAGCTTCAATAATATTCTTATCAAAATTTGAAATCGTCATTAAAGAACTAGTAATAGCTTGTCCTTCAACACCTTTTATTTCTGTTACTACACCATCGATTGGTGATTTTACAGAAGCATCAGCAATTTTATCTTCTAAGATTTTGATATCATTTTCCATTGATTCAATACTTTTAATCTGAATGTATTGGTCAGATTCTCTTGTAGAGTTCTGTAAACTATACTGGGCATTTGAATAAGTTGCCTTAGCATTCTCATAAACATTTAAAGAACTTTGATATTTTTGTTTGCTAATAACGCCAGCATCAAATAATGATTGGTCATTTTCAAAGTTTGCTTTTGCCTCATCTAAGGCAATTTTGGCTTGTCTCATTGAATTAGTGAGTGTTAAGTCACTGCCTTTTTCCATGTTACTTAATTTAACTTTTTCAATATCTAACTGGATTAGCTTTGAATCTAATTGCTGCTGTAAACTCGTCTTATCCATCTCAGCTATAACATCACCTTTTTTTACTACATCGCCTTCCTTAACTTTTAAGGTCTTTAGAATTGTTGTATCTCTTGGGATGATTGTTCTGACTTCCTCAGTTTTTACCGTACCATTTACGTAGATTGTACTTTCAATATCTACTTGCTCTACCTGAGCAGTTGGTACTGGTGCTATAGCGTCTGCTTTACTGGTTCCCTTTAATAGTAAGAAACCTCCTATTAAGATAATTGGTATGATAATAAAAGATAATTTTTTCATGTTTTCCTCCTGGCACTTGCCCGTATTCTTTTGATACTCTTAGTCTAATCCTATCTTGTATCGAAAATGTATCCATGGTGTATATGACATGTAACAATTGAAGTATTGGCATTCTTATTGGGTAATTAACTGTTATAATAAGTTGAGGAGGCTTATATGAAACATATATTAATAGTAGAAGATGAAAGTCAATTAAGAGAATTTATTGGACTTTATTATAAAGCAGAAGGATATCAAATTACTGAAGCAGCAGATGGTGAAGAGGCGTTAGAACAATTTAAAAACGGTCACTTTGATTTGGTTGTACTAGATATTATGATGCCAAAGCTAGATGGATATGAAGTATGTAAGCAGATAAGAAATACTTCAAATGTACCCATTATAATTTTGACAGCAATAACAACTGAAGAAAGTGAGCTTAAATGTTATGAACTTGGTGCGGACGATTATGTCACTAAACCTTTAAAAGGAAAAACACTTATTGCTAAATCTAAACGTATGCTTGAACGATATGCAAAGAAAGAAGCTTTTGTCTATGAGGATCTTACTCTGGAGTTTGACAGTCGACTCTTAAAAATAAAGGGACAAATTATTGAACTTGCACCTAAAGAATATGAGCTCCTCTATCATTTGGTCATCAACAAGAATATTGCATTATCAAGAGAATCATTACTGGATTCAGTATGGGGTTATACCTTTTATGGACAAACTAGGGTCGTTGACAATCATATAAAAAAGATTAGGAAAAAACTTGGTGACTATGCTAGATTAATTCAAACAGTCTCAAAGGTAGGCTATAGATTTCAGATTTAGGAGAAATTATGGTAAAAGCATTTAACAAATTTACTTCAAAAATATCCAATAGAATATTCCTAAGTACGCTTTTGGTTATTATAATCATCTTATTAATCCAAAGTTTTGCATATACTTTTATAATTGATGATGTACATTACATAAGTAAAAGCCTCGAGCTTAAAAGTAGTTTTTCTGGATTTATCGATGAACTTAAAGACAAGAATTACGATCAGGAATTCGCTAATATTATGACTGAGGACTATGTTTGGGATACCGGTAATCCGATTATGATTATTTCTCCTGATGAGCTGCTTTATAATGAAATGCTCATTCCGACATATTATCATACATTAATTGTTGAAAAAGACAATCAATCTTATCAACTCGTATTGACTGATGATTTTCTAGAAAACATCAATATGGAAACTATAGATGTAGTGGCTGAACGCGTCTCAGATAACTACTACTTCCCTATCATATTACAAGATGAAACTTATGAAGATTCCTTAGTTTCGGAAGTTGATATCACAGATGAGACTTTGCTTTTAGAAGATGCGACTATTGTAGACTTTCAACTAGCCACGGCCTCATCTATAGATAGGTCCTTAGCAGTTTTAATCGGTCTTGAATATGTAGATCAGGAATATGTAATCAACAACGAAGATCCTATTCAATCCTATAACTATGAACACATAGATGTGAATGCAAATACAGTCTTTTATATTTCACATTTTTATCTGAACAATGAACTCTATTACATTTTAACCTCTGATACAATCATTGGCTTAAGAGAACAATTAACCTTCATTAGTTCATTTAATCAATTTATATTCGTCATCGCATTTATTATTGCCATCTTTGTGGCCAGAATATATGCTAAATCCATATCAAAACCTATGGTAGAGCTTAATGATATTGCATTAAAAATGTCCCAACTGGACTTCAGTAAAAAAGTAGCCATTCAATCTAATGATGAAATTGGTTCTCTTGCAAACAGTTTAAACACTATGTCTACACAACTAGAGAAGAACATCAATCACCTTCAGGAGGTCAATGAAGCCTTAAAGCATAATTATGAACTTAAGGCAAAAGAGGAACAAAGAGCAAAGGATCTAATACTCCATCTTTCTCATGAACTCAACACACCACTTGGTATAGTCTCAGGTTTTAATGAAATACTATCAGATGGCATAAATGACAAGGATCCTGAATACTATCATAAAGCCATTACCTATGAATTGGATCGAATGAAAACACTGGTAAGTGATATGTTGGAACTATCCGTCTTAGAAAGTGATGATTATGAACTGGAACTAGATACCATCTCAATAAAAAATATTGTTGAAGAACGCTTACGTCACTACAAAAAATCCTTTGAGGATAAAAATATCACATTATATGTTTCAATCACAGATCAAAACGTTGAAGGAAACTATAGAAAGATGCATCAAGTCATCAACAATTTTATTACTAATGCAAGTAAGTATACTCCAGATCAGGGTCATTTTAAGATTCATGAACTCGTAACAAACGATAGTGTCACATATTACTTTGAGAACACAACACAACATGTCGATGATGATTTATCATTGTATTGGGAAAAGTTTTATAGAACCAAAAAGACCAATACCAGAAAAGAAAAAGGCAGTGGCATAGGCTTATCTATTGCGAAAGAAATACTGGAGTTACATCAAAGTGATTATGGCATTGAGCAAACTGAATCAGGATTACGATTCTATTTTAAACTAAGACGATTATAATTTATAAAGGGAGTCTAAAAGGCTCCCTTACTTGTTTTCAGCATTTGCCAGTAATTCAACAAAAGAAAAGAGAACGTCTTAAGAGCAGTATAATATTTTTTGATGATTGATTATCAAACTATTCGCTTTTTCGATTTCTAACTTATATAACACCATGCTATACTGCATGGTGGATATAATTAGGAGGAGAAATAATGAATAATAAAAAATGGAGTTTTGTTTTATTAGTGATCTTACTTGTTGCTACAATCCTAGTAGGTTGTAACTCAAATGATCAAGTTGCTAATAACACACAAGAAGAAGCTACAAATGAAGAAACTACTGAAACAAATCAAGTTGCAGCATATGAAAACGATACTTATTTGGTTGATGCAGCATATCTATTAGAGAACTTAAACAATGAAAATGTTTTAATCTTAGATGCAAGAGGTGACAAAGCATATGCTGAAGGTCACATTCCTGGTGCTATTGTTGTATCTTGGCCTAGTTTTGCAAATGTAGAAGGTGCACCTGGAGATGCAGGATGGGGTGTTGTACTAAATCCTGAGTCTTTATCAGAAAAACTATCTGCAATCGGTGTTGATGAAACTAAAGAAATCATCGTTTACTCAGACACTCTAAATGGTTGGGGTGAAGATGGTAGAATTGTTTGGATGTTAAGAATGGTTGGCCTTGATAACTCTAAGATTTTAGATGGTGGTTACAACTATTGGACTGCAAAGTCATATGAAACAACTAAAGAAGTTTCTGAGCCAGTTGCAAGTAATTTTGTTGTAGAGTCACTAAACAATGATTTAACCATTGCTACTGAAGAACTAAACTCAAGAATGAGTGATTTTGTAATTTTAGATACTAGAGAGCAAAATGAATTTAATGGTGATGCAAACTTCGGTGAAAAAAGAGGTGGCCATCTTCCAAATGCAAGACTGTTAACTTTTAACACATTACTAAATGAAGATGGTACATTTAAGTCGGCTGAAGAATTAACTTCAATTTTTGATGAAGCTGGTTTAAAGAAAGAGGATGAAATCGTAACTTATTGTACAGCGGGTATCCGTTCTGCTCATACCCAAATTGCATTAAATATGATGGGTTACAATAATGTAAGAAATTATGATGCATCTTTCTATGAGTATGCTGCTAATGAAGCATTACCTTTAGAAGACAAAATTATAACAAAAGGGGATTTCACATACTACTCTGCCGATCAATTAAAGAACAGTATTGAAGCTGATTCCGCAATGCTACTCGTAGATATTCAAGTCCAAGAAGAATTTGACGCACATCATATTACAGGTGCTCTTGCGACTTATGCATACCCTGTAAAAACTGATGATGATAAGGCTAAGTTAGATACAGTTCTTGAATCAATCGAGTCATCAAATAGCAAAGTCGTAATCGTTTGTCCAAGAGGTGGTGGTGGTGCTGAAAGAACATACAACTACCTACTTGAAAAGGGTGTTA
>Ga0070725_10001160_pt1 | contig 15264 bp, 14 predicted proteins | sample tdDd002_FD_69781 | JGI IMG/M metagenome (GOLD analysis project Ga0070725, IMG submission 69781) | Marine sediment microbial communities from the Atlantic coast under amendment with organic carbon and nitrate - tdDd00.2 | ecosystem: Environmental > Aquatic > Marine > Coastal > Sediment | place... | reverse complement strand
ATGAGAGGTGCTCCAGCAAGGTGTCGTGTCGGTTTCGGAAATCTTCGCGCACCTGAACCGGGGGGCGTAGGTGAATATCCAGCCCGGTAATCAGCGCGGGGTCCGGTTTGCCGAAGAATTTATTTGCCTCGGAAACCGAGAAACCTGCGATCTGCACGGCCTCCATCCAGGCGCTGACGCGATCTGCGCGTTTAATCTGTTTCTTGATGCTGGCGGGAATCAGGGCAGGCAGGCCAAAACGGATGTGGATCGCGGCGGTCAGGCGCTGGTCCAGTTCGCCATATCCAGATCCAACGGCTGCTTTGACGGGGGAAATCATGTCGCCGATCACATATTCTGGGGCGTCGTGCAGCAATGCCGCCAGTTGCCATTTCACCGGCGCAGCAGGGTACATCCGGCTATATAGCTGTTCGACCAGCAACGAGTGTTCGGCCACAGAATAGGGGTAGTCGCCAAAAGTTTGGCCATTCCAACGCGCGACGAACGCCAGCCCGTGGGCGATATCCTCGATTTCGATGTCCACGGGGGTCGGGTCCAGCAGGTCCAGTCTGCGGCCCGATAGCATCCTCTGCCAGGCGCGGGGTTCCTTGGCCATGCGACTCTCCCTGTTGCGTGTTTGTTCTTTTGCTAGCCGGTTCGCGCCGCTGTGTAAATCCAGGCTGGCAAAAGGATGGAAAACCCGCTGACCTTGTTGGGCACGTTAGCTGTGGGCGTTTCTGCTTCTCGACTCTGGATCATACCCAAGAGCGTCCGAGATTGCCTCGGCTGCGCGTATCACGGCGTCGATCTGTTTCGGGTCGGGGGGTGTTTTGATGTATTGGGTCAGGCCAACGATCGCAATCGTGCCCGCCAGTTCTCCGCCCGCCGAGAAGATAGGACAGGCCAGCGCGTTCAGCCCCAGCATCCCCTCATTCGGGGCTGTGGCCCAGCCGCGTTTGCGAATGTCGTCGATATGAGAGATCAGCGCCTTCCTGTCCGTGATGGTGTATTCCGTGACCTGCTCAAGCGGTTTTTGCAGGATGGTCTTTGCGGCCGTTGGCGCCATTGCCGCCAGCGCGACCTTGCCCTGAGCCGAAGTGACATACCCCAAAACAGACCCCGGCCGCACACCGACATCAATCGCCAGTTTGCCTGACAGTTTGTTGAGAATCCGAATGCCCTCGTCTTCTACCTGGCCAATGATTACCGCATGGCCCGTTTCATCCCGAAGCTGCCGCATGAATGCCTGTGCAACGCCAGAAAGATCTGTGGACTCTGCCGCGGCCTTACCCAATTCGATCAGCCGAATGCCAATCCGGTACCGTTCTGTTTTGGGCGATTGCATGATGTAGCCCAAGTTCAGCAACGTTCGCAGGTGTCGGTGAATCCGGCTTTTCGTTGTCTTCAACGCACCCGAAAGCTCGGTCACGCCGACGTCATCCTGCGCGAACGCCAGGTTCTCGAGGATCGAAAGAGCCATCGCAACGCTTTGTATTGTTTCGCCTTTATCGTCGTTTTCAGCGGATGCCAAAGGTTTCTCCTGATGTTGGGTGGTGGCTAATTCTGCGTGTCTTGCCATCCTGAATACACTCTTGACAGCAGAGATCATAGCAGAATATGTGTCGTTTAGCGAAACAGTGTTCTGTTTAGCGATACGATTAAGGGAGGAGCCTTATGAGGGAAATGCACGGAACATTCCGTGGTGCGGTGCTGTCGGGTCGCAAACTGTTTGGGACATTTCTGAAGATCCCCGCAACGATGCCAGCCGAGATCCTTGGCTCTGTTGGATATGATTTTGTGGTCATTGACGAAGAGCACGCCCCCTTTAACCGCGAGACGACGGACCGGATCATCCTTGCCTGTCGTGCATGGGGATTGGGTGCGGTTGTTCGGGTCCAGAGCGCGGACCCAGCGGCATTGCTCTCTGTGCTGGACTGTGGTGCGGATGGAATTCTGGTTCCCCATGTCAAAGACGTCGAAACCGCGCGGGCCGTAGTGTCCGCTGCGCGCTACGCGACGGGAACGCGCGGGTTTTCACCGACAACGCGGGCGGGGACGTTTGGTGGCACCTCTGCGGCGGATCATGTCGCACAGCAGGACGGCAGAGTCCTTGTGATCGCAATGATCGAAGACCCCGAAGCGCTGGAGGTTATTGACGACATTCTGGCCGTCGAAGGGCTGGATGCGGTGTTTGTCGGGCGCGGGGATCTGGCCTCGGCGTATCGGGATCTTAGCGGTCAAACGGGTGCTGTCGCTCAGGCAACCGCGAAAATTCAGGCCTCTGCTCGGGCCGCAGGCAAGGTCGTCGCGATCCTTCCTTCTACCCCTGAGGACGCGCAGGCACGAGCGCAAGAGGGGGCTTCGATGTTCATTCTCTCCTCGGATCAGGGGTTCTTGCGCAGCGCAGCGATTGGCGTCCGCGAGAAATTTGAAACGGCTTTGAGCGCCGGAAAAGGGGAATAAGACTATGTATGACAAGTCAGATCCACGTGCCGCACTTGCTCCGGCGAAATCTGCCCTGTCAGAGAATGGGCTGGTCGCCATCGCGCAAGAGGGGCATTTCTACAGCTCCCCTCCTCAGGTTGATGACGCAACCGGCCAAAGCTGGTCTTTGAGGGCGCAAAATATCGTTGTGATCTGGACCGAGGCCGCCCCTGGCGCCAGTTTTGCCAGGGTAGACCAATGCGATGAATACGCCGTCCTTTTGCCAGCGGCCGGTGCAAGGATCGAGTGGAACGGATCGAGCGCGGAGGTGCCCGGCCATTCCATCGTGTTCATCCCGCCGGGGGACAGCACCGTTACCCTACCCACAGGCGGCAGCTTTGTTCGGCTGATCTCGACCCAGTCCAAAGATGTGGTTCAGGGCGCGTCAAATGCCGCGGCGTATGATGTGCCGCGCAGCCATATCCCCGAATTTACACCCTGGCCCGAGCCCGTAAACGGGTGGAAAATCCGGTCGTATTCCTTGGATGTTCCAAAGCAGGACGGTCGGTTTGGTCGGATTTTCCGATGCACCACAATGATGGTGAATGTACTGGATCCGACGCCGGGGCCCAGAGACTCCACCAAGATGTCACCTCACTATCATGATGATTTTGAACAGGTGTCGTTGGCGGTGCGTGGAAAGTTCACGCACTACCTGCGTTGGCCCTGGACCACGGACATGGCCGATTGGAAGGACGATCTGACGGTCGAGATGGGGTCGCCTTCTGCCTTGGTGATCCCCCCGCCTGTGATTCACACAACCCGCGCGATAGGCGGCGATGAGAACCACCTGGTCGATATTTTCAGCCCGCCGCGCCGTGATTTCTCGGACGAGCCCGGATGGGTTCTGAACGCAGATGATTACCCCATGCCGACCTAAGCGCACTCTGAAGGAGATTATTCAATGGAAGACATGACATCAAATGACCGCAGCGCTGAGGTTGCCGAGCTTCTGAAGGGCGCGATTGATCTGCATTGCCATTCCGGCCCCGCCGCGATGCCGCGGATCTTGGATCACCACGAAGCAATGCTAGATGCCGCCAAAGCCGGTTTCCGGGCCGTTCTGTACAAGGATCACTTCTATCTGGGTGTTGCCCATTCGGTGATGCTGGAAAAATTGGTGCCCGATACCGGAGTGCAGCTTTTCTCGGGGATTGCGCTGAACAACGCGAGCGGTGGGATCAATCCTTATGCCGTTGAACACGCAGCCGCGCTTGGCGGTAAAATCGTCTGGCTGCCGACCCTTTCGGCTAAAAACCACATTGATCAGACCTCGGGCGCTGCTGCGTCCTTTCCCAAAACCGCGATGAAAATGATGGATCCGATTCCATTGTCCGGGCTGGATGCGAATGGCAACGTTACCGACGATGTCAAAAAAGTTCTGGATATTATCGCTGGGGCAGACATCATCCTTGCGGGGGGGCACCTGCCCGCGAGCGAACTGATCCAGATTTTCGAAGAGGCAAAATCACGCGGCGTGAAAAAGATGTTGGTCAATCATCCGACCTATGTCGTCAACGCTTCGGATGACGATATCCGCGCGATGGTCGAACTGGGGGCCGTCATGGAGCATTCGATCTGCATGTTCATCGAAGGCAAGGCCAAGACTTTTGATTCTGACCATTTGCAGCACATGATTGATGTTGCTGGTGTCGACAATACGATCCTGTCTTCTGATCTTGGGCTGATGGGGTCGCCCCGTCCTATCGTCGGATTCCAACAGATCGTTTCGATGTTGCTCGACATGCAAGTCAGCCGCGCAGACATCAAGAAGCTCATCTCGACCAATGCCGCCGGGATGCTGAACCTGACTTAACAACCAGCCCAAATGGGCATCAAACGCAGAAACTTGCGACCATCAGTTGGAGGAGAACAACCATGCTTAGCAGAAGAAAGCTTTTGCAGACGAGCGCAGCGGCCGGATTGGCCCTGTCGGTCCCACATGTAGCCCGCGCCGGGAGCAAACGAATTCGCATCGCACACGCCGCGAACGAAGTGCATCCAGGGCACATCCTGGCCACCAGCTTTGTCGAGGCGCTGGACGATCTGTTGCCTGGGGCGTTCAACGTTCAGGTTTTCCCGAACCGTCAGCTGGGAAACGACAAGCAGAACCTGGAATCGACCGTCGCCGGGACGCTGGAAATGTGTACCGTGTCTGGGGTTCTGCTTCCTCTTGTGACTGGGCGCGCGCCGCTGGATGCATGGCAATTGCCGTTCCTGGTGCGGGACTACGATCATTTCAAAGAGCTGGCTTTGGGCCCTGTGGCACAAAAGATGCTGGACGATCTGCGTCCTGCTGGTCTGGTTGGTTTGGCCACCATTGATGGCGGGCGTCGGCATTTCTTGTCGGTCAAGAAACCGGTCGAGCAGTTGTCTGATCTGGCGGGTCTGAAGACGCGTATCGTGCCTGTCCCCCTGCACAAGGCAATCTGGGAGGCACTGGGCACCGCCCCGGTTGGTCTGCCGTATGGTGAAATCTACGGTGCGCTGGAAACAGGCGTCATTGATGCGGTGGAGATCAACGTTTCCTCGATGTTGGGCGAAAACCTGTGGGAAGTCGGCAAAAACTTCACTCTGACAGGGCACTATCCCTGGCATATCAATTCGGTCATGTCCGAACGTTTCTGGGGTACCCTGTCTGACGAGGAAAAGGCCGCTGTCACCGAGGCGGGGCGCCGCTCGATCAGCGCGACGATGGCCTACGCCAAGAAACAGGACCACGATGGCCGCGAGGCTCTGAAGCAAAAGGGCGTCGAGATCCGCGAGATCCAGGATATTGATGAGATGCGGGCTAAGGTCACCTCGGTGAACGATACATGGGGCCAAAAGCACCCGCTTATCGCTGAGTTCATCGCTGCGGCGAACAGCACTGCTTGATAATCACGGCCCGGCGCGGATGACGTGCCGGGCCAAAACGATCGGTTTCCCATGGAAAACTCTTTGTTCCCACGTCCGTTGCTTGTCATAGCCGGGGCCTATCTGAAATCTGTGCGCTTCCTAGCAGGAGTGTCGATGGCGATCATCGTCGGCGTGATGATCGCTCAGGTCTTTGCGCGGTATGTGCTGGGCGGCTCCTTGATTTGGGCCGAAGAGCTGTGCCGGTATCTGCTGATCTGGCAGACCTTTTTGGTGCTGGGCCTGGCCTACAGCCAAGGCGAATTTGTTCAGTTGGATTTCCTGTCGAACGCTCTGTCAAAACGTAACAACTGGATTGTGCGCGCGGTGATCGCGGTGCCGATCCTGGCCTTTCTGGCGCTGATGGCGTGGACGGGTGCGGATTATGCGTCCCGGTTTGATCGGCAGACCATTCCGGCGGTCGATTTCATCTGGGAGAGCCTGTTCGGCCGGCCTCTGGGCCTGTCTATCGGCTATGTTTACATCTCGGTCTCGGTCGGGATGACGATGCTGGCGCTGCATGTGGTTGCGGATCTTATTATCACTTTCAGGCCTGATGTCCTGGAGTCGGAAAAGACACCTAGCGACCCAAATTCTTCAATTGAAATCTCGGACGACAGGCAAAACTGATGGGCAGCTTTTTCACGATATTTGCGCTTTTCCTGGCAAGCGGAGTGCCGATCGCGCTGGCGCTGGGGATTGCGGGGACCGCATTTTTGTATCTTTCCGGCAATGGATCAATGGTCCTGATGCTGCCGCAACGGATGATGGCGGGCGTGGATCAGTTCGTTCTGTTGACCATCCCGTTGTTTCTGCTGGCGGGCACGTTGATGAATGTTGGCGGTGTGACGGATCGCATTGTCACCTTTGCGCGTGCGATGGTCGGACACCGGACGGGGGGATTGTCCTCTGTTTCTATCCTGTCCTCGGGGTTCTTTGCCGGGATTTCAGGCAGCGCCACGGCCGAGGCTTCGGCGCTGGGGTCGATCCTGATTCCAACCATGTCCAAACAAGGCATGCCGCCGGCCTATGCCGCTGCGCTGATTGCTGTCAGTTCGGTCATGGGGCCGATCATTCCTCCGTCGATTACTATGATCATCTATGGGGTGTTGTCTGGGACGTCGATCGGTCAGCTGTTTCTGGCCGGTGTTTTTCCCGGCATTGCGCTGGCGGTCGGGTTGCTGATCTACGCCTCGCGGCGCGCCAAACGGGATGGGTTCCCCACGACGACCAAGATGGAACTCAAGGACCGGCTGCTGGCAACGCGCCGTACTTTGCCCGCGTTGTTGTTGCCCGCGATCATCCTGATTGGGATCAAGGGTGGCATCTTTACCCCAACCGAGGCCGCAGCGGTTGCAGTTGGGTATGCTCTGATCATTGGGTTCATCTACCGTGACCTCACGCTGAGCCGAGTGTGGAATGCCCTGATTGCAACATCGCTGGTTTCGGCCTCTATTCTGTTCATCACGTCGATGGCCAGCATCGTGTCATTTGTTTTTACGTTGGAGCAAGTCCCGACGCAGATTGCAAACCTGATGCTCAGCATCACGGAAGAGCCCTATCTGATCCTGCTGCTGCTGAATATCTTTCTGCTGATCCTGGGTATGTTCCTCGAGCCGATCTCGATCCTGATCTTGACGATGCCCATCCTGATGAAGTTCCAGGTCCTGATCGGCATGGATCCGGTTCAGTTTGGCACTGTGGTTGTGTTGAACGTGGTGATCGGAATGGCGACGCCGCCGGTCGGGATCTTGTTGTTTATCGGGGCCGCCATATCAGGCGAGCCCGTAACTCGCGTGATCCGGCAGGCATTGCCCTTGGTCGGTATCTGCCTGTTGGTGCTGGCACTATGCGCGCTGATCCCCTCTTTGACCCTATTCCTTCCCAAAAACTTGTTCTGAGGACGACCAGAAATGCCGAAAACGATCCTCTTTGTGTTGGCACACCCCGAGCCGACGTCTTTCAATCATGGGCTGGTTGATGTTGCCTCGTCCGCTTTGACAGGCGCTGGTCACACGGTGCTGATCTCGGATCTATACGCTGACGGGTTTCGCCCCGATCTTGGACGCCATGATATGACAAGCGTCGCTGATCCGGCGCGGTTCCATATCCAGGCCGAGCAGGCCAACGCCGTGCGCAAGGGCGCTTTCGCTCCTGATATTCAACGCGAGCAAGAGCGCGTGGCCGCGGCCGATATTCTGGTGCTCCAGTTCCCGCTTTGGTGGGGCAGCCCGCCTGCAATGCTCAAGGGGTGGCTGGAACGCGTGCTCAGCTATGGGTTCGGATATGTGGATGGCCGTCGCTTTGATACCGGCCTGTTCAAAGGACGTCGTGCGATGCTGAGCGTCACGACAGGCGGCACCCCGCAACGGTTTTCTGACGAGGGCTCTTATGGTCCGATCGAAAACATCCTTATGCCAACCCGGCGCCTGTTGCTCGCGTATATGGGCTATGAAACAGCGGAACCCTTTATTGCCTACGGGGTACCCCGAACGGACGACGCCGATAGAAAACGCCTATTGGAGCAGTTCGCGCAGGCCAATCTGGCGCTCGCGTCACTGCCAACGGACCGCAGCGAGGATTACTTGACGGCCCTGCAAGAGGTGCCCGAGGGCGCCTGGGCCCGCAAGGGCTAGGCCTCGTGACCAAATATTTGCGTTCCAGCCGACACTGGAGCGGAGTGTCACAGTTCTGCGAGTTGCCGAAATAAGGCCCGAGTGCTATGTGCCCCGACAATTGACCTGTCATGAACGGAGCCACCCATGGCCACGGACTATATCGTAAAAGACATCTCGCTGGCCGCGTTCGGCCGCAAAGAACTGGACATCGCTGAAACCGAAATGCCGGGGCTGATGGCCTTGCGCGAAGAATACGGCGACAGCCAGCCGCTGAAGGGCGCGCGTATTGTCGGCTCGTTGCACATGACGATCCAGACCGCAGTTCTGATTGAAACACTGGTCGCGCTGGGTGCTGATGTGCGCTGGGCGTCGTGCAACATCTTCTCGACGCAGGATCACGCGGCGGCTGCGATTGCTGCGGGGGGCACCCCGGTGTTCGCGATCAAAGGCCAGACACTGGAAGAGCACTGGGACTATCTGGATCGTTCGTTCTTGTTCCCTGATGGCGCAAATATGATCCTGGACGATGGCGGCGACGCGACCCTTTATGTCCTGCTGGGGGCCCGCGTTGAAGCTGGCGAAACCGATCTGATCGCAGTGCCGACCTCGGAAGAGGAAGAGGCGATCTTTGCCCAGATCAAGAAGCGTATGGCCGCTAGCCCCGGTTGGTTCACCAAGACCCGCGATGCGATCCAAGGCGTGTCCGAAGAGACCACAACCGGCGTGCACCGCCTGTATGACCTGCACAAAAAAGGCCAACTGCCGTTCCCTGCGATCAATGTGAACGACAGCGTCACCAAATCGAAATTCGACAATAAATATGGCTGCAAGGAATCTCTGGTTGATGGCATCCGCCGCGCCACGGACACCATGATGGCCGGTAAGGTCGCTGTGGTGTGTGGCTATGGTGATGTCGGCAAAGGGTGTGCCGCATCGCTGCAAGGTGCCGGCGCTCGCGTCAAAGTCACCGAGGTCGATCCCATTTGCGCGCTTCAGGCTGCGATGGACGGGTTCGAGGTTGTCCTGCTGGAAGAGGCCGTTTCCTCGGCTGATATTTTCGTCACGACGACTGGCAACAAAGACGTGATCCGCATCGAGCACATGCGCGAGATGAAGGACATGGCGATTGTTGGCAACATTGGCCACTTTGACAACGAAATCCAGGTTGCCAGCCTGAAAAACCACAAGTGGACCAACATCAAGGACCAGGTGGATATGATCGAAATGCCCTCGGGGGCACGTATCATCCTGCTGTCCGAAGGCCGTCTGCTGAATCTGGGCAACGCCACCGGCCACCCGTCGTTCGTGATGTCGGCCAGCTTTACCAACCAGGTACTGGCGCAGATCGAACTGTGGACCAAGGGTGACGAATACGACAACCAAGTCTATATCCTGCCCAAGCACCTGGACGAGAAAGTCGCCCGGCTGCATCTGGACCGGATCGGCGTGAAACTGTCGACGCTCTCGACCGAGCAGGCCGATTATATCGGTGTCACGCCCGAAGGCCCGTTCAAGCCGGAACACTACCGCTACTGATTTCGCCTGAATTCCAACAAACGCCCGCCCTTTCTTGGGGCGGGCGTTTTTGTTCCGCGTTTCCCGCGTAAATTGGGGGGAATTTTCTGCCAACCAGGATCAGATATGCGGAATGCCCGGAGAAAATTCTTGTTCATGGCTGAATTCACAGTAGGCTCTGCCCAACTCCGTCCTTCGGAGTTTCAGAGAAAAGGCACACAATAGCCGTCGGAATGGGAGTATGATAATGGGTAAACGCGATGACCTGATCGCCAAATACGCGGACGATCTGAAAAACAAATGCGGGATGAACCCCGATATGGACCTGTTGACCAAGGTCACAATCGGTTGCGGCCCCGCAATCTATAACGATGACGCCTCGACCGTTGCGGCAACGCAAGAAAGCGAGCTGGAAACCGTCAAGAACAACTTCTTGATCAAGAAGTTGGGTCTGGCCGACGGTCCCGAGCTGATGGCCGCGATCAATTCCGTGGTCGAAACTTATGGCCGCTCTGAGCGGAACAAGTACCGCGCGGTGGTCTATTACATGCTGACCAAGCATTTCGGCAAAGAAGCCGTTTACGGCTAACTTTTCCACCAGATTTTCCAATCGCGCCCGCCCATTGTGGCGGGCGCTGCGCATTTGAGTGGTATTCTAATTACTCGGTGGTTTGGGAACGCCCGAGTATGAGGTAGTGTTAGATATACCGAGTCAGGATGGCCGGACCTAATCCAGTTACACGTGTGGTGAGTAGGGAGCACGTGGGGAGCGGAGAGGCCGATCGTCCACTGGCCTCTCCGCACATTATTTGAATCTACCCAAGCGTTCGCGATGGAATTGCACGAATTCCGCCCAGGCTGTCGGACTCAGAGCCTTGCGCAAGGCCTGTTTGCGGTAGTCCCCGTTTTGGATGAATCGCTTCACATATCGTTTGACCCAAAACACCGTATCGCCCATACGCGCGTCCTGCGGCATACCAAACCGAGCCAGTGCCTGTCCGGCCCAATTGTCAGCGGCTGGGGGGATGCCCTCCATCGCCTTTGACAGCGCCGTAAGATCCTGTAGCCAAGCCACCAAGCCAACGTCATTCAGCCGTGATAGAGCCTGTTTCAGGGTCGCATCAGGCGTCATCTGTAGATATCGCATGTGATCAGACAGCAGTCGCAGGTTCAGCGCGGCGGTATCGTGACGCAGTTCCATCCCGTGCAGGACATGCTGCAGGAGCCGGTCCTCAACTGAGGGGATCAGGACGCCTGGAATATGGGTTGCCTTGGACCGTTCGATCATGGATTTCGCGCTCAGAACCTGTGACACAGCATCCGATCCGGGCCGGATATGCAGCTCGATGGTGAACATAAAATCCGGGTGGACGATTTGCGCCAAATGATGATGCGGGCCAGGCGCGATGTTTTTTGGCGTGACCGGCAGACCTTTGGCGTCGCGCAGCAACCGGGCGGCTTCAGAAATCTGATCGGCGGGGACCAGCAGGTCCAGGTCGCTGATATAGCGATGTGCGGGCGTTTGGTGTAGCGGGTCCAGCACATCCGCTGCGCCCTTTAGCGCGACCACCAAGATCCCGTGCGGCGCAAGGATGTCGGAAATTTCGGCCAGCTGCGCTTTGGCCTGCGCGTTCCGTTCCGAATTTGCGCGCTGCATTTCAGCAAAGTAAATCCGCAAATCCAGCGGAACGACGTCCTCCAGCGCGGGCATTTTCACGAAAGCGCTGTGCAGAATGGTCTGGGCATGACCTTGGTTCGCAATTGCGGCCAGTTGCTCTGGCGGGCTTGCGGCCAGGTCATCGAACAGCCCGTCATACGCGGCCCGGCCAAGAGCGACCGCCAATAGCCCCAGAACCGCGCGATGTGGCGCGGAATTACACAGGCTTAGCTTTGGGGCGTTGTCAGCAATTCCAGACATGCAGGCACCGATTGATCCGAGGACGAGAACGCCAAACGATAGGCAGGAGTATCATTCAGGAACTCTGCAAGAGGCGCAATGTTCCCGCGATGCGAATCCGACAGGCGGCTACCGGCTCTCAGGGCCTCAATCAGAGCCTGTTCCGGCGGAATACGTGTCATTTCCAGCGGTCCATGCGGTCTGAACTGCGGGAAAATCAGCGCTCGAACTGGGGTGCGTTGGCCAACTGTCGCTGTCCCCGCGTGCTGTAGAGGAAGGTACCGCACCCCCACGCGCGGGCTGTTTGGGGTCAGGCCATAGCGTTCCTGCAGGGCGACGATTTCCGCAAGGTTCCACGAGCCGGGCTTTACGCCTGCCGCCGTTGGAAAGGCCACCACATCCTTGCCGTTCCGATGGAGCGGCACATGATCGTCGCCCAGATAATCGCAGCCCGCAGCGACCAGCCCAAATGTGAGCGTCGATTTCCCGCGCCCGCTGTCGCCGCAAATAATCAGCGCCTGATCATTCAGCGCAACGCAGCCGGCATGGAAAACAGCCGCCACATCTGCCGGCCCACACGCGGTTTCGGCGATCTCGCGTAGTAGAACGAAACGCGCGGCGTCCAGCTCGATCCGCCCCGAGACGGCCTGACCATCCCGAAATACCGCAAACCCGTCTGCATCCGTCTGGGCTGTCAATCGCCTGATGGGGCGATCCGGTTGCGCAGCCATATGCCCGACGATTGTGTTGACTTGCTCGGCCAGGATCGGGTCGGGAATTTGGCAGGCGGCGGTGCCGCCCGGCCCGCCAATCATCAAGGTGGTTTCGACCTCTGCGGCACGAAACACAACAGGGTCGGGAAATTCCTGCGGCTGAGTCGTCAGTAGGCCAGTCTCGATCCACGCGTTTATGACGGTTTGAATGGCGGTCAGGGCCTCGGCTTGGTCATCCGGCGGGGCGATCTGTTGGGCGATCTGATCGGCGGTCAGGTTTTGCGCCACCCCGCCCCTGATCTGCATGCCAAATTCATTCGTCAGCACAATTGCACCGGTCACGGGCGACACAAGCGCAAACGAGCTTCCGATCCTGTGGTGCGGTATCTTATCCAAGAGGGGCCTTATTTCCGGCGGTCATGGTTTTTGCCTCGGGCATATGCCGCTTACCAAGGATCAACGCTGTTGTCCCCGGCGTCCGGGAATCCGCCGCTTTGTTCGTATCCGTTCCAGCCACCATAGTTTTTGTCTGGGGCCTCTTGATAGCCAAGCCACCAGCAGAGCCACCATGGATAATAATCCCGACAGTTCCACCCATTACTGGTTGTCGCCTGGGCCAGGGCCTCGGACGCGCTGACGGCGACGATTGTCGCTCCGGCAGCGGCGGTCGAGTATTTGCTGACAGATTTCAAGAGATCACGACGCGTGACCTGCTTGTCTGTTGTGGGGCTGTTTGGTTTGGAGGGGAGTTCTTTACTCATGGGTACCGCCGGAGCAGGGCTGCTCAACTCAAAAAGTTTTGTACTCGAATGGTGATTGCGATGGTTCTTCTTGGCCGTTGCCACGGCCACCGCCGCGCCCTCCGCCACGGCCACCGCCGTTTCCGCCCCCGTTGCCACCGCCGTTGCCTCCACCATTGCCGCCGCCGTTTCCACCACCATTACACCACCAGGGCGGGTTGGGGCGGCTACAGGCGGCCTGGGCGGCGGCCTCTTCTGCGGACAAGGCGACAACAGACGCGCCGCTAAGAGCGAGCGAATACTTGCCAACTGCGCGCAACGCGTCGCGACGAGAGTAGTTTTCTGGTTTGGTCGAGCTGTCTGCCATTGCCTGATTTTCTTTGTTTTGAGCAAAGTTTAGCAAAGTTTTCGCCAAGAGAATAGCCCAGCAACAATGGACTCGGCGGAAACCTACTCGGCGGGCACTACTTTTTGCGGTCCAATCAGCGCGCGGCCCTCGACCCAGCGGTCCAGCAGAGCATGCGCCGCATTCGTATCGCGCGACCGGACCACCCCACGCAAATCCCGCAGAATCGAGGCCATCTGCAGCTCGGACAGCGCCTGTTCCTTCGCGCGCATGATTTTCGGATGAGGCGTGGTCACCATGTCCGAACACAAAAGCAGCTCTTCTTGGATTTTCTCGCCCGGGCGTAAACCAGTGAAAGTGATCTCGATATCGCCGCCGGGATTGGCCGCGTCGCGTACGGACATGCCGGCGCCTTCGATCATTTGGCGGGCAATGTCACGGATCAGTACCGGCTCGCCCATTTTAAGGACCAGCACATCCCCGTGCTTGGCAAATGTCCCTGCCAATAGCACCAGACGCACCGCCTCGGGGATCGTCATAAAGAACCGGGACACATCAGGGTGGGTGACAGTAACGGGGCCGCCCTGCGCGATCTGTTCGCGAAACAACGGCACGACCGACCCAGATGACCCCAGCACATTTCCGAACCGAACCATCCCGAACTGCGTGTCTGTGCTGCGTGTCGCCAAATCCTGAATGATCAGCTCGGCCAATCGTTTGGATGCACCCATGGCGCTGGTCGGCCGTACCGCCTTGTCCGAAGAAATAAGCGTGAATTGCTTGACGCCTGCCTGAATTGCGGCCTCGGCCAATGTGCGCGTGCCCAGAACGTTATTGCGTAGGCCTTCGATCAGATTGCATTCGACCATGGGGACATGTTTATAGGCCGCGGCGTGTAGGATGGTGTCGATTTGATAGCGTTGCAAAACGTCGCGGATCAGGTCGCTTTCGCAGATCGAGCCAAGGATCGGGACAAGAGCCGCCTCGGATTGCAGGCCGGCCAGCTCGCGTTCGATTTCGAACAGCGCCAGCTCCGAGTGATCCAGCATAACCAGAGCCTCGGGTTTGAACATCATAAGCTGTCGACAGATTTCTGATCCGATCGAGCCGCCAGCGCCTGTCACCAACACACGCTTGCCCATATACCCCGATTGGACCTCGGGCAGGTCCTTCTCGATCAGATCGCGGCCCATCAGCCTATCCATTTTTACATGGCGGATGGTGTGTTGTGCGGTGTTTCCGTCCAGCAGATCCTTGAACGAGGGAATGGTCTTTACGCTGCAATTCATTCGGCGAAGGCTGTTTTCGATCCGTGACTGCACGGGACGGCTGACCGAAGGCATCGCCAGAACCACCAGATCAATATCGCGCGTGCTCAGCAGGTTGGGGATTTGCTCAGAGGCGAAAACCGGCAATCCGCGCTGGTTGCGCCCCTGCAAGGTCGGGTTGTCATCGACAAAGCAAACCGGGACCACGGCGTCGTCTGTGCGCAGCGCATCCACCAGCTGCTGGCCTGTCTGCCCGGCGCCATAGATCATCACCCGCTTGCGGCTTTGGCCGTTTTCGTACAGCCGCACGGTCAGCTCCCGCAATATCTGGCGGGCCGATACCGTGGTGATCAGATAAAACAGCGCGAACAGGATAGCGAACTTTGCCGGAGCTGCGGGCCCGATCATCGAAGAAACCCCCGCCGCAACCAATCCCGCCGCAACCGCAACCAGTGCTGACTGAAGAATTTCCGGTCCCCGGTACGCGATCAAACGCGTGTGATTCAGTCCCAGCGATATGGTGAGTAACGCAACCAACCCCATCGCAGCCAGACAGGACGCGGCGCCCGTTCTTAGATCCGGCTGAGCAGGCGCCAGCCACAGAGCCATCACAAACCCTGTGCAGACTGCAAACATCTCGACGGTTTGCAGGATCATCGCTTTGCGCGCACGCGGCAGGGTCAGCACAAAACGGTACAAGGCCAGCGTGGCCTCCCCATCCGGGGCCCGCTTTGATCGAAATGGATGCATGAAATCGGTTTGTTTCATCATGGTGCGCGCGTCTTATGTGTCCAAACAAGGCAAAGAAG